>Ga0209376_1001692_pt1 | contig 21809 bp, 23 predicted proteins | sample GraSoiAngelo_134_FD_185891 | JGI IMG/M metagenome (GOLD analysis project Ga0209376, IMG submission 185891) | Grasslands soil microbial communities from the Angelo Coastal Reserve, California, USA - 14_0929_05_30cm (SPAdes) (version 2) | ecosystem: Environmental > Terrestrial > Soil > Grasslands ... | reverse complement strand
CGTCGTCGTCGGCATCCGATGCTTCGCCGCGAGCGCGACGAGCAGCTTTCGGTCGAATCGAGGGGACGGGATCACCAGGAGGGCTCCGTTGCGTCCCCTAACGGCGGCTCTGAACGCACCTTCGAATTCGCTCGACCTACGGGCCTCTACGGTCTGGAGTTGTAGGCTCAAGGAGCGGGCAGACGACTCCGCCGCGGGGAGTAGCGCCGGGTTCAGGGCGGGATCCCTGAGAAGGGCGACGCGGATGATGCCCGGAATCGCCTCCTTGAGCAGCTCCAATGCCTTGCCCGTCAACTCCGGGAGATCGACAAAGATCCCCGTGAGATTCCCTCCCGGTCGGGCGAAGCTGGCGATGAAGCCACTGGCAACAGGGTCTGATTCGAGATCGAGTCCAACGACAGGGATCGTCTTCGTGGCATTCGTCGCAGCCCTGATCGCTGACGAGCTGACCGCGACGATCACGTCGACCTTGAGACGGGCGGCCTCGGCCGCGTACTCGCGAAGCCGATCCTCGCTGCCGCCCGCAAATCGGTCCTCGATGAGGATGTTCTGGCCTTGCACGTAGCCGCGCGCTCGAAGAGCTTCCCGAAAGACCTTTTGTTGGTCTTGAGGGACGCCGGGATTTAGCTCGACGATTCGGAAGACTTTCGTCGGGTGCTGCGACTCGGCGACGGATAGCGGAGCGACAAGGACGAGGACGACCGTGCCGAGGCGCAATATGCGCCTCCGGGCGCCGGATGCGCTCGGAGTTTCCACAGCCACTCCGTCTTCTAACACGTGTCCGTCGGCTGGCGGCGTCGGTCAGCGGGTCGCGGCGGTGACCGCGTCCATTACCTTTTCGGGCGTGTCCGGGTTGATCGAGCAGTCGGGACCCAGCAAGAGGAAACGTCCACCCATCTCGGCGATCGCGCGGCGGCCGCGGGTCTCGATCTCCTTCGGCGGCAGGCTGGCGATCTCGGGCTTGGCGGGCAGTCCGCCGACCACGGCGCAGCCGGTGCGCCGATGAGCGGCGGTCAGCGAGGGATTGCCGGGCACGGTAGCCCAGCTGAAGGCCGTCGCTGGATAGTCGACGAACTCGTCGAAGAGCACGCCGGCACCGCAGGCGTGGAGCAGGTTGAAGGGCGCGCTCTCCACCGCCCGCAAAATCCGAAAATCGTACGGCCGCTGGAAGCGGCGGCACTCCTCGGCAGTCGACAGCTCGCGGGTCGCCATGTTCGTGGCATAGAAAAGACCGTCAGCGCCCGATTCGACGGCGGCGCGCGCGTAGGCCGCGAGCGTCACCGCCATCGCCTCCAGCGCGTGGTCCACCGCCGCCGGCTCCGAGCGCATCAGCGCCACCGTCTGGGCGCGCCCGCCCGTCAGCAGGAAGGGCAGGACCATCATCGGCGAGAACACGGTCCAGATGATGGGCGTGTCCGGCCCGACCGCCTTACGGATGAGCTCCAGCGCCCGGAGCTGCTCGCCGAGCGCGCCGGATTTCGGATCAGCGGGCTCGAGTCGTCGCAGATCGGCGGCGGTCGCCAGCGGCGCGTGGGTCACGGTGTACGGCGTGGCCCGCTCGCGCGAGGGCGTGTAGCGGAGTCCCCACATTTCCGCGAAGCACTGGGCCCGACTCTGCGGCTTGAGGAAGTCCCAGTCGAATCGACGCGCCAGTCGCACCGTCTCGGCGGCGAGGGTCTCGGCGGAATTCTCGGTGGCGAAGTTGTGGAGCCAGAGACTCACCGGCACGCGGTCCACCGGCTCGCCTCGCAGCGCGGCCACGACGCGCTCACGCCTGGTCATGTGTCGGCCGATCATAGTACAGTTCCCGGCCGGGAGGTCACCCCATGTACGAGATCCTGGCGCTCAAGTACGCCGAGCGAGACACGACGAAATGCCAGTTCTTCTATCGGGAGTCCTCGCACGACAAGCTCACGCTCGACTACTTTGTCTGGCTCATCCTCGGCGGCCCGCACCCGCTCCTGGTCGACACCGGATTCCGCGACGACGACGCTCGCGCCCGCGGGATCCGCAACTATGTGAGCCCGGCGGCGATGGTCGAGCGCGCCGGCGTCAAGGCCGCCGACGTGCCGATCTCGCTCATCACGCACCTGCACTACGACCACTGGGCCGGCCACAGCCTGTTCCCGAACGCGGAGTTCTGGATCCAGGGCGAGGAGGTGGCGTTCTGGACGGGCCCGTTCGGGCGGACGCCGGCCTTCCGCGGCTCGGCCAACGTCGATGCGCTCTCGCGACTGGTGACGCTGAACTACGCGAACAAGATTCGCATCGTCGAGGGCGATCAGCAGGTGTGGCCGGGCATCCGCGTCCACCGGGTCGGCGGCCACACCGCCGGACTGCAGATCGTCACGGTCGAGACGAAGCGTGGGCCGGTCGTCCTCACCTCCGACGCCTCGCACTTCTACCACAACGTGGAAACGCGCCAGCCCGTGCAGATCATCACCAACTTGCCGGAGATGCTGACGGCCTTCGACACGATCGACGCGCTCGCCGGCTCGACCAGGCTGGTGGTCGCGGGCCACGATCCAGAAGTGGCCGATCGGTTCACGAAGCTCGAGCCCGGCATCATCAAGATCGCCTGACGTCCAACCTCAAAGGAGGACTCTATGCGACGCATCGTCATCGGTCTGGCTGTGATCACGGCGCTCGGTCTGTCGACGGCAGCCGCCCAGGGTCCGTCCTGGCGGCCGCCCTCGGAGAGCCAGCGCTGTCCTTCGAAGTGGGGCGCCGGCGACGAGCGCGGAGCGGCCAACCACATGAAGCCCGACTCGGTGCTCAAGGCCGTCAAGCTCGTCCGCACCGGCGAAGTCGTCGAGCTCGGCCACGTCCTCTCGCCGACGATGCCCATGTCGGCCACCCGTCAATTCAACATCCACACCAAGCGCACGTTCATGAACCCGCAGTCGAATCGGCGCGGCAGCAACGAGGAAGTGTTGCTCAGCGAGATCGGCCAGGTCGGCACCCAGTTCGACGGCTTCGCTCATCAGACCATCGAGGACAAGGTCTACAACTGCTACAAGCTGGACGAGATCTCGACGCGCACGGGCTTCACCAAGGTCGGCATCGAGAAGGTGGGCTCGCTGATCACGCGCGGCGTGCTGATCGACGTCGCCGGTCTGAAGGGCGTCGACATGCTGGGCGATACCTATGAGATCACCGTGGCCGATCTCGAAGGGGCGCTGCAGCGCCAGAACCAGAAGCTCCAGCCCGGCGACGCGGTCGTCATCCACACCGGCTGGGGCAAGCTCTGGGGCAAGGACAACGCGCGCTACATGCGGAGCGGCCCGGGCATCGGCGTGCAGGCGGCCGAGTGGCTCGCCAAGCAGGATCCGATGCTGGTCGGCGCCGACAACGTGCCGGTCGAAGTCAATCCGAACCCGGACAAAGAGGTCTCGTTGCCGATCCACCAGATCATGCTGGTGGTCAACGGGATCTATCTGCTGGAGAACCTGAAGCTCGACGAGCTCGCGGCCAAGCGCGTGCACGAGTTCGCCTTCGTGATGCAGCCGTTGAAGCTTCAGGGCTTCACGGGCTCGACCGTCGCGCCGATCGCGATCCGCTGAACGACGAGGGAGGGGCGGCGCGCGCCGTCCCTCCCTCGCCTAGTCAGCGTGCGAATCAACTCGGTCCTCCCCTCGGTCCCCGCGGTATTGTCCTTTCGGCCCTATGATACCGTCCAGGCGGGAGGGTCCCATGCCGACGTCCGCCAACATGAAAGCCGTCGTCCTCCGTGGGGCCGACGACATGCGCGTCCAGCCCTGGCCCCGCCCCGAGCCCGGCCCGGGCGAGGTGCGGCTGAAGGTCGAAGTCGCGTCGATCTGCGGCACCGACGTGAAGGTGCTCCACCGCACGTTGCAGGGCCAGCCCGCCGGGGAGTTCGTGATGGGCCACGAGTACGCCGGCACGGTGGCCGCGCTCGGGCCCGGCGTCGACGAGTTCAAGGTCGGCGACCGCGTCGCGGTCGAGGTCCACAAGGGCTGCGAGCGGTGCGAGAACTGCATCAAGGGCTGGTACACGTCGTGCCTGAACTACGGCGACGTCTCGAAGGGCCATCGCGCCAAGGGCCTCACCTGCGACGGCGGCTTCGCCGAGTACGCCGTGAACCACATCAACACCCTCTATCGCCTGCCCGACAACCTGACCTTCGAGCAGGCCTGCATGGTGACGACGGCGGCTTCGCCCCTCTGGGCCATCGACCTGATGGGCGGCTACGTCGCCGGCGAGACCGTGCTCGTGCAGGGTCCCGGCCCGATCGGCCTCATCGCGGTGCAGCTCTGCAAGGCGCTCGGCGCCGCGCGCGTGATCCTGACCGGCACGCGCGACTCACGCCTGGCGATCGGCAAGAAGCTGGGCGCCGACTTCACCATCAACGTGCGCAACGAGAACCTCGTCGAGCGCGTGCGGCAGATCACTCGCGGTCACGGCGCCGACGCGGTGCTGGAATGCGCGGGCGGGCCCACGTCAATGCAGGAGGCGCTCGAGAACGTGAAGCGCGGCGGGCGCATCGGCGTGGTCGCCTGGTACACGGGCCCCGTGCAGGTCGACATGAACCTGGCCGTGCGCTCGAACGTGCGCATCTACGCGGCGCGCGGCGAGGGCGGGATGAACTGCGGCCGATCGCTGGCCCTCATGAGCGCGGGCAAGATCCTGGCCGACCCGATCATCACCCACCACTTCCGGCTCGACGAGATCAGCGACGCGTTCCGCACCTACACCGAGCGCACCGACAACGCGCTGAAGGTCGTCATCCGCGTCTGAGATGGCCGACCACGGAGCTCGCGTCAGCGCGCCGCCGCCGCGGCGGGCTCGACGACCGCCGACGTGTAGCCGCTGTAGCGCCGATAGCAGCGCACCGCGTTCTCCCAGAGCAGCTTGCGCCGGGCGCCCTCGGGGATCGTCGTCCACTTCAGCACCGCGTCGACCGACTTCGGGAACCAGCTCTCCGAGTGCGGATAGTCCGTCGCGAACATCAGCGTGTCCTCGCCGATGGCCTCGATGGCCTGGCGCAGCGACAGCTCGCCCTCGTGCAGCTGGATGGACTGGAAATACTGCGGCCCGCGGATGTACTCGCTCGGCTTCCGCTTGAGTCGCGGCAGCGCGTGCTGGCTCATCTCGGCCTGCTCGTCCAGGCGCGAGGCCCAGAACGCGAGCCACCCGTGCCCGCACTCGAGCGAGGTCAGGCGCAGGTTCGGGAACCGGTCGAGCACGCCCGAGCCGATGAGCGCGGCCATGTTGCGCTGGGCATTCCACACGTGGCTGGCGGAACGCACCAGGAACATGTTGTCCCAGTTGTCCCACATGCCCGGCGGATACGGGATCGACATCGTGAACGAGTGGATCACGACGGTCAGATCGTGCTCCTGCGCCGCGGCCCAGATCGGGTTCCAGTCCGGATCGTCGAGGGTCATCCCGGGCGGGCACACGGGGAAGACGCCGACCGGCCACGTCTCCTTGCCGCAGCGCCGGATCTCCGCGACCGACCCCGGCACGTCGCGAGCCGTCACGTGCAGCACGCTCGTGAGCCGGTCCGGGTACGGCGCGCAGTAGTCCTTGAGGAAACGGTGATACGCCCCGTACATCATCATCTCGACCCCGATGTCGTCGAGGCCGCTGAACGCCGCGAGCCCGCCGGACGGCAGGACCATGTTCACGTCGACGCCCTCGATGTCCATGTCCTTCACGCGGGCGTGCGAGTCGAAGTTCACGCGATCGTCCGGAAATGGCGGGCCCTGCCAGCGGACGTCCCACGGCGTGCCGCCGTCCTTGAGACCGCGAGTGATCGCGTCCGCCGGCGGCACGGGGTCGCGAGAGCCCAGCAGGCGATTGAGCTCGGGGCGCTTGCCCACGCGATATCGCGAGACGCCGGCCTTGCCCGGGGCGCGGCCGATCAACGATCCGAGCGAAGCCAGCTTGGCCTTTTCACCGGCCGAGAGATACGCCTCGATCGGTTCGGCGGCCTCGATGATGTGGGTGTCGGCGTCGAAGATCCGGTAGCCTGCGCGTGCCATGAGAGGTCCTCCCCGGGTGTCAGGTAACACCCCTACCGAGCGGCCGTTGACACGGTCCGGGCGAGAACTTAGCACGAGCGGGCCAATGCGTGGGGCGCGTTCGCGGCTCGCGTGTCTGAGCCTCCTAGTCGTCATTCTCGGTCCGCCAGGCATCGCCATGGGCCAGGACGAATTCTTCCGCGGCAAGACGATCCGCATCGTCGTCGGATAATCTATCGGACGGGCCGGCCCGACGGGCTCACGATCGTGAACTTCCAGGGCAACCAGGTCATGAGCCAGATCCTCGGGCGCGAGGGCGTCGAGTTCGACGCGCGCAAGTATCAGTGGCTCGGGACGGCCACGCGCGAGAACGCGGTGTGCGCGCTCACGAAGGCGAGCGGGGTCACGCGCGCCCAGCACTGGCTGGCGTCGCGCGCTCCGGGACGGCCGAAATCCCGTCCACGCAAAGCTGAAGGAGCTGCGGCGCTAAGCCTCTTCCATGTGATAGAGCCGGAGCAGCTTGAGCAGCGGCACGTCCTGCGCGGTGAAGAGCACCGCGGGCTCGCTGCCGGCATTCGCGTGCGCGTGGCGCGCGCGCGGCGGGATCACGAAGAAGTCTCCCGGCTCCCACTCGAACGTCTGGTCGTCCACGGTCGTGACGCCCCGGCCCCGCACCACGCGGTAGACCGCGCAGCTCGTCTCGCGATGCGCCCGCGTCCGCACGCCCGGGCGAAGCATCTGGAGATAGCAGGCCACGGTGGGGCGAAGCGACGAGCTGCTCCCCGGGTCGAGGTACTCGAGCAGGACGTCGTCGTAGCGATCGGGCTCCTGCTCTGCGCGCCGTAACAGCGCCGCGTACGTGTCGCTCCACGGGAAATAGATGTCGCGTCCCGGAGCCCGCAGCGCCGACTGCTGCTCGTTCGGATAAGGCTCGAAGGTCAGGTTCTCGAGGAAGCGCACGATCTGCCAGTCGAGGATGTCCATCCAGTAGACGGGCGCGCCGCCTTCGTTGCCGTGATCGTGCCACGCCATGCCCGGCGTGAGCACGAGGTCTCCCGGCTTCATCGCGCACTTCTGGCCGTCGACGGTGGTGAAAGCGCCCTCGCCGTGGAGCATGAACCTGATCGCCGTCGGCGAATGACGGTGCGCGGGCGCGACCTCACCCGGGAGCAGGTACTGGATCGCCAGCACGAGGCTGTGAGCCACGGTGCGCTCGGGGACGCCGGGATTGTGGAGGCGGAGCACCCGCCGCTCGGCTCCGCGATGAGGGCTCAGGAATTCGCTGCTCTCACGCAGCAGCGGCTCGATGTCAAGCCACCGCCAGTGACGCGGTTGGGTCGCGGTGGGCTTGGGCGGGATCAGCGGTCCGGGCCGCGACCACGGAGCGTCCAGCCCGGCCGCTCTCAACCGCGCGCAATACTCTTCCATCTCCTGCGCCGTCCGCGTCGTCTGCACCGCCATGGTCGCCTCCCCAATCGCGATTCTGCCACAACGCCCCCTCGTCGCTATGAACAGTAGACACGCAGGTACTCGCTGACCGCCGTCCGGTCCACGTCGAAGTCGAGCAGGCGCGGCTCGTCGAGGGGCACCCAGACGAGCTCGTCCGCCTCCTGGTTCAGGATCTCGCCCCGCCAGCTCTCCACCGCGAAGTAGTGCAGCCGGCGAAACTCCTCGGCCCGGTGAGCCACGTCGCAGCGGCGCGTCCCGGCATCAGAGCGTTTTCAGGAATTCGATCAGGTCTCGCTGCGGCGGCGGCGAGAAGCCGGTCATTGGGCCGATTCTAGACCGGCGCCCCCGCGGTGGGACACCCGACGAGACGCGGCCGAGCCGGCCGGCGAGGGCGACGCCGTCGCCGGTGCTCACGCTGCCGCGCCGGCCATGACGACGTGCGGCGATTGTATCAACGTCGGGAACGCGTGCCGCGCTATCCTTCGCTGGAGACTCACATGGCCGTCGCCGAAGCCGCGTTGCGTGAGGCGTCGCAGCAGAACGACGCGCTGGTGAACGTCGACCTGGTCCGGAAGTGGCTTGCATCCGGGCTCGGCTGGCTGCTGCTCTTTCCCTCGATCGGCGTGCTCATCTCCACCAAGTTCAACTATCCGGAGTTCCTCGGCGACACCTCCTGGCTCACCTTCGGACGGCTCCGGCCCATGCACGTCAACGGGGTGATCTGGGGCGCCTTCTCGACGCTCTTCATCGGCCTTTGCCTCTACATCGTCCCGCGCCTCACGGGCGTCCGGCTCTGGAAGGAGCGCTGGGGTTTCGGCCTCCTCTGGGTGTGGAACCTGAACCTCGCGGTCGTGATCGTCATGCTCGGGCTCGGCTGGAACCGTGGCTGGGAGGCGGGCGAGCTGCCGCTGGTCAACGTGATCGTGACGTTCCTGGCCCTCGTGCTGCTCACCGTCCAGTTCCTGATGACGATCAAGCGGCGCCGCGAGCGGCCGCTCTACGTGAGCCTCTGGTACCTGATCTCGGCCTTCGTGTGGACCGACGTGAACCTCGTCTTGCTGATGCTCGGCCCGTACCACATCCCCGGGATCAACAACGCGGCCTGGCACGGCCTCTTCATCCATTACGTCGTCGGGCTCTGGATCACGCCGGCTGGCTATGTCCTCATCTACTACTTTCTTCCTGCTAGTGTGCGGAGCCCCATCTACAGTCATAAACTGTCTCTCATCGGCTTCTGGTCGCTGGCGTTCTTCTACCCGTTCGTGGGCATCCACCACTACCTCTACTCGCCGATCGCCGACTGGGCCGAGACGATCGCGATCGTCTCGTCGATGATGCTGATCATCCCGGTCTGGACGGTGCTCCAGAACTTCTTCGGCACGATGATCGGCCGCTGGGGAGAGTTCTCGCGCAACCTGCCGGCGAAGTTCCTGATCGTGGGCTCGATCATGTACCTGGTGGGCTGCTTCCAGGGCTCGCTCGAGGCGCTGCGCTCGCTGCAGCAGCCGACCCACTTCACCGACTTCGTCATCTCGCACTCGCATCTCACGGTGTTCGGCACCTTCGTGGTGTGGGCCATCGCCGGGACGGTCTACGTCTGGCCCCGGCTCGCCCGGGACGCGCCGCTGTGGAGCTTCCGCGTCGGCAACTGGGGCTTCTGGCTGGTCACGCTCGGCATCTCGGCGATGGGCCTGGTCCTCATGGCCCAGGGCCTCCAGCAGGGCTTCATGCTGATCGCCGGCACCGAGTGGGTCCACTCCGTCAACGCGATCCGGCCGTACTGGTGGGTACGGACGTTCACGGGCATCGCGATGGACATCGGCATGTCGCTGATCGTCTACAACTTGATGAAGACGTCGCTGGCCGCGCGCGCGGCCTGACGGTGCGCGGGAGACCATGAGATCGATCGGCTCGCTGGCGGTCGGCGCCGGCTTCTTCTGCGTGACGCTCGCCATGTTCGTCCAGGGCTTCCTGCCCGCGATGATCCCGGAGTCGCGCTCGAAGCAAGTGAGCCGGGCGGTGCGGACCGATCTGGGCGACGTGAAATGGGTGCGCTACGACGCGGTCGACTACACGCCGCTCGAGCGTCTGGGCCGCGGCGTCTACATCCGCGAGGGCTGCTGGTACTGCCACAGCCAGTACGTGCGGCCGGTGACGGGCGAGGACCTGCGCTGGGGGCCGGTCTCCGAGGCCGGCGAGTACGCGTACGATCTGCCGCATCTGTTCTCGACGCGGCGGATCGGCCCCGACCTGACGCGCGTCGGGCTCAAGTACGGGGACGACTGGCACTACGCGCACCACTTCGATCCGCGCCTCGTCGTGCCCGACTCCATCATGCCGAGCTTCAAGTGGCTCTATACGCAGATCCGCCTGCCGGTGACCAAGGCCGAGGGCGGTCTGGCGCTGGCGTCGTCTCCCGAGCTCCGTCCGTACTTCACGATGAAGGCCGACGTATCGATCCCGCTCTATCCGAACCCCGCCGGCCTCACGTTCGTGCCGCCCCCGGCGGACGGCCGCTGGCCGCTCGACGGAACGCCGGCGATCGATCTCACGGGGTTCGGGGACAAGCCGCCGGAGCTCAGCGCCGTCACGCTCGTGCTGCCTTCCGAGGACGTCGTCGGCCTGGTGAAGTACGTGCAGAAGCTCGGGACGAACCGGGGCGCGTGGCGCGACGTGTTCGAGCCGCAGGCGGTCAGCGTATCGGTCATGACGATTCCGTCGAGCGCCGATTTTCTCGACCTCGGCCGGGGCGTCTACAAGACCCGGTGCATCGGCTGCCACGGACCGAAGGGCGACGGCAACGGGCCAGCCGCCACGTTTCTTTCCCCGCGGCCGCGCGACTTTACGCTCGGCGTCTTCAAGTTCCGCACGACCCCGTCGGGATCCCTTCCGACCGACGGCGATCTCTACCGTACGGTGACCCGCGGCGTACGCTGGACAGCGATGCCCACGTGGCACGAGCTCACCGACAAGGAACGGTTCGCGGTCGTCACCTACATCAAGACGCTGTCGACCCGCTGGAAGGACGAGACGCCGGAGCCGCCCGCCGTGATTGCCGATCCCCCGAAGGCGTCGCCGGCCCTGGTCTCGCGCGGCAAGGATCTCTACCAGAAGGCCAAGTGCTTCCAGTGTCACGGCGAGAGCGGCAAAGGCGACGGCGTTTCGGCGCCAGACCTCAGGGACGACTTGAAGTTCCCGATACGCCCGACCGACTTCACCCGAGGCCAGCTCAAGGGCGGCTCGACGGTGCGCGACGTCTTCCGCACGATGACGCTCGGCCTCGACGGCACGCCCATGCCCTCCTTCGCCGACTCGATGAGCGAGGAGGAACGCTGGGCGATCGCGTACTACGTCCTGTCGCTCTCGGCGTGGAAGGATCCGCTGACCGGCCAGCCGCTCGACATTCCGGCCGGAGCGCGGGCTGCCCTCAACTCCCACGACGTCGACGCCGCCCACCCGCGGCAGGCGCTGGACCCGGCCCGGCTCGACCGTGGGGTCGTCCAGGACGGTCAGGGCAAGCCGCGCGTGCTCTACCCCGGTATCCGCGAGTGAGGTGACCATGATCGAGCATCTGACGCTCGGCGAGTTCGCGGTCGCGTTCCTGATGAGCCTGGCCGCGCTCTGCGCCTTCGTCTGGGGCGCGGCGACCGGCGCGTTCCGTGGCATGGAGGCGATCAAGCACCAGGTCCTGCGTGTAGAGGGCATCGAGGATGTGGGCGCTGCAAGCCGTCGCGGGGCTGGGGCGCCGCCGGCTGAGGCGCCGCGAGGAGGAAATCGCCGGTGAGCGACGGGACGCCTGAGCGCCATCCGAAGTACGGCGAGATCGAGCAGTACGCGCAGGGCGAGATTCGCGCGTATCACGGGATCGTCAACAAGTGGCTGCTGGTCGTTTACGCGATCCTGGGGGCGTGGGGCATCTACTATCTGTTCAAGTTCTGGGGCGGGCTGGGTCCTGGCCTGGGCGCCGGGCAGTAGCGCGGCATGCTGATCGAGCGCATCCTGATCCCGCTGGCGCTGCTGAATTTGATCTTCCTGATCCTCGACGGGCTGTTCAACGTCCTGTCGGGGCTGCTGCCGCTCCCCTAGCGGAGTCTTCATGAGCATCGCCGAGAAGATCGCGTTCGCCCTGTTCCTCCTGGGGACTGTCGTCTTCTTCGTCTGGGTGGCGGTGCTCGCCGCCCGCAAGTAGGGTCCGCGTGGCCCACGCGCCCGCCGCGCTCGTGGCGCTGTCGGCCGACACGTGGATCTGGCGTCCCGAGGTCGCGGTGCCGCTCGCGCTGGTGGCCGGCGCCTCTGCGGTCGGCTGGTGGCGGTTGTCCCGCCGCGGCGAGCCGGCGCCGGGCTGGCGCGCTGGCGCCGCCGGCGTCGGCGTCCTGAGCTTGGCGATCGCCCTGTCGTCGCCGCTCGATCGCATGGCGCACGCGAGCTTCACGGTGCACATGCTCCAGCACCTGCTGCTGATCGCCGTCGCGGCGCCGCTCCTGCTGCTGGCGGATTCCTTCGCGGCGCTCCTCTGGGGGCTTCCCTCGCGGCTGCGCGCCGCCGCCGGTCGGCTGCTCAGGCCGGCGCGGCCGCTCCGACGGCTCGGGCTCTGGCTCACGGCACTGCCCGCGGCGTGGCTGGTCGGGGTGCTCGCGGTCTGGCTCTGGCATCTACCGATCGCCTACGACGCAGCCGTCGACAATCGCCTCGTTCACGACGTCGAGCATCTCGCCTTCTTCGCGAGCGCGGTCCTGTTCTGGTGGCCGATCATCCAGCCGCACCCGAGGCTGAGAGCTGCCGCGTCGTACGGGGCGCGCGTGGTCTATCTCGTGCTCGCGGCACTTCAGGGAGGGCTGCTCGGTCTGCTCCTCGCGTCGAGCGCGCGGCCCTGGTACCGCGCGTACGCGAGCCTGGAGGATCAGTCGCTCGGCGGGCTGGTCATGTGGGGTCTCGGCGGCGCCGTGGACATGCTCGCGGTGCTGGTGCTGATGGCGCGCTACCTCGCGTCGCAGGACAGGACGGAGCCGGTCGAGCAGGCGGGCACGCCGGTTCCCCGGAGCTGACCAGCGCGCCCGCGTCAGCTCACTTCGCGATCGTCACCAGGGTCACCGCGTTGACCAGGCTGTTGGCCAGCACGAAGTCGCCGTCCCGCGTCACCGAGGTGTTGCGCACGATGTTGCCGCCCCCCGGGATCGCCCAACTCTGGAATTTTGCTGTCTTGGGGTCGAATCGCACGATCGTATACGGACTCGACCCGGACTCGCTGTACCAGATGACGTCGTTGATCGCCGAGATGCCATAGGGCTCGGACTTCGGCCCGCTCGGCGACTGCCACTCGGTCACCTTGCCGGTGGTGGGGTCGAGGCGGCCCAGATAGCCGCGCGAGAAGTCGCTGTACCAGACGATGTCGTCGCCGGTGATCGCGATGCGCCGCGGGCGCGACGCCGGATCCGGCAACGGGTACTCGCGAATCTCCAGCGTCTTCGGATCGACGCTTCCAACCTTGTTCGTGCCGAACGGGACGTAGAACACGGTGCCCTTCGAGTTCACCGCCATGCCGTAGGGGCGCGACTTCGCGGTGGGCGGAGTAAGGAGCTTGATCTCGCCCGTCTTCGGATCGAGCCGCCCCACCCGGTTGGCGTTCTGGGCCGTGAACCAGAGGATCCCGCTCTGATCGAAGATCAGCGTGTGCGGATCCTTCACGTCCGGGTCCGGCATCCGGTACTCGGTGACCGACCCGGTCTTCGGGTCGAGCTTGCCGATCAGCGCTCCAGCGTTGCCCGTGTACCAGATGTTGCCGCTCTTGTCCTCGTCCAGACCGTGCGGCCCGGAGTGGGGCGTCTTGAGCGGAAATTCCTTGAACGTGCCGGTCTTCGGATCGAGGCGCCCGAGCACGTTGGTCATCTGCCCCGTGTACCAGAGCGCCCCGTCCCGCGTCGCCAGCGGGTCGTGTGGCCGGGACCCGGGCGTGGGCACCTGCCATTCCTTGATCGAGACCCGGGCGGGCCCCGGGATCACGATGCCCACCGGCTTCGGCTTTTCGGGAAAGTTTTTGGTCAGGTACTCCGTGACCGTGGCGAGCTGATCCGAGGGCAGCACGACGCCGTGATTGGCCATCATCCGCATGACGGTGCGCCAGCCCTCGGGCGTGTAGCCGCCGCCGAGGCGCGCGTAGAACGGGTGACAGCTGTTGCAACTTGCCGCGACGAGCTCCTTGCCCTTGCCGTCGGGTAGCTCCTGGCCGGTGGCGGGAGACGGTCCGCACAGCAGCGCGGCGGCCATCAAGAAGAACGGAAGTTTTGTGGCCCATCTCCGGCAACGCAGCGTCATCACGATCCTCCTTGAGTCGAATCCCTCGATCCGGGCACCGGGATTCTAGCCAGCCGGGAAGCCGGGCGCAAATTCCCGTGGATTGCCCATCGCCTCGGGAGGCCAGACGCGCGATAATGCCCGGCACCCGCACCACACTGGGAGGAAGACATGGCCAAGAAGATCCTGTTCGTCGGCGCCGGCGCGATCGGAAGCTACATCGGCTCGTTCCTTTCCCGGGCCGGCCACGACGTGACGATGGTCGATCCGTGGGCCGAGCAGGTCGAGACCATCCGCAAGAAGGGCATCTCGGTCACCGGGCCTCACGATCCGTTCGAGGCGCATCCCAAGGCGTTCCACCTCAACGAGTCGCAGCGCCTGCCGCGCGACTTCGAGATCGCGTTCGTCGCGATGAAGGTCTACGACACGGCGTGGGCGGCCCAGCTGGCCCTCCGGCACCTGGCGCCCAACGGGTTCATCGTCGCCTCCGAGAACTGCTGGCCCGATCCGATCGTGGCCTCCGTGGCCGGCGCGTCGCGTTCCCTCGGCCTGATCATGTCCAAGATCGGCGTGGCGGTGTGGAAGCCCGGCCAGGTCGAGCGCGGCGCCGAGAAGGGCCAGGGCACCGGCCACGACGTCTTCCGCGTGGGCGAGCACGACGGGCGCGTCACGCCGCGCGCCAAGGAGCTGGCCGAGATCCTCTCGGTGGTCGACGGGGCGCTGGTGACCGAGAACCTCTGGGGCGAGCGGTGGTCCAAGCTCTGCGCCAACGCGATGGGCAACCCGGTCCAGGGCATGTCCACGCTCGGCTCCTTCGACATCGCCTCCAGCGAGGTCGGCCGCGCGATCACGATCCATCTCGCGTCGGAGTCGGCGCGGGTGGGGCTGGCGCTCGGCTACCGCATTCCCAAGTTCAACGGCAACACCGCCGAGCAGTGGGCGGCCGCCGATCGCCGCGACGTGTACGAGGCGCTCGACAAGCAGCTGACGCCGACCGGCACCGGCGGGCGCAACTGGCGTGCCTCGATGGGCCAGGACGTGACCAAGGGCCGTCCGACCGAGATCGACTACATGAACGGCCACGTGGTCGCGAAGGGCCGTGAAGTCGGCGTGCCCACGCCGGTCTCGGCCGCGACGGTCGAGATGGTGCGCGAAGTCGACGCGGGCACCCGCAAGCCCGATCCGCAGAATATCGGTCACGTCCTGAAACGCGCGGGTGTCTGACCTCGCCACGCGGATCCGCTCACAACATCGTCGAGGAGACCCCGGAGATCGCGATCGTCCGATGAGGAGGCCGATCATGAGACTCCCGGCCCGATCGACTGTCGCCGTCGCCCTGCTGTGCACGATCTGGGCGTTCAGCGCCCACGTGAGAGCCGCCGAGGCGGCCCCGGAAGGCCAGATGGTGTGGGCGTTCCATGTCACCTTGGCGCCCCGCTGGCTCGACCCCGCAGAGACGGAGTCCGTCGCCACGCCGTTCAAGATCCTCTACGCTCTCCACGACGCGCTGGTGAAACCGATGCCCGCAGGCCTGAACACGCCGTGCCTCGCCGAGTCGTGGTCGGTGTCTTCCGACGGCGTCGGCTACGAGTTCGTGCTGCGCCAGGGTGCCAGGTTCCACAACGGCGACCCCGTCACCGCCGAGGACGTGAAGTTCTCCTTCGAGCGATACCGCGGTGGGGCGGTGAAGCTCCTCAAGGACAAAGTCAAGGAGGTGCAGGTCGTTGACGCGCGCCGGGTCAGGTTCCTCCTCAAGGAGCCGTGGCCCGACTTCATGACGTTCTACGGGACGACGGCGGCGGGCGCCGGCTGGATCGTGCCCAGGAAGTACGTCGAGAGCGTCGGCGAGGACGGCTTCAAGAAGGCCCCGATCGGCGCCGGACCCTACCGGTTCGTCAGCTTCACCCCGGGCGTGGAGCTGGTCCTCGAGGCGTTCGACGGCTACTGGCGCAAGGCGCCGAGCGTCAAGCGCCTGGTCTTCAAGAGCATTCCCGACGAGACGACGCGCGCGGCCGCGCTCAAGCGCGGCGAGGTGGACGTGGCGTATTTCCTGACCGGCCCGGTGGCCGAGGAGGTCCGGCGGACGCCGGGGCTGAAGCTCGTCGCCACGCGGACCAACGGGGTCCTCTTCCTCGACTTCGCCGAGCAGTGGGACCCGAAGTCGCCGTGGCACGACCAGCGGGTGCGGCGCGCCGCGAGCCTCGCGGTCGATCGCAAGACGATCAACGAGGCCGAGCAGCTCGGCTTTGCGGGGATCACCGGCAACATCGTCCCGCGGGCGATGGAGTTCGCGCTCTCCATCGATCCGCACCCCTACGACCCGAAGCGCGCCAAGCAGCTCCTGATCGAGGCCGGCTACCCGAACGGCTTCGAGGCCGGCGATCTCACGCCTCAACCGCCCTATTTCTCCATGGCCGAGGCCGTCGCCAACTACCTGGGCGCCATCGGAATCCGCACCCGCGTGCGGACGCTCGAGCGCGCCGCCTTCCTCTCGACGTGGGGAGAGAAGAAGCTCCGCGGTGTCATCATGGGGGGAACCGGCGCGGGTGGTAACGCGGCCACCCGGATCGAGCTGCTCGCGACGCGGGGCGGCCGGTACGCGTACGGCGTGGTTCCCGAGGTCGAGGACCTCTTCCAGCGCCAAGCGACCGAGCTCGACCGTAAGAAGCGCGAGGAGCTACTCCACCAGATCCAGCGGATCCTCCACGATCGCGTCGTGTTCGCTCCGATCTGGGAAAATGGATTCATTCGAGGCGTGGGACCCAAGGTAGAGGAGCCGGCCCTCACCCTGATCCCCTCGTATCCGTACTCGGCGCCGTACGAGGACGTCCGGCTCAAGCCGCGATGATTCCGCAGGGAGAGCAGTGCTGAGATCCTTGGCTCGCTCCGTCACCGCCGCGTGATTCCTCGAGGCGCCTGAGCCCGCAGTCGGCTCGCACCATAGGATGCGAGCTCCTCTCTAACCACCTGACGGACGACGTCGAGCGTCGAGCGTCGGTGGACATGCTCCAGCAGAGCTTCGTTGATCAGCGTTTGGTAGTTGCCGCCGCCTGCCTTGTCGACCGCGCCGCGAAAATAATCGAGAACTGTGTTGTCCAAGCGGATCGAGATCTTGGTCTTGCCCGGCTCAGGTCGGACGGCCGGCCCACGCTTGGCGTCCGAGAAATCGATGTTGCGATATCGCTCAGCTCCGGTCTTTTTCATCAAGCACCAAGTCCGGGCTCGCGCTAGCCCCTTCCAGCCTGTTGCGGGTCCAGCCAATCGCGGAGCCCATCGGCCAGCATGTTGAAACCGAGGACGGCCGCCAGGATGGCGAGACCCGGGAACACGACGACCCACGGCGCCTGCAGCATGAAGCCGCGGCCGTCGGAGAGCATCAACCCGAGCGATGGCGTGGGCGGCCGCACGCCGACGCCGAGGAACGACAGCGCCGCTTCCACCAGGATCGCGATGGCCATGAGCACCGAGGCCTGGACGAGCAGCGGCGTCACACAGTTGGGCACGATGTGGCGCAGCACCAGCCGCGGCGCGGCGGCGCCGACCGCGCGCGCGCCTTCCACGTAGACCTCCGCCTTGGTCGCGAGCACGGCGGCGCGGACGACGCGGGCCACGATCGGGACGTAGACCACCGCCAGCGCCAGCGACACCAGCACGACGCCGGTGCCGAAGACGCTGGTGAGCGCGATGGCCAGCAGGATCGCCGGGAACGCCATCAAGATGTCGAGCGGCCGCATAATCAGATGATCCATCACGCCCTCCGCGTAGCCGGCGAGCAGCCCGAGCGGCAGCCCTACTACCACCGCCATCGCGACCGACGCCAGCGCCACGCCGAGCGAGACGCGATAGCCGTGCACGACGCGGCTCAGCACGCTGCGGCCCAGGTCGTCCATGCCGAAGGGCTCGCCGAGCGTGGGCGGCTTCAGCGCGAGCGCGCTCGCGATCGCGGTGGGGCTTCCCGGCAGCGCGTGCGGCGCCCCGACTGCCAGCAGCGCGAGGAACGCGACGATGGCGAGGCCTGCCACCGCGATCGGCGATCGGCCGCGCGTCATCGTCGTCGGAGCCGCGGGTCGATCACGCCGTAGAGCAAGTCGGTGACGAGGTTCACGACCATGAACATCGCCCCGACCACCAGCAATCCGCTCTGCACCACGGGATAGTTCCGCTCGAGCACCGCGTCGAGCGTCATGCGCCCGAGGCCGGGCAGCGCGAAGATCGTCTCGACCACGATGGCGCCCCCGAGCATGTAGCCCACCTGGAGCCCGATCACCGTCACGATCGGGATCGCCGCGTTGGGCAGCACGTGGCGCAGCAAGATGGCGCCCTCGCCCAGCCCTTTGGCTCGCGCGAACTGCACGAACGGACGGTGGACCACGTCGAGCACCGCGGCACGTGTGAGCCGGCCCAGCGCGGCAGCTCGGCTGGCCGCCAGCGTCAGCGTCGGCAGCACGAGGTACTGGAAGTTCTCGAGCGGGCTCTCGGCGAAGAACACGAAGCCGCTCGACGGCAGGAGGCCCGCCGCCAACGACAGCGTCAAGATGAGCATGATCCCGAGCCAGAAATCCGGGATCGAGATCCCGACGAGGCCGAGCGCCAGCGAGGCTCGGTCGGCGGCGCCGCCGCGACGGGCCCCGGCCAGCAAGCCGAGCGGCACGCCGATGAGTGCGGCGGCGAGGGCCGCGAGCAGCGTGAGCTCGAGGGTGACCGGCAGGCGATCGAGGATCATCTGGCCGATCGGCTCGTTCTGGCGGTAATCGATGCCGAAGTCGCCACGCAGCACGCCGCCAAGCCAGCGCAGGTACTGTTGCGGCAGCGGCTCGTCGAGGTGGAAGGTCTCGCGCAGCGCGCGGATGCTCTCGGGCGTGGCCTTGTAGCCGAGAACCACCACGGCCGGATCGCCGGGGATGACGCGCATGAGCCCGAACACCAGGAGGCTCATGCCCAGTAGCAGCGGCGCCGCCAGGGCCAGCCGCCGCGCCACGTAGATCAGCGACGACAATCGCCCGCCGTCGCGATCAGGCGATCCAGACGTCCTCGAAGCGCAGCTCCAGGGAGGGCAGCGGCACCACGCCGTTCACGTTGGGCTTCGTCCAGTACCGCTGGATCTCGTTGCTGAAGATGATCAGCGAGCCCTCCTCCTGGAACCAGCGGACGAGCTCGGGATACATCTTCTTGCGCGCCACCGGGCTCGCGGTGTAGCGGAAGGCGTCCAACCGCCTGTCGGCTTCCTCGGACTTGAAGCCGGTGAAGTTCCAGGCCGACGCCGAGTGCTGGAGCGGGTTGTAAAACATATCGGGGTCGACGGTGACCGACCACCAAGCGCCTGCCACGTCGTATTTCTTGCCTACAAGGGATTCGAAGTACTGTCCGGACTCCATCGGCTGGACCTCCAGCGTGATGCCGACCTTCTTGAGCTGTTCGCGCAGGATCTCGCCCGTCTTGACCAGCACCGGCACCTGCGACTTCACGAGATACGTCAGCGTCAGTCCGCCGCCGACCCCGGCTTCGCCCAGGAGCTGCTTGGCCCGAGCGAGATCCGGCCCGGACTTGTGCGCGTTCACCCCGGTGCCCCACACGCTCGGCTCGGGCGTGGGCTCGGCGGTCACGACGTGGCTGCCGAAGTAGACGAGCTTCACGATCTCCGTGCGGTCCAGCGCCCACGCGATCGCCTGGCGCACCCGCTTGTCGTTGAGCGGCGGCTTGGACGCGTTGAGCATGAAGAAGAACGGGAAGTATGGACGTCCGGGCGACGATTTGATGTCACGCGCCTTCTCGAGCTCGGGGATGCGCTGGGGCGGGACGGTCTGGATCCAGGTGAACCGTCCGGTCTGCAGCCCGGTGAGCCGCACGGTGTCGTCGGCCGGCGCGTAGAAGATGACCCGGTCCAGGTACGGACGCCCGGCCCGGTGGTACTTGTCCCAGCGCTCGAGCGTGATGTGATCGTCCTTCACCCACTCCACGAACTTGTACGGCCCGGTGCCGATCGGGAAGAGCTTCGGATCCTTCTCCTTCAGCGCGTTCTCGTTTACGATCTCGGTCGCCGAGGACATCACCGCCAGGAGCGGCCCGAACGGGCGGCTCAGGTGGAAGCGGACCTGGTGCGTCCCCGACGCCTCCACGCCCTCGAGCGGCGAGAAGAAGACACGCATCGGCAGCTTGTTCTTGGCGTCGAGCAGCCGGGTGAACGTGAAGACGACGTCCTTGGACGTCAACGGCTCGCCGTTGTGGAACACGGCGTTGTCGACGAGGTCGAAGAGCCACGTCTTGTCGCTCTCCTGCTTCCACGACCTGGCCAGGCCGGGAACGAACTGGCCCGACTCGTCGACGTACACCATCTTGTTGTAGACGTTCTGGTAGACCTGCAGCGACGAGTAGAGCTGGGCGTAGCCCGGGTCCATGTTCACCGGCTTGTCGACGGTCGCCGCTCTTATGACTCCGCCCCGCTTCGGCTGCCCCTGGGCCGCCGCCGTCCTGACGCCGGGCCCGACGAGGGCGCCGAGCCCCGCGCCGGCCGCGAACCCACCCGCCCGATCGAGCCACTGCCGTCTGGTGATCCGATCGCTCATCGTCCGCTCCTCCCGACAGCTCCCTCGTAGGTCACGCCATCTTTCATGACAAGGGTCACGCGTGCCATCGCCTTGATGTCCTTCAGCGGGTCGCCGTCGATCGCGATCAGGTCCGCGCGCTTGCCAGCCGCGATCGTGCCCACCTCGCCGTCGACGCGACAGGCCTCGGCGCCCCAGCGCGTGCCGGCCAGCAGCGCATCGGCGGGCTTCACGCCCAGGCGCACCAGCGTCTGCAGCTCGAACGCCATCAGCCCGTGCATGCTGTCGGTGCCGCACGCGAAGCGCACGCCCGAGGCCAGGTGCCGGGGGAAGTTCTCGTCCACGACGCGACGGGCCCAGCGGACCTTGTCCATGATGGTCGCGCGCTGCCCGTCGCCCTGCTCGATGCCCGTCGGGTGCATGAAGATCCCGAACGTGCACACGAGCCAGGCCCGGCGCTCGATCATCAGCGCGATGTCCTCGTCGCCGGCCAGGGCGCCGTGCTCGATCGTCGCCACGCCCTCCTCCACCGCGAGCCGCAAGCCGGCGCCGCCGTGGGCGTGGGCGGCCGCGTAGGTGCCGGCACGCTCCGCCTCCTCGACCGCCGCGCGGATCTCTTCCCGCGCGTAGGCGCTCGAGGTGGACATGGCGCCCGGCGAGCTCACGCCGCCGGTGACGAAGATCTTCACGTGGTTGGCGCCCCGTCGGAGATTTTCGCGGGCGCCACGGCGGACTTCGTCGACACCGTCGTAACTCGCCAGCGCGCGTCCGTGACCGTTACTCGCCGCGAGGCCCCGCCCGGCCACCAGCAGCCGCGGACCGACGACGATCCCGGCCTCGACCGCGGCGCGGACGTCCAGGTCGAGGAAGTGCTCCTCGCCCATCACGCGCATGGTGGTCGTCCCCGACGCGAGATCCGTTCTCAAGTTCGCGGTGGCGGCCAGGGCCTGCGGCACCGGGGAGCGGCAGAGCTGGCCGAGCTGATCGCCGAGGCCGGGCACGATCGAGGCGTGGCTATGGCAGTCGACGAGGCCGGGCATCACGAACCGGTTCGTCAGGTCGAGCGTCGCGGCGCCGGCGGGCACCGGGGTCGTCGCCGCGGGGCCGACCGACGCGATGCGGCCGTCCTGCACGACGACGAGGGCGTCACGCAGCGGCCCCGCGCCGGTGCCGTCGAACAGGGTGCCGCAGCGGATCGCCCGGCTGGTCACGCGCCCGAGTATAAACCGTGCGCCGTTCAGTATTCCGCCCCAGACATCTCGGGCGGTCGCCAGCCGCGCAGGGGTTTCTAGCGATTGGTCCTCGCTGTCCGAGCGTGCGCCATGCGCGTCAGCGGCCGTACTCGCGCGCGGAGTCTGACGGCACGAGGATGCGCTCGCCGTGGTGGGCCAGCACGATGCCGTCCTTGACGATCTGCTCGATGACGGCGCCATTCTCCATCGTCTCGCCTTCGACGTACTTGCGACCGTTCACGTAGACCATCCGCTCCTTCGGGTCGGGCCCCCAGACCAGGATGTCGATCTTGAACCCCGACTCCGGC
>Ga0209376_1001690_pt1 | contig 21814 bp, 19 predicted proteins | sample GraSoiAngelo_134_FD_185891 | JGI IMG/M metagenome (GOLD analysis project Ga0209376, IMG submission 185891) | Grasslands soil microbial communities from the Angelo Coastal Reserve, California, USA - 14_0929_05_30cm (SPAdes) (version 2) | ecosystem: Environmental > Terrestrial > Soil > Grasslands ... | reverse complement strand
GATGATGGTAAATTTTTCCTTTCGACTTTGGCTTCCCTGAGAGATACGTCTAAGACTCGCGCGTTGAGCGAGGAATTCACATGAGAGATTATGTTGCCGAGTTGATGGGCGAGGTGAAGGCGAAGAATCCGGCCGAACCGGAATTCCATCAAGCGGTCCAGGAAGTGGTCGACTCGCTTTCGGTTGTTCTCGAGCAGCATCCCGAATATCGGCACGAGAAAATCCTGCAACGCATCATCGAGCCGGAACGGGTGATCATGTTTCGCGTTCCGTGGCGAGACGATCAGGGCAATCTTCATGTCAATCGCGGGTTCCGGATTCAAATGAACAGCGCGATCGGCCCTTACAAGGGGGGGATGCGTTTTCATCCCACCGTTAACTTAAGTATCCTCAAGTTTCTTGCCTTCGAGCAGGTATTTAAGAATGCGCTGACTACTCTGCCGATGGGTGGCGCAAAGGGTGGCTCCGATTTCGATCCCAAGGGCAAGACTGACTTTGAAGTGATGCGCTTCTGTCAGGCGTTCATGTGCGAGCTATTTCGGCATATCGGGCCGGATACGGACGTCCCGGCGGGCGACATCGGCGTGGGCGCGCGCGAGATCGGATTCATGTTCGGGATGTACAAGCGGTTGAAGAACGAGTTCACGGGTGTGATGACGGGCAAGGGCCTGACCTGGGGCGGTTCTGTGATTCGTCCGGAGGCGACGGGCTATGGCGCGGTTTATTTCGCGGAAGAAATGCTCAAGACGCGCAAAGAAGACCTCAAAGGCAAGATCGCGTTGGTGTCGGGGAGCGGAAATGTCGCGCAGTACACGGTCGAGAAGTTAAACTCGTTAGGCGCCAAACCGGTCACGCTTTCCGATTCCACTGGGTTCATTTACGACGAAGATGGGATTACGCGGGAGAAACTCGCATTTGTAATGGAGCTAAAAAATGTCCGGCGCGGCCGCATATCGGAATACGCCGACAAGTTCAAGGGCACAGTATTCACGCCGGTCGATCCTACGCTCGATCACAACCCGCTTTGGAATACCAAAGCGCAATGCGCCTTTCCCAGCGCGACTCAGAATGAAATTAACGAGAAAGACGCGGACAACCTGCTCAAGAATGGTGTCTATGTCGTTTCGGAAGGAGCGAACATGCCGACGACGATCGAGGGGGTGCATCGGTTTCTCCAGGCCGGAATCCTCTATGGCCCCGGCAAAGCGGCCAACGCGGGCGGCGTTGCTACTTCCGGGTTGGAGATGGCGCAAAACAGCATGCGGATTTCATGGACACGGGAGGAAGTAGATGCGCGACTCTACAAGATCATGAAAAGCATCCACGCGGTTTGCGATCGCACCGCCGAGAAGTATGGGACGCCGGGCAATTATGTTAACGGCGCCAACATCGCGAGTTTCCTTAAGGTTGCCAATGCGATGATGGATCAGGGGTTGGTCTAGTTCGTGGTAGAAATAATCAGTCCCGGATCATCCTGCTAATTCTCGTTAATCTCCGGAATCTTCCTCGACTGGCTCGGCCCGGCGAACGGTTGGCGACTCCTCCGGTTGAGTCCGGCGATGGCGATGGCCGTTAGTCTGCTCACCTTTGTAAACCTCCTTCAGAACTTGAGCAATCATCGGCGCGGCCACAGTGCCACCGTGCGCTTTCACCCCCACGTCGCCCTCGTAAAGGGCAGCAAAGGCGTACTGCGGTTTTTCCGCGGGGACATAACCGGCAAACCACGCTGCCGTTCGCTCCTTATTTTTCGGCCCCCACTGGGCAGTGCCGGTTTTGCCAGCCACCGTTATGGTATCCAGGCTGGCGGCATGCGCCGTTCCGGCAGGAGCATTGACCGCGTCGACCATTCCCGTGCGAAGCTGCGCCATCGTTTCTGGGGAAAAATTGAGTGTTCTTTTCTCGCGCACATTATAAGCAGTAACGATTCCGCCGTCGATTGACTGCACCTGCTGGACCAGCCGCGTCTGATAAAAGATGCCACCGTTGGCGACGATCGCCATCGCCTGCGCCATCTGCAGTGGCGTAACCTGGGTATCGCCCTGACCAATGGAAAGATTGGCGACGTCGCCGTTCAATAACTTCCGGCCGTGCGTTGCTTTCATATATGAGTCGTTAGGAACACGGCCTTCTGCTTCCCCGCGAATCGGGATTCCGCATTTGGCGCCGAAACCAAGTCTTTGCGCCCAATCGATAATCGGGTCAGCGCCAGTCTTTATTCCGACTTGGTAGAACCATGTGTCGCACGATTCGGTGAGGGCTTGGACGAAATTGAGGAAACCACGATCGCTTTTCTTCCAATTGTGAAAGGTCAAGTTACCAATCTGGATCGATGGGACACATTGATATTGCTCGCTGGCAGTAACCGCGCCGCTTTCCAATGCCGCGATGCCGACGGCAACCTTGAAGGTCGACCCTGGGGGATAGGATGAACGAAATGCGCGTGGTAACAGCGGAATCCCGGGATCATCCTGCAAGGCCTTAAACTTCTCCGGCGAGATCGACGGGACGAAAAGGTTTGGATTGTAATTTGGCCATGACGCTAACGCGAGGATGTCGCCGTTATTCGGATCCATGATTACGATCGCGCCGCGCTTTGCTTTAGCCTCAAGCGCTTTCTCAGCCAGTTCCTGCAAACGCAGATCTAGTGTGGTCACAACCGTGTGACCGGGAATAGGCGGCGCGACGATTTTTTCCGATGTTTTACGGCCATCTTTATCGAAGGTAATTTTATACTCGCCATGCTTCCCCGTGAGCATGGCATTGAAGGTTTGTTCGATTCCTTCGCGCCCCTCCGTCTGCGGCCAGATTGTTTCGTGATTGTCAATGATCCCGTCGGGATTACCTCCCGTACGTCCGCAATAACCAACAATTTGACCGGCGACCTTGCCCTGCGGATAAGCGCGCAGATAAACGCCGCGTAACGTCATTTCTGGAGGCAAATGCGCTTTGGCCGCGTCGTATTCGTCCGCCGAAAGATTGGTTGCGATCTCGAACGGAAGGATTCCGCGATTGTGATAATGCCTCAGGATTGCGTCGTCGGCAGCGCGGATTGGACGGCCGATCAATTTTGTCGCCGCCGCGATTTGCCGATGCGCGAAATCGAGCGTCTCGGCATCCTTAAATTCCAGCGGAGTAGGAAAACTGATCGCGAGATTATAGCTCAGCTGGTTTTGCGCGAGCGGCGTGCCATTACGGTCGGTGATCTGGCCGCGCGGAGCGGGGATATCGAGAATGTAAGTGCGTGCGAGTTTTTGTGTCTCGAATGTTGGAACGATCTCTTCATCGAGCGCAGGCGGCGATGGTTCCGCCGATGGCGCGGCGCCAGGCGCTATAGAAAATGCAGGTGCCAACTGCTGCCCCGTTGCGCTGGAGAGCGCGAAGAGCAGTGATGTCACATTGAGCATCATCGCGAAACGTCTCATTTGGTCGGAGAGATTCTGCGCCTGTTCGAGAATGACAAGCCCTAGTGGGTTTGCAAAAATCGGTGCACGTCCACCGCCAACTTTCGCCCAATTCCGTCCGTCGCCGCAATTTCTTCCACGCTGGCTCGCCGCAATCGTTTTACCGACCCGAACTTTCGCAGCAACAGATTTTTGCGATGCTGACTAACGCCGGGGCAATCATCCAGAACGCTTTCGCCGATGCGCTTCTTCATCAGTAATTGATGATAGGCGTTGGCGAAACGATGGGCTTCATCACGGATGCGCTGGAGCAGACGCAATGCGCCTGAATCTTCCGGCAAACGCAACGGCAGCGCTCGTCCGGGTCGATAGATTTCCTCGTGTTCTTTCGCGAGTCCGATGATCGGCAAATCGTGCAAGCCAAGCCGCTGAAGTTCCTTGCAGGCAGAGGAGAGCTGACCTTTACCGCCATCGACAATAATTAGATCAGGAAGTCTGACCGCGACAAAATGCTCGTCATTCCGACCGGAGACACCCCCCTTTTTGTCATCCCGACCGGAGCGAAGCGAAGTGGAGGGATCCCGTTGCGGTAGCTGTACGGTCTGCAAACGGATTCCTCGGTCCGAGCCGGACTGGTGGTTTCGCTCGGGATGACCGACACGCTCAAGCGCTTCTGCCGGATTCTCCTGAGAAAATTCTGCGGTGTCGGGATCCGCATCACGCGCTTCCAGAAGTATTCGGGAATATCTTCGCCGTACCACCTCGGCCATGCTCGCGAAATCGTCCTGCCCTTCGACCGTGCGAATCCGATAGCGGCGGTAACAATTTTTGTCCGGCACGCCATCACGAAAACAAACCATCGACGCGACGACATGTGTGGTGCTGATGTTGGAAATATCAAAGCATTCCATCACCCGCGGGACCTTCGGCAATTGCAGAGCATCGGCTAAGGCGCGGACTTCGGCTTCAGGCTCGATCGTTGTCGGCAACGAACCACGGGTAAAACGCCGCGTCGGCCGCGTCGTGCGCCGCAAGTCATCCAGCATGTTGCGCAATTCCGCCGCCTTTTCGAAATCGAGCTTCTCCGCTTGCGCGCGCATTTGTTTTTCCAGTTCCGCCATCATTTCGCGCGAATGTCCCTCGAGGAATTCACAGGCCTGCGCGACGCGTTCTCGATAAATCTCCGGCGTAATCTCGCTTAATTTCATCGGCACCTGATAGGTTGATGATTTCAATTCCCGTTCCGTAGGCGAACCGCGGCCAAAGGTGAGAACGCCGAACTTCTTTCGCATAAAATTCAACGTTTGCCGTAGCGCACCGGCATGTGCATAGGGCCCGAAATAACGAGCGTTGTCATCTTTTTTGAAACGAGCGAGACGAAAACGCGGCCATTCCTCAGTCTGATCCACTTTCACCAGCAGAAAACGTTTATCATCGCGGAAAGAAACATTGTAACGCGGGCGATATTCCTTGATCAGCTTGCCTTCGAGCAAAATCGATTCTGCTTCATTCTGCACGGTATGGGTTTCGAAATCCCAAACCGCATCGAGCATGGCGCGCGTCTTTAGATCAGCCACCGCGATTTTCGAGGGCATAAAATAAGAACCGACGCGTTTGCGCAGGTCGCGCGCTTTGCCGACGTAAATGACGCGGTTAAAACGGTCGCGCATCAGATAGACGCCCGGCTTATGGGGCACCTCATGCACTTTTTTCGTTAGATCCGGTTTCGCTTTTTTCACGCCTGCCATGAATGACGTGTCTCCTGTTCCCAATGTTACTCTTAATCCTGTTCGTATTCTTGCTCTTGCTGGCGAAATCGACAAGAAGCGGTGGTTTCGAAAAGCCTGCCGTGATAACTGGTGGCGTTCTTGAAGGTGCCGCTCGCCAATTCTATGCCGCGCGTCGCTGCGGCATGGCCGAGTGAACCATCATCAGCTCGGTTACATTTTCCGGCGTCAGCAAACCGACCAGTCGCTTCATCCCATCCAGCACCGGCACCACCGGACAATTGCACTCCTGCATGATGCGAAACGCTTCCTCGAAACGCGTGCCAGTCGTCACCGTCGGAATATCGCGCCGCATCACGTCAGCGACTCGAATTTGCGGGTCGTGTTTGCGTAACGCCGCAATTAAATCGTGCCGGGTCAAAACGCCGGCGACGGCGCCACTTTCATCAATCACTGGAAAATCGTGTTGCGAAGTAGCCAGCAACGCGTCCACCGCCTCCTGGAGCGTTGCGTTTTGCGGAAGCGAGTGGAATTCGCGCACCATCGCGCTCGAAACCGGAAAACTGCGTGAAATATCCTTGAGTTGGGCGAGGGCCGCTTCCTGCGATGCACCCATGTAAACAAACAAGGCAATGAAGAGGAGGAGTGGATTTCCAAAAAGGCCGATGAAACCGAAAATGAACGCGCAGCCCTGGCCGATGCTGGCGGCGATTTGCGTGGCACGCGTATAACTCAGTCGAGTGGCGAGGAGTGCGCGCAAGACCCGGCCACCATCCATTGGAAATGCCGGCAGCAAATTGAAAAGGACGAGCACAACATTGATCACGAGTAATTGGGCAAGGAGATCGGGCCCGCCCATCGCCGCTTGCGCCGCCAATCCACGCCAACCAACGACCGCAAACAAAGTAAATGCGATGACCACGTTCACCAGCGGGCCGGCCAGCGCGATGATTAACTCTTGCCGCGGTTCATCGGGCATTCGTTGCAACCGCGCCACCCCGCCGATTGGTAGCAGGGTAATATCGGGCGTGTTGATCCCGAAATTTTTCGCGGCAATAGCATGACCGAATTCATGCAGAACGACACAGACAAAAAGCAACAGCACAAAAAGAACGCGCCCCAACGCCACAGCTGAGCCGCCTTCTGCGTAGTAGCCAAATGCGAGCCAGGCGATCAGCAGTAAAAACGTGATATGAATCCGCAACTGAATTCCAGCGATCCGAAAAATGGGAAGTGACCAGCTCATCGGCAACCAAACCTCCTCATCAAGATATCGTGCGCCGATGCCCTTGGAGCAATCAGTAATGGGAAGTTGCGTTAATTGAGCTTCAATACTCCAACGCTCCATTACTCCATCCGGATCGCTTGCGGAAATCGCTTTATGCCCGTGCGCACTCCTCGAAATTGAAAACGAATGGAACTTTTCGACGTCGCGGTCATCGGCGGCGGACCGGCGGGGTCGGTTTGCGCCGCCTTTTCCGCGGCCAGCGGATTGCGCGTCGTCCTCATTGAACGCGAAAAATTTCCGCGTGAGAAGGTCTGTGGCGATTGCTTGAATCCGGAGTGCTGGCCAATTTTGCGGCGGCTCGGAATCGATCAATGCGTTCGCGCCTCGCCGCACGGTGCGCTCGATTGGGTGGAGTTCATTAGTGTAGGCGATCGCCATGTCCGCATCGATTTGCCGCGCGGGGAAGAGGCTGAGATCGCGGTCAAGCGAAGTGCGTTCGATTCCGTGCTGCTCGAGCGAGCGCGTAAGCTGGGGGCAGAAATTCGTGAAGTGAGCACGCTGACATCGATCGAAAAATCGGACAGCGCCTGGAAATTAACGACAACGGAAACGGCGACCGCCTTTCGTGCACGGGTGCTGGTCGCAGCGGACGGTCGCAACTCGACCGTAGCGCGATTGCTCGGTCTGCTCCCGCGTTTCGCAAAAGAACGCGTGGCATTGCAGACGCACATTCCGTTGCCGCGAGGCTTTGGTAATCGCGTCGTCCTGCAATTGCTGCCGGGCGGTTATTCTGGACAAGCCCCGGTGAACGACTCCGAACTCAACCTTTGTCTGGTGGGAAAGCCGAAATCGATTCGCCCGCTGCAAGTCTGGGCAGCACACTATTTCAATCTTCCGTCGACGCAAAGCTGGCGCACGATCACGCCGCTTACGCGTCCCTCACTCCCGCCTGCGCGCGAAAATCTGCTTTTCGTGGGCGATGCCGCCAGGGTAGTCGAGCCCTTCACCGGCGAGGGAATTTTTTATGCATTGCGTTCCGGTGAATTGGCGGCCGCCGCTGCCAAAGAGATGATTCGCGGGAATGCCGCGGAGGCGATGCGCGATTACATTCGGCAGCACCGCGCCATGTATCGCGGACGTTTATGGATTAATGCCTTGGCGAGAGCGACGGTGATTTCGCCAGAACTCGGCTCGTTTTTTTTTCAGCTCGCACGCTTGCAGCCAGCGCTGCTGCGTTTCTTGACGCGCAAGATTGTAAAGTAAGCGCCTTATGCCGAGTTAACATTCGCATGTTGCAGGTGCAACACTCCAATATCGATTCGACTTCAACCAGATTTTGTTGCTTGGAATGATGTGATCTGGCGACAGGCTTTGATCGTGTTTGACATTAGCATCGCGATTGTCATCGGGCCGACACCGCCGGGAACGGGAGTGATCGCGCCGGCTAATTTCGAAACGCTTTCGAAATCGACGTCGCCCACTAGCTTGTAACCGCGTTCGCTACCGGCGTCCTCCACCCGATTGATCCCGACATCAATCACGGTCGCTCCTTCGCGAACGAATTCCGTTCTAACGAAATGTGGACGGCCGATGGCAGCGATAATGACGTCGGCGCGCCGGCAACTTTCAGAGATGTTCCGGGTGCGGGAATGAATCACCGTGACCGTTGCATCGATGCCCTTTCGCATGAGCAAAAGCGCCATTGGCTTTCCGACGATCATGCTGCGACCCAGCACGACAACGTTGGCGCCGGAGAGGGCGATGCCGGTTTCGCGGAGCAGGCGCAAACAACCCAGCGGCGTACACGGAACAAAGCCGGTGTCATCCTCAAGCGCGAGCTTCGCGACGTTGAGCGGGTGAAATCCATCCACGTCTTTGCGCGGATCGAGCGCGCGAATGATCGCCGCCTCATCGATTTGCGGCGGCGGCGGCGATTGAACAAGAATGCCATGAATTTTCTCATCGCGATTTAACTCATCAACCCGCGCGAGCAATTCCGCCTGCGTGGTCGTAGCCGGCAATTCCAGCTTGACCGAATGCAGGCCAAGCTCGCGGCACGTTTTGTCTTTGGCGCGAACGTAGGCGCGAGAGGGGGGATCATCGCCGACCAGAACCACGGCCAGGCCCGGCGTTGCCCCGCGCGATTTGAGGCTGACAATTTCGTCCCGCAATTCCGCGTAGACTCTTTCCGCGATTGCGCGCCCATCGATTAACTTTGGCATCATGCGTTGCTTAAACTGTTTTGCAGAACGAAACGTGGCTAGAGAGATCTTTCGCTTCGCTCAGGATGATACATCCCGACGAAGCTATCAGCGCATTTCCACCAGCGCCATCATTGCCGCTTGTAGACGCTCGCGTTCCGCCTCAAATTCTTCTTCGCTCGATGTCGCCCGCACCTGATGAGGCGGGCCGAGAATAAAACGCACTCGGGTAAATGGGCGCGGAAGGATGAATTTGTCCCAACTGGGCAGTCGCCAGCAACGCGAGTATTCGAGGTTCAATGGTATGATCTGTGCGCCGGTTTTTTGCGCGAGCAGAATGATCCCGCCGCCGGGTCGATATACGGGACCGCGCGGACCATCCGGGGTGATGACGACATCGTGACCCGATGCGATGACGTCGGCCAGATGCAGCATAGCGGCCGCGCCTTTGCGCGAGCTGGAGCCGCGGACGACCGAGAAGCCAAATCGGTGCACCAACTTAGCCAGCCAGGCGCCATCGCGGCTGGCGCTGATTAGGGCCGCGCCCTGCCGCTGCGGGATAAAGCGATGAATGGCGAAGGGAAGCAGGAGAAGGCGATTATGCCAGGCCGCCCCAATGAACCGTTCCGAGAGCGGAATCTGTAAGAATTTCCCGGGATCCACGACTTCAAAACGAATTGTGTGCGACCAGGTTTGAAGCAGGCGAAACCCGAATGCGACCAGAAAACGCGCACTGAAACTTTCCGGATCGAGCTTCAAATTTGCCGCCGACCAGCTTGTTGACTTTGCCAGCGGAATGCTTGCGGACTGGGCAGTCCAAGTTGATCGAGAATCCGCCAGACGACCGTGTCCGCGACTTCGTTTACATTTTTCGGACCGCTATAAAAGGATGGGACGGCGGGTAACACGATCGCGCCAGCTTCGATCAAAGTGACAACATTGCGCGCCTGAATGAGACTCCAGGGCGTTTCGCGCGGGACGACGATCAGTTTGCGGCGTTCCTTAAGAAAGACATCAGCGGCACGCAAGAGTGCGCCTTGGCCCGAGCCAGTGGCAATTCGACCGAGCGTGGACATCGAGCAGGGCACAATCACCATCGCATCGAAGCGAGCAGACCCGCTGACGAATGGCACGTTCATTTCGTTGTCGGGATGCTGGAGGACTTTCGGAGGAAGGCGAAAGGTCAGGAGTTCATGATCGGCGACCTGTCGTGCATGCACCGTCATGACGAGGTGAACTTCGTGTTCGCTGGTGTTGATCTGTTCGAGCAAACGTTGCAAATAGATGCTGCCACTAGCGCCGGTCGCGCCGATCACAATCTTCATAGATAACCGCCGGTTGCTAGTTTCTGCGCGAGATCGGCGTGCCGTCTACGCAATTCCGCATAAAGCGTTTCGTTTTCTTTGCGCGGCTCAGCCCATGTTTTGCGATCGATCTTCACCGCGGACTTCACAATTTTCTCCAGCGGCATCGGCTCTCCCCGGGTTTGACGGTAAGTCCATGCCGCTTGAATCGCCGCACCGAGGGCTGCGCCTTCCCCGACTTTAAATCCCACCACCGGCAGCCCAAAAATGTCCGACACGATTTGGCGCATCGTCGCACTTTTGGCCCCACCGCCGGTGATGCGCAATTCATCAGCGCGAATTCCGAGGTCGACGAGGCGTTTCATTCCCTGAGCAAGTCCAACAACGATCCCTTCAATCAAGGCGCGGGCAATATCGTGGCGATTGGTGTTGGAGGAATTCAGGCCGTGAATCACGCCGCAGCCGTTTGGTAGATTTGGCAGCCGTTCGCCGTCAAAATAGGGGAGGAACGTCAGACCGTTCGCGCCGGGCTCGGAGCGCGCGACATTTTTTTCCAGTGCGTTCATCTCCCATCTAAACAAATCGCGAACGCGATCGACCGCGCCTGCCACGTTCATCGTGCAAGCCAGTGCCAGCCAATGATCGGTGCTATCACAAAATGCGGAAATTTCTCCTTTCGGATCGACAATTGGGGTTTCTGCGAATGCGTAAACAGTGCCGGAAGTGCCGAGGCTGATGCTGAGCCGACCGGTCACCATGTTTCCGGTGCCGATCGCACCGAGCATGTTGTCGCCGCCACCGGCGCTGACAAGCACATCACCCACCTGAAATTTTTCGCGCAAGGTAGAGCGCAGCAAACCGGCAGGTCGAGTGGATGAACGAAGCGGCGGAAACTTGGCCAGCAAATCTTTGTCGATGAATTCGGCGAGCGGTTCGCACCAGGCGCGCGACTGGACATCGAGCAATCCGGTGCCAGAGGCGTCGCCGTATTCCATCTGTCGTTCGCCGGTGAGCCAGAAATTCAAAAAATCATGGGGCAGAAGAATGGTCCGAGTGTGCGTGAAGTTTTTCGGTTCGTTTTCTTTCAACCACAAAATTTTCGGCGCGGTGTAGCCGGGTACCATGGTGTTGCCAGTGCGGCGAATGAGTTCGTCGACGTTTCCCAGGGCGCGAGTTAGTTTTTCTGCCTGTGGCGCGGTCGAGGTATCGCACCACGGCTTCGCTGGGCGCACCGGTTGGTTACGATCGTCGAGGGTAACGAGGCCGTGTTGCTGCGCGCTTACGCCAAAGGCCACAACTTCGTTTCGGCGCTCGCCGAGTTTTTCAAGGCAGGTCTGGATGACGTGCTCGGCCGCATCACACCAGGTCTGCGGATCCTGTTCGACATGGCCCCGCGGCAGACCGTCGATAAACGAATGCGGCGCGCTGGCCTGAGCGAGAACTTTTCCGGAATTGGCCTCGAGCACGAGACCCTTGCAGGTGGTTGTCCCGCTATCGAGACCGAGGCATAGCATTATCGAATTTGAATTCGAGGCGAGGTCGCGGCAATTAGTTTAGCGATGATCAAGAAATTATTGCATACCCGTTATCGCGTGACCGATCTGGAAAAGACCGTCGCGTTTTATCGAGACGTGCTCGGTTTAGAGGAAACACGACGGCACACCTCCGGGCGCGGCTCGCAGCTCGTCTTTTTTAAAGCGCCCGAGAGCGAGGAAGAGATCGAGCTTTGCAAGTATGATAAGAGCGGCCCAGTAGTGGTTGGGCCGGACCTGACCCATCTCGCGTTTGAAGTGGACGACCTGGAAAAATTCGCAAAACAAGCTGCGGCCAAGGGTTATCCGCTCTCCGATGGCCCGCATCCGCATGGCGACGGTGGCGCGATTGCTTTCATCGACGCTCCGGAGGGCTACGAGATTGAATTGATCCAGCCCGGGCGCGAAACTGGCTAATTTAGTGACGCCCCGTCTGCGACGGCATTGACGCTAACAACTATTCACAGCCAATGAAACGAGTGAAGCGCTGGATTACGCTGACGGTTTGCACACTGCTTTTTGTCGGCAGTGTCAGTGCCGCGATCTCGCCGGAAGACGATGATGAGGTCAACGTAGTTCGCCCGAGCGGCGTGCATAAGCGCCATACGAAAAGCGCATCGCGAGCACGCAAACGCTCTTCGCCCGACGCGGGCAAGGGAGAGGACGTTTCAATTCCCGCGTCTGCGGTGATGCCGGGGTCGTCCGGCGCCGTCCCAAATACGCGAGCAAATTCGGTGATGGTGGTCGATGCGCGCACCGGCGCGGTGTTGCATGAAAAGAATGCCGATCAGCCGCGGCCTGCTGCAAGCACACAAAAACTGCTGACAGCACTGATTATTGCGGAAACCGGTTATCTCGATCGCCCGGTAAGAGTGGAACCGATCGATACCTTCGCGGAACCGGTGCGGTTGAACATTCGACCGGGAGAAGTCTATCAGCGGATTGATTTGTTACGCGCGCTATTGGTGAAAAGTCCCAACGACGTGGCGCGTTGTCTGGCCCGCGATAGCGCCGGCAGTATCGAAGCGTTCGCTGATAGAATGAATGCAAAAGCGCAGCTTCTTGGCGCAACTCATTCCCATTTCGTAAACCCGAACGGCCTGCCTATGCCCGGACAATATTCCACTGCGCGTGATCTCGCGATTATCGCGCGCGCGGCTTACGCGAATCCGACGATTCGTTCCATTGTCTGTCTGCCCCAGCTAGTTTTTCGCTACGCCAACGGTCGGACCCGCGAACTGGAAAACACGAACAAGGTTTTGAAACGGCTTCCCTTTTGCAACGGCATGAAAACCGGCTACACCGAAGCGGCTGGTCACTGTCTCATTGCGAGCGGTTCGCGACCGGGGCGCGACGTCATCGTTGTTGTCCTGGGCGACACCAAATCCGGGGTCTGGACCGACGCCGCTTCGTTGCTTTCCTGGGGTCTTTGGCTCTGATCGAAGGCGTCGCGCGCGTCTCGCGTGCGGCGGGCAGAATTTTCGTGTCTGGGGAGCGCAGGCGACCAGCCTGCTGGCCGCGGCAGCCTACCGCGGCCCCCTCTATTTACATTTTTAGAACAGCGAAAAACGACCGTTTCCGGCAAGCTGCCGGAAACTGCAGGCTGGCAGCCTGCGCCCCCAGAAATCCGCGACGGTCGCGCTGGTAAATGACCGACTGAGTGGCACGCTTTCGCGATGGATGAACCGTTTCGCGATGAACTCGATCAGCTCCGGGCTCGTTCACTCTTGCGACGACTGCGCGAGATTGGGTCGGCCCAGGGACCGAACGTCGAGTTGGTCGGCCAACATCTCGTTAACTTTTCGTCAAACGATTACCTCGGCCTGGCTGCCGACGAACGACTGCGAGCCGCAGCGACGCATGCGATCGAACAATTCGGCGTTGGCGCCGGCGCATCTCGCCTGGTTTCAGGAACGCAGTCGCCGCATGTGGCACTGGAGCGCGCGATTGCAAAATGGAAAAACGCGCCGGCCGCGATTGCTTTCAATAGCGGTTACGCAGCGGCAGTCGGCACTCTTCCGGCCATCGCCGGGAAAAACGATGTCATCGTGATTGATAAACTGGCTCACGCTTCGCTCATCGATGGCGCACGCTTGAGCGGGGCCAGCATTCGCGTTTTTCCGCACAATCATCTCGGCGAACTGGAGAGTCATTTGGAATGGGCGCGACGGGAAAAACCCCAAGCTCGCGTCATCGTCGTGACAGAATCCGTCTTCTCGATGGATGGAGACCGCGCCCCTTTGCGCGAAATCGTCGAACTAAAATCTCGCTTTGAAGCGTTGCTACTTCTCGATGAAGCGCATGCCGTCGGCGTTATCGGGCCAAACGGCGGCGGTTTGGCGGCGGAAGAAAAACTGTCGGCTGACATTCAAATGGGAACGCTGAGCAAGGCACTCGGCGCAGCGGGTGGATACATTTGCGGTTCAACTTCGCTGATTGAATGGCTAACGAATCGGGCGCGTTCTTTCATCTATTCAACCGCGCCGCCAGCCACGGTTGCCGCCGCGGCGATTGCGGCGATCGAATTCTTGCAAACTTCGGAGGGTGAGGATCGCCGACACGCGCTTTGGAAAAACATCGAGCTACTTCATCAATTGCTCGTCAGCGAAACGAATCGCAAACCCGAGAGTGCGATTTTTCCATTCATCGTCGGCCAGGAGAACGATGCGATGAACTTTGCCCACGCGTTACAAAAGGAAGGATTTTTCGTTCCGGCGATTCGTTATCCTAGCGTAGCGCGCGGCTCCGCTCGTCTCCGGATCACTGTCACGGCGGCGCATACCGAATCGCAAATCCGCGCGCTGGTGGATTCGATTCGAAGACTGCAGCGATCATCAGGGCGTCATTGACGCCGCCGAATAACGCAAAAGGGGGGAAGGGACAAGGCCGGGGTTGCGAGTTGGGTCCTGAGCTCGGCCCGGCGCAACGTCTTCCGGTCCCTCTGCAGGCGGCATTGGTTCGTCGGTATTAAGAACGGCAAGGCGCTCGGCCAAGGCCGGCTTCATCGTAGCCGTCGGCGTAATCGGGGCCGTTGTTTCGCAGGCCGCTAGAAGTGCGAGAGCGAACAAGCCGATAATGAGTTTCATGACGAAAAGCGAACCGCCAGGCAGTGTTGCTACCATTACCATTCTGTGATCACATCTGGCAAGGTTTTGCACTAAAATGCTGAGTTAATATTTACATGTTGCATCTGCAACACTGAAATGTTAACTCGCAGAAACGAGGCTATTTCGCGCCAGTCAGGCCCTCCCATTCGTTGCTAACGAAGGCAAACTACCAATGCTCCTCGCGAAAAATTTCATTGGTAGGGCGACGCTCAGCGGAGCCGCCAGCAATCGTGACGTTTGCTTCCTTATAAGAAGCGCTCAATGATGGGGCCGAGCTTTTTGATCGTTGCTGCCGGCCACAGCTTTCGGTCCGTGATGATCGCGCTGTCGAGGGCGTGATGCTCCGGCCAATTTGCTTCGCGCGGAATTTCTGGAATCACGCGTTCCAGAGCCTTCTTTGCCGTCTCGGCATTGGCGAGCAAATGGCCAATGACGGTTTGCACCGACACTGCTTCTTCTTCCACCTTCCAACAATCGTAGTCCGTGATCATCGCCATCGTTGCCAGTGCGATCTCGGCTTCGCGCGCCAATTTCGCTTCCGGCAAGTTAGTCATCCCGATAACATCGAACCCGTTGCGACGATTGAATTCCGATTCGGCCCGAGTGGAAAACGCCGGGCCATCCATGTTCACGTAAGTGCCGCCGTTATGAATGGAGGCGCCGCTCTCCCGCGTCGCTTTCGCCAGTAACTCGCGGAGTTTAGGCGAGATCGGGTCGGCAAAGGAAACGTGGGCGGCAATGCCTTCCCCGAAAAAAGTGTGGCAGGCGCGCAGACTTGTCCTGTCAAAAAACTGCGACGGCAGGAGGACATCGCGTGGCGCGTATTTTTCCTGCAAACTGCCGGCCGCCGTAACGCAAATAATCCAGCGGACGTGGAGGGAACGGAGCGCGTAAATATTCGCCCGATGATTCAATTCATGCGGCAAAATCCGGTGCCCTCGTCCATGTCGCGGCAAAAAATAAACGCTGCGACCAAACATTGTGCCGCCGACGATCGAGTCGGAGGGCGCGCCGAAGGGCGTGTCGATTTTGTGTTCGGCCAGGTTGGAAAAGCCTTCCAGGTGATAGAGACCGCTGCCGCCGATAATCCCGATAGCTGGCTCATTCATATGCGTGATTGAAGTTGAAACGGCAGAAAAAAGCGAAGCCAATTCCTCCCTCATCCGTCGGCTGCGCTCGGGATAACAGGGTGGAAGTCCTGCGTTAAAACATGCGAATGAAAAACTTGCGCGCGCTCCTCCGTATCGCGGTTTCGTTGCTGTTTGCGGCGCGCGCGGTCACGCCCCAGCGTCGGTTCCCGAAGAACATCTCGCTCGGCGGGAGGGGGTATCGTCGAGCTTCGCTTCCGCGCAGCCGGACCGCCCGGGCTTGGGCACGAAATGGGGAGAGACGCGAACTTCCCTTGTCGGAATGATCTCTTTCGAGCGCGCCAATTACAAGCATCCCTTTGCCGTCGCCGCCATTTATTACAATGACGACGCTGGAATTCGCGCGATGGCGGGTGCGGTCGCGTGGGAGCGCAAGCTCCCGATTCTGCCCGACCCAGCCGCAGCATTGGTGACGATTGAGCTGCGCGATCAAAGCGGACGAATATTGCCCGGCTTGATTGTTGGGGATCGCTGGTTCGTTGTTGGCGAAGAAGGTCGGCGTTATTCCCTTGTTGTGCGCAACCGGAGCGATTTTCGTCTTGAAATTGTGCTTCGGTCGATGGCCTCGATGTCATCGATGGTCGGCCCGCTTCACTTCGCAAACGCGGTTAGATCGTTAATCCCAGTCGCAAGCTTGTGGTGGAAGGATTTCGGCAAAGCACGGAAGCAGTGGCGGCCTTTCGCTTCGGTCCGGTGCGCGAATCTTACGCCGCTGAAAAATATCACAACATTCGCAACGTCGGCGTCATCGGCATCGCTCTGTTCAACGAAGCGGGCTCCGACCCGTGGGCCAGCGAAGAAGTGCGCCGTCGCCTCAAAGCGAACCCGTTTCCGGGCCGCTTTGCTACCCCACCCTAATGGCGTGGCGCTTCCGCCGCCCCTGTGTATCGTTCGCGAGCCGTGCCAAAATTTTTCATCAAGACCTACGGCTGCCAGATGAACGAACGCGATTCCGAGCAGGTCGCGCATTCGCTTATTGCCCGCGGCTACGAGCGCGTGAGTTGCGAGACGGACGCCGATGTTGTGCTGCTCAATACCTGTAGCGTGCGCGACATGGCCGAGCAAAAGGCGCTGGGCAAAATGGGAATGCTCGGCCGCATGGTAAAGCGCCGGCCGGAAACCGTCTTTGGATTTCTCGGCTGCATGGCGCAGGCACGGGGCGCGGAGCTGTTGAAAGAAATCCCACATCTCGATCTTGTGGTTGGGACGCAGAAATTCCATCGCGTGGCTGACTACGTGGATGGCTTGGTCGCGCGAAAACGCTCTGCTATTGCCGCGGCCGCTGACCGCAGCCTTACTCGAATGGACGATCTGCGTTTTTCGATCGTCGATGTGGAAGAAGAAGTCGGTTCGCAATCCACTATTCGCGATCAGTCCCTCGCGCCAAAGCAGGCGACGGCGTTCGTCTCCATCATGCAAGGATGCAACATGCATTGCACTTTTTGCATTGTGCCACGCACGCGCGGCGCCGAGCGCAGCCGCACCATTTCGGAAATCGTCTCCGAAGTTCGCACCCTTGTTGCCCGAGGCGTGAAGGAAGTGACACTTCTCGGCCAAATCGTGAATCTGTATGGGCGCCACGAGTTTCCGTCTGTAGCTGTAGCGGCGGTCTATGACCGCCGGAATGAAATACTGAACGGAGAGTCGGCGGTCATAGCCCGCCGCTACAATATAAGCCCCTTCGTGCAATTGCTCGAAGCGGTTAGTGCAATCGATGGTCTCGAACGTTTGCGTTTCACCTCACCGCACCCAATTGGCTTTCGCGATGACCTGATCGATGCATTCTCGCGGCTTCCTAAACTCGCTGAGCACGTGCATCTGCCACTGCAATCGGGCTCAAATCGCATTCTCAAAGCGATGCACCGCCCTTACACCGCGGAAAGATATGCGCAGCTGGTCGGCAAAATTCGTGGAGCCCGGCCGGGTATCGCGATAACGACCGACATCATCGTCGGCTTTCCTGGCGAGACCGATTCCGATTACAAAATGACCCGCGATCTCGTTGAGCATCTGCAATTCGACAACGCTTTCGTCTTTCGCTATTCGCCGCGACGCGAGACACCCGCCGCCACCATGTCCGACCAGATTGATGAGTCGTTAAAAGAGGCGCGCAATCAGGATTTGCTCGGAATAATCAACGCCTCGACTCGCCGCGCGAACGAAAGACTGGTCGGCACCCGCGTCGAGGTTTTGTGTGAAGGCCCAAGCAAGACGAATCCCGCCCGCTTAATGGGCCGCACCAGAACGAACAAAGTCGTCGTCTTCGAAGCTGGAGAAAATCGTATCGGTAAAACTTTTGATGTCGCAATCGAACGCGCCAACGGCTTTAGCCTTTACGGACAACCGATCGATTGATGCGATGATCTATCATTTCTCGCTGCAAATTGCCGCGCTCTTCGCCGGTGCAATCCTTTGCCTGCTCGGCGCAGTCGGTTTTGCCATGGAAGGTTCGGCGCGCAATCTCCTGGTCTCATTCCCGCGATCGCGGGGCGCTGGCATCGTGCTGCTGGCGATTGATTTGGTCTGGAGCTTCTGGCTCGTCTCGACCATGGAAATGGGCGAGTTCTCCGCTTTTCGCCGGCCGTTCCTGTTCGGTCTGCCGATCGGATTTTTTCTGACGTTGCGCTACGTCGATGAATTTCTCGCCGTCCGCGCCCTGGGCGTTCTGGCGCTGTTGGTGGCGGAGCCGCTGCTCGACGCCGCTTTTTTCCGCTACGAATCCAGCCGGCTTGTTCTGACCGTGCTCGCCTACCTCTTGGTGGTGCTGGGTCTGATTTGGGTAATGGTGCCCTACAAATTGCGCGATCAAATCAACTGGTTCAGCAAAACCACCGCGCGATGGCGTGGCGTAAGCGTTTTTGGTTTTGCCTATGGCGCGACGCTAATCGCTCTCGCATTCCTTCGTTATTAAACGCATTCTCGTCATTCGCGGCGGCGCGCTTGGCGATTTCCTTCTGACCTTGCCGGCGCTGAAAGCGCTGCGCGACGCCCATCCGCGAGCGCGGATCGAGATCCTCGGTTACCCGCATATCGCCTCCGTCGCTGATAAACGATTTTACGCCGATGTTGTTCGATCAATTGAATACGCCGCGCTCTCCTGTTTCTTCGCCCGAGGTGGGGACCTTCCATCCCACTTGCGAGATTATTTCGGCAGCTTCGATCTGATTCTCAGCTATCTCTACGATCCGGATCAGATTTTCGAAAACAATTTGCGACTATGCGGTGTGCAACAAATCCTGCGCGGTCCTGCCCAAATCGATAAGAACGCGCATGCGGCATGGCAACTCGCGCAGCCGCTGCGAGAGCTTGGAATCAATGTCACAGATCTGGCCGCGAAAGTTTTTCCATCAGATGACGATCGAGAATTTGCGCGTCGATTTCTGGTGAATTGCGAGCTGCCGATCCTGGCGCTCCATCCCGGCAGCGGAAGCGAAAAGAAAAATTGGCCGATCGAAAACTGGATCGAATTGGCCAGGACTTTGTTAAACGCGAAGGCCTTGTTTCACACGATCATCTTCGTCTCTGGCGAAGCGGACGAGAATGAGATGGCACGGGTGCGGGCATTGTTTGAACACGAACCGCAAGTCCGTTTTGCGCACCAGTTGCCTTTACCGCAACTGGCCGCAGTGCTGGAGCAATCGACTTTTATCGGGCACGATTCCGGAATCTCTCATCTCGCTGCCGCCGCCGGAGCGCGTTGCCTGATCTTGTTTGGAGCGACCGATCCGAAAGTTTGGGCGCCACAAAACACGAACGCGCGTGTGTTGCTTGCGCCGAGCGGCGATCTAACTCGGCTTGATGTCGCCACGGTCGGCAACGCCATCAGTCTTTAAGGGTCCGGGTGCCAACGAAAGCTTACTGTTGCTCGTTCGAACCACTGTCATAATTTGCAGCAACACGGCATTGTGCGGCAGAGGCTTGAAGCCTTCTATTCTGAGGAAGACAGACCGCCGCTACAGAAGTCGCGTACGGCGCAACGCTATGCTCGCGCCGATGTGAATCAGGAGCTGACGCGCATCGGCATCAGCACATAAAGAAACGGCGTCTGAATTTTCAAAACCCCGGGACTCATTTCGTCGATGAGATCGAAGAAGACTTCGTCCTCGGCCAGGTTGCGCAGCGGCGCCATTAGAAATTCCGGATTGAACGCGATGGAAAAATCCCGGCCTTTGTAAGCGACCGGTAACGACTCTCTGGCTTCGCCCACTTCCGGGGTGTTGGCGGTAATCTCGATGTTGTTCTTGCTGAAATTAAGTTTGATCGAATTCGATTTGTCGCTCGCCAGCAGCGATACCCGCCGGAGGGAATTGAGAAAAGTTTCGCGCTCGAGCGTGACGCGCTCCTTGGCTTCCGACGGAATCACCTGCTTGTAGTTTGGATAATTGCCTTCGATTAATTTTGAGACCAGCAAGGTGTTGTTGAGATCGAACGCGATTTGGCCGCTGCCTACGCTGATCTTCACCTCTCCATCGTCCTTGAGCAGGCGTTGCAGCTCCGTTACCGCCTTGGTGGGAACGATAATGTCGGCTTCGTGACTGCGGGGAAATTCCAGTTCGATATCGAGCATGGCGAGCCGGCGCCCATCCGTCGCCACCAACGTGAGTTTGTTTTCCTTGAAGCTGAAGAGAACGCCGTTGAGCACATATCGCGTCTCGTCCGTCGAGATTGCGTAAGCGGTTTTGCGCAGGCCATCGTGCAAATCTTTCTGCCGCATCGTCACCACTTTTGCGTTTTCAAACTTTGGCAACGGCGGAAATTCCTCCTCCGGCAGACCGAGGATCTTGAAAAAGCTTTGTCCGCTGCGAATCGAAGCGGCGTTTTTGCCATCGACCTCGACGGAAATTTCGCTGGAGGGCAATTCCCGAATGATGGTGAACAAACGTCGCGCCGGCAGGGTGGTCGCGCCGGTCTTGTCCACATTGGCCTCAAAACTTCCGCGCACCCCGACATCCAAATCGGTGGTGGTGAGATGTACCGCTCCCTCTTTTGCCTGCAACAAAACGTTGGAAAGTATTGGCAGCGTGGTCCGGGTGCTGACGACATTCTGCACCTGTTGCAATCCTTCGAGTAATTTCTCTTTCGTCGCGCTGAATTTCATTCGGAAAGCCTAAGATGTAAGGCTTCGGATTTGATCCGGCAACCGCATTCTCTTTCTCAATCAGCGCTGGAGCACGCTGTCAATGAAAGAGATGGTCTGGCGAATGTTATCCTGCTCTTTCATCCGCTTCTTCACCAGCTTGCAGGCGTGTAGGACGGTGCCGTGATCGCGGCCGCCAAACGCGTCGCCAATTTCATTGAGCGACGCCTTGGTTAATTCTCGCGCCAGGTACATCGCCACCTGGCGGGGAAAGGCGATACTGGCTGGCCGCCGCTTGCTCGTCATGTCTGCTAAACGCACGTCGAAGTGTTCCGCTACCTTGCGCTGGATTTGCTCGATCGTGACGGTCTGTCGCCGCTCTTCCAGCAAAATGTCTTTCAACAAATGCTCGATCGTTTCCTGGGTCAGCTCCTTGCCGCTGAGCGAAGCAAAGGAGGCGACGCGCATCAGCGCGCCCTCAAGCCGGCGCACGTTGCTGCGAATGCGCGTTGCGAGGAATTGGTAAACGTCATCATGCAATTTGATCTGCAAGGCGCGCGCTTTTTTCCGCAGAATGGCGAGGCGGGTCTCGATGTCGGGCGGCTGCAACTCCGCGGTCAGGCCCCACTCGAAACGCGAAACCAAACGGTGTTCGAGATTGGCGATCTCCGAGGCCGGACGATCGCTCGAGAGCACGATCTGTTTGTGACCGTCAAAGAGGGTATTGAAGGTATGAAAAAATTCCTCCTGCGAGCGCTCTTTGCCGGCGAGAAATTGAATGTCGTCGATCAAGAGCAGATCGGCCTGGCGGTAACGTTTGCGGAATTTCACCAGAGTATTGTGCTGAATCGCGTCGATAAATTCGTTAATGAAGAGCTCGCTCGAGAGATACATCACTTTGGAGGTCTTCTTCTTGGACCAAAGATACTGGCCGATGGCCTGCATGAGATGGGTCTTGCCCAGGCCGACGCCGCCATAAATGAAGAGCGGATTGTAGGTGCGCGCGGGCGCTTGCGCCACGGCCAGACAGGCGGCATGCGCGATCTGATTGTTCGGGCCGACGACGAATGATTCAAACGTGTTTCGCGG
>Ga0209376_1001688_pt1 | contig 21830 bp, 21 predicted proteins | sample GraSoiAngelo_134_FD_185891 | JGI IMG/M metagenome (GOLD analysis project Ga0209376, IMG submission 185891) | Grasslands soil microbial communities from the Angelo Coastal Reserve, California, USA - 14_0929_05_30cm (SPAdes) (version 2) | ecosystem: Environmental > Terrestrial > Soil > Grasslands ... | reverse complement strand
CCACTTAGCTCGTGCTTTCGAACTCTTGTCAGACCGCCACTCGCCAGATTATCGTAATTCGGTTAAAGAAGCGGTAAGTGCGATAGAAGCGCTCTGCCAGACGGTAACAGGCGAGCCCAAGGGCACCCTTGGAAAGCTGCTTGGGAAGATCCAGGGACTACACCCTGCCTTCAAAGAGGCACTCAGTAAAATGTACGGTTTTACGAGCGATGCAGAAGGGATACGGCACGCGCTACTCGACGAACCGACTCTGACTTTTATGGACGCAAAATTTTTTCTCGTTCAAGCTGCGGCGTTCGTGAACTACATCACTGGCAAACAAGCCGACGCGAAGTCAGAAACGAAGTTGTAATCGGATTCCACTTAAACGGCGGATCGAGATAGAGAAGATCGACACTCGCATCGGGAAAGTCCGATCCGGACTGGCATACTTTCCGATCGGAAAGCCATTTCAAGTTGTCGCCGAAATACAACCGATTCACTCCTCTTTTTCTACCGGCTGTTGGATTTGGATGCAATGACCCATATCGCGCCGTCATTATAGCCGAATTGAGGGCCAATCCCGATCGAGAATTTGCATGTTTTGCCGTTTGACGAGTATTAAATCGGGACTAGATTTAGCGGCTTTGACTACTTCCCTTATTCTCCCCCAGAACTGCGTGGCCCTCGCCATGGTGAACCCCCTTGCCGGACCCGATCATGAAGTCGCGGGGTGGTTTCACGCGCATTTGACGCGCACATTCGTGAGCGTGCTGCGCGCGTTCACTGAGTTCGGCTCAGGTGAATGGATCGGAGTCGTCTTATTTTTCGTGGCGCTGTATTTTGTGTGGAAAAAATGGTGGCCTTCGCTGGTCACACTGATCGTCGCCGTTCCCGGCGGAATGTTGCTGAATGAATGGGTGAAGGTTCTTGTTCATCGACATCGGCCTTTCGTTGACGGCCCGTTCGTGGATTGGTCCGGTTACAGTTTTGCCAGCGGCCACACGATTGGAGCGACGCTGCTGTACGGGCAACTCGCTCTTTTTATTCTCCCAGCCATGAAGGCGCGGCACTGGCGGAGGCTGACAGTCGCTAGCGCGGCATTGCTGATCGCCTTGGTTGGATTCAGCCGCATCGCTTTGGGCGCACATTTTTTGACCGATGTTCTCGGCGCGATCGTGTTCGGAATTTTTTGGCTGGCGTTTTGTTTATTTGCCACCAAGCCAATGCGACGAAGCGTGCTCCTGATTCCTGACGTGCCCCTTGTTAGCGAACCTGTTTTGGTGCGCGTCGAAGAGACGCAACCGCCGTCGCAAAGTTTCCTGAGCTGATCGGACGCTGCTCAGCGTAGATCTGCTCGCTTTCGGATAGGCGCATCTTCTCACGCGCGCTCGAATTGTCTCGGACAAGGGATGAAAGCGCCGGCAAAAATCCAAATAACCGTATGGTTGCTTGGTCTTGCTGGAGCCGCACTTTTCACAATCCTGCTAATCCGGCAAGGGGCGCCCCAAGTCGGCGTTGCCTTCGCTTCCGCAGGGTGGGCGGTTGCGGCAGTAGTGATTTACCACCTTGCGGTGCCCGTGTTTCTTGACGCACTTGCGTGGTGGGTTCTTTTTCCGAAATCCGATCGGCTGTCGCTGTGGCAACTCTTTTGGATGCGCTGGATCGGCGAGTCGGTCAGCACACTCGTTCCCTCCGCCGCAGTTGGCGGAGACATCGTCCGGGCGCGTTTGGCTGCGATCAATGGGGCGCGGCTGCCGGTCGCGGCGGGCACCGTCTTAGTGGACCTTACGCTAGGAGTTTTCACGCAGGCCGCTTTTACGGTGCTCGGTGTAGTACTGCTGGTGGATGTAACCGGACAGAGAAATTTCGTTCGTCCAACTTTGGTGGGAACATTAGTCGGTATTGTTGGCGTTGCGGGTTTCTACTTCGTGCAACGGCTGGGGATGTTCCGGTTTCTTGCGAAGATCATCGCGCGTCTGGCGAACTCGCCGGAATGGCAATCGCTCGTTCAGGGAGGCGAGACTCTCGATCGGACCATTCGCACGCTGTACGCGCGGCGACGTGCGGTCGTGATGTGTTGTGTGTGGACGATTATTTCGCTCGTCGCTGGTTCCGGCGAAATTTGGATCGCGCTTCACGCGCTTGATCTCCACGCGACATTCGTTAACGCGCTGATCTTGCAAAGCATGGTGTTGACGATTCGCTCGGCCGCCTTTGCGGTTCCCGGAGGTTTGGGCGTGCAGGAAGGCGGTTATCTTTTCGTCGGCAACCTTCTCGGCATCCCCGGAGATGCTGCCTTCGCCCTGTCGCTGATCGCAAGAGTTCGGGAACTCGCCCTCGGCATCCCTGGGCTGATTTTCTGGCAACTGATTGAAGCCCGCCGCCTGTGGCGTGCGCGTCTGGCTGCAAACGCGCGGTAGAATTCCAGATTAGCCACTACGTCTCGAAGCTTTTCGAGACGCCGCTTTACTTTCGCCGGATTGGCGAAACTTGTGCGCACGCCCCACCAAATCCATGCCATGCCGTTTGGAAGAGCGAGTTCATCTTCCAATTCGCAAATCACAGCGGTATTTCCATAAGCATTGAGAAAGGACAACGCCAAAGTGAGCCACTGCGGGTTGGGCGCCACTGCGATCAAGTCCAGCAGAAAAACCAACAAATCATCCGCCTGTCGCGATCTCGCGGGTAACGATTTGTCGTGCACAATTTCAAAGTCGATCAACCGAGCTCGGCCGGTCTTCTCGTCATAGATCACATTGTTCGCTCCTGCGTCGCCGTGCGACCACGGCCCGCGAAACTCATGGCTCCGGAGTTGATGAGCGCGCCGGAATTCGTGGCCAGCCGCTTCGACCATTTCGCGCGAGAGCCTCCGCTGTTCTAAATGCTCCCACAGGCTTTTTCCCGGCAGTTTGTCGGCGCAGACCGTTTTATCACCGGATGCCCAGGCACGAAAACGGTCGCCATTGAGCATTTTGAAACACTCCACTTCCCACCGTCGCCAGTCTTCGACCTTGGCCCAGAAACGAATCGGTATGCCAGCCATGCGAAAATACAAATTCGATAGCTCGGCGAGCTGTTCGCTATATCCGTTGCGCCGCTTAATTACCACTCGCCGCCGATGGCGGACTTTCTCGGAGACTGAATTAATCTTTAGGGAATCGACGAATCTCGCCGCGGCGTTGCTCAGGGCTTGAGGTATGTGATTTGTTAGTTGCTCTGCCAGACTTGTCCCTTTTTCCCGAGTTGGCATTGTTGATGTTCTATTCGATCTCATTGGCTATTGCGACCGTATGAATTGTAGCCGTCGCTCTGTGGGCGATGCGACACGCCGAAGGTAAAACACATCAGCGTCATACTTTGTATAACGAAGCGGCTACAGCAGACGCCGGCCATTTAACGCGCGCCCAGCGCAATTGTCTCCCCGATTTTGATGACGCGCAGTTTGGCCTTTGATTTGCGCCTTTTCAGTTCGCGTTGGAACACTTCAGGTGTGCCCGTGAGCACTGGAAACGTTCCGTAGTGCATGGGAATTACTTCGCGCGGATTGACCAGCCTGACTGCTTCTGCCGCCCGAGCAGGTCCCATCGTGAAATGGTCGCCGATGCAAACCAGCATGGTGTCGATTTTGTGAAAACGCGACACCAGCGCCATGTCGGAAAACAAATCTGTGTCGCCCGTGTGATAGATCGTAGGACCGTCGCGCAGCGCGATCACCAATCCGGCGGGAGTGCCGGCATAAACCGGCGGTGCGGTTTCGTCCTTGGAAACTGCTGAGCCATGCCATGCGGGCACAAATGTGACTGCGACTTCACCGCCAAACAGAGTGAGCGTGCCACCCATGTGCCCGGTCGTTTCCATATCAGCGAGATCGCTCGGATAACCGAGCGCGCTAACAATGGCCGCCGATAAATCGAATGTCGCTACCAGTTTCGCACGCGTCCTTTTACCGATCTCCACCGCGTCTCCCACGTGATCAGAATGTCCGTGTGTAACCAGAATAAGATCGACATGCTCGAGCGCGGCGAGTTCGTCCTTCGCTTTTTCGAAAACAGGATTCGTCAGCCACGGATCGACGAGCAGAACTTTTCCCCGCGGCGTAACGATTTTGAAAGCGGACTGGCCGTACCAGGTTAATTGCGTTTCCATGCTCCTTTAGGAAACCGAAAAGAGTTGGTTCGGCAAGTCTGGGGAGCACAGGCTGCCAGCCTGTAGTTCGCGGCAGCTTGCCGTGAACATGATTCGCACCCTCAGACTGAATTGCGCCAGAATGCGTTCGGCAAGCTGCCGAACGCTGCAGGCTAGCAGCCTGCGCTCCCCAGAACTGGAAAACGATTGCGCCTTTTCAAGCATCGTTATGTTTCGGGTACTTTTGGTTTCATGAACTACCATCAGGCCCATCAACTCCTGCGCGCGAGTGATCCGCGGATGGCGGCGTTGATCGCCCGCTCGCGGCGTTATGAGATTGGCCCGGCCGTATCGATCCGCCCATTCGACGCTCTGGCCGAATCCATTGCCTACCAGCAGCTGAACGGAAAAGCGGCTGCCAGCATTTGGAATCGCGTCCGCGCGCTTTATCCAAAAAGAAAACGGCTCGATCCCGCAAAAGTTCTCGCCACGCCGAACAAAACGCTTCGCGCTGCTGGTCTTTCGCGCGCGAAGATCGCCGCGATTAAGGATCTCGCTGCGAAAACAATTGACGGCACCGTGCCGTCCGGGCACGCGCTTCTTCGGATGAGCGATGACGAAATCGTCGCGCGTCTCACAACTGTGCGCGGGATCGGCCGCTGGACAGTCGAGATGCTTCTTCTTTTCGATCTGGGCCGCCCGGATGTCTGGCCAGTCGATGATTACGGTGTTCGCAAAGGTTTCGCCAAAACCTTTGGCCGGCGAAAACTCCCGACACCGAAACAGCTTATGAAGCTTGGGGAGAAATGGCGACCGCACCGTTCAGTTGCGGCCTGGTATTTCTGGCGAGCGCTGGACCAACCAGAAAAGTTGCAAAGTTAAAACGGTTACAAGAGTTACTAGGACGAATACGGCTTCCCTTTGTAACGCTCGTAACGATTTAACCTTGCGCTCCGCGCTACGCCTCAGTAGAACGAGCGCATTATGGCCATGATTCACGTTAACCGGGGCGCAACAAGTTTGGGCGTATTTTCCGAAGAAGAAGTTCGCGAAGGCCTGCGCACTGGCCGCTTCGCTCCTGGCGACATTGGGTGGCGCGAAGGAATGGCGAACTGGCAGCCACTCTCGCAGTTCCCAGAGTTGGGATCGGCTACGCCTGCGCCGCCGCCTCCTCAGATCGGTGCGGCCGCGACCTCAGAAACTGCTGCGCCGGGTGGCGGCCTGCCATGGGAGCGCCGGGAAGAGCGCGGTTTAGTCAACGCATTTATCGAAACTCTGGTGATGGTGCTTACGAAACCGGGCGAAGCATTCGCGGCCATGAAGCGCGAAGGCGGTTTAGGTGAGCCGCTCATTTACGCGCTCATCGGCGGATGCGTCGGAGGCGTCGTCTCGTTTCTGTTCTCGCTGGGCTTGCAATCCATCGGTTTCTTCGCCGATCGTCAGAGCACGTTCGCAGCGATGGCCGGGATGGGGATTGGCTCCGCTGTGTTTCTTGTCCTGCTACCTCTGTTCATCGTAATCGGGCTCTTCATCGGTGGCGCGATCGTGCATCTCTGTTTGATGATTGTTGGTGGCGCAAACCAATCGTTCGAAACGACGTTCCGCGTTCTGGCTTTTTCTCATGGCTCCACCGGTCCTTTGCAAATGATCCCGATTTGTGGCGGAGTGATTGCGGGCGTTTGGGCGCTTGTTTGCAGTTGCATTGGCTTGGCGCGCGCCCATGAAACCGACACCGGCCGCGCTGTTCTTGCCGTTTTCCTTCCGCTGATTGTTTGTTGCGGCGGCGGATTGCTCATCGCGTTCATGTTCGGGGCATTGGGCGCTTGGAACGCAGCACAGCATTGATTCCCCGGTAAAATGCGGCTCCGCGTTCGGCGTGTTGCTACAGGTGAGATTGATCACGAGTTAATCTGGCTAAGCGTCTCACTGGTGTCGCTGACGCTGGCAGCGTCTTGGTTGGCAATCGGTTTACCATGGCCGCGCTGCATGTTTCATGAGATTACCGGTCTGCCGTGTGTCACATGCGGGATGACGCGATGCGCGATTCAATTCTTTCATGGCCACTTTCTCGCTGCATTGAAATGGAATCCACTCGTCTTCACAGCGCTATGTGGCGTAATGGCGTTTGATCTTTACGCCTTTGCGACACTCACAACGCGCGCGCCACGTTTACGAATCTGTTTTTGCACGCACGGGGGGAAAACATTCGTGCGTGTATCTGTCATTTTAGCTTTCGTGTTAAACTGGATTTATCTGCTTTCGCACTGCCGCGATTTTTAAATGGTACGGTCGGCGTGCTGCGCCGACCGGACACCGCAGCGCGGCGTCCCCAGCGCAGTCGTCCCCAAGATAATTTTCTTCGTGCACTTCGTGTGCTTCGTGGTTGAACTTCTGATCAATGCGAATTTTGGTTACAGGCGGCGCGGGTTTCATTGGGTCGCATCTTGTCGAGAAGCTGCTGGCGGCCGGGCATGAAGTCGTCATCCTTGACGACTTCAATGATTTTTACGATCCGCAAATCAAGCATGCGAACATTGCCGGTTTTGCCAAGGACGTGACTGTCTACCACGTCGATCTTCGCGACGGCGGATCGGTGCGGAGTTTATTTCATCGCGAGAAAGTTGACGCGATTGCGCATCTGGCTGCGCGCGCGGGTGTTCGACCCTCGATTCAACACGCGCAACTCTATTGCGACACAAATGTCAGCGGGACGTTGCATCTGCTCGAGGCGGCGCGCGTAACCGGGGTTGAGCGATTCATCCTTGCATCCAGCTCATCGGTTTACGGAGCTTCGAAAACGATCCCATTTTCTGAGGAACAACATCTTATTCAGACACTCAGTCCCTACGGCGCCACAAAAGTCGCAGGCGAATTTCTTTGCTCGACTTACTCGCATCTCTATCAAATGCGTGTCGTGGCGCTTCGTTATTTCACCGTGTACGGCCCACGTCAACGTCCCGATCTGGCCATTCATCAATTCACCCGGCGCATTTATGCCGGCCAACCCATCGATCAATTTGGAGATGGCAGCACGCGCCGCGATTACACTTACATCGATGATGTGATTCAGGGAACGATGGCCGCGCTCCAGTACCAAGGTCCGCTCTACGATGTTTTTAATCTGGGCGAGAGCGAAACCATTCAGCTGAAAGAACTGATTTCGGCAATCGAAAATGCACTTGGAAAAAAGGCAAAAGTTAATCGGCTGCCGGAGCAACCTGGCGATATGCCCCTCACTTGCGCGGACATTTCCAAAGCGAGAAAATTGCTCGGTTACAAGCCAACTACTAAGTTGAGTGAAGGTCTGCAAAAGTTCATCGACTGGTTTCTCCGCAGTCAACGAGGCAATAGCCCAGCGCTTTAGCGCTGGGATCGAGGATTAGGATCGTAAAGAGTCCCAGTCGGGACGGACGAACCGTTCTTCCGTCCCTGATGGGACTTGCGTCTTCGGATGCATTTTGCCCAGCTTTAAAACGCTGGGCTATTATCATTTCACCTGTACATATTGTAAGCTCGCCCAATGACTTCGACGTTGCCCTTCGAGCAGCGCGCCTGCTTTATCGCCGGCCAGGCGAAATCGGGCACTACGCTTTTGGTGGCCCTGCTCGATAACCATCCTGAGTTACTCGTGTTGCCAGAGGAAACCGCTTACTTCCCTACCGTCCTGACCAAATATGCGCCACGCGGTCGCCGCGCGCAGTTTGATTATCTGACCAAACAATCGCTTTCCAACGTGCTGTTCGGTGGCCCGTGCAAGTGGGGCAAGCGCAATTACTCGACGTTTCCGCGCGAAAAATTTCTCAAGACATTTGAGGATGCGGCGTTTGATCCTGTGAACGCGCAGGAGGATTTGCTGATTCTCATGGTCAAAGCGTACGCGGCCACTCTAGGCCGCTCGCTCGACACGATCGCGTGCTGGGTGGAAAAGACTCCAGCCAACCGTAATTACATCGGGGCTATTCTCGCTCGCTTTCCACATGCAAAAATTCTGGTGACGATGCGCGATCCGCGCGCCATTCTTGCGGCGCAAATCGCGCTGGAGAAAACGAGGCAAACAGGAAGGTTCTCGACTTATTACGTGATCGCGCATTGGCGGGTGGCTGCCCGGCTCGCCAGGCGCGTCCGCGACGGGGAGGTGCTTGGCCTCGTAGTGCCCTACGAAAAATTGGTCTGCGAACCAGCCCGGACAATGGAAGAAGTTTGCGCTTACCTCGAGGTCCAGTTCGATCCGGACACTGTGCTGACGCCGACGAAAATGGGCCAGTTTTGGAGTGGCAACTCCGCGGCGCGCATTAACTTTTCACAAATCAGCTCCGAACCGACAACTCGGTGGCGGCGCGAACTCTCTGAAGACGAAATCGGGTGGGTCGAATGGCATTGCCGCGATCTGATGCCGGAGTTCGGCTACGAGCCAAAACTGACCCGACGTGAATTGCGATATTTTATGCGCCCGATCCGCGGAGAGCGCCCGCGAGAATACGTGAAGTCGCGGATCTATTCGCTCCGCGACTCAATGACGAATTCCGAATGACTAATGACGAAGGAATGACGAAATCCGAATGTCGGGCGAATTCGACGCAGTGGTTTCGTCATTTGGCATTCGGGCTTAATTCGTCATTCGTTATTCGACCTTAGTCATTCCCGATCCTTCCACTTGCAATCAGCCGCCACCTAAGCCATAATCGGGCCGAGATGTCGGGAATCTTCTTCGATCTTCCGAGCGTCCGGTTTCTACGACGATTCAGATTTCTTGAACCGATGCTGCAAATGGTTGCGGTATCACTGCTTCGTTGGTTGAGTGCGCCGGGTTGCGCTTCGAGACAAGTCCATTTCCGACACACAGAGGCGGAGTTTCCATTGGCGTCACAGAGGAGAAAGTTTGACTGGACTCTTGATGATTCGCGCGCCGCGGACGGTGTCCCGAGCCTTTTCGGGGCGCTCCGCCCTTTTAACAATTGGACTAAACCTAAGAATCAACATGAACTCTTATTCATCCGGAAGACGCTCACGCCGCCCGCGCGGTGGGGGCCGACGCAGCAGAGGAAATCACGAACGCTTTCGTGGCCCGCAGGGAGCGGCAAAGACGCAAAAAAAGACATTCTGGCAACGGGTTGCCGAATTTTTCGGAAACGGCGGGGAGAAAACGAAAACCGCGGCGCAGCCGCGCAACGGCGCACAGCCTTCGCGACCGGCGCGCAAGCCTGAACGGATAGAAGTCACTTCGCCGCGTCTTTACGTTGGCAACTTGTCCTTCGACGCAACCGAGAGCGATCTATTTGAATTGTTCAACGGCGTGGGGCACGTGCAAAATGCCGAGGTCGTAAGCTACCGGCACAACCAGCGCTCGAAAGGTTTTGCTTTTGTGCAAATGCAAACCATCGAGGAAGCGAAGCGCGCCGTGGAAGAATTGCACGACAAGGAATTCCTCGGCCGCAGGCTGGTGGTGAGCGGAGCAAAATCCGATCAGCACCAGGTCCGCTAACGCCTTCACCCAGCTAACATTTGAGGCGGACGCCGCAGCGCGGCGTCCCTACCTTTTGATTTCCAGATACGTCCTCGCCTGCACGTGACTCGCGCCTGGCTGAAATTCTTCTACACGCATTTGTTTCAGAAACCAGCGACCCTCGATCTTTTGCGCGGAAACGACTTCGAAGCGTTTCGCGAGTTGCGCGTTCCAATCGTAGCCTTCCATCCGCATTACTGCGCCGCTCGCCTTGTCGATCCACAGCAACACAAAGAAATTTGAAGGCAAGATCCTCGTAAGTCACGCTGGTGCCGCGGATTCTTTGATTGAGCTTCGAAGGCGCAAATTTTTCTGTTCCAGCGTCGCTCACAAGATCGAGGCGCGAACTGTTTTCGCCAAGGCGCAACTGCAACACCTCTTCCGGATTTGTGAACGAATAGCGAATGAGCGGCCCGTTTTGTACCAGCCGAAATGGGACGACTACATCATTTTGTCGAAGTTGCCCCTGGAGGTCGATTTGCTGTTGGGACTCGATCATGCGTACTGAGGCGAGAATGTTTTTCGCGGAAGGAGGGGGCTGACCCTCAAGGGAAAAGCCAAGAGCGAAAAAGGCGGCTATAGCGGAATGACGAATGACGAATGACGAATGCGCGCGCCGACGCGCCGTTTTGATCATTCGGGATTCGAGCTTCGTCATTCCTTCGTCATTCGACATTTGTGCTTCGTCATTGTTCCGCATTTGTTTATTACAACGTAGCGACTAAAGCTTAGGCGTCGCTTCATTTCCATTTGCATGGATCAGTCTCTCTTCCATCTCATCAACGAAGAATGGACGAGTCCGGCGCTCGACTTGTTCATGGCCGCGCTCAGCAATGGCGCAATTTGGAAGCCCCTTTTCATTGCGATCGCGCTCGCCGCGTTTTTTTTTGGTGGATTCAGGGGGCGCGCGTTTATTGTCTGCTTGCTTCTGGCCCTGGCGGTAACGGAGCCGGTTACGGGAATATTGAAGACGGCATTTGACCGGCATAGGCCGAAGCAGGTCGAAAGCGTCCGCATGGTCCAACTGCAAAAGACGCGGCCGGCGTTTCTCACGCTCTTTAAGAAACCGGTCATCCGTTTTTCCGATCAATCCGACCGAAACCGTGCGGGGCCGTCATTTCCATCGGGCCACGTGGTAACCAACACGATCATCGCCGCGTACTGCACGCTGTTTTATCGGCGGCGCGGCTGGCTCTACTGGTTTATCACCGCAGCGGTTGGTTACTCGCGAATTTATCTGGGCGCGCATTGGCCCAGCGATGTGATCGCTACGCTTTTTCTCGGCGTTGGTGAAGCGCTCCTGCTGCTCAGCCTGTTTGAATTGATCTGGAGGATCGTGGGCCGCAAATGGATGCCGCGACTTTTTGCGCGCCATCCGACTTTGATTGCGTTGGGTGGTAGGCCGCGACCGCGGGACGCGCTTCACGGCGTATGAGCACCACGCGCGCAGTCTGTTTTTTCCTCCTCGCACTGACGGCGATTCGATTGTCATTGCTGGCCACGACTGATCTGGAATTTGACGAGGCGCATTACTGGATGTGGTCGGAGCGGCTGGCCCCTGCATATTTCAGCAAAGGGCCGGCCATTGCGTTTGTGATGCGTGCCAGCACCGCGGTTTTCGGCGTCAATGAGTTCGGCGTCCGCTTTTTCAGTCCGCTGCTCGCAGCAGGAACGAGTGTGCTCCTGTTTTATTTCGCGCGGCGCTTGTTCAATGCCACCGCAGCGTTGTGGGCGGTCATCGCGCTGAATGCCACCCCGATCTTCAATATCGGTGCGTTCCTGATGACGATTGATGCGTTGTCGGTTTTTTTCTGGCTGGCAGCGATGTTTACGTTCTGGCTGGCATTGGAAAAAAGCCCGCATTTCTCCTGGTATTGGCCGCTTACCGGCTTGCTGATTGGGCTTGGGTTTCTTTCCAAATACACGAATGCATTTGAGCTAGTTTCGATTTTCTTGGTGCTGGCTCTGGCGCCCCGGCTTAGACAGGAGTTCAAACATCCCGGCTTGTATTCATTGGTGGTGATATTCGCTCTTTGCACGATTCCACCCATTGTGTGGAATGCCCAACATGCCTGGATCACACTGGTGCATCTGCGTTCGCGGGGAAGTCTCGAGCACGGCTTTGGTTTTCATCCGGTCGAGGTTGTTTCGTTTCTCGGCCAGCATTTTGTGGCCTATTCGCCATTTCTCTTTCTGGCACTGGCTTGGGGCGTCATTGGAAGCTGGCGCCGGGTCAATCAGCAATTCAAGGTCCTGTTCCTGATGTGGTTTGGGTTGCCGGTGTTTCTCTTTTATCTGCTTCTTTCAGTGAACAAGGCCGCTGCGCCAAATTGGGACGGCCTCGCTTTTTTGGGCTTCGGCCTTTTGGCAATTTATTTCTGGTGGGAACGACTCGAAGCCAGCGCTCTGTTACAGCTGGGCGCAGTCGTGGCGATACTGGTTGGGATTACCATGAGTGTGATCGCGCTGGACACAGACGTGCTGCGCGCGGCCGGGTACGACTTGAAGCGAAGTGACCCCAGCGATCGGATGCGGGGATGGAAAAGCGCTACGAGCGCGCTGGAGAAAATGCGGAGCGATTTGGAAACGAAATTGGGCGAGAAACTTTTTCTGATTGCGGACGCTCGCGATCGCGCGTCAGAGATTTCATTTTATCTGCACGATAAACGGGTGGAAGGCCCGGGTCATCCGCCGGTTTATATCCCCGAATCGCAGGACATGGTGAATCAATTCTCCTTCTGGCCGCGCTACGATGAATTTGTTGAAATAAAACCGGGCACGCCGCGGCCGGATGGCGAAGTTTACACTGAAGAGAACGGCATCAATCTCTTCATGGGCCGCGATGCGCTGTTCATTCGGAATGGAGAGAAGGAACACGTGCCACATAGCATTCAAGCTGCATTTCAATCAGTCGAGCCTGTGGGAACCATCGAGGTGCGACGCCATGACAGGGTACTGCGCACATGGGAGGTGTTTCTTTGCCGAAACTATCGCACTCTTCCATTATGAGACGCCGCTCTTATAACTTCTCCACGTGGGTCATCCTGAGCGGAGTGAAGGACCTCACACAGGCTTCGCTGATCACACTCGACAAACTGGGTGACGCAAACTTCGTAGGTGTGGTCCCTCACTTCGTTCGGGATGACACGTGTTCGACACGAGATCGCATGCTGTTCGCGACATTATTATGACTCAGACGGCAAGCTCACCGGAAGTTTCCGTTATCGTCCCTCTTTTCAATGAGGAAGAAAGCATCGCCATTTTGCAATCAGAGTTGAGCGCAGCGCTGAAAGATCTCGATTACGAAATCGTTTTTGTTGATGACGGATCAGTCGATCGCACAGTTGAACGTATTGAATCCAAGGCGAACGTCCGCGTGATCCAGTTTGAAAAAAATGCCGGCCAAAGCGCGGCGATTTATGCCGGCCTCGAGGCCGCGCATGGCGCGACCGTGGTTCTCATCGACGGCGATTTGCAGAACGATCCTGCTGATATTCCGAGATTACTCGCCGAAATTGCGCGCGGCGCCGATCTCGTGTGCGGCTATCGCGCGCAACGGCGGGACACGCTGGTGAAGCGGCTGACCAGCTGGATTGCCAACGCGGTTCGCAGCCGTTTCACCAAAGACGGAGTGCGCGACACGGGTTGCACGCTTAAAGCAATGCGGCGCGAATGCGTCAGCGCGCTGGTTCCGTTCAAAGGAATGCATCGTTTCATTCCTGCGTTGGTTAAAGGCGCGGGCTATCGGCTTGTGGAGATCCCAGTGAATCATCGGCCTCGCCGCTTCGGCCAAAGCAAATACGGTCTGGGTAACCGCGCCATGCGCGCGACAATCGATATGTTCGGCGTGCGCTGGCTGCTTTCCCGGCGTTTAAATTACAAAATTCGCGAGTCGTAAGCGCTACATCGTTTCAAATCCCGCTTGTCATCCTAGGCGCTGCCGCTAAGCTTGGCCTCCCGCACCGGGAATTCGCATGTCGTTGGTCAATTTACTTTCTGCCGAGCAAATCATCCCCGAGATGAAAGCAACGGAGCGCTGGACGGCAATCGTCGAGCTGATCGACTTACTCGTTGGACTTGGCAAAATTAAGTCCCCGGATCGCGACCCGATTCTTGCGGCGCTGAAACAGCGCGAGGAAACGATGAGCACAGGCATCGGATTCGGGATCGCCATTCCACATTGTTCGTCTGACCGGCTCGAGGAAGTCGTGGCCGCATTCGGAAGGTCCTCAACGGGGATCGAGTTCGACGCGCTGGATAATGCCCCAGTAAAGTTCGTTGTTCTTTTCATTGTCCCGAAAAATCAATTCCAAACGCACCTGCGCACGCTGGCTTCGATCGCAAAGTTTCTAAACGACCGCTCGGTCCGTGAAAGCCTGGCCAGCGCGAAATCCGCCGACGAAATTTTGTCGATCTTTCGCGATCGATCGTAATCGTTTGCGCAAACTTGCGCTAAGATCATCCGTGTGAACGGTAGGGACAGCGCGCTGCGCTGCCCGGACGCCGCAGCGCGGCGTCCCTACCATGAAGACTTTCCAATCACTCCTCGCGAAAAAGCTTTCCGAAGCTTTGGCAAAGGCGGGTCTGCCGACCGCCGGCGAATTAACGCCGGCGACCGATCGGCGCTTCGGCGATTATCAGACGAACGCAGCTCTCGTGCTGGGAAAGGAGCGTGGCGAAAATCCACGCGCCCTCGCTGAGAAAATCGCTGCCCATTTCGATGTTGGCGATCTCTGCGAAACGCCGGCGGTCGCGGGCGCTGGCTTCATCAACTTCACATTGCTTTCGGGCGCGATCGAGAAAAAAACCCTCGAAGTCCTCCGAAATGAACGGCTCGGCGTTGCGGAGACAAAATCAACGCAACGGATCGTGATCGATTTCGGCTCACCTAACGTAGCCAAACCGATGCACGTCGGTCACATCCGCAGCACCGTGCTCGGCGACGCGCTGGCGAGGATCGCGCGATTCCTCGGGCATGAGGTAATCCGCGATAACCACATTGGCGACTGGGGCACGCAGTTCGGTATGGTCATTTACGGCTGGAAAAATTTGCTGGATCGACAAGCCCTGCAGCGCAATCCGCTTGCCGAGATCGTGCGCGTTTACAAGGAGACGAACGAACGAGCGGCTAGCGATCCTCAAGTTCGGGAAGCCTGTCGACAAGAACTGGTACAGTTGCAGGAGGGCGACAAGGAAAACACCGACATCTGGAACGAGTGCGTGGCGTTCTCAATGCAGGACTTCGAGCACGTTTACAAATTGCTCGATATCCACTACGACATTCAATGCGGCGAAAGTTTTTACCACGATCGCCTGCCGGGCGTGGTGGAACGCCTGCTCAAATCCGGCATTGCCGAGATTAGCGAAGGCGCGGTTGTCGTGTTTTTTCGCGATAACCCCGAGCTGGCCGATAAACCGCTCATCATTCGCAAGCGAGACGGCGGATTTAATTACGCCACTACCGATCTCGCCACGGTCGATTATCGCGTCAACGATTTGAAAGCCGATGCGATCTGGTACGTGGTCGGCGCGCCGCAGACTTTGCATTTCAGGCAAATTTTCGAGATTGCCCGGCGCGAAGGTTACACGGCTGATCTGCGCCACATTGTATTTGGCAGCATCCTCGGCGAAGACCGCAAACTAATGAAGACGCGCTCCGGCGAAAACGTCCCGTTGCGCGATCTTCTCGAAGAGGCGTGTAAGCGAGCCCGCAAAATCATCGAAGAAAAGAATCCGCAGCTTAGCGAAGACGAAAAGATAGACATTGCCGAGAAGATCGGGATCGGCGCAGTGAAGTACGCCGATCTCTCGCAGTACCGGATGACCGATTACATTTTTTCCTGGGAGAAAATGCTCTCTCTGCAGGGGAACACGGCGCCGTATTTGCAGAACGCCTACGTGCGCATCCGCTCCATTTTCCGAAAAGCAGGCGACGCCGCTGTAGCCACGCCCCTGTGGGGCGTTGAGGGTGGGACGGGCCACCCGCCTTCGCCCGGCTACGGCGAGGCAAGCAGGCCCGTGGCTACAACCCTGAGGTTAACGGAGCCTGCCGAAATCAATCTCGCCAAACGTCTGTGTCAGTTCGCCGAGATTGTTCCGCAGGTGCTGAATGGCTTTCGCCCAAACATTCTGGCAAACTATCTGTTCGAGTTGGCGAACAGCTTTCACACATTTTATGAAGCCTGTCCGGTCTTGAAATCGGAAGAACCCGCCCGCAGCTCGCGTCTGGCACTGTGCGATCTCGCCGGGCGCGTTTTGCAGCGCGGTCTCGATCTTTTGGGGATCAAAGTGCCTGAAAGGATGTAAGAAAACGCCGAACGCCCAACGTCGAACGCTCAATCTCGAAGTCAGATCGTAATTCGGCGTTGGACGTTGGGCGTTGAGCGTTGGACGTTTGCTTCCTGCTGTGAAAAAGGAGCATCCGCGCATTCCAACTTGCACCTACCGGTTGCAATTCAATCGCTGGTTCACATTTTCGCACGCGCGGGAGATTGTGCCGTATCTGCACGCACTCGGCGTGAGTGATATTTATGCGTCGCCATATTTTCAGGCGAGCCCGGATACCCTGCACGGCTACGACATTACCGACCACAACAAGCTGAACGCGGCGATCGGCTCGCGCGCGGATTATGACGCCTGGATCGCGGAACTGCAAGCACACTCCATGGGACAGGTTTTGGATTTTGTCCCGAACCACCTCGGCATCGCCGATTCGCGGAACGAGTGGTGGATGGACGTGCTGGAAAACGGCCCCAGCTCCGGATACGCGCCCTATTTTGATATCGACTGGCAACCGCGAAAATTTGATCTGCGCGACAAGGTTCTTCTGCCAATTCTAAGCGACCAATACGGGCGCGTCCTCGAGCGCAGCGAACTGCAGGTGCGCTTTGAAGAGGGAACTTTTTATCTGCTCTACGGCGAGCGGAGACTGCCGATCGCGCCGGGCACGTATCGTTACGTTCTGGAAATTGCATTACAAAACCTCGCCGACCAAAAGGACGAAGACTTTTACGCGGAACTGCAAAGCATTCTGACTGCGCTCGAATATTTGCCGAAACGCACCGAAACCGATCCAAAACGAATCGCAGAACGAATTCGCGAAAAAGAAATCATCAAACGACGTCTCGAGCGTCGGTGTGCGGAAGCGCCGCAAGCGCAACAGGCAATCGAAAAGGCACTGGCCCAGATTAATGGAAAGGCGGGCGACCCACGCAGTTTCGATGCGCTGGACCAGTTGCTTAACGCGCAGTCGTATCGGTTGGCGTTTTGGCGCGTCGCGGCCGAAGAAATCAATTACCGCCGTTTTTTCGACGTAAATGATCTCGCCGCAATTCGGGTCGAGTTGCCAAAGGTCTTTGACGCCGTTCACCGGCTAACTCTCGATTTGGTAAGCGCAGGCGCAGTGACAGGGCTCCGCATCGATCATCCGGATGGCCTGTACTTGCCGCGCGAATATTTCGAAAAGCTTCAGCAGCGCTGCGCGAAAGCGCTCGGGGTCGGATTGCCCAAGGATAGGCGCGCGATTTACATGCTGGCGGAAAAAATTCTCACCGGCTCCGAAACATTGCGCAAGGAGTGGCGCGTGCATGGAACCACGGGTTACGACTTTGCGAGTCAAGTGACGCAGTTGCTGGTCGATTCGTCGGCCGAAACGGCGATCACAAAAACATTTCATCGTTTCATCGGTCACTCAGTTCCCTTTGGCCATCTGCTGTACGCAAAAAAGCTGCAGGTGATGAAACTGGCCCTGGCGAACGATGTCGATGTTCTGGGGAACATGCTCGACCGGCTTTCCGAGCAAAACCGATGGTATCGCGATTTCACGCTCGAGGCGCTGTCGCGCGCGCTGCGCGAGACCATCGCCTGCTTTCCTGTTTATCGCGCTTATCTCGAGCCCGATCAGCCTGTGAACGATGAAGATCGACAAATTATCGAGCGCGCAATCGCCGCGGCCAAGCGCCGCAACCCGGGAATGGACGAGTCGATCTTCAATTATTTGCGCGAGGTGCTGCTCTTTCGTTTCCCGCCGAACCTTGGCGCTGCCGAACGCGCCGCGCACACGCATTTCGTTTTGAAATTTCAGCAGGCCACGGGGCCGATCATGGCCAAGGGACTCGAGGACACCGTGTTTTACATTTACAACCGGCTCATAGCGCTAAACGAAGTGGGCGGCGAGCCGGAACAGTTTGGGTCGAGCATTGATGTGTTTCATGAGCAGAACATGGATCGACAACACAATTGGCCGGCCACCTTGCTCGCCACTTCAACGCACGACACAAAACGCAGTGAAGATGTGCGTGCGCGAATCGTGGCCATTTCCGAAATCCCTGAGCTTTGGCGCCGTTTGTTGCAACGCTGGCGCATGGCGAATCGCCGTTGGAAACGAATGATCAATGACTTGGAAGCGCCGGACGCAAACGAGGAATACTTGCTTTATCAAACTCTGCTGGGGACCTGGCCAATCCGAGTAGATGGCGAACCAGAATCTGCCGCAACGCAGGAGTACGTCGAGAGAATTCAAGCTTACATGGCAAAGGCGCTGCACGAGGCGAAGATCAATACGAGTTGGATACAGCCAAATGAAGAATGGGACGCTGCGATGCGCGATTTCGTCGCGAAAATCCTGGAGGCAGCTCCCCGCAACAAGTTTCTGCCGATCTTCCTTCCGGTTGCGAAAGAGATTGCGCGCTTGGGAGCGATCAATTCGCTCACCCAAACGCTGTTGAAGCTCACCTTACCCGGCGTGCCCGATATTTATCAGGGCAACGAGATTTGGGATTACAGCCTGGTCGATCCCGATAACCGGCGTTCCGTCGATTACAGTCTGCGACGTGAAATGCTCGGCGCGTTGCCGAGCACAACGCCCGACGAACTGACGCAGACGTGGCCGGATGGCCGAATGAAATTGTTTCTGACCCAGCGAGTGCTGCGCTTTCGTTGCGGACACGCTGATATTTTCCAGCAAGGCGAATATCTGCCGATTCGCGCGAGCGGAACATTCGCGGAATGTTGCGTCAGTTTCGCCCGGCGTTTGGCAGAAAAATGGATTGTCGTAATCGCGCCACGACTTTCTTCGCGCGTTGGGTTTCCGCCGATTGGTGAATTGTGGAAAGAGACGTTAATCGAATTTCCCGAAACGCTTTCGCTCAATAATGCCCACGATCTCTTCACCTGCCACCCTATTCCCCTGCGGGATCGACAGGCAAACCTTGCCGACGCATTGTCGGTCCTGCCCTTCGCGGCGATCACGAATTTGTAGCACAGCCATCTTGGCTGTGGGGCCAGCGGGCATCTTGCCTGCTGAATCGGGATTGGGCCTACGACCAGGCGAGACGCCCGGTCGCCCCAGAGGCAAGATGCCCGCGCCAAGAGAGACTGGCACCGCCTTCACGGCCGGTGGAAGAAATCGATGATCCATTGGGCGAAATTGCCCAGGTTTGTCACCAAATCCGTGCCGAACCTTGCAAAGGTAATTTGTGGTGAGGCGAGAATAAGCATCACGCTGAGCAGAAGCAGGTTCATCAGATAGATGACCACGAGCGAAAAAAATGTGCCTTGATCCCTTAGGTCAGTCTGATTTTTTGGGATCATCCAGCAGGTGAATGTGAAATGAAACGCCCAGGTCGCGCCGATCGCAGCGTAAAGCAAGCGTCCATAAGGCTGCATGTTCAGAAAAAGGCTGAGCACGCCGTAAATGGCGATTACGAGAATGCTGTAGATCGGAAAAAAATAAGGCGCCAGTGCGATCCAGAAGTTTGCCTTGCTGGTCACAACATGTCCGCCATCACTACTCACCCGAAACCGGCTAACGCGTCCGCCCATAAACCAAACCCAGAGCGCATGAGTAAGCTCGTGTCCGAAGACGTAAATCAGAATTGGTCGCGGCAGACCGAAGAAAGCGATTAGCCACAGAACTGCGCCCAATGAAAAGAACCAAAATTCCTCGCCCGCCCAGAGCCGTTGCGTCACGGTCGCGCGCGCGAAAGCTGTAAAAAATGTCTGACTAAGAATTGCGCAGCAAGGCAGCAGAAAAATCGCAAACACAAATTTCAACCAGCGCGTCGGCACCGTCAGCGGCTCGAACGCAGGCACGATTCGCCCCGTCCGCGCAACATTGCGGACGATTTTTTGAGTGCGGCGTCCTTTACGCTTTCGGCGATTGTTCTTCGCTCTTCGCTTTAGTGCAGCCAAAGTTGCCGCAGATTACGCAGCGTTACGACGAGAAAAGCAAGACGGAACCGCTGATCCGCCTACGCCACCCTCCGGCGTGACACGTAACGCGGATGACGCGCATAAATTGTAGGGCAGGCGCGCCGCATGCCAGATTGAGCGACCGGAGCGCTCGCCCTACAGCGATCACGTGATCCTCACGCTCGTCCCATGTACGCGCCGGTGCGCGTGTCGATCTTGATTGCCTCACCTTCCTTGATGAAAAGCGGAACGTTGATGGTCTTGCCGGTCTCCAGCTTTGCCGGCTTGGTGACGTTGCTGGCGGTATCGCCGCGGAGGCCTTCCGGCGATTCGACTACTTTCAAACTCACCGAGGCAGGTAACTCAACCTGCACCGGTTTGCCTTCGGCGTAGAGGACCTGCACGGAAAGATTTTCCACCAGGTAATCTTTCGCGTCGCCGATCAGGTTTTCCTGCAACGTGATCGTGTCGTACGTTTCCGGGTCCATGAAATGATACCCATTGCGGTCATTGTAACTGAACTCAAGCGGTTTTCGCTCGATCTCGACCAACTCCACCTTGTCAGTTGAACCAAACCGGACATCGGCGCTCTTGCCGGTGTTGATGTAGCGAATGATCGCCTGGACGAAAGCGCGCAAATTCCCCGGCGTGCGATGATGCACTTCGAGTACAATGGCGGGGTTGCCATTGTATTTTATGGCCATTCCTCTGCGAAGATTGTTGGCTGCAAGCATGGGAATGTCGAATCGTTAAAGCGGAGCGCCGATGTTACACGCGCTCGGCGTGAACGCAACTTTGTCATCCTGAGCGGAGCGAAGGACCTCACATAAGCTGATGGAGTACACTAAATAGCTCGTGTGTCGCACACTTTGTAGGTGAGGTCCCTCGCCGTCTTCGCGGCTCGGGATGACAGCGGGCGCTACAGCAATTTCAACCGCGTCAAATCCTGCGAATCGACAATGCCTACCGGCACGCTGTTGTCGTCGATCACGACGAGATCGTCGATGCGATGGCGCTCCAGCAAATTAAGAACTTCAACGGCGAGTTTGTCTTTATGCACCGTGACGGGATTCAACGTCATCAGGTCCGCCACAAGGCGTTCACCGATCTTTGAATCGAACTGAAAATGCCGGACGAAATCGCCGTGGGTAAAAATTCCCAGTAATTTTTGATCTTCGCCGGTCACAACGGCAGCGCCGGCGCGCACGCCGGTCATCGCCTTGAGCACGTCGCGGACGGACGTATCGGTAGAGACAATCGCCATCGCTTCGCGCGGTCGCATGATTTGATGGACGCGCATGAGCATGCTGCGGCCGATCATTCCGCCGGGATGAAACTTGGCGAAATCTTCCTTGTTAAATCCGCGAGCCTCGAGCAACACCATCGCCAGCGCATCGCCCAGCGCCAGCATCACCGTCGTGCTCGAAGTCGGCGCGAGATTCAGCGGACAAGCTTCCTGTTCGATGTTCACGTCGAGAAACAGATGCGCGTTTTGCGCGAGCGTTGATTTCGGATCGCTGCACATGGCGATGATCCTGACTTGGAACCGGGCAATCGCCGGCAGAATCCGGACCATTTCCTCTGTCTCCCCGCTGGCGCTCAAGGCAAGCACCACATCTCCGTCGGCGATCACACCGAGATCGCCGTGCAAGGCGTTTGAGGAATCGAGCACCACCGCGGGCGAGCCGGTGCTCGTGAGCGTGGCCGCGATCTTCGCGCCGATGTGCCCGGATTTTCCGACTCCCAGCACAACTACTTTGCCCCGCGCGTCCACGGTCTCCTTGATCAATTCGACGGCGCGAGAGAAATTTTCGCCCAGGCGCTCCCGGAGCCGCTTGAGTTCAAAAATTTCTATGTCCAGGACGCGTCCGGCCTTTTCAAGGTAGTCCATTGAAGTATATAATGTGGGCAAGGCGTGGTGACGGGCAAGAATTTGCACGCCTCGAGCGAAAGGAAAAACATGAAAATATCTACTATTGCAATCCTGGCTGGGCTGGCAACGACCGCTTCCGCACAGGAATTCCGAGCG
>Ga0209376_1001676_pt1 | contig 21926 bp, 19 predicted proteins | sample GraSoiAngelo_134_FD_185891 | JGI IMG/M metagenome (GOLD analysis project Ga0209376, IMG submission 185891) | Grasslands soil microbial communities from the Angelo Coastal Reserve, California, USA - 14_0929_05_30cm (SPAdes) (version 2) | ecosystem: Environmental > Terrestrial > Soil > Grasslands ... | reverse complement strand
CGCCGCGTACCCGCCCCAGCGCTCCTGCTTCGGATACGAGCCCGAGTAGAGATTGAAGTTAAACCCGGGGAGAATACCGAAGGAGGACCTTGGACGACTGTGGTGGAAGATGTAGTCGGCCGCCGGAGCCAACCCGCTGGCGTTATCCGGCGGCGTGCCAAAAAAACTTACCCTCCCTATCACGTCAGGGGGTAGCAGAGGGGGTGGCGCCGGGTTACCATTGACATCGAATGGATGTAAAACGGCCTCCGTTTGCAGCTGAAGATTCCACGGCACCGCGTTCGAGCTTAAGAACGGCGGCTTAATCGAGTTCCCTCGGTCATGGTTGAACATGTCATGATGCCTATAATAGAAAATGTCACCAGTAATACTGGTCTTGTCGTCGCCGGCTCCGAACAGGATGTCCCCCCTGTACTCGGCCGCGTCTTTGTCTAGCGTGTCGCCGTACTGGATGGTCACCTGTGCGCCGCGATAATCTTTATAGAAGTTAAAGTTCACCACGCCGGCAATTGCATCTGAGCCGTAGGTGGTCGAAGCGCCGTCCTTCAAAATGTCAATGCTCTGGACCGGCGTGATGGGAATGGTAGTTAGATCAACGAAACCGTACGCGGAGTTGGCGGATCCCGGGAACGGCGCAACGCGGCGATGATCAATTAGCACCAGTGTGGCGCCAGGATCCAGGCCGCGCAACGCCAGCGCAGCGGTTCCCGCTGGACCGCCTTGGCTGGTTGCGTTGTTCTGGACGGGAATAGTGGCGCCATTCATCACCGGCAGCCTCTGGAGCAGCTGTTCCGTCGTGCCTGCGCCGGATTTGTTAATCAGGTCGCGGTTGATGCTGAACACCGGGTTTGGACCGACCTCTTCCGCGGTCGGAATCATCGAACCGGTCACGATCACGCGCTCGACTTCCGCTACGCCCGGAGGTGCCGGCTCCTGACCAAACGCGTTCGCCGCGGAAATTAATCGCGCCGCCGCGGAACCGACGCTCGCTACAAGAGAGACCCGAGCCAGTGCCAACTTAAGCCGAACGTTCATTCCATATGCACGCCTCGGCGCCGATTAAAGCGATTCGGACTTAAACTAGCAACGATTTATGTTAGCGACGTTGCGCAATAACTACTGTAGAGGCAACGTGAGCTTTGCCACACGTCGTCGAAGAATTGCGCAACGCGGCTCAGTAAACATGGCAGCGCTTGAGTTCAGCGAACAAATTCCCCGAATTAACAATCTCTGTTAATAAATCGTCTTCGGTTCCGGTCCTGCGAGAATCTTTTGGAAACGCGGATCACTTCTCAGCGAATCCCATTCCCGCCGCAGACGAAGATCAGCGAGCGTGATGCTATTCGGAGAGTCCGGGTACGTGGCCGCGCCGGGAGTGGAAAGGAGACGCTCGATCAGCGTGATCGCCTGCTCCGGCTCACCGACAAGCGCATAAACCAGCGCCAGATAGGCTGCAAATTGGGCGCCATGAAATGCGTTCTGGCTTTCTGGCTCGAGTTCGACGGCTCGACGACTTTCTCGAATGGCATCCTCCTTCCTCTGCATGTAGACGTAGAGTAATCCGAGTCGAGCGTGGTGGTCCGGATCGTCGGGGTCGTCGCGCACCCACCCTTCGAGAGCTGGCCTGGCCGCGACAAAATAGCGCTGGGCCGATTCGATGTTGCCGCGAGCAAGGGCGATGCAGCCCTGGTAAAATGTTTTCGGGGCGTCTCCGGCGCTAGGAAAATCTTCCAACGGAAAATCAGTCAGAACCTTTTCCGCTGCGGCATAATCTCGCTCCAGCATGGCCAGGTCCCAGCGCGCCGCAGCCAACAGTCCGTTGCGATCACTGGCGGCCGGAATGTTTTCCAAAATTTTTCTGGCGGCAGCGGGATTGCCGTTACGAAATACTTCGAGGTAGGCAAGGCCGATCTTGGGACGCAAGAAATCCGGCGAGATCCCCAGCGCGCGATTGTAATCGGCGGCAGCCGCAGGCCAGTCACGCATGAAAAGGTGATTGTTGCCGGCGTTGAAAGCGACTGAACGGTTGCGAGGATCGAGGGACAGGGCCCGTTGGAAGCTTGCCACCGATTCGCGCCAGCGCCCCTGCCGGCGATAGATGCCTGCAACGTAAATGTAGATCTCGGCGTTATTGGGAGAAGTCGCCGCGGCGACCTCGAACTCCTTAAGCGCTGCGTCGTAATTCTTATCCCCCCAATAGAGGCAAAGACCCAAAGCCAGATGCGCTTCGCCCAAGTTTGGCGATAATCCCAGAGCTACCTCCGCCTGGGCGCGCGCTTTCGCCATGGGCGCCCGATGATCGCCGGTCGTTGACCCGGCAATCGAGCTATTGAGAATGGAAGCTCGCGCGTAAGCTAATGCGAACGTCGGATCAACCGCAGCGGCCTGCACGTAAAGCTGCTCCGCCGCGATCCAATCTGTTCCTTCCTTGCCGAGTGCTGTGAGGTAAAGCACGTAGGCCTCTGAGTTAGCGGTAGGTTCGACACCTAGGCGGGCTTTTTCTTCCGGAGCGAGTTTCGCTTTCAGAACGGACGCGATCTGTGTGGCCAGCTCGCCTTGGAGGCCAATCGAATCGGCGACGGCCCGGTCGTAACGCTCCGCCCAGATGTGGCGGTCGTTGCGTGCGTCGATCAGCTGGACGTTGACGAGCACGCGGTTGCCCGTGCGGCGGACGCTCCCTTCAAGAACGTTCGCCACGCCCAGCGCCTGGCTGATCTCACGCATATTGCGCACGCCGGGTTTTTCATAAACCATCACGCTCGCGCGGCTGATGACTTTCAAGTCGTGAATCTGCGCTAGACTCGTCAGCACGTCGTCTTGTATCCCGGCGGCGAAGTAGGAGTTTTCTTTGTTGTCACTGAAATTCTCAAAGGGCAGCACGGCGATGCTCTTGTCGGGTGGTGGGCTCGTTGTTACCGGTTGCCGGATCAATTCACTTTTCCAAACGATCCAGCCGCTCGCCGCTGCAAGAGCAACCAGAGACGCCGCCAGCAGCGCACTCGTTGGATTTCGTCGCACCCATTTCCTTCCGCGGGTGAAAACTCCGGCGCGGCTGGCCTGAATGGGTTCGTGCTTAAACCAACGTTCGAGGTCTTCCGCCAGCGCGAGAGCGGAAGAGTAGCGGCGCTTTGGATCTTTCTCGAGACACTTCAGGCAAATTGTTGATAGATCGCGATCTATTTTCGGATTCAGCAGACGCGGCTGCCGCGGCTCAGTGTCGAGCAGTAATTTGATGGTCTCGTAGGTTGTTCCTCCGGCAAAGGGCGGCTGCCCAGTGAGCAATTGGTAAAGCACTGCGCCGAGCCCGTACACATCCGTTGCGCTGCTGACAGCAGCGTTCTCTCCCAACGCTTGCTCAGGGGCCATGTAGCTGGGTGTGCCCAGTACTTCCAGCGTGCGCGTGACTGTGCTCTCAGTCTCGAGCAATCGCGCAAGGCCGAAATCAGTCAGATGCGGTTCGCCTTCTGCATCGAGTAGAATATTTCCCGGCTTGATGTCTCGGTGCAGGATGCCGTGTTCATGCGCGTAATGCACGGTGCGCGCTACCTTGGCGATTAGTTCCGCCGCCTGCCGAATGGGCATCGGTTCGCGCCGGACTATTTCATCGAGCTGGCCGCCCTCGATGAATTTCATGCTGAAGTAGCACGAGCCGTCGCGCTCACTGACTTCATGGATTGGGACGATACCGGGATGCTCCAGGCTGGCGGCGGCTTCCGCTTCGCGGCGAAACCGTTTCAGATGCGCTTTGCTCGCCCACTGACCAAGGCCAATTACTTTTAATGCGACGATGCGATTGAGACTCTTTTGCCGCGCTCGAAATACTACGCCCTGACCGCCGCGACCGATTTCTTCCAGCAATTCGTAATCGCCCAATTCTCCCAGCAGCTCGGCGGCGCGGACGGTTGTTTTGTCTTGTGACGCTGATGCTCGATCTTCGCCTGCAGATTGTTCCACGCGGCCGGAGTCATCCGCTTTCGCCGAGGCTACGGCGGACAAGTCGCCCTCGGCTACAGCCTCAGGCAACGTCGCCAGCGCGATTTTCAGCACACACCTCGCGCAAAGCCCTTCCGGCGCGTCGGAAAAGACCTTTGCGCCGCACTTCCGGCAAATTCTGATTACCCTGATCATGGTCGAGTCGTTCGCGCACGCTCCCTTTTGTACTCCGTAAAATTTTCCCATGCGTTACGCGGACACGAATTTCACTAATTCACACCAATTTCCGGCACGAATTCCACGAATTCACACGAACTCAGATACGAATTGCCGGGATGTATGCTGATCGAGAGACGAAGTTCATGGATGTACAGTGCTTTCAAGCCTTCGAATCCTTCGTGATAATTCGTGCAATTCGTGTCCATCAACAGCGTTCGTCTAGTTGATGTCTTTACGCCTCGACCACCGAAATTAGATGGCGCAGCTCATCTTCGATATCGCCGGGTGTCGCAACGGTGTGCGCGATTTCCTCTCGCAATAACGATTGATAGCGCTGCCGAAATCGGTAAAACGCCTGCCGAATCGCATTTTCGGTCATCCCCAAGCGCGCGGCGATCTCCGCCTGTGATGGCGCGCCCGGTTCATCCGGCAGCAATTGCTTCAACGAATCAAACAACGCGGCATTACCTGCCGCGCGGTATTCATCCTTCAATCGGTTGATCACGCGCTCAAGAACCGTCAAAGCCCACCGGCGTTCGTACATCATTTCGGCAGTCATTGGATCTGATGGTTCCATATCGGTCCGCTCGTCAGCATGCAGTTCTTCCAGTGGAATGAGCCGCTGACCTTTCCCCCGCTTGATCGCCATCGCGCGACGCTGCTCGTCGGCCAGAAAATATTTCAGCGACGCGAGCAGAAAAGAGCGAAGTCTCCCCTTTTCTTTGCGGACGGCACCGAAACTCCCGCGCTCCAATAACTGCGCAAAAAATCCCTGGGTAATATCCTCCGCCTCTGCCGATCCAATGCCTTGTCGCCTGAGGAAGCTGTAGATCGGTCGCCAGTACATGCGGCAAAGTTTCTCGAGCGCTTCGTGTGCAGCTGGCGATTCACCTTGCGCCTCAAGCACCACGCTCCAATGCGTCGTCGTAAACGCGGCCCCACTGTGTTGTTCGGTAGCCGCAGAACCAATCGGGGTCAGCGAAGTTGCCTCATCATCAGCAGGCACACTACGATCTAAGGAAAAAGTCGCGACGAAATCAAGCCTGCATCCACTCACCACAAACGCGAACAAGGCCGCCTCGTCGCCGACGCCTTTTCAGTTTGAGCTAATCAGACCGATTGGTCACGGCCATCACGGTCCGCAAGATACGTTGCCTACAATGGTGTACGTGGCGGCCGGATGTCCGTTGTCGCGCTGGCCTTTAACGAAGGTGTGGTCTACCAGGAGAGTTGAGCGCTCCAGGTTTTGGGTTTCTGGCGTGTCGCCGGTAAACGTCCTTCCGTTTACGGCTCCAAGCAGATCACCGGGTGCTGGGCTGCCAACTGCGGACTTCGGGACAATCAGCGTAATCGTTCCATCCGCGTTAAAGCTGCTTCCCGGCAAGAGACCGATTTGAGTTTCCGTGGGAACGCCAATAACCAGACCGATGACGGCTGTAGCGATCGTCCCGTACTCAAAGCTAGCCGTCCCGTTTTGGTCCGTCCTCATACCGACGTAGAACTGCTCGGCTGCCGGATCGTACGATTGGGCAGCATATGAATTCCAAACCACTCTCCACCTGCTGCTCGGCGGCACGCTCGCCAGATTAGTGACTTTCATCTTGAACATTAGGTTGTTTGTCCCGGGAGGCTCAGCGACGGCAACATAGTCGATAGCGAGCGAGGCGGGCGCCAGACCCTGGAGCGGTTGTTCCGGATGGCCCGGCGGTGTCTTTTGAACAATCAATCCAGTACACGTATCGCCGACATACGGTGCGGCGACTTCGTTGTTTCCGCATGAGGTGCCAGCCCCATTTACTGCGAGCACCTTGTAGTAATATGTTTTCGTGGGGTCGGTGGCAGTAGTGTCGTTATAGGTTGTCTGATTTCCCGAAACGCTCGTCAGCAGAGTCTCAGCGCCGCTAGCAATGCCTCTCATGATCCGATAGCTGGTGATGTTGGCGTTTCCTGTGTCGGCTTCCGACCAGGCGAGATGAACAACCGAGTTGACTCGGCGCACCGTCACCGACGGCATGCCCGGCGCCGATCTGGCGTGCAGCGGATTTGGCGGATCGAAGCTAGCAATAAGCCGGCGTCCGCTCGATTGCCGCGCGATCACGCCTCTGGCCGTGTAGGCGTTGCCCTTCGCTGTGGAAGCTGCCTGAGCACAGGCCCCGTCGGTGCACCCATCAACGTAGCCAACCTGCGCGCGTCCCTGTTTGTCGACTGTCATGTCAAAGAAGTCGAGCAGATTGCGGCAAATATCGGCGCCACCATGCATCCAGATGCAACCGCGCTGCATTGGATCCTTCGGCGTGGCGTCCGTTGTTGTCCAATGCAGGCCGCCATCGAAAGTGCTCGCTACGTAAAGATGCCAGATACCGCTGAAGCTGTTCGCCGACTGATCGCCCGACGTTGTCGAACCGTAGAAGGAAACTGCAGCGCGACCGGTATCGCCTGCGACTGCCGCGGGGAAAGCAATGTTCTTCAGACCGTAAACTGCGCCTACGTCATAGATGTTCTGCCACGTCTGGCCGCGGTCGGTGGATGTCGCCACGATCGCGTTGGAACCACCAGTAGCGCTGCCAGCTACCGTGCTGCTGGACATCGCAAAATAGACCCTACCGGCACTGTCGATGCCGACCGCCGGGTCCTGAAGATTTGCGTTAGCGCGCGTCTGGCTGCTTGCGTTTTGGACGGGACGTACATTCCACGTGAGACCGTTGTCTTCCGAAACGACAACGGCCCCAGTTCCAGCGCAGCTGTTATTGGGAAGATGGACTGTTCCGTCAGGTGCGACCTTAACGTGACCGTGCAATCCTCCGCATTGCGACGTGTAGGTCGGTACTGGCGGGCCATATGTGGCGCCTCCGTCGTCGCTGCGCAGACAAAACGCAGTGACCAGGTCTTGCGAGCAATAATAAACTGCATTCGGGTATGGGCCGTGAGGAGGAGCAGGCGCGTGATATGGTCCGCCGCCGATCGTCTCATGATCAATCCCGGACCCGAGCGGCCCAGAACTTGGTGACCAGCCAGCATAACTGGGCTGACCTAATTGATCGAGGCCGTCAGTGTCTGTGAACGAAACTTTGCACGTCGGCGAAGTAAGCGTGAGTTCTCCTGCGAACACACGGCCAGTCTGACGATCTGTGAAGCCGATGGGATCAGAGTCAACAAACTGCGATGTTGGCGCAGCACTGTTATACCAGGTCGCGCTCTGGCCGTTTGCGGGGCAGCTGTCGTCGAACTTGATAAAGAGCGTTTGAAGATCTGATTGGAAATTCGTTACACCGCTCGCTGAGTTTGGTGAATTCCAATTGACGCCGATGGAGGGTTCACCCGCATCGTGAGCGGTGTATTCGACCGTGTGCACGGCCGGCCCCTGACTGCTGTCGGTAACCTGCACCAACGTCCCCGGCGCCTCGAAATTCTGAAAGCCGATCTTCGGCCCTCTGTCTTGAGGCGCCGAAGGAGCTAACGCGGTTCCCGCTGATGCAGACACCGCACTGGCGCTGCCGGAATATTGGAAGCCTGCAAAGGCACTAAAATAAACCACGTGCACGGAAAATTGCCCGGTGCCGACATCAGGATTGCTTGGATCGAGATCGACGATTTCCGGGGGCGTTCCGCCATGTGCCGATACTCCACCCGGCACAAGCGGCCCCGAGTTATCGCCTTTGTGAACGTAAAGATCGTAGTCGCTGAGCCCGGAAGGATCAGCGCAACTGATGACGATGCGCGCCTTCAGCCCAGACCAGTTAGTTGGCGTGCCGGATAACGTTACTACGAACGTGTCGCAGTTTACGCCTTCAACACAGGTGCTTTCGTCCAGCGAGCCACCACCAACCGCCGTGCCGACCCAATTTAGTTGTGGTCCGCCGGGATTAAGTGTTCCGGAACTGGGCATCGCTGAGTGTAGGCGGGCCGCGAAGAACCCAAATACAATCAGGAAAATACCCGTAACAAAAAAAAGCGCGCCGATAGTGGCGCGCGCCGTCATTGAAGAGGAGGAAATATTTTTCATAGGCAGAACCTTTGTAAATTCTGCTTTAAGATTCGGGAAAATGAGCGATGTCGGTCGCCTGTCGAGCCCGGTTTTTTAAGGCGCTACAGGCGTTGAAGCGCTTTTTGGGCGAGCGTTTTCGATTTCTTAAGTTTGGTCTCTTCGTCATCCGTTCCGCCAAGGCCGATCGAGATGAATGCATCTCCCTTTAGCACATAAAGAATGCCCCCGAACCGATTGCCGACCCAATAAGCATCGTCTCCCAAGCCCTCGATCTTTTTGGGCGCGGAGCCTTGCTCCTTCTCGTCGCCGGTCTGCGCCTTGCGTTCTTCGTTTTCGTACGGATCAAACTTCTCTTTCCAAAAATCTTTTGGACTGCGCTTGCTGCCTTGCTTCGGGTCAGATTGTACGAGTGCCAGGGTTACTGACTTGCTGAATTCCGCTGCGGTATAGAAACATTGGGAAACAAGGAAAACTCCGTCTGAATGTTCGCTGCTCTTCGTCTCATTGAGCGGCGCTGCCTGAACGGATTCGACTTCCTCTTTGGAGAGGAGGTTGCAGGCGTCACGCACGATTGCTCCGGGTCGGCGTTCCTTGCATCCGCCGACTACTAAAAGCGATGTGGCCACACACACGAACAGCAGCGTGCGCATGCCGAACTTTTCACTAACGAACAGCCGTAAACAACATCCCGGTTTTGTCGATCTCACGAAATGCTCACTACGTTGCTTCACCAATCGCCGAATGTTAGCATCGCGTGCCTCCAATGAGCCAGAACTACAAAGACACGCTGAATCTGCCGCGGACAGAATTTCCGATGAAGGCGAATCTTGCCGCGCGCGAGCCGGAGATGCTCAGGGCTTGGGAGGAGACGCACCTGTACCGGCAAATTCAGAAATCGCGAGAGGGTCGAGAACTGTTTGTCCTGCATGATGGGCCGCCCTTTGCCAACGGCGATGTCCACATGGGCACTGCGCTTAATAAAATTCTAAAAGATTTCGTCGTGAAATCGCAAACGATGCTGGGCAAGCGCGCGCCGTACGTCCCCGGCTGGGATTGTCACGGCCTTCCAATCGAATACAAAGTGGTAAAGGAATCGCGGGCGCTTTCTCCGTTGGAGGTCCGCAAAAAATCCGAAGCGTTTGCGCGAAAATTTATCAACATCCAGCGCGAGCAATTCAAGCGCTTGGGCGTCTTCGGCGATTGGGAACATCCGTATCTGACGATGGATCCCACATATGAAGCGGAAATTTTGCGCGCCTTTGCGGTATTCGTCGAGGAAGGGCTGGTGTATCAGGCGCAGAAGCCCGTTTTTTGGAGCACCGGCGCACAGACTGCGCTGGCCGAAGCCGAAGTGGAATATCAGGAGCGCGACGACACCGCTGTTTACGTCCGATTTCCGATCGCGAGTGGTGAGTGGAAAGACAACGCGAGCATCGCTATCTGGACCACAACGCCATGGACGTTGCCAGCGAATTTGGCCATCGCGGTTGATCCTGACGAAACGTACGTCGTTCAGAAATTCTCACGCAACGGTGCGACGGAGACCTTGCTTCTCGCTGAGAAATTAGTTCCGCAATTTTCCGCAAACACAAACTTTCATCCCGCGGGTGAACCGCTCGCATCATTTTCCGGCACCAAGCTCGAGAAAATCAAGGCGCGCCACCCATTTCTCGATCGTGACGCTATCGTGCTGACTGCCGATTTTGTGACGATGGACAGCGGCACCGGCGCAGTTCACATCGCACCAGGCCATGGCGCGGACGATTACGCTTTGGGGATGGCAAAGAACCTGCCGATCTTATCGCCGGTCGATGACCATGGCCGCTTTACTGAGGAAGCCAGTTTGCGAAATCTCACTGGAAAATATGTCTTCGACGCCAATCGGGACATTGTCGAATTGCTGCGCGAACGCGAAATGTTGTTGGGAGCGCAAAAGTTTCATCACTCCTATCCGTATTGCTGGCGCTCGAAAACACCGATCATCTTTCGCAATGTCGAGCAATTCTTCATCCGAATCGGTGAGCTGCGTGGCAAAGCGCTCGATGCGATTCACAACGAGGTGAAGTGGATTCCAGCATGGGGCGAGAATCGCATCGCGGGCACAGTCGAATCGCGCCCCGACTGGGTCATTTCGCGCCAACGCAGCTGGGGCGTGCCGCTCCCGGTTTTTTATTCGAAGGATGGGAAAGCCATTCTCGATGCAAAAATCATCCGAAAGCTCGCTGATCTGGTCGCCGAGCGCGGGTCAAACATTTGGTTTGAACTGAGCGATGGCGACCTTGCGAAAAGACTCGGGCTTCCGCCGGGCACAACGAAACGCAACGACACGATCGATGTCTGGATCGACAGCGGCGTTTCGCACAGAGCCGTTTGCGCACTGCATCCCGAGCTGCGCGATCCTGCTGATATGTATCTCGAAGCGACGGATCAACATCGCGGGTGGTTTCAATCATCGCTCTTGACCAGCGTCGCGCTGAATAATCGCGCGCCGTACAAAATTTGCGTCACACACGGTTTCGTTGTCGACCTTGACGGCAAAAAGATTTCGAAATCGGGAACGTACGAGAAGCCAACGGCCGCCGATCACTTCGTCGGCCGGTATGGCGCCGATCTGCTACGGCTTTGGGCGAGCAGCATCGATTACACCGCCGACGTGCCGTTCTCTGAGGAAATGTTTACCCGTCTGGGCGACACCTATCGGCGGATCCGAAACACGCTGCGCATTCTGTTGGGCAATTTGTATGACTTCGAATCAGGAAACCAGGAAACCAGGAAAAACTTGAGCTTAATTGATCGCTGGATTCTCGAGCGAATGGATGAAGTGATTCGCGATTGTCGAGCAGCCTACGAATCGTTCGAGTTCCACAAGATCTATCACACGCTCAACCAGTTTTGCGCCGTCGATCTGAGCAGCCTCTATGTCGATATCACCAAGGACCGGATGTATTGCGATGCGCCGGATTCGCCGCGTCGGCGTGCGACTCAAGTGGTGATGCATGAGATTTTCGACGTGCTGTGCAGGTTGCTGGCACCCATTCTTGCATTTACGGCCGAGGAAGCGTGGCGCCATTCAGAAGCAGAGGGTTCCGTTCACCTTGAGGAATTTCCTCAACTACAGGATCGATCCCGCGATGGCGGGACCAGTGCTCAGGTGGCGGAGCTGTTGAGATTACGCAGCGTGATTGGGCAGGCGATCGAGCGCGCGCGTCAGGAAAAACTAATTGGCAACACGCTGGAAGCGCGGGTCGTGTTGAATTCGGACTCCGACGTCACGGAGAAGATCGACAAGGAAGAACTCGGAGAATTCTTCATAGTGAGTGATCTGACGATCCACCAGACGAAGGAAGCGAGCGTTTCGGTGACGAAAACGCCGTATAAAAAATGTGCACGTTGCTGGCGCCATCGGGCAACCGTCGGCGCGAGCAAGGCGCATCCGGATTTGTGCGATCGGTGCGAGAGCGTGGTTACGGCTATCGAAGCTTAGCACCGTAAGTGCGTCATGTTTATAGTCCCCAGTCAAGTCCAAAGCAAAAGCTCCGTAGGAGCGACATGTCGTCTTGGTCACGACACATGCCGCCCCTACGGGGCTGAGGCATTGGAGGGGTTGGCTTCTATAAACATGCCGCGCCTACGGTGCTCAGGCGCGTCACGCGCTGCAGCGTTTCCTGGTTGGGAATCGACGTGAAATTCATTCTTTTTCTCTCGCTGCCGCTCTACGCGCTTGACCAATGGAGCAAACAGTTGGTCTTGCGATTCATTGGCCCTTATGAGGCGCACACTGTCGTACCGGATTTCTTCAGTCTGGTTAACGTGACCAACACCGGCGCAGCGTTTGGATCATTCAGGGGGAACAACACTTTCTTCATTGTAATTTCGATCGTCGCGTTAGTGGTTGTGGCGATCCTGCTCGTCAGACCGCGACGGCCTGATGCGTGGCGCGATCTCTCCCTTGCACTGCTGCTTGCCGGAATTTTTGGTAATGTGACCGATCGCCTGCTATACGGGCATGTGATCGATTTTCTCCTTTTCAATCTCCACATTCGGTACGCCGATCCCTGGCCCGCCTTTAATGTCGCCGACTCGTGCATCTCGATCGCGGTAGTCCTCTTCATCATCCACTCTTTTCGAAAGCAGAAGAGTGCTGGGTAGAACGACGCGCTGTCCCAAGGACGCCGATGTGAATCACGCGCGCGTTGCGCTTCGCATGGCGAAGCGGCTACACTGCTTTTGTGAAATCTCCGCCGATGGAAAAGGTCGCGCGCGAAATCGCTGCACGCTTGCGTAAGAGCGGCCATATCGCGTACTTCGCGGGCGGTTGTGTGCGTGACATGGTGCGCGGTTTGATCCCGAAGGATTACGACATCGTTACCGACGCCCGACCCGAAGCCGTGCAGGGGATTTTCCAACGGACGGTGGCAGTCGGCGCGCACTTTGGCGTGATCATCGTGCTAGAGGACGGTTTTCAATTCGAGGTGGCGACCTTTCGTTCCGACGACGCCTACATTGACGGAAGACATCCCAGCGCGGTGCATTTTTCTTCGCCCGAAGAGGACGCCCAACGGCGCGACTTCACCATCAACGGAATGTTTTATGATCCGGTGGCGGAGGAGGTAATCGATTTCGTCGGCGGCCGCGCGGATATCGACGCAAAATTGGTGCGCGCAATTGGCGACCCGGCACAACGGTTTGCAGAAGATCGCTTGCGAATGCTCCGGGCCGTGCGCTTTGCCACGGTGCTCGATTACCAGATCGACCAGAACACGTGGGACGCCCTCGTGGCCAACGCACCTTCAATCAACCAGATCAGCACGGAACGAATCCGCGAGGAACTGGTGCGCATTTTTCTCTCGCCGAATCGCGTACGCGGTTGGGACCTGCTCGATGCCAGCGGCTTGATGCGCGCGATTCTGCCCGAGCTGGAAGCGATGAAAGGTGTCTTACAGCCGGAACAGTTTCATCCCGAAGGCGACGTCTTCGTGCACACCCGGCTAATGTTGCAGCTGCTTCCAGCGGAAGTTTCTGTTCCGCTGGTTTTCGCCGTGTTGTTTCACGATGTCGCGAAACCGGTCACGGCGATGGTGGATAAAACCGGCCGAATCCGTTTCAACGAGCACGACCGTATCGGTGCTCAGATGACGGAAGCCATCATGCGGCGTCTGCGATTTTCCGGCGCTCAGATTGAGGCGACGGTCGAAATGGTTCGGCAGCACATGGTTTTCAAGGACGCGCCGAATATGCGAGTGGCGAAGCTGAAGCGTTTCATGGCGCGACCCACCTTTGACGACGAGCTGGAATTGCACCGGGTCGATTGCGAAAGCAGCCATCGGATGCTCGACAACTACGAATTTCTCCTGCGCAAACGCGAGGAATTCGCCAACGAGCCGATCATTCCACCGCCGCTGGTGCGCGGAGACGATTTGATCGCGCTCGGTCTAAAGCCGGGCCCGAGATTTGGCCAAATCCTCGAAGCAGTCGAGACACGACAACTAGAGGGGACGCTGCGGACGAGAGAGGAAGCGCTGGAGTGGGTAAAACGCGAATATTTATCTGGCAAAGAGGAATAAACAAAACGCCAAACATCGAATGAGAATCCTGATGATCAGCGCAGAAGGGCCGCCGTTGCAACAAGCGGGCGCGCTGACTGACGTAATGGACGCGTTGCCAAACGCGCTACGTGCTCGAGGACACGAGGTAAGCGTAGTCCTGCCGTTCTACCGCGAGATTAAGGAGAATCGCGCGTTTAAGAAAAAAAACACCGGCATAACCGTCGATGTGCAGGTGGGGGACAAAATTCACGTTGCCCGGTACCTCGAGCGGCGCAGCGCCAGCGGCGTGCAGTTGTTTCTGATCCGCTGCGATGAGTTTTTTGATCGCGTTGGAATTTACGGCGATCGCGGCAAGCCGTACGAAGATAATTCCGCGCGATTTATTTTTTTCTGTAAAGCGGCGCTCGAACTGGCCCGGCGGTTGACGCCGCAATTGCAGGTTTTGCATGTACACGATTGGGCCGCGGCGCTGGTGCCGGTCTTTGTTCATGCGCAAGGGCTGCCGTTCAAGACTGTGTTGACTATTCATCACGTGGCTGACCAAGGTAGTTTTTGGGGACTGGATTTCGCGGTCACAAACTTGCCGGAGCGCTTTTTCACCCTGCATGGGCTTGAATTTTTTGGCCGACTGAATTTTTTGAAAGGCGGGATCCTCTATGCCGACAGGATTACAACGGTAAGCGAACATTACCGACGCGAAATTCTGACGCCAGCTGGCGGCCATGGTCTTGATGGTGTGCTGAGCGAAAATGCGCATCGGCTGAGCGCCATTTTAGATGGCGTAGATTACACGCGCTGGAATCCGGGGTCTGATCGTTTGATCCCGGCGCGTTATGACGCGAAACGGCTCCGGGGAAAACAAGTCTGCCGTGAGACGCTACTGAAAGAAATGAACCTCGCGCCTGCGCCTCGCGGCCCAGTCTTCGGGATGGTGACTCGCGTCGTTCAGGAAAAGGGTTTCGAAATCCTCGTGCCACTGCTCGATCGCCTTCTCTGGGACGATGTCCGCTTGATCATTCTCGGAGAAGGCGACCCCGCATATGAGATAGCGCTCGCCGTCGCAGCCAGAAAATTTCCAACAAGATTTGCCTACCAAAAAAACTACGACGAGAGACTGGCACATCTGATCGAGGCTGGCATGGACATCAGCCTGATTCCATCGCGTTTCGAGCCAGCCGGTTTGAGCGCGATGTACAACTTGAAGTATGGCGCCCTCCCGGTTGCGCGGGTGACCGGTGGAATTCAGGAAATCATCGAAGATTACGATCCGACAACCGACAGCGGTTACGGCTTTCTCTGTTACGAATATTCGAGCGAAGCTTTCTGGGACGCGATCAAGCGTGCACGGCAAATCTTCCGCGACCGACGCCTCTGGACGCGGCTGATGAAACGAGCGATGGCACGGAATTTTTCGTGGGACGCGTCCGCGCAGCGTTATGAAGCTCTTTACAGAGAACTCGTTGGCGCGAGTGGTGAAGCAACTGCGTAGCTCAAGTCGGACCTCTTCGCCTCTCCCTAGCGAAGGGAGAGGCGACCATTTTACATGCTGGCGCCTGAGCTTTCTGTTTGCCAAACCGGCCGGTCTATGGAATTTTTGACGGCTTTTCCCCCCAAAGAGAGCTTATGGCTTACGCAATTATCAAAACTGGAGGCAGGCAGTTTCGCGTCGCGGAAGGTGACACGATCGATGTCGATCTTCTCGAGGTCGATCCCGGCAAGACAGCGACCTTCGATCACGTATTAATGTTTGCCGACGGAAAAAACGTGACACATGGCAATCCACTTATCTCCGGAGCGAAGGTGACTGCTGAAGTTCTCCAGCAGCGCAAGGATAAGAAGGTTATCGCTTTTAAGTATAAGCGGCGCAAAGGCTATCACCGCACAGTTGGCCATCGTCGCAAATTGACGCGCGTGAAAATTAAAAGCATTAGTGTGGGAGCGAAAAATGCCACAGCGAAGAAAACTGACGGATAAGAAAGCATAACCGCCTAAAAACTATCAACTCCACGTCCGCCGTAGCCTTGGCGAAGGCGGATCAACCATCAACTCTCTTCAATGGCTCATAAAAAAGGACAAGGCAGCGTTAAGAATGGGCGCGACAGCGTCAGCAAGCGGCTGGGTGTAAAAAAATTCGGCAGCGAAGTGGTTGTGGCCGGCAACATCATTGTGCGCCAGCGCGGGACGAAATTTTTGCCCGGAAAAAATGTTGGACTGGGTCGCGACTACACAATTTTTGCGCTGCTGGACGGCAGCGTGCGATTCGATCGCGGCGGGCGGCGGGTAAATGTCGATCCGCTGTTGACCGGGAAGTAGGCGCTCGGATTCTGCTTCCCCGTCCCAGCCGGCCTGTAGTATAAGCGGATTTCGCTCGTGATGAGATACAACACCTTTATCCTTTTTGGCGCGCCGGGCAGCGGCAAAGGCACGCAGGGGAAAACACTCGGCACGATCCCCCGCTTGTATCACTGCGCTTGTGGCGACGTATTCCGCTCCATCGACACGCGCACGAAAGTCGGGAAGGCATTCCTTGATTATTCCAGTAAAGGTCAGCTCGTACCGGATGATATTACGGTGGAACTTTGGCGACAGGCAATCGATGCGGCCGTGGAAGCGCACAAGTTCAAGCCGGACATCGACACTCTGGTGCTGGACGGGATCCCGCGAAACCTTGGCCAGGCCAAAATCATGGAGGAAATGATAGACGTAAAGAAAGTATTTCATCTGGCGTGTCCCGATCGCGAAACGCTGTTTTACCGGCTTAAGAAGCGCGCTCTAAAAGAGAACCGCCTCGACGATGCAAACGAGGAGGTCATTCAGCGGCGTCTCGACACATACGAGACGGAATCGAAGCCGGTGCTTTCATATTATCCACAAGAGCTCGTTACCGTGGTTGACGCGACTCAGCCGCCCGCCAAAGTTCTGCTCGAGATCCTACAGAGCGTGAACGACGGCGTGTATGAACCAGCAGCAGTTTGAAAATTTCACTGCCTCCAGTCTTTACTGCGAGAAATGCAGAGCCGCGATGCCGGTGCGCGAGCGGCTGCTCTTAGTTCTTCCTGACCGGGAAATTTTCGATTATCTCTGCACGGGGTGCGGATCGTCGGTAGGCCGGCGGGAGATCACCGCCGGAGAGAAAATGCTGGCCCAAGCCATGGCCGGGCGGCGCCCGCGTCGCCGTGCCGCCGTCCATCAACTGACGCAGTAATTCGGCATGCGCATTGTTTTCATCGGCACCGGCGAAATCGGCGTGCCGGCGCTGCGAGCGTTGCTAAAGTCGGAGCACCACGTCGTAGCAGTCGTGACTCAACCCGACAAACCAGCCGGGCGTGCGCAGTTGATTGAACCGACGCCAATGAAAAAAACGGTTACCACGGCAAATGTTCCGGTCTTGCAACCACCGCGGATCAAAGATCCTCAAGCAATTGAAGAGATTCGTGCGCTAACACCTGACGTGATTGTTGTGATGGCCTATGGGCAAATCTTGCCGCGCGATGTCCTCGAAATTCCGAAGATTGCCTCATTGAATCTGCACGCATCTCTTCTGCCGCGCTGGCGCGGTGCCGCGCCGATTCAGGCAGCCATCGCGGTAGGCGATCGGGAGACTGGCATCACTGTGATGTACATGGATGAGGGACTCGATACCGGCGACATCTTATTGCAACGCACGATCGACATTCTGCCCGACGACACGGGCGGATCGCTGCAGGACCGGTTGGCGCAGATTGCTCCCGAAGCATTGCTCGAATCTTTGCGAATGCTTGAAAAGAACAGCGCGCCCCGTATTCCGCAGGACAATGCGCAGGCTACTTGGGCTCCGAAATTGAAGCGCGAACATGGGCGAATCGATTGGTCGGAAATGGCAGAAGCAATCGAGCGAAAAATCCGCGCGTTTAATCCGTGGCCAGGCGCGTTCATGGAAATCAGCGGGCGAAACCTAAAAATATTTTCCGCATCTGTTGTCGATCTTAGCGGCGAGCCGGGGGAAATCCTGAAAAGCGAGAATGAACTAGTGATCGCCGCGGGCAAAGGCGCGCTCTTGTTGGGCGAAGTACAACTCGAAGGCAAGCGCAAAATGAGCGCCGCGGAATTTCTCCGTGGACATCATGGGCGGTCATCCTGAGCGAAAGCGAAGGACCTCACAAAGGGCGCGAGGGTTACGCAAAAGTACCTTTGTGTGATCAATCAGCTTTGGGGAGGTCCTGGCCCCGAAAGCGTTCGGGGCTCGGGATGACCCGCGTGTTTGTGCTTTCCAAGTTTCCATATCTTCTGTTTGATGATGGTTGGGTAGCCCATGCAAAAGGAAACGCCAGTCTATGAGCGCATCGTACTCAAGCTAAGCGGCGAAGCCATGCAGGAGCGCGGCGCCCGCGACAATATTTCGCTCGCCGTCGTCCGCGAGATCGCCGAGCGCATAAAAGAGGTGCGCGACCTCGGTGTGCAAGTGGCGGTTGTGATCGGCGGCGGAAACATATGGCGTGGTCTTTCTGCGTCACATCGCGGGATGGATCGAACCACGGCCGATTACATGGGAATGCTGGCCACCGTTATCAATGCGCTGGCGCTGCGAAGCACGCTCGACCAAATGGGCGTAGAGACGCGCGTGCAGACGGCCATCGAAATGAAAAATGTCGCCGAGCCATTTATTCTTGGTCGTGCGATCCGGCATCTTGAACTGGGACGCGTTGTGATTTTCGCTGCAGGCACCGGCAATCCCTATTTTTCCACCGACACGACAGCGGCACTGCGTGCGAGCGAGATTCGCGCCGACGTGATTTTGAAAGCCACGAAAGTCCAGGGCGTGTATGATCGGGACCCGAAGACCCATGCAGACGCGCGTCTCTACGACCGTCTCAGTTTCACCGAAGCGCTGACGAAACGTTTGCGCATCATGGATTCGACGGCGTTCAGCCTTTGTATGGACAACAAGATCCCGATCGTCGTCTTCGACATGTATAAGCCCGGTAGTATTCGCGACGCTGTACTGGGGCGCAAAGTCGGGACCCTGGTTTGCGATGAACTTCCTTCAGACGTAAAAATTCAGTGATATGAGCAGAGATGACCTTCTTCTCGAAGCCGAGATGTCGATGGAAAAAAGCGTCGATTACATGGTGCACGAATTTGCCGCGGTGCGCACAGGCAAAGCCTCACCCGGCCTGGTAGAAAATGTGGACGTGCACGCCTACGGCTCGACCATGAAACTAAAGCAACTTGCTTTGATCACGACACCCGAGTCGCGTTTGCTCGTTGTTCAACCATTCGACGCTGGCACGGTGCCGGACATCGAGAGAGCGCTCAAGGAATCGAAGATCGGCATTACACCTGCAGTGGACGGCAAAATCATTCGATTGCCAATTCCGGAGCTATCAGAAGAGCGACGGAAAGAACTTGTACGTTCCCTGGGCAAAATGGCCGAGGAAGCCCGTGTGCGTGTGCGCGCGAATCGGCACGCGGCGCTCGACGAAGCGAAGAAGCTGAAAGCCGCCGGTGAACTAACCGAGGACGGCTTGCGCGATGTTCAGAATGAAGTGCAAAAGCTCACCGATCGCTTCGTCAAATCCATCGATGATCATCTCAAGCACAAGGAAGCCGAGATCATGAAAGTGTAGTCCATGCGACTCACCAGATAGCTCGACAGCACGATCGCTGGGCTGAAAGCAGGTTCTAAACAGCGAAACTTTCGCCGCAGGAGCAGTGCGCGACGGCGTTGGGATTCGTCACCTTAAAACCGCCCTTTTGCAGGTCCTCGCTGTAATCAAGCACGGAACCGCTGACGAAAAGCGCGCTCTTTGGATCGACAACCAGTCGAACGTTTTGCGTTGGCACTAGAATATCCCGCTCCTTCGGGCCATCTACCAAATCCATGACATATTGCAGGCCGGAGCAGCCTCCACCGACCACCTTCAGGCGCAAGGCACCGTCTGGCTTGCCTTTTTCTTCAAGCAGCGACGCTAATTTAGTGGCCGCTTTTTCAGTAACGCTGATCAGGCGCTCATTACCGATCTTGTAACTGAGCGGTGGAGATTCAGTGGTCATGGTGTTGCGCTCAGCAGCAACTCGGCGACTTCGTTTTGCACAGTTTCGACTTCGTCCAGGCGCAATTGCGGATCGGGCACGACGAACACGTCGCCCGTTGTGCCCTGTTCGTAAATGAGAACGCGCCTCCCGCGGTTGCGGGACTCTGTCTTTACTTGTTTTAGGACGCGTTTGCGTTCGAGCATCGCGGCCAGGACGTAGCAAGCGTTTGCAGGGGGATTATCCGACGCCATCAAACGCCGGAAGAGTTGCTCCGCATTTTCTTTGGCCACAGGTTCGGCGGCCTTTGGCGGCAATGGCTCGTAACGTGATTTCCAAAATGAAAACGGCTGAATGTTTTCGTTCCGGTTTCGCCACGCTTCTTCGCTCAGATCCTCGCGCCGGTAGCCATTGGCATCGTGATACAGCAGCGTGTAAAAATATTCGCCAGACACAAAGGGCCGATGGGTCACGGCACAGAAGTCCGCGCGATGCCTAATCGCCCATTCGTTTGGGAGAGGGTTCATTGCGCAACTATACGTCGCGCAGTGAAAAGATGAAAGCTGGGCGGCTCGCGATTGGAGGCGCGCAGATACAACAAGTAGAGGCCAATCGCCATGAAAAGAATGTTTGGTGTCCAGGCGGCGATCCACGCAGGTACGCGGTAGCCTTCGCCCAGCGCAAGAAAAAGATGGACGAGGAAGTTCATTGAAAAAACAAGAAAAACCGCAGCCGCAACACTCGACAACACACCCCGGCGCGAGTAGCCGATTCCCAGTGGAGCCGCAATGCAAACAACAACGAAACAGGTCCACGGCAAGGCAACGCGATACTGCAGATGCGTGCGAAACGGCGCGAGCAGCGTCGCGGGAAAGTCCGCGTTGAAGTGCAAATACTCTCGGAGTTCTGGCAGGCTTAGGAATTCGGCCCGCTCATTTGCGCTGCCCAGTCGAAACGGCGTTTCGCTCCAGTGCTCGATCTCGAGCGAAGGATAAATCTGTTCGTCAACGATATTTCCAGCGTGATCATAGTGAACAACTTTCACGTTCTCCAAATCCCAGGTTTTCGTTTCCGGACGGTAAAAGGCGCGAGTCGCAACATAGTTTGTAACGATGTTATCGTTGGCGTCCTGTTGCAGCACCTGCACGTTGTTAAACGTATTGCTGCGGGGGAGAAAATTCTGAACAAACCAGGTGCGCGAATCGGTTCGATTTCGGAAAATTTGCCCCTGGATGTAACGACCGGGACGTGCCTGCACCTCTGAAATGAACATTTTGCGCGCCAGTTCCGCGTGCGGTGCCAGCGAATAATTTAGCGCCATAGTCGCCGCCACCGTGAGCAGTCCTATGCCGATCAACGGCCGCAGAACGCGGGGAAGACTTACGCCTGCGGTGAGCATGGAAACGATTTCGTTCGCACGCGACATTCGACCCAAGGCAAAAAGGAGCGACAAAAGAAGCGAAACCGGCAGCAGGATGATCAATACCTGTGGGAGTTGTGTGGCGTAGTACCGAATGACAAGCCGAAGACCGACGTGCTGGTCAATGAACGTCGAAATATTGTCGCTGACGTCGAAGATGAGCCAGATGGAGATGAAGCCGGCAATGCAGTAAAAATAAACCTGCAAGAAATTCCGAATGACGTATCGATCGAGAATTCTCATCGAGTTTCCCAATTTCGACAGGGATTGGCGAATTACAATAGCATTGCGACACCGACATTTTCCCGACAGTAGCCCAGCGTTTTAACGCTGGGTTCCGGAAAAAGAAAGGAATCGAGCCCCGCAGGGACGAAAGCAATTTTCTCCCGTCCCTTTCGGGACTTGGCAAATGTCGCTATCATGACCCAGCGTTGAAACGCTGGGCTATTTCCTAATGATCGCTTTAAAAGACACCGTGAACAGCGAATTTGTGGAACGAGTCCACGCGTTCTTTTCTGACAACGGGCCCTTGTCGAAGGCGAAAAATTTCGAGTTTCGGCCCCAACAACAGGAAATGGCGGCGCGCGTAGCGCAGGCGCTGGAGGAAGAGCGCCATCTCGTAATCGAAGCGGGAACGGGCGTGGGCAAATCGCTGGCTTACCTCGTGCCGTCGGTCCTGTTCGCAATCGAGCGCCACAAAAAGGCCATCGTTTCCACGCACACGATCAATCTTCAGGAACAGCTGCTGCACAAAGACATTCCGATTTTGAAAAAAGTGCTGCCGATTGAGTTCGAAGCAGCGTTGATGAAA
>Ga0209376_1001674_pt1 | contig 21946 bp, 21 predicted proteins | sample GraSoiAngelo_134_FD_185891 | JGI IMG/M metagenome (GOLD analysis project Ga0209376, IMG submission 185891) | Grasslands soil microbial communities from the Angelo Coastal Reserve, California, USA - 14_0929_05_30cm (SPAdes) (version 2) | ecosystem: Environmental > Terrestrial > Soil > Grasslands ... | reverse complement strand
TCCAGGATCAATTGACGATCCTGCTGACGAAAGGTCCCTCGCGAAATTCGCCGTTCACCATTCCGATGCTGATCAGCAATATGGCCAGTGGCGTTATCTCCATGGAGTTCAACCTGCGCGGACCCAATTTGTGTATTGTCACTGCCTGCGCGACCTCGAACAACGCCATCGGCGAATCCTGGCGAATTATCAAGTTTGGCGACGCCGACGTATTCCTCGCGGGCGGCTCGGAGGCGTCCATCGTCGCGATTGGTCTTGCAGGATTTTCAGCCATGAAAGCGCTCAGCACCCGCAACGATCAACCCGAGCGCGCCTCCCGGCCGTTCGATCGCGACCGCGATGGTTTCGTGATGAGTGAAGGCGCAGGAGTTGTGGTAGTGGAGGAATTGGAGCACGCCAAAGCGCGAGGCGCGAAGATTTACTGTGAAATCACAGGATACGGCCTTTCCGCGGACGCTTACCACATGACCGCGCCGCCACCAGACGGTGAAGGCGCAGCGCGCGCCATGCAACTCGCGCTCGAGCACGCCCGCGTATCTCCGGATCAGGTTGATTACATCAACGCGCATGCAACCTCGACCGATATCGGTGACATTTGCGAGACCCGCGCCATTAAGCAGGTCTTCGGCGATCACGCTCACAAGGTGTCCATCAGTTCCACAAAATCGATGACCGGTCACCTGCTAGGGGGCGCCGGTGGGGTAGAAATGGCCGCCTGCGCGCTTGCGATCCGCGATGGAGTAATTCCGCCGACAATCAATCTGGAAAATCCGGGCGAAGAATGCGACCTCGATTATACGCCCAACGTCGCCCGGGAAAAGAAAGTGCGCGTCGCGCTAAATAACTCCTTCGGCTTCGGCGGCCACAACGCGACGCTCGTCGCCACCGCATTTGAAGGGTAGCGGTCGCCGCGGCGAGCTGCGATTGGCGTCCCGCAATCGCTTTGACTAGTGGCGCGGCACCACGCACTATTTACTCGCGAACGCCTCGGCGTTCATTACATGACGCGCGGGCATAGCTTAATGGTAAAGTTCCAGCCTTCCAAGCTGGCCATGCGGGTTCGATTCCCGTTGCCCGCTCTTTTCCTTTCTCCCTCGTAAATGACGTGAACAAATATCGCTGGACATTGTCAGATGTTCTGACTATTAGTTCTGACCAGCTATGGCATCAATCACGAAAGACGTGCATCAGCCGCCGAAGAGTCCTTTCTGGATCGCCTGTTTTAATGGCGTTGGCAGTGACGGAAGGGTTCGGCGGTTCAAACGAAGCACGAAAACAACTGACCGGAAATTGGCGCAGAAATTGGCCGATGAATGGGAGCAACTCGAAAAATCGGCGGGTGAGGGGCGGCTGACAGAGAGCCAATGCCGAAAAGTTATCGCTCAGATGTACGAGCGCACAGTGGGCGAACCGTTGCACTTCAAGACTGTTCGCGAATATCTGACAGAATGGGTTGAGAGCAAAAAGAACGAAACGGAAGTACGAGCTTGGTTAAAATACGATCAGATCGTCACGGAGTTTCTCGCCCATGTTGGCGCGAAGGCTGATCGCCTCTTGCGCGAGATCACACCAGCAGACATCCGCTCTTTCCGCGACGCGTTGAAGCGCAAGGGACTTGCAGCGCCAACGGTCAATCATGCGATAAAGATTCTGCGGATGCCGTTTAAAGCGGCGCACGACGCTGGTTACATCGACATCAATCCCAATACGAAAAACACTGTGCGTCCTGTGAAGGATGAGGCGCGCAACTTTGAAAAAGACGTATTCACGCGAGAGCAATTAGGAGATTTACTCAAAGCCGCGCCAAGCGAGGATTGGAAAGGCGCAATTCTTTGCGGGTATTACACTGGATTACGATTGCGTGATATTGCCGATTTGGAATGGAGCGCCGTCGATTTAGACGGGCGAATCATCACGGTAACGGCGCGGAAAACACGCAAGAGAGTTGCCGTCCCAATTCATCCGCGCTTCGCCGTGTGGCTCGAAAAACAAACTCGCGGCATCGGTAAAGCACCGGTATTTCCAACGCTGGCCGGTAAAGCTGGCGGCGGCAAGAGCGGATTGTCGATGGCCTTTAAGCGCATCATGGAGCACGCGGAGATTAAGGGCCGATTACTGCGCGAAGCCAACGGCGAAGGACGTTCGCAATCCAGCCTGAGCTTTCACAGTCTCAGACACGGTTTCGTCTCAGCTATGGCGAATGCGGGGGTCGCGCAAGAACTCCGCCAGAAGCACCGGACATGCCAGCGCGGAAATGAACGCTCAATACACGCATCACGAGCTTGAAGCGTTACGAGCAGCAGTCTCAGTTATTCCGAGCATTGGCGGCAAGTAAGACCACTGATTGCACCGGCTGATTGCAAACGATTGCAACAGGCGATTCGATGCGGCCTTTGTTTAATCTTGCGCTATACCGTCTCCGCTTATTCCGCGTTGTCTATCTCAATACTGTTAATGTTGAGCACGTTCAACGTGAAGCCGCTGTACGGATTATCGTTTAGCCCAAACGTCCGTCGCGCAACCTTGTCGAGTTTCTCGATTTGATCGACTGAGTTGAGGATTTCCGGGCCGTTCATTGTTTCGATGTGATCAACGCCACGCTCCGAAACGCCTGCCATGCGCTCTACGTGGCGTTCTCCGCGCTGCCGCATGGACATCGCGACCGCCTCAACCGGAGTAGGAAGAACGGCATCCTCGCGCTTTGCCAGCGCCTTTGCGGACTGAATCTGTTGCGTCCAACCTTCGCGCTTTGCGTGTGCGAGTACCGTGCCCTCCGGGAGACCCATGTTTCGGGCGATTTCACGTAAACCGATGCCGGATGCGTAGGCTGTGCGGATTTCAGTCCAGGTTGCGTTCGAGATTGTCCGCCTCACACCGGAGGAAACATTAACTCAAAACCTTTGGGGCTCCAAGTTTGACAGCCTAAAACACTACCCCAATGCGCTTCACAGGATCGCGCTAGAATCGTTTTTGATTGCCGGATGGCCAAAATGATGCGGGCAATATGTGATCGAGGAATCCTGCACAGGTTCAGGAAGTCAGACTGCGCAAAGAAAATCTTCGGGACTTTCTATGGAGATTCGTGCAATCATGATTAGACCATGCTGTGAATTGGGAAGCGATTAGTGCAATCGGCCAAATCGTCGGCGCGTTTGCCGTCGTCGTATCTCTGATTTATTTGGCGAGAGAAATCCGCAGAAATGCTCGCGCATAGCGACTCGCTTCGATGGACACTCTCATTCGGTGGCTTAGACAACTCACAGAGCATCCGCAACTAAGCGAGTTGTATTATCGCGGTATCCACGACTTCGAATCTCTCGAAGGGGCCGATCTTGTTCGCTTTGGTACGCTTTTGACTCAGCTGTTTCATATCTATGACGAAATCTATTACCAGCAACTCGAGGGCCATCTGGATCCACGCGTGTGGCGTGTGGCCGAAGCGCCCATGCGCGACATCAACGCATATCCTGGAGTCCAAGCCTGGTGGCGTTTACGCTCGCATTGGTTCCATGAGGATTTTGCGAAGCATATTGATCAGCTACAGCAGACAGCTAAGCCTCCGAGGATGTTTCGTGAACCAATTGCGGACCAATGATGCTAACCTATCTCTACAGCCAGCGGGTCTGCGGTTTCTTATGCACGTTTACGAAGTCCGCCCGCGCAAAGACAAACGCGGCTTTGATCTAATTTCCGATGCGCTCCCGTTCCGATGCCGCTTAGGCGGCCTGTAAGGCTGGCGTCGTCTAATAAAGGACATCCCATTCTTACTTTGAGCTTGATCGAATGAACCTTACCCTGCTACGCTCCCGATCCAATGAAGCTGGCACCGTTATTGGCCGTTGTCTTTTTGGCTGTCAGTTGCGCGTCGGACAACAAGAAAATTCAATCCATGACCACGCCGGAATTGAAATTGCGACACACGCAGCTTGTTGAGGAAGTCGCGCAGCCGCCAAGAGAAAAAGAACAGATTGAATTTGAGTTGCTGTGGAGATGGGAAGCGGGTGACAAAGCCGCTTACCTGCCGCAGTTTTCCCTTTAGGGCCCCCGAGCGGCACCTGGGTCGCCGGGGATCGCTACGGGATGGCGCCCTGATCTATGCAAAGCGATCGTCGAGAACCTGGTGCCGGCAGGCGATTGAGGACGACCCGAACGAGCTAATCCGTATTGGGCGAGATCCAGCGATCGCGCTTGACGACGGCGGCGCAATCCACGTCTCGTACCATTACCACGACGAATTTGGTATTTCCCAGGTTAAGTACGCCGTTTCGCAGCCCTAATCCGGGCGAGATATTCCCATTCCGGGAACGTCGGTCGAACCAACACCCGGAGACAAAAATATCCTCTTTGAGTTATGGAATCGAGTGGCCCCGATTGGTCTGCACTGACTGCAGGTCCGGCCTATCCACTATACCGCTCAGATTGATATCGTCGCGGAAGTTGCTGGCAGTAGCTGGCTGGCCTCTGTTGGCCTGAATCTGTTGCTGGTCCGGTCTGTCCACGATGCGATTGGCGTTCACATCGGCTGTTAGGAAACCAAAGGGAACGTCACCATGCGGTTGTCCATCGCCGTTGATGTTTTGCGTGTGGAGAGTCACAATCTCAGCACTGGTCACACCTGTAAGTTGTGCCATCATGCTGTTACCACTGAACGTAATGGCTCCTACCGTAGCCGTGCCGCCGATGACAGTAACCTCGCCCGATGTTACCGGGGTATCGAACGTAAAGACGGCGTTGTAAGTGGTGGCGCTACGACATTCCACCCCGGAAGTACCGTTCAGTGGCATGTTTACGTCGAACGTTCCGGCGGTACCATGAGTCAGGCGTGAGGCCGCGCTAATCAAGTTGAGTGCAGAGGTAGTAGGAGCGACGCGAACGTAATAGACATCTTCTTCGTGCTGTCCCCGGCTTGGGTTGAAGTTGAACGTGGCCGAATATGCGATATTGCCTCCGGTATCGTCTGAAACGATGGTGATATAATCGCCTATCTTGCTTTGGTTCGGATAACCTTCGAAAGGATTAAATGTGTTGCTGATCGCCACGTTAGCTGCCCATGTAAGGCCGCCGTCGGTGCTCCAGGAATAGAATAACTGGGAATCAGTGTTATTAGCAGCGTTTCGCGTATCATACCAGACAGAATCGATGCGGCCATTGGGCGCTACCGACAGTGTGCCGAACCAGTGCCACTTGTTAGGGTTAACCGGGTCGTCGTTAATCCGGCGCGGTGCGCTAAAGGTTTGTCCGCCGTCTGTGCTACGTACAAACATCACGTCGGTTGTGCTTCGCCCTGGCGGTACCACGCTGGCCAGCATGTAAATGTTGTTGTTAGTGGCGGTGCCGGAACGATCGATGGCCAGGAAACACTGTCCATCCAGTCCGGCTGGATTGATTCCACCGGAACCGAGGCTGCCCCCCATGTTGACTTGAGTTACTCGGTCGAAAGTTGGTGTCTGGCTGCCGATCTGCGCATTGCTTGAGCGTACACAACTAAAGTTGCTGAATCCTTCGCCACCAATAAAGAGGTTGCCATTCGTGTCGACGTCGAGCGTTCCTAAATCGGTGCCGTTAGGAACAACGATCGGAGCCTGCCAGGTGACTCCGCCGTTGGTGGAACGTTGGAATTGCACGCCGCCGCCGCTACAGTTAATGCCGTCGTCTGACTGGTATTGAAAGCCATGTCCTGGGCCATTGGTCTTATCGATGGTGAACCACTGCTTGTCGCCTCCTCCGGCGCCTCTTTCGCCCGAGAGTAAAGTCCAGGATTGGCCCCCGTTTGTCGAGCGCCACAAGTCGTCGCAAAAAAAGGACTGGTTAACGTCCGACTGAAGACTGAGGTAGAAAAACTGTCCAATCTCGTTGGAATTTGTCACCGGGTCGCTGCGGAAGACGTTGTTCTCCAGAACGCCGGGAAAAGTCCAGGTTGTGCCGCCGTCGGTGGTGTAGGCCCAGCCGGCTTGCCGGAAGTTGGAGATAACGTTGTTGAATTGTCTCCAGGCGATCGTCATCTTGCTCAGGTTCGTTGGGTCAACGGAAATGGAGCACTCGTTCGCGGCGTCTCCGAGGATGTTATTCCCGTTTGCATCGACGTTTACTTGAAAGCTCGTAAACGAACCGAATTGCAAGATCATTCGCGGCGAAGTCTCTATTTTTCGAGGAGGCGCAGGCGAGTTGTCGTATTTTTCCAGGGGCTCGTTTCGGGGTACCCTCGTTGTGGGCGCCAGCTGAGCCGAAGCGCTGGCAAGCGCAATGAGTGAAACCAGACAAGTGAAAACGGTGGCATTTAACGGTGTAAAACGAATTATCATGTGGAGCTCCTGTGTGGATGGTCCCGAGTTACACCCAATCGACGACAGCCGTCAAGACAGGGGCGACGAAGCAACACAGAACAAGAGAACGAATTCTCAAGATTCGAGCCGGTTACGGATTCTTCCGCAGGATTAGAGTGCGCTCGGGCCTGGTGAAGACGCCTGTTGTACCGACCGCCCAAAGCGTGCCATTCGGTGTCGCGGCGATCCCGTGCAGGCGATTATTGGAATTTTGGGCGTTCGGACTCGGAACAAAATTCCAGTTCGAGCCGTTCCAGTTTTCTGTCAAAGTGAACTGAGCACTGCCTTGGAGAGGCACGATGTACTGACCAGCAGTCCAAATGTCGTCGCTCGATAGCGCAACGATGCCGATGAGGACTTGATTGGTAGCGTTAGGATTGAAAGCCGGCGTCGGAACGACGCTCCAGCTTGTGCCATCCCAGTGGATCGCCAGCGTTGCCAGGCTCCCATTATTTCCGACCGCCCAGACATCATTAGATGCGACCATGGCGACGCCAAAGAGATCATTATCGTTTACACCACCATTAGGGCTTGGCACGACAGTCCAGTTGGCGCCATTCCAATGCATTGTCAGCGTGCGGTCTTCGCCGTATCCGCCGGGGCGAGACCGCCCGGCCGCCCAGACATCATTGGTTGCAATGGCATCGACGCCAAAAAGGATGTCATGATCAACAGTCGGGCTGGAAACAATGCTCCAAGCCGTCCCGTTCCAGTGCAGAGTGAGAGTAAAGGTGTTAAAATTGGTGTCTTGGGAATAACCAACCGCCCAGATGTCGTTAGCTGAGACGACAGTAATCGCCTGCAAAATATTGGAGAACCCGGGAATGTTAGGGCTGAAAACAATGCTCCAAGCCGTCCCGTTCCAGTGTTGGATCATGGTGCTATAAGTGCTGCCGTTGGCTGCCTGGCCAACCGCCCACACGTCATTTGCCGCCACGACGCCCACGCCATTGAGGAAATTGTACCCATTCGTCGCGTTCGGACTCCTTACAAGGGACCAGCGTGTGCCATTCCAATGTTCAGTTACCGTGCGGTAAGCGTTGAGTTGCGCGTTGAAGGCCCACCCGACCGCCCAAACATCATTATCCGCCACGGGTGCGAGCGAAGACAAACTATTAGCCTGCCTGCCCGCACTAGGGCTGGCGACGATTTCCCAATCAGCCGCTCCGGCCGAGTGGCCCGCCAACAGACTAAGAATAGCAAGAACAGATACATGATGTATTCGCATTGTGCGTTATTCCTTCCGATGTGATTCGTTTTCGTGATTTTTCCGGCGAACGGTGGATAAAGGGTGGCCATTTCACTGGCAAGTAAGGCTTAGTAACAGCCTTGTTACTTTCCGGCATCAACAATGCCGATTGTCGTTTTGATTTCGCGGCCGCGCGTCAGCCGCGCGGCCGCTCACCACGCTGCTAAGGCTGCTCCTCCGCTCGGACTATTTTCAGAACTTTACCGCCGGTACCGGAAGGGCCGATATTCGAATCGATCATGACGTAAAGCTCATTTCTATCGTCCTGGCCGAAGCCTTTCAGGAACGATGCCAATAGCGGGTTTTGCGGACCCATTTGGAATTCGAAAATGGGACCATTGCCCAGATAGGTGTAGAAGAGGCGTGCATTGCCGGCACTGCCGCTGAGGTCACCGAAGATATACCTGTTGGCTAATAGCGGTACCCGCGTGCCACGATAGGTGAAGCCAGCAACCACAGCGATCCCATCAAAGTGACTGTACTGCGCGACCGGATTAACGAGCCGAGGATCCGGGTTCGGATCAGGCCTAATGATTCCGTCATCCGGATCGAAGAGAAACGTTCCTTCCTTCCTGTGCCAACCATAGTTAAGGCCCGAAACTCCCAGATCGATCTCTTCGACATTGTTTTGTCCAACGTCCCCGATGATGAGTTGGTCCAGGATGGAATCAAAACTAAATCGGTAGGGGTTTCTCAACCCCAGACGAAAATCTCATGGACTACCGCGCTCAATTCACGTCTCAGACAATCGAGGAAAATAACCTTGCTCGGGAACAAAAAGTCGAAGCAGACAAGAAGCGAGCGGCAGAAATAGCCAAGAAAATCGAGACGTTACGACAACAACAGGAAGCTGAGATGCAGCGTCAGCATGAAGCCGAGATGCAGCGGCAACAACTGGAAGCTGAGCAACAGCGGCAAGTCCTAACCCAACCCACTTATTCCCCGATCTCAGGAAGGGATCCCGGAACACCCGTACGAGCTTACACAGGATTACACAATCGATTTTGGAGGTATACGCATCCGCCTCAGACGCGGCGAGCAGTATCACGGACGGATTTTAGTTGACCACGCCGAAATCGACAGAGACGGGAGGTCGTACAACGTTCCATCGGGCGTATTGCGCAAAATAGATTAAAGAAATCGCTGTCTTTGGTGACAAAGTCAGTCACAAAGCTGTGCTAACGAAAGCCACAAACTAGCGAATGAAGTACCGGGAAATCATCGCTGACAATCTCAAGAAACGCGGTTGGAGCTTGGGTTACGTGTCAGCCATTGATTCCGAGGGGCGAACGATCTGGATTGTTGATGCACATCGCGACGGAAAGCGTTACGTTGTGCGTGCGGATGAAAAGCTGACTCCATTTCTCGAACTTGAAAACGTCACACGCGAATCGTTGCGCTTCCCAAATGCCGAATAATTCGGCACAATTTCGCCATGACTCCGCTTTTGTCGGGCTCTCCCCAGGCGACCAGGCGGATTAGACGGAATAATTCCGTCCATTTCTCGTTAGGCCTATGCAGCCCCATGTTTTAAGTAAGCTATATGCCATAGCGATCGCAGCTCTAGCTTTGAGCGCGACAGAGGTTGCGCGCGCGTAAGCGACTGTCTGTGGCTCCAATATTAGATCGACGCCGCGTCGATCTTTTGCGCTGATCAGAATCGGCCGATTCTGTCTTTTTGCTCTTCACGCGGCAACGACAAAGTGATATGAAGGTTTTGCAATGACGCGCGCGATGCTCACGGCTGCGATTGCAGTCCTTTGCACTGCGGCAACACCGCCGCCTGTCACAGTCATTTCGCCGTGCGAATGTCGAGACGCTCACGGCAAGGGCCGATGTGCGGTAAAGAATGATTCATCGCTCCCGCTCGCAGATGCGAGCGCGATTCAAGCCGTCGTGCCCCGTCCTACGCCGACGCCTACTCCAACCCCCGCACCTGCGGGAATTGGATGTATGTATTTAGCCAACAGCTACGTCTCTGAGCCTCCTATTGATCCCTTTACCATTCCTGGCATAACAAATCCGCACATGAATGGCATTCTCTGGCGGGAGTCGTGGGAAAGGCTTGATAAGTTCGGACAAGGACAGCATGACTGGGCCTTTCTGGACGCCTGCATGAACGCGTCGGACAGCCACGGTAAAGACGGCGCATTCCAGGTTCTGGCCGGGAACTTCGCGCCCGCATGGTTCTTCGCCCTGCCTGGGGCTAAGAGCATAACTTCCGATAACGGACTACTAACGACAGTCCCGTTTGACCCCGTGTTTCAAGCTGCCTGGCAAGAAGTGCAAAGATCGTTGGCGAATCGCTACAAGGGCCGCGCTCGCTTGCGCTATGTAGTAATGTCGGGCGTTGGGCACGGGTCTGAATCGTTCTTTGCGAATAGTCCAGGGGAACGCGCCCAGGCTGAGCAAGTGGCGCATGAACTGGGATACCCTGATGCTATTACAGCGTGGGAAGCAGGCGTCCAGTGGTTGATTGACATGTATGAACGAGTCTGGGGCATTAAACCCATCGTCCTTTGTACTGGAGCCCCGTTTGATCCGGATGCTGGCGGCACGGAGGCATTGCAGGCCATGATAGACTATGGAGACAGCCATTACCGCGGTCGTTTCGGGGCGCGCGCGGACGATTTACTATTTTACAACCCCAACATCGGCCAACCTTCGGCTGACATCATAATCCAGATTTCCCCGCACTGTATAGCAACGGGATATCAATTCGGCAATCACCAGAACGTAAACGATCCTAACCCGCCCGACAGATTAAACCAGGCGCTTATTCGAGGAACCGGGTTCGGTGCTCATTTTATAGAAGTATTCGCTGACGATGCCGATAATCCTATATCGGGACAAGTATTAGACTACGCTAATGCGCGAATGCTTAGTTCCCCGACCCCAACCCCATGAAAAAACTATTACTAGGGCCCGTTGTCTTTCCGAATGATCTACACGCGCGCGCGAGGGCTGTTAACCGCGTGTGGACCGTCTCAAACGGCTCTTTTCTGGCACGTTGCCCGCGTGCGAGATTGTTTTCGGACAATTTCGGACACTCAGACTGCGTAATTCTGCGCGAATCGTGCAAAGTGGCCGATTTACGTTTCTGCCTCTAACGCGCTGATTAGCGCAAGTTTCCGTCAAAATCGCGCGAATTTACGAAATATTGAAAGTGGTTTCGATTCCCGTTGCCCGCTCATCGCAAGGGAGTTCGCTTGATTTTCGTCTCATGGTAAATTATCCAGTCTGTGAGACATCAAATGATGAAAGTACTTCAGCTGCTCGGCTTACTCCTGGCCGGAATGCTTTGTAGTTGCGCCTCCAGCGCCCCTTATTCGGAGACAATGATTGACACCAGCACGCAGAACCGACAGACGGTCCTGCCTGAAGCACCCCGCCAGCCGCCGCTAACGTATCAACCCGGGCTCGATTCCGGACCAGGCTTCGGGGGACCAGGCGGGCGATAGGAACTTCCGACTGCGCTCGCTGCCCGCTATTGATCCGGCGTGATCAGCTCGCGGTTTCGCCAGGTGAAGCCGAGACCGGAGTAAATCGTCAGCGCCACCGTGATCCACACCAGGACCGGACCCGCTTCGCCCCAAGCCCGCATCCACCATCTGGACGTTTCGCTGGCATAGCGAAGTTCCACAATCGAGAGAAGCGTCAGAAAAAAAATAATAGTAATGATTTGCCACGAAGTCTTCTGTTTACCCAGACTTTCCGCTGGAAGGATTCGTCCTTTGGCGGTAGCCATTAGGCGCAATCCGGTGATCAAAAAATCTCGTGCGACCACTGCCGTTGCTGCCCATGCCGGCACTGCCTTGAGAGGCACCAATGAAATGAACGCCGCGGCCACCATAATCTTGTCCACGAGCGGATCCATCAGTTTCCCGAAACTAGTGATTACTCCGTAGCGTCGAGCGATTTCTCCGTCGATGAAATCCGTCAGGCCTGCGATCAGAAAAATCACAAGCGCAGCGGTGCGCGCGTACCGCCAGGAAGAATTGAGCGCCACCACGAAGAAAACTGTAAGTGCAAGCCGGCTCAGCGTAATTCGGTTTGCCCAGTTCATTTCGCCTTAGCCGCCATTGTTGCTCTAGTTGGGGACATTGACCCCGGTCGCCTGTCATCCCTAGTCGTAAACCGGGGTCTTTTCCAAATCGGCGCCTTCTTTTTTAACTCATCCACTATCCATTGACTGGCCCGAAACGCTTCGCCGCGATGCGGACTCGCCACTCGCAGAAAAAGCGATGGCTCGCCAACAGCGACAAACCCGATTCGGTGATGAATGATAGCAAGCTGAAGTCGGAACATCTCAGTGGCCTGGTCGGCAATTTGTCTCAACTGATGTTCGGCCATTTCTCGATGCGCTTGATATTCGATTCCTTCAATTTCGCGTCCATCTTCAAGTTTCCGCACCACTCCAAAAAAATCGACGATCGCACCTGCGTCGACATTTTGTTTTTGCGGTGGCGCATCAAGCGGCGCTTCAGTCAATAAAACTTCGCAGACGGAATTTGCCATGCGCTGAAAGTGCTCGTTACAGTGGTGTCTTCTCCGAAGTGGTTCAAACAAGATACTAAAATGACAACCAATCAATGTGATATTGGCCTGATCGGTCTGGGTGTGATGGGTGAAAACCTCGCACTGAACATGGAATCAAAGGGATTTTCTGTCGCTGTGTTCAATCGCACCACGGAAGTCACCGAGAAATTCGCGACCGGACGCGCCCAAGGAAAGAATATTCAGCCGACGCGCACGATGGAGGAATTCGTCGCGGCGCTGAAACAGCCGCGCATAGCGATGATGATGGTGAAAGCCGGCCCGCCGGTCGACGCCGTGATCAATCAGGTTGCGCCGCTGCTGGAAAAAGGCGATGTCCTCATCGACGGCGGAAACTCGCTCTTTACGGATACCGAGCGGCGCGACAAGGAGCTGGAACCGAGAGGAATCCATTTCGTTGGTATGGGCGTCTCCGGCGGCGAAGAAGGAGCGCTTAAGGGTCCGTCGCTCATGCCAGGCGGCTCGCGCGAGTCATGGGACATTATCGCGCCGATTTTTCGCAAGATCGCCGCGCACGTGGATGGAGAGCCCTGTTGCCGTTACATGGGCCCGGATGGCGCCGGTCATTACGTCAAAATGGTGCACAACGGCATCGAGTACGGCGACATTCAATTGATCTGCGAATCGTACGCCATTCTCAAGGACATCTTGGAAATGGATGCTGCGCAACTGGCCGAAATTTTCACAGAGTGGAACAGAGGCGAGCTCGAGAGCTACCTCATCGAGATTACATCACAAATCTTTCGAAAAATTGATTCTGATACCGGCAAGCCGTTGGTCGACATGATTCTCGACAAAGCCGGTCAAAAAGGGACCGGCATCTGGACACTTCAAGCTGCGATCAAACAATCAGTCGTAATTTCTACAATTAATGCGGCGGTTGAAGCGCGCGTCATCTCCGCACGCAAAGAAGACCGCGTAGCTGCGTCGAAAATTTTGCCGCAGCCTAGAGTTCGCAAATTCAGAGGCAACCGCTCCCGATTCGTCGAGATGGTGCGCGACGCGCTTTACGCGTCGAAAATTATTTCGTACGCGCAAGGGATGGAGCTGCTTCGAGCCGCAAGCAAAGTCTACGACTGGAACCTTGATCTCAGCGACATCGCGACAATTTGGCGAGGCGGCTGCATCATTCGCGCGAGATTTCTCAACCGCATCGTGGAGGCGTATCAGCGCGATCCCGCCCTGCACAATCTGCTGCTTGATCGTTATTTCACGAGGGCCATTAGAAAGGCGCAGCGTGGCTGGCGTGTCGTAGTTTCGACAGCAATCAAACATGGTGTTCCTGTGCCCGCGTTTTCGGCCTCACTAGCTTACTTCGATAGTTACCGCTCCGCTCGATTACCGGCAAACCTGCTGCAAGCGCAACGCGACTTCTTTGGCGCGCACACTTATGAGCGTATCGACAAGCCCGGCGTTTTTCATACTGAGTGGATGGAGCCCGAGAAAGAACCAGCCGAAAGACCGACCGAGCTGAAAACGCCCGAGCCGCATCACGCGGGAGAATAGGTGTAGTGGGCGCGCGTTTCGCACAGCGAAGCGGCTACAGATTATCTAAAATCGTGCGATGCGCTTCCGACAAGTTGCTCGTGCCCGAGTGATTTGATGTTGTGCGCTTTGATTAAAACAACGTTGTCCGAATTCTGCACTTGGCCTTCGATGAACAGAAAGGCTTCCTCGGTAATCACGAGCCGAAAGCGTTCGAACAAGTCTGGCTCCACAATTGCATTTGAAACGCCGGTCTCGTCTTCCAAGCTGATAAAAACAAAGCCTTTCGCAGTGCCAGGACGCTGACGGCAAATCACGTTGCCGGCGATCTGAATAATTGAACCATGTCGCGCGTGAATGAGATCGATCGCACGCCAAATGTTCGGCAGAGTTTCGCGCAACAGTTTCATCGGATGCGGGCCAGTGGTCAGATTCATGGTCTCGTAATCGGCTTTTACGCGCTCGGGTAACGTCATCGGCGCAAGGGGAGCCCGGCCCCCCTGCCGGATCTTTTCGGTGCCCCGGCCGAAAAGCTTCCGATGAGTGTCGGGCGAGGCGCGTGACACAGCGAGCGGCGCGCCCGCGCTCCCCAGCAAATCGTCATGCAGCGTTTCTTCCACGCGCCACATTGCCGCGCGGCGATGTTCGGCAAAACAATTCAACGCACCCAATTCCGCCAATGTGCGTAATTCGTCTTTCGAGAGCGAGACCCGCCGCTTGAAATCGTCTAACGAGTCGAAATGTTGATCTTGTCGTTGTCGGACGAGTTCTTCGCCATGCTCCTGCCGCAATCCATTCACCACGCAAAATCCCAATCGCATTGTGTTATCATCGACAACGGTGCACCGCCAATCAGAATGCGCGACGCAGACCGGCTTAATCTTCAGTCCATGCCGCTGCGCATCTTTGACAATAGTCGCAGGGGTGTAAAAGCCCATGGGCTGATTGTTCAACAAACTCGCATAAAATTCGGGCGCGCGATGCACTTTTAAATATGCGCTGCCGTACGCGAGAATGGCGAAACTGATCGCGTGCGATTCCGGAAATCCGTAAAGGGCAAACGATGAGATCGATTGAATGATTTTCTCGATCTTATCCGGCGCCACGTCTTTGCGTTCCATTGCCGCGCGTAATTTGGCGCAGACCTTGTTCATCCGTTCTTCAGAGCGATGGAAACTCAGTGCACGGCGCAACTCTTCGGCTTCGTCGCCCGAGAAATCCGCCATCACCATCGCGATCTTCAGCATTTGTTCCTGAAAAAGCGGAACGCCGAGTGTGCGTTTGAGCACTGCTTCTAATCGGTCGTCGAAATAGGTCACCGGCTCCTTCCCGGCGCGGCGAGCTAGATAGGGATGTACCATGTCGCCCTGAATCGGACCCGGTCGAATAATCGCCACTTCAATTACGACATCGTAAAAACATTCCGGTTTCATCCGCGGCAACGTCGCCATTTGGGCGCGGCTTTCGATTTGGAAAACACCAATGGTGTCAGCCCGCTGCATAATCTCGAAGGTCGCCGGATCATCTTTCGGAATGTGAGCCAGGTCGAGTGGCCGCCCGCGTTCACGACACAACTCAAATGCGTCCTGCATCACCGACATCATACCGAGGCCTAACAAGTCGACCTTCACGATTCCGAGGTCTTCGCAATCGTCCTTGTCCCATTGCGCAACGACGCGGCCTGGCATCGACGCGTTCTCCAGCGGCACGAACGAGCTGAGTTTATTCTGGCAAATAATCATGCCGCCGGAATGCTGGCCGAGGTGTCGCGGCAAGCCATAAATCGCGTGATACAACCGGATGAACGCCGGCATCCGCGGGTGCGCTTTGGGTAATCCTGCCTGTTCGATCTGCGATTCGAGCTCCATCGTGTGCGGAAAATCGCCATTCGCGAACAGGTGCGAGAATCGATCAATAATGCTTGGAGAAAAATTCAGCGCTTTGCCAATCTCACGCGCCGCGCTGCGTCCGCGGTAACTGATCACGTTGGCGGTCATTGCCGCGCCGTGTTTGCCGTACCGCCGATAAATTTCCTGGATCACGGCTTCCCGCCGATCGCCGCTGGGCAGATCGAGATCGATGTCCGGCCAGCCTTTACGGCTCTCGTTTAGAAAACGTTCGAACACCAGATGACTACTGACCGGATCCACCGGCGTAATTCCGAGGCAATAACAAACCGCGCTGTTGGCGGCGCTGCCCCGACCCTGGACCATGATGTTGTGTTCGCGACAGAAATTGACGATGTCCCAGACAATCAAAAAATAACCCGGGAAACGCAGCTTCGTGATAAGGGCCAGTTCTTCCTCGAGCTGACGTTTTACCTTGGCACTGACCGCAGCGTAACGCTGTTGCGCACCGAACCAGACGATGGTGCGCAAAAATGAATCCATGGTGTGACCCACCGGCACCGGGTATTCGGGAAATTCGTAACCGAGATTTTCGAGGGAGAACGTGAGGCGCTCGCTCAGGCGCAATGTGTTTTCGATCGCTTCCGGCAAATCCGCGAAAACTGCTCGCATTTCGCGATCACACTTTAGATGGCGCTCGGCATTTTGTGTCAGCAATTTCCCCGCAGCATCCAGATGGGTGTGTTCCCGAATGCAGGTAAAAACATCCAGCACTTCGCGTCCGTATGGCTTCGCGTATTGCGCGCTATTGGTAGCGAGGAGCGGCAGACGATTTGCGCGCGCGAGATCAATCAATTCGCGATTGATCTGCTCCTCCCCACGAATGAAATGCCGCTGGATTTCAACAAAGACATTTTCGCGTCCACAGACATCGATCAAAAACCGCGCGTAATCTTGGGGAGCGCATGCATCCTGCGTGCTGTGTTTGGCATCCTGGCAAACACTTCTTTCGTTCGACAGGATACCGAACGATGCCCGCTGGAAGCGGGCGCTCCCCAGAAGTACTACCAAACCCTCCGCGAATTGCGGGAGCTCGCCCCAACATACTGCGCACTGCCCTTTCTCGCTGCGCAAATGCGCCTGGGTTAGTAGCTCGCACAAGTTTTTGTAACCCGTGCGATCCTTCACCAGGACAGGCAAAATGCCGCCGTCTTCCATCGACAATTCGCAGCCGATGATTGGTTGCACGCCGTGCTCGCGCGCAGCGACGGAAAATCGTTGCGCGCCATAAACGCCGTTGCGATCGAGCAAAGCCATTGCCGGCATTTCCAATTCGGCTGCGACTTCAGCTAAATGCTCAGGGAAAGAGCCGCCCCGCAAAAAGCTAAACGCGCTGCAGGCATGAAGTTCGACGTAGCTCTTGTTCATTCCGCAAGCTTCAAATCCGAAATTAGTTCAGTCATACACTCCATCGATCTTCCAAGTTCGCTCAGCTTCATGAACACGAACGACTTCTCCATTCTCTGTGTGCAGGTCCCATTCGGCGCGCGCCCACGATTTTTCGTCCCACCAATTTCCGGAAATCAAATACGGACCGCGTTGTTCGATGACGTTTCCCCGAATGTCTGCGCTGCGAACGTGCGCCGCCCTGTCTTCATCCAAGAAGACTGATGCAGCCACTGCAGGACGAAATCGGCGCACTGCTGTAGCGTGCGCTGTCCTCAGCGCATGGGAAGATTCTCCGCTGGGGACAGCGGACTCTACAGCCCACGTGAAGGGCTCCAGACGAAATGCGTCGGGGCGATGAGTCTCTTCCAAAACCGGCGTGCCGACGCGATCGGCGCCAAGTAGCGCGGTCAAACGCGCGAGGGTTTCTGAGAGTTGAGACGGATTGCGTAATGTGGTTTCAAACAATCCGAATTGTTCTTTCGCAGCTTTAATCGGCTGCGCACTGAGCGCGACCGCAACGATCGGATGTTCCGATCGAAAATTCTCCAGGTGCGTCTGGAGCATGCGAAAGAGAAGATCGACATCATTGGTCGGCTGCGGAATTTTGAAAACGCGTTCGTAAACTTTTTTGTCCGCCTCCGCCGATCCATCCTGTGGCGGATTCGCAAACGTGATTTGCAGGGTCAATTCTTTTACAACCAGATAGATTGTCCCCAAGCACACTGCGAGCTGCTCCAAAAAACGGCGCAGCATGAACAGGAGTGGCTCGGCGGTTTCAATTTCATTTTCAAATTCAAAGCTTTCCTCGAACGACTCAGGCGGTTGAACCAGCTTGATTACTCGATTGAATTGCCCATTTGCGCGCTCCCACATCCGGATAGCTTCGGGACCAAGTCGCGCGCCAAGCTGCTCTTTATCAAGCATTGCCAGCTGGCCAAGCGTATGAATGCCCCATTTGTGCAGGATCGTGATGATCTGCTGAACTTCGGCCTGTCGATCTTTTCCTGCCGTCGAATTTGGCGAAACAGAGCGCTTCATGCGCCCAATTTAAGTAAATAAATAATATGTTCAAGTGAACAGCTTACCACGTTCAGAGCAAGAGTAAGAATCGAGCCCGCGCCAGGCGGGCAAGACAAGCGAGCTGCGCGCACGGGCGGAAGCGCCGCGCTAAAGGCATTAAGCTTGCATGATCGGTAAAACCGAACAATCGTTCGGTAATACCAAACAAATGGGAACTCTCACCGAATTGCTCTCATCCAACGTCAAAGCAGAAGTTTTCCGGCTGCTCTTTGGTTTGGATGGCGGGCCGCTTCACCTGCGCGAAATCGAACGCCGTTCAGGTTTGGCGGTTGCGACCGTGCAACAGGAACTGAAGCGGCTAACCCGTCTCGGCGTCATTGAGGCACGGCCAGATGGGAACCGAACGTATTATGTCGCGCGAGAAGATCATCCACTCTATCCGGAGATTCGCGGCTTGGTTTTGAAAACAAGCGGCCTGGCCGATCTGTTACGCGATGCACTCAAGAAAGAGAAAGGCATTTCCATCGCCTTTGTGTTCGGCTCCTTGGCGCAGAGCCGTGAGCGTGCGCATAGCGACGTCGATCTTATGGTCGTCGGCACAATCGGTTTGCGGCAGTTGACGAAGCTACTTAGCGGCGTCTCCGAGAAGATCGGGCGCGAAATTAATCCGCACGTGTTCACTGCGAGCGAATTTCGTCGCCGCAAACAAGCAGGCGATCATTTCCTGAAAAGCGTCCTGGCAGAACGGCGAATCTTTATCATTGGAGATGAGCATGAGCTTGGAGCAATGGGCTAAAAACGGTTGGCTTCGATCGCACAAGACCAGCCGGCGGGAGATCGCCAATCTACTCGCCATTGTCGATCGGGACCTGAAGGACGCCGAAAAGGGAGATATTTCAGCTGATTGGAAATTCGGGATTGCCTACAACGCTGCTCTCAAGCTCTGCACGATTTTGCTGCACGCATCAGGCTACCGACCAGAAAAGAGTCTCGCCCACTATCGAACGCTTCAGGCGCTTCCGCTGATTCTTGGCGACAGACGCAAAGACGACGCTAACTACCTTGACGTCTGTCGCACTAAGCGGAACACCGCCGAATATGATTATGCAGGTGTTGCCACCGAGAATGACGCTAAAGAGCTCGTCGACTTCGTGAAGGAATTGCGGAAGGAAACGATTGGCTGGTTACAAAAGAGTCACCCAGAGCTTTGCTGATAGCCGTTATTAGAGTTCATGGATACCCCCGTTCGTTATCGTAAAAAACTGATCGAAGTCGCTTTGCCGATCTTCGCTAAGAAGTTCCATCGCTGCATTGTGAGTTCGCGGTACGCTGCTTGCAATATCTGTCGCACCAATCCTTCTCTGCTCTCTGACTGCTGATCCGGTCGCCGTGGCGAACCGCCGACCGCCTTTGGCACGTCAGCCCGCTCGCGAATCCTTTAGGAGTAGCCCAATAGGCTCGCCGGAACTTTAGTGAAGGAGGCTTGGTGCAGGTGGCTGATCTCTTATTCGTTGCCGAGCGAGCGGGAGATCGCAAGCCAACGCTCCTTGCTCGCGAAGACTTTCGGAAGTTCGGAATTTAGACGCGACCCCATTCTCGCCATCAAGTCCAGCGTATCAGGGCATCGCTGTGGGCTGATAGCCACCGCTCTTGCCGAGCTTATATGTCGGATCGATTCGCGTGCCCAGAAACTTACGGCGTACTCGTTCGCGAACTTGAGCCCGGTAAATCTTGTATTCGCTATCTGACATCTGCGCGATATCTGCACTACTTAATTGACGACGTAATTCTTTCTCAAACTCGAGCTTGGTAGGCAGAGGTCCCAGTGTTTTTTGCCGCTTCATCTCGGCATCGAATTGCTCAGCTTGGCGGTTAATCCATTGCTGCGACACATGAATCCAGCGCTCTGACTGCCTCTCCGCATAAGTAGGCTCGCCGGCATCCGAGTTCTTCATGCGCTTAATACCTTGGTAGTCTCTTCGCCGAATTGGCTGATGACACGGACGGCGATTTTTTGGCCTTTCTTGACAGAAAAGGGACGGCTTTTGTGGCCGTAGGCGTTGCCGAAGGCTTGTTCGTCAATCTCGATCTTAAGTGTCTGTTCCGCTTTTTTCTTTGAAGACGCGAGCGCGACATTACTTAACTCTTTTTTCCAATCTTCGAATTCATCTTTGTCGCCGCCGCAGAAGAAGACTTGGCGCACAACGAAGTTTGAGCCGTCGTAGTTGTCGTCGAGCATCCAGTAGTTGATGTCGTGCACGTCGCGGCTTTTCACTTCATCGCGAATCGGATCGTAAATGTCGAGGCCTACGATCTCGACCGAGGCTTGTAGGGGCGCTTGTGCCAAGCGCCTGGCGCCTGACACAGGCGCCTCTACAACATTTAACCGAATGTCTGGTTCCCCGATGGTGACGAAGCTGGCGGCTTTTTTGTCACGCTTGAGCAAACCTTCCTGCAAAAGATCGTCGTGCATGCGGACGATGCTGACCTGGAAGTTGCCGAAGTTGCGGCTTAGCTCGGTGATGCCGCTCTCGAAAGCGAAGCCGAGAATGAGCAGCCAATCACCGTCGCGTTTATCGCGGCAGGCTTTGATCGCTTCGGTGACAGCTTGTTTGCTGACCGTGCCAAACTTCGGGCCAATGTGGAGATAAGCTTTTTTCTCGCCGCCATTCGTTCCGTAATAGCCTTCGGCGTGCAGCTCGGCGGAGGATAGCCGCTCGATGCGAGTGAAGACGGCGTTCGCGGCTTTGTCGCCGGTCTTGATGCCTGCGCTCTTGAGATGTTCGAACACGGTATCTTCAAATCCGGCCAGCTCTTCCACGTCTTCGCGCTGACGCGCTAACTCTTCCGGCGAAGTCGGCTCGTAGTTTTGGAGCGTTTCGACCGTGAATGGCCCGGCCACGCGCAACCGCTTCTTGTCTTCGATCGGCTGATCGTAAAGCGTCTCTTCTTCCGGCGGCTCATTGTTGGCAAGAGAACCTAGACTGATGTGCGAGACTTTCTTATAAACAAATCCATAACGAACATCGCATCCGCGCAGAGGCCGAGACTTATCGCGTTGTTGAACAATAGGGTAATCACCAGGCTTACCCTTGCGTTCGGCGACGGAGCGTTCGCCTTCTTCGCTTTCGTAAAGTTTGTAGAACGGAAATATCGCCGTCATGAGGCGGGTTTTCGCGATGTTCAATGCGATCCGCGACGTATCGATTGTGATCCAACGCCGACCCCATTGCTCTGCGACGTATGCAGTGGTGCCGCTGCCGCATGTCGGATCCAACACGAGGTCACCCGGGTCTGACGTCATTAGAACGCATCGTTCAATGACTTTCGGACTAGTCTGAACAACGTACCGCAAATCCTGTTCGGAGCGTACGTCTTCCCAAACGCCTGTGAGCGGCAGGTATGAAAAATCGTTCCAAAACTGCTTATATATGCGTGCCGACCCGGGGCGAAGGATCAACCGATTCATCTCGGCCAGCCTTATCATTCCCGGCATCGTGGTCTTCCAGTTGCGAGTCGGACCCGAATCAAACGTCATGCCTTTGAACTCAAATTTTCCTGTGGTGTTTGTCCGAATTCCCGGAGAAACAGCGGAATTGGTTCGAAACAATTTTGTGACGTCTATTAACTGCGGCTTCGCCTTCTCTTCCTCTGTCAGCTTACGAAATTTCCCATCACCGAGGTCGATGTATTTAAATTCTCCCCCGACTTCTTCCTCAAAGCTCTTCGGTTTGTATAACTGACGATACTTAACTTTTTCCCGGTCTTTAGCATACCATAGGACGTAATCGGCTACGGAAGCGACGAGCGTGCTCGTGAGACCCATTGCCTTTTTAACGATCAGTTCAGCACAAAAGTTGCCCGCTCCAAAAATTTCATCGAGCAGAGAACGGACAAGATGGACATTCTCGTCAGAGATCTGGACGAAGCATCAGCCACTCTCGTGGAGAAGTTCTCGCGCGACCAGCAACCGATCTCGGAAGAAGCTTAGATACGAATGAATTCCTAGTTCCCAA
>Ga0209376_1001673_pt1 | contig 21948 bp, 23 predicted proteins | sample GraSoiAngelo_134_FD_185891 | JGI IMG/M metagenome (GOLD analysis project Ga0209376, IMG submission 185891) | Grasslands soil microbial communities from the Angelo Coastal Reserve, California, USA - 14_0929_05_30cm (SPAdes) (version 2) | ecosystem: Environmental > Terrestrial > Soil > Grasslands ... | reverse complement strand
AAGAAGGCCAAGATACACTGAACGTGACGGAGTCCGGAACATCGTCATGAATCTCCCAACTCAGTGTACTCGACGTGTTTCAAAAACTGTTGGATGTGATCCTGAGCCTTGTAAGAGCTGAGCAGAGAAGAGTTGTAAATGCTGAGCCGCTGCGGAGGCAAGGTTGAGGACCTAAGCGTGCAGATCGGCAAGAAATGAGTTAGCCTGCGCAAGCAGATTGTCGAATCTCTGCCAGTTTTGGGCCAACCTTTCTGGGTAGGCCAAGGTCTTTCAGGGATTTACCGCTCCTAGATTCCGCTATTTACCTGATATCGATTCTCGATCGGTCGTCTATCATGCTACACTGCTGGAGTGTGACGACCGATTACCGTTTCGTGAGGCCCGTAGGATAGTTCCGCGACATATTGCACCTTGAATGCCGCGCATCCTGCACGAGGCACCAGATGGCTACCCCGCTGCGGGTTCTCATCATCGAGGATTCAGAAGACGATACCCGCAGGCTTGTCCGCGAATTGGAGCGCGACGGTTATGAGTCGACCTTTAAGCGGGTTGACACGGCTGAAGCCATGGCGGCCGCGTTGGATGAGCAAGCATGGGATCTCGTCATTGCTGACTATAGCATGCCGTCCTTTAGCTCCCCTGCCGCCTTGAAGCTGCTGAAGGAGAAGGAGCTCGACCTGCCGTTCATCATCGTCTCAGGGACAATCGGTGAGGATCGCGCGGTGGAGGCGATGAAAGCAGGAGCGCATGACTTTATCCTCAAGAATAACCTCAAGCGACTGTTACCTGCTATCCAACGAGAGCTCAGGGAGGCCTCGGGACGGCGAGCGCGTTTGCGTGCAGAAGCGCGCCTCAATCAATTGGCCCTGTACGATTTGCTCACCGGATTGCCCAACCGCCAATTTTTCATGGAACTTCTGAATAAGGCGCTCCACCGGGCGCAGCGGGCCAAGCGGTTAGTGGCGCTCCTATTTCTTGATCTTGATCGGTTTAAGATGGTCAACGATCTGCTCGGCCACGTGGCCGGCGATGAGTTGCTTAAATCTGTGGCGATGCGGCTCAAGAGTGTGGCGCGGGCAAGCGACACCGTCGCCCGTCTGAGCGGGGATGAGTTTACGATCATTTTGGAAGACGTGCTTTCCGCAGATTCCGTCGCTCGTTTTTCCCAGAAGATCCTCCAAGCCCTCACGCAAGGGTTCAAGGTCTCAGGCCGTGACTTTTTTATCACTGGCAGCATTGGCGTTGCCCTGTATCCGAACGACGGCACCGATATGGCCACTCTCCTCAAGAGCGCGGACGCAGCCATGTACGCGGCGAAAGAGTATACAGGGACCATTCGCTTTTATTCGCCCTCGATCAACGCCAGGACGATGGAACAGCTCACCTTGGAAACTGGCCTGCGGCGAGCGCTGGACCAGAACGAATTCGTCTTGCACTATCAGCCCGTCGTTGAATTCGTCACCAGAAGGATTGTCAGCGTCGAGGCTCTCTTGCATTGGCAACATCCAGACCGTGGCTTGCTCGCCCCCGACTCATTTATCCCCTTGGTTGAAGGCTCTGACCTCATTGTGTCCATTGGGGAATGGGTCATCAGGACAGCTTGTGAACAACTCAGGACATGGCAAGCAACTGGATTCCCCGAGCTTCGAATGACGGTAAATGTCGCTCCCCGCCAGCTCACCAAGCAAGATTTCATCAAAAGGCTTGTCCGTATCTTGCGCGAGACCGGAATAAAGCCCGCCTGTCTGGAGCTTGAACTCACGGAGAGGACATTAATTCAAGGGATGGAATGGGTTGTCCCCCAACTCCAGGCTCTACGAGACTTAGGAATACAGATCGACATCGACGATTTTGGGGCGGAGTATTCGTCGTTAAACTACCTGCGCCGGCTCCCCGTCACGGGACTGAAGATTGACCGGTCCTTTATCCGTGGCATCACGACCAACCTGGAGGATGCCTCGATTGCCGCGATGATTATCAGCCTGGCCCACTCGCTGAATCTGAAGGTCATTGCAGAGGGAGTGGAAACGTTGAGGCAGGCTGCTGTGTTGCAGAACAAAGGCTGTGCTGAGATGCAAGGCTACTATTTCAGCCCACCATTGCCTGCCAGGACCTTGACGACATTGTTCATCACGGGTAATGGGATCATCGCCACCCGGGTCTGACACTGCTCCATAATACGAACTCCAAAAAATCTCAGCATATGTCTGCTGTCCTGAGCGAACTCCACCGGAACGCCAGGATCTCGCCTCCTTAATCGTGAAACGTTCCTCGTCGCTCGACCCAGAGGCTCTCGACGGGTGAATCGTATCCCGTCAAGTCACTCATGAGATACGAGGTAAGAACGACGAGGAAAATCTGGCACTTGAGGGCGACGTGAGGCCACCTCCTCCGCCTGCTTCTTCTCGTTGAGTTGGTTGGGGAATGGAGTGGATGGGGTTAGAACACTGAGAACTTGAAGTATTTGGTTGGGTTCTTCTTTACATCCGCCAGAAACGCCTCCATCTCGCTGAGCAGTTTGTCAGCCCGAGCATAGAGTTCGTCATTGATCATCAGCTTGCCGATCGTGCCTTCTCCCTTTTCCACCTTGCTCAGCAGTTGCTCGCCGCGGTTGGTCAAGGCTTCCAGGCGTTGATACAGGACCGGGTCCGTCAGTTTCACCAGCGTGCCGTTCTGATTATTCAGTTTGGTCGCGAGGTCATCGAGCTCCTTCACGGCCTGGCTGGCTCGATTATAAAGATCTTTGTCTGACACCAGTTGGCCGATCGTCCCTTCGCCGCGATTGACCTTGTCTAGAATCCCGATACTCTTGTCGGATGCAGCCTCCAGCTTCTCGAGGACCTTTGCGGAGCGATCGTAGAGCGCTGGGTCGGTGAGTAGTTTGCCAGCTGTGCCTTCTCCTTGACTAATGGCTAACAAGAGACGCTGGATGTCCCTGATTGCGGCGTTCACATTTTCGATGGTCGTCGTGGCACCGGACGCAATGCCGCCAATGTCCGGTTCAGCCTGTCCAACCAGGACACCTCCAGGAGCTAGCGGCGGCTTCGACGGCGTGCCGGGAAGAATTTCGACGAACTTATCGCCCAGCAAGCCCATGGGGCGGATGACGACCGACGCATCTTCCCGAATGTGAGGAGCCACGTTCGTCTTCACCGTGAACGTGATCTCTACACGAGGGGAATCTCCTGCGATCACGATGCGATGGACGTTGCCGATGTCCACGCCGTTCATGCGAACCGGTCCACCCACCTTGAGACCCTGCGTGTGGCTGACCACAGCCCGGAACTTCGTTTGCCTGCTGAGCAAGCCAAGGCCCTCTTCGAGGTTCATGATCATGGCCACCAGAATGGTCAGGGCAACCAGAACCAGGAGCCCGATCTTGACTTGGGACCATCTGAGCTGGGTCTGTCTGGTCATCGCCATCTCCTCCGATCGATCATACTACAGCTGCACGTTGGTTGGCCTCACCCTGCGTCACGACTCGACCAGGCTTCCCTCGCCTCAGGGGGCAAGCAGCTGGGATCCAGGAATCCACGGATGGCCGGATCTTGACTCCCACCGAGTTCTTCCGGCGTCCCCTCGAAGATGATGCGGCCATCCTGGATCATCACGATTCGATCTGCGACCCGGAAGGCGATGTCCAGGTCATGGGTAACGACCACCTGGGTCACTCCTTTGGTTTTCAGTCTCAGGATCAGATGACAGATTGTGAAGCCGTTGATCGGATCCAAACCGGCGGTCGGCTCGTCATAGAGGAGAAGCTTCGCCCCGCTGGCCAGCGCCCGTGCGATGCCGACCCGCTTCCTCATGCCTCCGCTCAGATCAGCCGGCATCTTATCAATCGCGTCCTCGAGCCCTACGAACTGCAAGCTCTCGCGCACCTTCTGCTCGATGACCTCATCGGACAAGCGTCCTTGTTCCCAGAGACGATACCCTACGTTTTCCCGGACCGTCAACGAGTCGAACAGAGCCGCGCCCTGGAAGACCATCGCCATGTTCTGGCGAATCTGAGCAAGATCCTGCTCACGCAAAACCGTGATCTCCTCCCCAGCCACTCGAATCGAGCCCCGATCTGGTCGAAACAGCCCCAGAATCAATCTGAGAATGGTGGTCTTTCCCGACCCGCTTCCGCCCAAGATCACTTTGGTTTCGCCTGGCTGCACCTGGAACGAAATCCCCTCTAGGACCTGCCGATCCCCTAGCGTGAGCCTGACCCCTTCAAGCACGATCATCCGACTCCCCAACAGCTCCTATGGAAACGCCATGAACAGCTTGGTCAGCAGGAAATCACTCGCGAGGATCAGGATGGACGACGAGACCATGGACTGCGTCGTGGACACGCCCACCCCCACCGTCCCGCCCTTGGTATAAAAACCCGCATAACATCCCACCATCGCAATGATAAAGCCGAAGACGGTTGGCTTCACCAGACCCAGCACGATATCACGCTGCCGAATTGCCTCAAACGCCCAGGTCCAATAAAAATAGGAGTCAATGCCAAGATACAGTCGGGCCACCAGCCATCCCCCGAAAATCGCAATCCCGTTCGCAATGATGGTCAGGACAGGGATCATGAGGAGGCAGGCCACAAGGCGCGTGGTCACGAGCTTTTGAATCGGATCTGTTCCCTCAGCCCGGAGCGCATCGATCTGCTCAGTCACCTGCATGGACGCGATTTCCGAGGCAATTCCAGATCCCACACGGCCCGCAATCATCAAAGCCGCCAGGACCGGTCCGAGTTCGCGCACCACGGACGTGCTGATCAGACGCGACACGTACATGCTCGCGCCGTAGGGCTCGAGCTGGACTGCCCCCTGGAGCGCCAGCACCATGCCGGTGAACATCCCGGTCAGTACGACGATAAAGAGCGACCCGACTCCGATCCGGTCAATCTGGAGCACCATCTCGCGGACATACCACGGCGGACGGAAAAGGCCCGCAATCGCCCGACTACAGAGGAAGGTAAACTCCTGTACGACCAGCAGGTAGCCGATCAACGTGTTCTTGAGATCGAATGATCCGGTCATCTCCTCAACGGTTCCGCGCCGTTTCCACTGTTTTCATTCATTCTACAGGAATTATAGGTCAACTGAGGCAAGGGAACAATGGACGTGCACGAGTTCAGCTCAGGTGGCCTGCGCGGGGATGGGGGCTATATCTCCGAATCACACGAGGGCCGATGGAACAGAGCACTTCGTACGGGATCGTGCCCAGCCAGGCGGCCAGGTCGGATGCGGTGATCTGCATGTCGCCCTGCCGCCCGATCAGGACCGCTTCATGCCCAGGCCTGACCGTGGGAATGTCTGTCACATCCACCATGGTCATGTCCATACAGACGCGCCCGACCACCGGGGCGCGACGGCCGGCGATGAGGACTGCGCCGCGATTGGAAAGCGCTCGACTGTACCCATCGGCGTACCCGATGGGGAGGACGGCAATACGCGAGAGGCGGGAGGCGACGAATGTCCTGCCGTAGCTGACGCTCTCGCCCGGTGCCACTCTGCGAACCTGCACCACATTCGTGGTCAGCGTCAGAACCGGTTTGAGCTCCAGCGCGTCGCCGCCAAGGGGAGTCGTGTGGTACCCGTAGAGCATGATGCCGGGACGAACGACCGTAAAATGTGCCGAGGGATGGCAGAGGATTGCAGCGCTATTGGCGGCGTGAACCAGCGGAACCTGAAGCCCGGCCGCTTTCAGCTGACTGATGACTGAGCCGAACCGTGCGATCTGGGTCTGGGTATAGGAAGGATCCTGGCTGTCCGCATCGGCGAGGTGGGTCATCAGACCTTCGACTCGCAGAGGCCCTCTGAACGGTGGGGACTGCAGTAGGGACAGGACCTCGTCCGGCGAAAGGCCCAGACGACCCATGCCGGTATCGACCTTCACGTGCACCGGATAGGGCTCCGGCCCGGATCGCGGGCACGCGGCGAACCCGGCCGCCGCCTCACGATCATAGACTACCGGCGTGAGTCGATGGGCGATCATGTCAGGGAACTGATTCGCGAACAATGCACCCATGACCAGGATGGGCGCGCTGATGCCGGCCTCCCGCAGTGCGATCCCCTCCTGAAGGGTCGCGACTCCCAGTCGAGGAATGCCCAGCTGCACAAGGGTCTGGGAGATGACCACGGCTCCGTGGCCATAGGCATCAGCCTTGACAACAGCAAGGATCTCAGAAGATGGGAGAAGGCGCTGACGTACTTGCGCGACATTGTGCGCGAGGGCAGACAGATCAACCGTGCCAACGGGTGTGGGCAGGTCGGCTGGGTGAGGCGTGGGGTTCGTCAAGATCGGTTGGGCACGGAAGCCATTTCAGACTTCCAGAATCTCGTCCTCCTTTTTCTTGAGGATCTGGTCCACCTGATGGACATACTGATCGGTGAGCTTCTGGATCTCTGCTTCCGCCTTACGCAGGTCATCCTCCGTGATCTTGGATTCCTTTTGCAACCGTTTCAACTCTTCATTCCCGTCTCGGCGGACCGCCCGGATATTGACCTTGGTCTCTTCCCCGTGCTTTTTGCAGATCTTGATGAGCTCCTTCCGCCGTTCCTCACTCAGAGGGGGGAGGGGAACCCGAATGACTTTCCCGTCGTTTGAAGGAGTCAGGCCTAGCCCGGAGGCCAGCAATGCCTTCTCGATCTCCTTGATGAGCGGCGGCTCCCAGGGCTGAACTGTAATGAGGCGACTCTCGGGAATCCCCAGCGTCGCCACCTGTTTCAATGAGGTCGGTGTCCCATAATAGTCCACCTTGATGCCGTCCAGCAGGGCCAGTGATGCGCGACCGGTTCGAAGGCCGCCCAAGTCCCGCTTCAGATGTTCAACCGCGGTCTCCATCCGATGGATCACCTGCTGCTTGGTCGCGTGCGGCATTCGTACGCCTCTTCACCGTTCAGGTGCTGGCGACCGTGACCAACGTGCCGATTTTGTCGCCCTGCACGAGCCGTTTGAGATTGCCGCGTCCCTTGAGGTTGAACACGATCAGCGGCAGGTTGTTGTCCATGCACAGAGTGATGGCGGTCGAGTCCATGACTTTCAGATTCTTGTTGAGGATCGAGAGAAACGCCAACTCCCCGAACATCTTTGCCGTTGGGTGGGTCACAGGGTCGGCTTCATAGATCCCATCCACCTTGGTGCCTTTCATAATCACCTGCGCGCCGATTTCCATGGCTCGGAGTGCCGCGGCAGTATCGGTCGAAAAGTAGGGATTGCCCGTGCCGCCCGCAAAGATGACCACCCGCTTCTTCTCAAGGTGACGGATGGCCCGCCGGCGTATATACCCTTCAGCTAGTTGGCGCATCTCAATGGCCGACTGCACGCGGGTGCTGACCCCCCTTCGCTCCAACGCATTTTGGAGCGCCAAGGCATTGAGCACGGTGGCCAGCATCCCCATATAGTCAGCCGACGCCCGCTCCATGCCAGTCGCGCTGGCAGCAATCCCTCGAAAAATGTTGCCGCCGCCGATGACAATGGCCACTTCCACGCCCAATGAGACGACGGCCGCGATCTCGTCCGCCACGCTGTCCAGCACAGCGGGTTGGATCCCATACCCCTGCTCCCCGGCAAGGATCTCTCCGCTAATCTTCAGGAGGATCCGCCGGTACTTCGCAGACGTCATGCTTGGCCCAGCTGATAACGTGTGAACCGCCGGATATTGATATTCTCCCCGATCTTCGCGATCTTCTGCGCCACCAAGTCCTTGATGGACACAGCGGGGTCCTTGATAAAGGCTTGTTCCAACAGGCAGCTCTCCTGGTAAAACTTTTCGAGCTTGCCCTCTACGATCTTCGGCCAGGCCGCCTCCGGCTTTCCCAGCTCCTTCGCCTGAGCCAGATAGATCTGCTTCTCCTTCTCGATCAGGTCGGAGGGGACCTCCTCACGTTTGACGAAGGAGGGACTCGAGGCAGCAATCTGGAGGGCGAGATCCTTCACGAAAGCCTGAAATTCCTCATTGCGCGCGACGAAGTCGGTTTCGCAGTTCACTTCCACGAGAACCCCGATGCGATTCCCGGGATGAATATAGGCCGAAATGGTTCCCTCGTTCGTTTCTCTCCCGGCCTTCTTCTGTGCTGCAGCCAGCCCTTTCTGCCTCAGATAGTCAATGGCCTTGTCAATGTTGTTCGCGGACTCCTGCAGCGCCTTTTGGCAATCGAGAATGCCGGCGCCGGTCTTCTCACGAAGCTCTTTCACTAACGTGCTCTGACCTGCCATTCCTGTCATTCTCCCGCGTTCAGCCTGTTCCGGGCTTCAATGGATGGTTCACGTTCCCGCTCGTGCCGGAGCGGCTCAGGAGGTCGAGATGCTTTCCACTCCAATCCCTACCGACTGGACTGATCGCAGGTCCGTCGGCATGGCAGCCTCGGACTTCTCGCCTTCTTCCCGTTGGGTGCGCAGATGGGCTCCTTCTAGACAGGCATCGGCGATTCGCGCGGTGATGAGCTTGATCGATCGGATGGCATCGTCGTTCCCGGGGATAGGGTAGTCGATGCCGTCCGGGTCGCAGTTGGTGTCCACGATCGCCACCACGGGGATGCTCAGCCGATTGGCCTCCTGGACCGCGATACGCTCCACACGGGTATCGAGGACAAACACGCATCCGGGAAGGCTATTCATGTTTTTGATCCCGCTGAGATTCTTCTCGAACCTGACCCGCTCTTTTTCCATCTGGCTGAGTTCTTTTTTGGTCAGACCGTGGGGGGCGCTGTCGCTTAAGATGGCTTCCAGCTTCTTTAGCCTGTCGATGCTCTTCCGGATGGTTTGAAAATTGGTCAACATGCCGCCGAGCCACCGTTGGTTCACATAAAACATGCCGGATCGCTTGGCTTCTTCTTCGAGGATGTCGATGGCTTGGCGCTTCGTCCCCACGAACAAGACGCATTCCCCCGACGCCACGGTGTCACGGACGAAGGCATAGGCCGTCTGAAAGCGCTGAAGGGTCTGCTGGAGATCAATGATATAGATCCCGTTGCGCTCCCCGAAGATGTACCGTTTCATTTTCGGATTCCATCGATTGGTTTGGTGTCCGAAATGCACCCCCGCCTCAAGCAGTTCCTTAATTGTGACCGTGCCCATGCCTTCACCTCCCTTCTTCGCTTGCGGAGCGCCTTCTACCCGTTGCCTGTGGCCCGTTGCCTTCACCCGTTGCAACAACGAGCAACGGGTACCCGGAGCAACGGGCGCCCCGATCAACGGGTATGACGGCGAGAGGTCTCTCTCCCCTTATTCCCAAGCGTAGCGGCGTGCCCATCACGCCGATGCGAAATTGGTTAATGAGCCTGTTGAAAACAGGCCGTCGCCCCTTATACTCAAGTAGACCGAAATGCGCTCTAAGGGCTTGGAACGCTAGCATAAACTCCCTTGCTTTTCAAGTGCAGAGCGGCTGGCGACAGACCTCTAGCAGGCTGTCGAATAACCCATGCAGCCTCAGGAAAGGCATCGACTGCGAGACCTGTGAGGACAGCACAGGCTTTTCAGGATGTTCAAAAAGGCCCCCCAGCGAGGCCGCAGCGAGCGAAGAGGCGTTGACCCGTTGCTAATGAGGAGCAACGGGGTACCCAAGAGGTTGAGCCTCTGACCGGTTCCCATTGCTTGGCCGCGTGCAATGGGTGAACGAGAACAAAGCTGGAGGCCTTTTTCAACATCCTGCTAGGATCGATAGGTTGCATTGATCCTCACATAGTCATAGGACAGGTCTGTGGTCCACAGCCGCGCGGCGGCCTGACCTTGACCCAGATGCACTGTGACAGTGAACTCCTTCCGGCGCATGATTCGTGCGATCCGTCGCTCGGCCAGCGAACCCAGACTCGTCCCTTCCTTGACGATCGGGATCCCTTCAAACGCCAGCTCGAGCTTGTTCGGATCGATACGGACGCCGGAGCGCCCGATGGCAGCCATGATCCGACCCCAGTTCGCATCTTCCCCAAACAGCGCGGTCTTCACCAGATTGGACGTGGCGATGGTCTTGGCTACCTGCCTTGCATTAGCCTGAGTCCTGGCGCCAGTGACCACCACCTCGACGACTTTCGTCACCCCTTCTCCATCCCGACAAACCTGCATCGCCAACGAGAAACAGGCATGATCCAGGAGCCGTTGGAACAGAGCGAACTCGGGTGACCCTGCCCGCAGCACCGGAGCGCCAGCCATCCCGTTCGCCAAACAGAGGACGGTGTCGTTTGTACTGGTGTCCCCGTCGATCGAAATACAGTTGAATGACCGGGTAACCGCGGCGAGCAGCGCTCGCTGGAGTGTCCGCTGTTGGATCTCCGCATCCGTCGTCAGGTAAGCGAGCATCGTGGCCAAATCTGGATGGATCATCCCGGAGCCCTTGGCCATTCCACCTACCGTGACGCGACGACCCGCGATGCGAGTCCTGAGCGCGACCTGCTTCGCCTTCGTGTCGGTCGTCAGAATCGCCTTGGCTGCCTCCGCCCCGCCACTGCGCCTCAGCCGTTTCACCAGCGTGGGGATCCCCCGTCTGAGGCAGGCCATGGGCAAGGGTTGACCGATCACGCCGGTGGACCCGACGAACACGGAATGGGGAGCCGTGCCGACCCCTCTGGCGACCAGACCAGCCATTTCCTCAGCATCGGTGAGGCCCCTTGCGCCGGTGCAGGCATTGGCGTTCCCGCTGTTAATAATAATTGCGCGACCGATGCGCTGTCGGAGATGAAGCCGGTCCAGAAGGACCGGAGCGGCTGCGACCCGGTTCTTCGTAAAGACCCCGGCGATGGGTCCTTCCTGTAGCGACACCACGAGCGCCAGATCCGGAACGGACGCTTTCTTAATGCCGACGTGGATGCCAGCCGCCAGAAAGCCCAGCGGAGCTGTAATCCCGCCCCTGATCTCCTTCATGACTCTGCGTCTTGGACCGGCAAGATGTGGGAGGCGCTCAGCGAGAGGCGGCTGGTCACGGGTAGGCTCCAGGAGCGGTCAGACCCATTTCTTCGGGAAATCCCAACATCAGGTTCATGGCTTGGAGCGCTTGCCCGGCCGCTCCTTTTACCAAATTGTCCAGCGCGGCGACGGTGATCACCCAACCTGCTCTTGCGTTGGCGAACACCGCCAGATCACAGAAGTTGGATCCGCGGACATGTCGGGGATTTGCAGAGGTGTCTCCCTCCTGAAGCCGGACAAACCTTTCACCTTTATAGTAGTCACGGTAGATGGCCCGTAGCTCCTCAAGTCCGACCGTGGCTTGTAAGCGGCAGTACGCCGTGCTGAGAATGCCGCGATTCATGGGGACAAGATGAGGCGTAAAGACGACCTTCACGGTCGCCGCGTCATTCCTCCCCGAGGACCCAGTGGTTCGGACGGTTCCGCTTGAGGCAAGCGCGCTGAGCTCCTGCTCAATCTCCGGGATGTGGCGATGCTGCCCGATCTTATAGGCCTCGACGGATTCGTGCGCCTCCGGGAAATGATAGGGGAGGGCGGGGCTCCTGCCTGCCCCCGAAATGCCGGACTTGGCATCGATGATGATGGCATCCTGGTGGACGAGTCCCTTGGCTACCAGTGGAGCGAGTTGCAAGATCGCCGCGGTCGGGTAGCAACCGGGAGAAGCCACGAGTCGAGCCGTGCGGATTTTCGCCCGGTGGAGCTCCGGCAGGCCATAGACCGCTTCTTCCAGCAGCTTCGGGTATGGATGGGTCGTCTGATACCAGGTTTCGTATGAACGTGGATTCTTGAGACGATAATCTGCGCTGAGATCCACGACCGGTTTGCCCGCCGCCAGGCAAGCCGCAACCGGCGCGAAGGATTTCGTGTGGGGGAGGGAAACAAACACAGCCCCCGCCCGCGCGGCGATGGCCTCCGGCGCAAGGGACTCGAACGAGAACGGGACAAGGGAAGCCAGATGAGGGAACACCGCGGAGACAGGACTCCCCGCAGACTTTTCTGATGTGACGGCGGCGAGCGTCATCTTGGGATGCCCCACGATCAGCCGCAAGAGTTCCCCGCCCGTATAGCCGCTTGCACCCACCACCGCAACCTTGACCGTTCTCGTCTGCGTCACTGCACAACCTCCATCGTCACGTTCATACTCTTTCCCGTTAGCGAACTCTCCAGCGAAAGACAAGAAAAAAGGGAAGGCCGGGGGGCCTTCCCTTGGTATTCACAAACCCCCAGCCGTCAGCGCTTGGAGTACTGGAAGCGTTTCCGTGCCCCTTTCTGCCCGTACTTTTTACGCTCCTTGACGCGGGAATCCCGGGTTAAGAGACCTTCCTTCTTGAGCGGCTCTCTGAGAGACGGATTCATCGTGACCAGAGCTTTGGCGATCGCGTGTCTGAGTGCGCCGGCCTGTCCGGTGGAGCCGCCTCCGCAGACCGTCGCCCGCACATCGTATTTTCCCGCCGCCCCTGTCACGTCGAGCGGAAACTGGATCAGGCTCCTGAGCGAAGGTCTGGGGAAATAGTGCTCCAAGGAGCGCTCATTCACCACCATTTCGCCGGACCCCGGCGAGACCCACGTCCTGGCGATCGCGCATTTCCGCTTGCCGGTTGCATACTGCACTGCTCCTGTCATGCGTCGCATGCCTCCTTGATGTTGGCTCTGGCTCAAAGTGCGAGCGGTTCAGGACGTTGGGCCTCATGAGGGTGCGCTGTCCCGGCATACACCTTCAACTTCCTGGCCATCTGCTTTCCGAGCGGATTTTTGGGCAGCATCCCCTTGATGGCCCTTGTCACGAGGCCTGTGGGATTCTTTGCGTGAAGATGCTCGGCTGTGACGGACTTGAGACCACCGGGGTAGCCCGTATGATGGATATAGGTCTTGGTCTTGAGCTTGTCCCCGGTCAGGCGGATTTTGTCCGCGTTGATAATGACGACATGATCGCCGGTGTCAATATGCGGGGTGAAGGTCGGTTTATGTTTTCCCCTCAGCAGGATCGCAACCCGGGAAGCCAACCGTCCTAAGGTTTTCCCATTGGCATCAACCAGATGCCACTTCCTGATCACGTCCGTCTGTTTTGCGAAGTACGTTCCCATCATCCGTTCTCTGTCCTGTTGAGAATTGTCGGTCAGTCCTGACTAGACCTCGTGCTTCCCGAAATTTTTCGCATCCAGCTTCTCAAGCCATGCATCAAGATTCCAAGCGCTACGGCGCTTCAACACATCCTGAGTCACATAAATGGGACTGTTTGTTCGAAGGGCCAGCGCGATCGCGTCGCTCGGCCGCGCATCGACGGAATGTTCCGTCCCTCGGGAGAGCAGGTGGATGGCAGCGTAGTACGTGCTGTTTTTGACATTCGTGACCACCACACGCACGACTCGCGCGTTCAGATGGTCCGCCATGCTGCGGATCAGATCGTGGCTCATCGGTCGAGGGGTAACGATGCCTTCCAGCGCCATTTTGATCGCAATCCCTTCCGCAGCGCCGACCCAGATCGGCAGAAGCTCGGCGTTTTGCGCGTCTCGAAGAATCACAATTCTGGTGTCGGTGTCAGGATCATGCACGACCCCATGGACTTTCAGCTGCACCAGATCAGTGGATTCCTTCTGCTCCATGGACCTGCCGTACGCTCCCCTAAGTTCGGCCGCTCTAGAATTCAGCCTCTGCTTGCCGATGCCCACTGCCCCTTCGGGTCACGAGTCGAGCTTGCCAAAATCTTCAGGTTTCAGATCCTCGAGCCACTGCTCCAATTCCTCGGACGTCTGTTTGCGGAGGACCGCCTCGCTCGCAAAAACGGGGGCGTTCGTGCGCAAGGCTAAGGCAATGGCATCGCTGGGTCTCGAGTCGATTGAGTATTCAGAGTCCTCGTACTGGAGATGAATCTTGGCAAAATAAGTGTTGTCGTTCAGGTCGGTGATGACGACACTGATCACTTTGGCATCGACCGCGTCAAGCACGGCCTTCATGAGATCATGGGTCATCGGTCGCGGCGCTGCAACACCTTCCAATGCAAAACTGATCGCGCTCGCTTCTGATTTTCCGACCCAAATCGGCAACATGTCCGCATTGTCCTCAACCCGAAGAATCACGATGTAGGCGTTGTTGTAGGGATCGAACATCAATCCCCGCACCTTCATCTCTGTAATCATGCGGAGCGTCCCTCGAATCGTCTGCGCGAGTTGATCCTTCCTGGATGAGACGCTTTACTGTAACACTTCTCTTTCGGCACTGTCAACGAAACGAGCGAGAGGTTTCGTACTCTTTACGGGAGATTTTCCAGATCAAAGGCCTTTCCGGAAATAGCCGGTGACGTATTGGTTGCGAGCTGCAACAAGGCTCTTGCGGAGAGGGGCGGGTGGCGGAGCCGGTCGCGATCCTCTCTCGGGTAGGCCTCGGCCCGCATGGCGGTTCGCGTTGCCCCAGGGTTGAAGGTCATGGCATAGACGCCCACGGATCGGAGCTCATCAGCCAGAACCTGCATGAGCCCCTCGACGCCGAATTTTGAAACCGCGTAGGCCCCCCACCCGGCACGCCCGGCCCGGCCGACCGAGGATGAAAGCGTAATAATACATCCGTGGCCTTGGGCTGCCATGACCCTGGCGGCTTCCCGTGACATGTAGAACGTGCCGCTGAGGTTGATCCGGAGCACCCGCTGCCAATCGCGGATCGGATAGTCTGAAATCGGCACGCGCGGTCCCAAAATTCCCGCATTATTGATCAACAGATCAAGCCGACCATAGCGGCGGACTGCAAAGCGCACCAGGGCGCGTGCTTGCCTGGGAGATCCGATATCGGTCACGCGCGCGGCAGCTTCCCCCCCAGCCGCCTTGATGGTGGAGAGCGCCGCTCGGAGTTCCCTGCTCGTCCTGGAGCACAGGACCACGCGGGCCCCTTCCCGGGCGAACAGTTCAGCCGTGGCGCGGCCGATTCCGCGTCCTGCACCAGTGATAATCGCAACCACGTTCGCGAGGCGGCCGCCCATTTTTTCTCAGGAGTGTAGACAAGCCGGAGCCAGTCGATCATGTTCACCGAGAAGGGGCACAGTCTGTTGGCGAGGCACCATGAAGCGACCCACGGCTCGAGCCGAGTGGGTCATACCGGAACAGCTGAGAGGCTACTACACAGGCTTGTAGTTGTCCTGCAATTTGGAGCTGTCCACGGCCTCTCCGAGCTTCAGGAAAGCCCGCATATGTTTCTTGACGAGCTCCCGACCACTCTCTTCACCAAGATTGACCTGATATTCGTTGATCACCATCACCTTCATCCCCTCCCATTCTCTCCAGCAGCTCTTGCAGACATTGGCCTTGATCTCTGACTCAAGCCGCCCCATAAATAAAGGATCGGTGATCGGTTCTCCCGCTTTTCCACATTTGACGCACTGCACTGCTGCCATCTCCGTTGCCCTCCTTCTGGGATATCCCCGAGTCTGACGGCTCGGATCCCGTTGCTGCTTAGGACAGTGGCAGCATTGTAGCACTCGGTTCCTGTGAAAGAAAAGGGGCGCATCGTGGACGTTGACGGTCGGAGACGATCGTGCTAGGAAGGAAGCCCGACGCGACCGCACGACGCGAGACTGTGGCCCGGATGGCGGAACTGGCAGACGCGCCAGACTCAAAATCTGGTTCTCGCAAGAGAGTGGGAGTTCGACCCTCCCTCCGGGCACCACCGCGAGCTCTTCAGGGTCCCCCCATAGCGGGAGGACCCCTGCGCAGCCAAGGGGGTTGGGGGGGACAACCGCGCCAGGGGACGAGCCAGGAAGGCAAAGAATTTCCCTGGGTTTTGGGGCAAGCGAGCCCAAGCGGCAGAACCTATTTCGGAGAGTGACCCTTCAGGAATTCCGCTTGACACAGCATGCAAAGTTGACCTATATTTCCACTTGTCTCCATCACTCACCTGCGAGTGAAGGAGCAAACAACGGATGTGGTGTTTCGTCATTATTTACGTCCCTCATAAGTCTAACTTACAAGGAGGCAGCACATGCGTAACGTAGTCTTAATGGGAGCAGTGATCCTGTTTGCGGGCTCTGTAGGGATCGCGGCAGCCCAGGAGCGCCTGCCGCAAAACTCCGGGTTCGGCACCGGCGTTGGTGAATCAGCGGGCACAGGGACACGTTCCCAAACCTGGGATACGCAAGCGTTCAAGGAGAGGCTCTCCCAGGCCGAAACGGTCTATGGCCGAGTGCTCGCCATTGACCTCCCAGGCCGTAAGATCCATCTCGAGACAGGGGGAAGCTCGCACGATGAAGGTAGGGCCGGGTCTGGCGCGATGTCATCCCTGACGCTATACATTGACGCCGACACGAACATGGAGCAACTCAGGTCGATCGGATCCGGCGATGATGTGATCATCCAGGCCCGCGAAGAGGTGACGGATCGACAGCCCTATGGAACTGGAAGGAAGCTCGTCAGAGATGTCACAGTGATGCGAGGGAACGAGAAGCTGGCCGGCTTCGGCGGCCTCGGCCAGCGTCCTGATCCGACGACCGAGCGGGGAATCCTCACGGAAAACGCCTCCACCCATGGTGGTGAGGTTGGGAAGGTTCTACCAGGAGAGATCAGCTCGGGCATCACCAGCACTATCGGCGAAGTGACCGGCGCCGCTCCCTGCTGGCAGTGCGAGCCGCAGCCGGGGTGGGGCTTTGGAACCAGCAATAAGAGCGATTACGGCGGCTCTGAGAAGCCCAACCTGATCAAGCAATAACTTCAGCGCACGTCGGTTAGTGAAAAACACTAAGGGCGGCCTGGAGGCCGCCCTTAGCATTTTCAGAAGACCCACCGCCACTCTGAGCCTGCCATCCTACTTGCCCCAAGTCGATTGTCCTGTTAGTATTTGGTCAACTGGCGAGAGGGAACCGCTTACACATGAAAACCAACCTTGGGAACAGGCCAAGCAGTCTCCAGCTCCAGGCGGATGCAGAATTGGACCTTCGTGGAGTGATCTGTCCTTACAACTTCGTGAAGACCAAGCTGAAATTGGAGACCATGGAAGCTGGACAGATCTTGGCGGTACTTCTCGACGAAGGGGACCCCATCCGGAACGTTCCCCGCAGCGTCAGCGACGATGGGCATATCGTCCTCAGCCAGGAACCGCTCGCACAATTCTACCGCGTCATGATCCGAAAGCGCGCCGACGACCAGGCTTCTTGACACGCTCCATCAATCCCTTCCGACTCTGTTGCTGGTTTCCCTCAACAACCAATGTGACTTGGCCCGGAAAAAATCCGGAGCTCCCCCTCACCATCAATTCTTCCACCGTGCCGCGGAGAAATTCCTCATTGGGTTTGGTGAGCTCTCGAGCCAAGACAATCCGACGATTTCCAAACACCGCATGGATCGCTTCGAGCGAGGAACGAACCATCTCAGGAGATTCGAAGAGGATCAGCGTTCGCCGTTCCGTCCGCAAGGTTTCCAGGACCAGCCGGCGCTCTGTTGATTGCTTCGGGAGGTACCCCTGATAGACAAAGGCCTCGGTGGACAACCCCGACGCCGACAACGCTGCCAGAACAGCCGAGGGACCGGGGACCGGCACCACCCGAATGCCGGAGGCCAAGGCTTGCGCGACGAGAAACGCACCAGGATCCGAGATCAGCGGTGTGCCATCATCTGAGACCAGGGCAATACTCTGCCCCTCATGGAGTCGTCTGATGAGCACGGGGGTCTTCTCGTCCTTATTGACGTCATGATAACTGGTCAACGGAGTGTCAATGCCGTAATGGAGCAAGAGCGAATGGGTGCGACTTGTGTCTTCGGCCGCAACAATCGCCACTTCCTTGAGAATCCGGATTGCCCGAACGGTCATGTCTTCCGGATTCCCAATGGGGGTGCTGACCAGGTACAGAGGACCGCTCATGATGCCTCGAAGAATCCCTGACCAGAATGTCTGGCCGCATCCTAGCCTCTGCAAACAGAAAAATCCAACCTTCTCCACGGCGCAGGCGTTTCCTGTTCCTTGCTAAACCTGCCGGACCGGCATTCCTTGACTCTCCTGTTTTGCTGACGCTATACTTTCTGATCCGAAGCACACCATTTTTGCTGAAAAGTTGCGAGGATAGGAGGATAGATGGGGGCATCGGTCATGCTTTTTATGACCACTATGGGGCTGTATCTTGTAGGCACCGTGTTTTTTCTTGCCTATCTCTTACATCGATCTGAGGCCTTATCGAAGGTCTCACTCGCGGTCACAGGAATCGGATTCGTCTCACATACAGCCGCTCTCGCGACTCGAATGATGGCAGCGGGCAACGTACCGCTGACGAGTTTCTACGAAGCGATGTCCTTCTTCTCCTGGGCACTGGTGCTCGTCTTTCTGGGAGTTGAAGTCCGACACCGCATTCATGTCCTCGGATCCTTCATTTTACCGCTCGCCTTGCTCTCCTTGCTCTCTGCCGCGGCCTTGCCCAAAGAGGTCCCGACACTGGAACCAGTGCTGAGAACGGTGTGGGTGCATGTCACTCTAAGCATGTTGGGGACCGTCGGGTTTGCCGTGGCGTTCGTGGCCGGCATTATGTACCTGATCCAGGACAGGCTGCTGAAATCCAAACGGTTCAACGTGCTGTACACCAAGCTTCCCCCTTTGGACTTTCTGGACAAGCTGAACCAGCAAGCGATCGTGACTGGGTTTCCTCTACTCACGCTGGGGATCATTGCAGGAGCCATCTCCGCGGAGTTCGCGCGGGGGTCCTATCTGAACTGGAATCCCGAACAGACCTGGGCCTTGGTGACATGGCTCTTTTACTTCGTGGTGCTGATGGGACGTCTTACAGTGGGATGGCGAGCCAAACGTGCCGCCTACTTGACCATCATTGGATTTGCCGGGGTGGTGTTGACGTTTATCGGAGTCGTACTCAAAGGCCACGGACCTGTGACGTGACGTAAGATGAATATCATTGTCGTTGGGCTCAGCCACAAGACCGCACCGGTTGAGATTCGCGAGAGGCTGGCCGTGCCGGAGAGCCGGCTGGGCGAGGCGTTGAGTCGGCTGTGCTCGTATCCGGGCATCCGGGAAGGCATCGTGCTGTCCACCTGTAATCGGGTGGAAGTCTATGCAGTCGTGGAACAACTGGATTCGGGCTATGCCCGTGTGCAGGAATTTCTGGCCGATGCTCATCTCTCCCTCTCCTCCGAACAACTTACCCCCCACCTCTATTGGCACGCCGATGATCGCGCGATCTGCCACCTGTTTCGGGTGGCGGCGAGCCTGGACTCAATGGTCGTGGGAGAGTCCCAGATTCTCGGTCAATTGAAAGATGCGTTTGAGGTGGCCTTAGCGCACAAGAGCAGCGGCGTGATTCTGAATAAGGTCGTGAAGAAGGCGATCTCGGTTGCCAAGCGGGTTCGGACCGAAACCAAGATCGCGGAAACGGCCGTGTCGGTGAGTTATGCGGCCGTTGAACTGGCCAAGAAGATCTTTTCAAATCTGCGCGAGAAAACCGTATTGCTCGTGGGGGCCGGAGAGATGGCCAAACTCGCAGCCACACATCTGATCGCCAATGGCGTTCAGCACGTCATGATTACCACGCGCGATCCGCACAACGCCCTGGACCTGGCCAAACGATTCCATGGGGTGTCAATTCCGTTCGACGAGTTTCGGAGCGAAATGGCTGCGGCGGATATCGTGCTGTGTTCCACCGGTTCGTCCCATTATCTGATCAGGACTGAAGACGTCCAACGGGCGGTGCGCCAGCGGATGAATCGTCCGATTTTTTTGATCGATATCTCGGTGCCGCGGAACATCGAGCCATCCGTGAAAGACGTGGATAACGCCTTCCTCTTCGATATCGACGACCTGGAGATGCGCATCGAACAGAACCGAGAGGAACGGCAGGGGGAGGCCGTGAGAGCGGAACGGATGGTTGAGGACGAGGTGGGCGTCATCGGCCAATGGCTGAAATCGCTTGAGGTCATTCCGACGATCGTGGCCTTGCGCAATCGGGCGGAGGAGATCAAACGGTCAGAGCTGGACAAAACCTTGGGGCGACTGGGAACCCTGTCCCTGCAGGAACGCGGCCTCGTTGAAGGCCTGGCTTCAGCCATCGTGAACAAGCTCTTACACGGACCGCTGGTGACCCTCAAGGAAGAAGCTCATTCGGCCGGCGGCACCATGTTTGTCGAAGCCGCGCGCCGGTTCTTCAATCTGGACGACCCGACGACGTCCGCCCCGTTGGATGAGGCTGAGCGCACCGACAGGCTGGATCACCCAGAACCCCTTATCACTCCTGTGCAGGTATCCGGTTGCACCGCTCTGGAGCCACAGTCAAAGCAGGGAACGTCGGACGAAGACGCGTGATGGCGACATCGACAGACTCTTGACCATTCTCGCTCCGGAGACAGGCCCCGCATGGCGAAAAGCCCGAAACTCTTCACCTGTCCAAAGTGTCGGCATACGTACCTTGGTCATGACCCGCTGCCCGATTGTCCTCGCTGTGGATACGATTATCGGGTGAAGGAAGGGTTCCGCTGGGACGTGGTGGTGTATCTCCTGGTCATTCTCGGACTTGTGAGCTTCCTCTTAGTGGCCTCGTATTACCGAGAGTACATGGGGGTCGGGGCGGGATCCACCAGAACTTCACTTAAATCGCAGGAACCGACGGAGAAATTGCCTGGATCTGAACGATCCGGGGCCCGGCCGTTTCAGAGTCCTTATCATGAACCGGGACGGTGAGGCAACACGGTGGCTGCGGGAAATGACACCCGCTCATCTCTGGTCATTGGCGCACGGGGAAGCCGCTTGGCGGTTTGGCAAGCCGAGTGGGTCCAGGCCAGGCTCAACGAGCTTGCGCCAGCACTGACCGTGACGTTGCAACGGATCAAGACATCCGGCGACAGGATCTTGGACGTCCCGCTGGCCGCCATTGGTGGCAAGGGCCTCTTTGTGAAAGAGATCGAAGAAGCCCTGCTGCGAGAAGAGATTGATCTCGCGGTCCATAGCATGAAGGATGTCCCGACCATCCTTCCAGACGGGCTGAGCATTCTCTGCGTACCGGCCCGCGAGGATCCTCGGGACGTGCTGGTCAGTCGCGACTCCTGCTCGCTGGATCAACTGCCCAAGGGGTCCCGCATCGGCACGAGTAGCCTGCGCAGGCAGGCCCAACTCCTTCACTATCGGCCGGACCTGCACATTGAACTCCTCCGTGGGAACCTAGACACGAGGCTGCGTAAGTTGCACAATGGCGAATATGACGCCATTGTGTTAGCCGCTGCCGGCCTGATGCGAATGGGATGGTCCAATAAAGTGACCGAATATTTGCCACCGGAGGTGAGCCTTCCAGCAATTGGGCAAGGCGCGTTAGGACTGGAGGGACGTCGCCATGATCGCTTTCTTCAGACACTCGTGGAAAAACTGGAACATCGTCCCACGCGAACGGCTGTGATGGCCGAACGGGCCTTGCTCAAACGGCTTGAAGGAGGCTGCCAGGTCCCGATCGCGGCGCACGCAACCGTCAAGGGAGACACCCTGATCATGGATGGCCTGATCGCCAGCGTGGACGGCCAGCGGCTGATACGCGACACGATCCAGGGCCCAGCCTCCGAGGCACAGAGCTTAGGCAGCCAACTGGCTGAGAAACTCTTAGCCCAGGGCGGGGATCGAATCTTAAACGAGATCTACGGAAACACTTGAAGAATATGGACGCAAGAGTTGGGAAAGTCTTCTTTGTTGGAGCGGGACCCGGCGACCAGAAGTTACTGACGCTCCGCGGCAAGGAATGCCTGGAACAGGCGGATGTCGTGCTCTATGACTATCTGGCCAATCCCGTTCTGCTCGAGCATGCTCCGGCCCACGCTGAACGCATTTATGTCGGCCGTCGAGGTCGAGGGGCCTATCAAGATCAGAAGGAGGTCAATCGACTGATTATTGAACGAGCCAGGGAAGCCAAGGTCGTCGTCCGGCTCAAGGGAGGAGACCCCTTCGTCTTCGGACGGGGAGGAGAGGAAGCAGAAGCGGTGGCCGCCGCCGGCCTGCCTTTCGAAGTGGTCCCGGGCGTGACCTCGGCTGTGGCGGTGCCTGCCTACGCCGGGATTCCGGTGACCCACCGGACGATGGCCTCAACCGTGACCCTCGTGACAGGGCATG
>Ga0209376_1001669_pt1 | contig 21990 bp, 20 predicted proteins | sample GraSoiAngelo_134_FD_185891 | JGI IMG/M metagenome (GOLD analysis project Ga0209376, IMG submission 185891) | Grasslands soil microbial communities from the Angelo Coastal Reserve, California, USA - 14_0929_05_30cm (SPAdes) (version 2) | ecosystem: Environmental > Terrestrial > Soil > Grasslands ... | reverse complement strand
CCCAGGTCCAGCACCTGGAGCACCGCCTGGACGTTGCTCCAGATGTTGTCATGCGAGAGCATCACGCCTTTGGGGTCCCCGGTGGTGCCGGAGGTGTAGATCAGCGTCGCCAAGGCGTCGGGCGAGACGGCGAGGGCTTCCTCCTTGAAGTGCGGGTACCGGTGCTCCGCCGCCTTGCCCTTCGCTTCGAGGTCGCCGAGGAGTGTCACGCCAGGTCGTGCAGCTGCGCTCTCGAACGCCACGAGGTGCTTCAGGGCGGGCAGATGGGTCTTCACCTCCACCACCTTCGCGACCTGCTCGGCGGTGGAGCAGAACACGCCCACCGCGCCGGAATCGCTGAGGATGTACTCGATCTGCTTGGTGGTGAGCGTGGGGTAGATGGGGACGTCCACCGCCTGCGCGCACAGGCATGCGAAGTCGGCGAGCGCCCACTCCACGCGCGTCTCCGAGAGGATCGCCACCCGGTCGCCTGGCTGGATCCCCAGCTCGCGCAGCCCGATCGCCTGCTGGCGGGATCGCCGCTCGGCGTCGCGGTGCGTGATGGCCTGCCAGGCGCCGCCGACCTTGGCCCGGTACGCGCACGGCAACGTGTCGGCATACCGAGTCATGGTCTCGAAAAACAGCTGGGTCAGCGTCCCCTTCTTCATGGCAGGAACCCCACGACGAAAGTGATCGGCGAGCCGGGGACGATGCTCCCGTCGTGGTGGCGGGCCGTCGCCGTGATCACGATCGAGTCGGGCCGGGCACCGCCGGTGTATCGCACCTGCACCACGGCGAGGCCGCCACTGGTGGTCCGGATCGTGTCTCTGGGGACCAAGGTGTCGGTCGTCGTGCCGCCCGGATAGACGGCGGCGGTGAAGACGATGCGCCGATTCGTCAAGTTCAGCGCGTTGCTCCCGGGAGTGGCGTACGCCTGGACCTGCAACGAATCCGAGAGCGAGTCGGGGGTGCTCACCGTCACCGTGCTGCGCAGTGGCCCGGCGGCGGTGATGGAGTCGAGCGGCGCTTGCACGGTGAGGGTGAGGGGATTCGAGCGCAGGTTGCCGACGCGGGCCTGGAGGCGGCCGGTCTGCCCGCCGATGAGCCCGACGGTGGCGCCGGTGAAGCTGTCGAGCACCTGGATCGTCGTGTCGAGCCGCGCCCACACGATCGTGGCGGCGACCGAGTCGCCGTGGCCGTCGAGCGCCCGGGCGCGGGGCACGAGGGTGTCGTCGCCCACCTCGACGCGCCCGCTGTCGGGCAGGCTCACGTCCAGCGCGACGATGGCGTTCAAGTCCGTCCCCAGCTTTCCGCAGGCGGCCGCGGCGAGGAGGCAGAGAGCGACGCGCGCGCGGTCGCGCCGGGTCAGGGCGCCTCCGCGGAGAGGGGTGGAGAGGTGGGTGGCGTCACGCCCATGTCCCGGAGCGCATTGGTCGCGTGCTCCACCCACTTCTGAGCGTCGGGACCTTTGGGCGGCTGGATGAGGAAGGCCTTGAGGTGTTGCGCCGCGCCATCGGGGTCGCCGCGCTTTAACAGCAGGAACGCGAGGCCGTAGTGGGCGCCGGCCAGCGCGGTATCGAGCTCCAGCGCGCGACGGTAGTGGCGGATTGCCTCATCGATGCGGCCGGTCTTGGTGAAACAGATCGCCATGTTCTGCAGGATGCGCGCATCGTTGGGATGATCCCGCACCGCCAGACGGTAGGACGTGAGGGCGGCGTCGTAATCGCCCTGCCGCTCGAGCGCGAGCGCCTCGTTGAGATAATCGAGACGCTGGGGTTTGAGATCGTCGCGGGACGAACCGCCGAACAGCCGGCGCCAGAAACCCATGTGCCGAAAATAGCTTGCGGCCTCCCGCGTCCGCAACGTAGCTTCCCCTCCCATGCCCGCCGTGCCGCGATTTCCCGCTCCGCGCTCCTCGCGCCCCGGGCGCCACTCGCCCACCGGGGTGCTGCAGGTGGACTGGCCGTTCTTCGGGGAGCTGTGTCGCGCGCTCGCGCTCAAGGTGTACCGCGATTACGAACCCGACCTCGTGCTCGGCATCGCGAAAGCCGGGGTGATCCCGGGCGCCGTCATTTCCAGCATCCTGCAGTGCGACTTCGCGTCGATGGCGATCACCCGCGCCGACAGCGGCAGCCGCCCGGTGGTGATCGCGGGCCCGCCGGCCCTCGTGACCGGTCGGCAGGTCCTCATCGTGGACGAGACGTGCGACAGCGGCGACACCATGAAGCTGGCGTTGCACGCGGTGCGCGAGCTCAAGCCCGCGTTCGTCAAGACGGCGGTCTCGTTCCGCACCGGACCGTTCGCGCCCGACTACTGCGCGCTCGAGACCGAGAGCTTCATCATCCTGCCTTGGGATCGTGAGGTCATCGTGGACGGCGAGATCGTCATGCGGCCCGACTACGCGGAAAAACTCCGCGAGCTGGGCCAGTGAAGGATCGTCTCCGCGACGCGCTGAAGTCTTCCCGAGCCGATTACCGCGAAATCCGCGTCGAGCGGACGTGGAGCTCCGCCGTCGCGTTCCGGGGCCGCCGCCTCGAGGCCGCGACCGCGAGCGAGGACGTCGGCGGCTTCGTGCGCGTCCTGCACAAAGGCTGCGGCTGGGGGGTCGCGTCGTTCACTTCCCTGGACCGGCTCCCCGCCATGGTGGCCCGCGCCGGCGAGCTGTCCCGCGCCGTGCGCCTCGACGCCCCGATCCGCCTCGCCGAGGTCTTCCCCCGCGAAGCCGACGCCGTCCTCGACTTGGACGGCGACGTGCGGGGCGTCCCCCTCGCCGAGAAGAAGCGCCTGCTCGAGGCGTACAACGGCGCGATGCTCGCCGTCGGCGACCGCGTCGTCGACACCCAGGCCAGCTACCGCGACGAGGTCAGCGAGGTCTGGTACGCGAACTCTGAAGGCACGCTCATCTACCAACTGCGCCCCGAAGTCGTGCTCTCGGGGACGGCCATCGCCCGGCGGGACGGCGTGATCGAGAAGGGGCTGGAGTCGCTGGGCTACCGCAAGGGCTGGAACGCCGCGCAGGGACGGGAGACCGGCTTCCGGGCCGTCGCCGAGCGGGCCGTCGCGCTGCTCGACGCGCCCGGCGTCAAGGGCGGCACCTACCCCGTGGTGCTCGACCCCGAGCTCGGCGGCGTGTTCATCCACGAGGCGTTCGGGCACCTCTCGGAGGCCGACTTCGTGTATGAGAATCCCCAGGCGCGCGAGATGATGACGCTGGGGCGTCGCTTCGGAAAGCCGGTGCTCAACGTCGGGGACAACGGCGCGGTGGCCGGGCTGCGAGGCACCTCGCCCTTCGACGACGAAGGCACGCCCACCCAGGACACCGCGCTGATCAAAGACGGCATCCTCGTCGGTCGCCTGCATTCCCGGGAGACGGCCGCGCGGCTCGGCGAGCGGCCCACCGGCAACGCCCGGGCGCTGTCGTTCCGGCACGCGCCGATTGTGCGGATGACCAACACTTACATCGCCGCCAGCCGGGGCGGGGGCACGTTCGCGGAGCTCATCAAGGACATCCCCCTGGGGGTGTACGCGTGCGGAGCGTTCGGCGGGCAGACGCTGCTCGAGAACTTCTCCTTCACCGCCGCCTACGGCTACATGATCCGCGACGGCCAGGTGGCCGAGCTGGTCAAGGATGTCGTGCTGGCCGGCAACCTGTTCCAGACGCTCGACCGCATCGAGCGCGTGGCGGGCGACTTCCAGTGGAACCAGATGGGCGGCGGGTGCGGCAAGGGCGGCCAGTTTCCCCTTCCGGTCACCGAGGGCGCACCCCACGTGCGGATCGAGGAGGCCCTCGTCGGGGGAGACGTCGCGGCGTGATCGCCGAGCTGCTCGGCGCCGTGCGCCGGCGCGCCCAGGGCGGTGACGCGCTGTGGCGCCGCGAAGAGCGCACCGCCCTGGCGTTCGAATCGGGCCGCCTGAAGAGCGCGACGACCACCGAAGAAGCCGGCGTCAACCTTCGCGTCGTGAAGGACGGCCGCGTCGGCGTGGCCGGCACCACCGCCGCCGACACCGCAACGGACGGCCTGCTCGACCGGGCGCTCGCCTCGGCGGCTCTCGGGGAAGCCCTCAACCTCACCTTCCCGCCCCCGTCCCCACTTCCCCACGTCCCCACGTTTAGCGACGGCGCTGCGAACGCCTCCCTCGCCGCCCTCATCGGCGTCGGGCAGGAGCTCGTAGCGCGATTGAATCGCGACGGGTGTCAGCTCAATGTCGCGATCGAGCGCGAAGTCTCGGAGACTGAGATCGCCAACACCGCCGGGGCGGCGGGGGGCTACCGGGCCACCGGGGTCGGCGTCGGCGTGGATCTGACCCGCATCGCGGGGGACGACGTGCTCATGGTGTACGACCAGTACGTCGGCGCCGCCTTGCCGAGCGCCGCCGACCTGGACGCGCTGGTACGTTCCGTCACGACGCGGCTCGAGCTCGCCCTGACGGTCGTCGAGCCGCCGGAAGGGGCGCTCCCGGTGATCTTCACTCCCGCCGGCCTGGCGGCGATCCTGTTGCCGCTCGAGCAGGCGCTGTCGGGGAAGGCTGTGCTGCAGGGCGTTTCGCCGCTCGGCGGGAAAACGGGTGAGCGAGTGTTCGACGAACGCTTCTCGCTCACCGACGACCCGCTCGCCGCCGGTCGCGCCGGCTCCCGGCCCTGCGACGACGAAGCGGTGCCGTCCAGCCCCCTGCGGCTCGTGGAGGAGGGCGTGGTGCGGCAGTTCGTTTATGATCTGGAGACGGCCGCGCGCGCGGGAACGACGAGCACCGGCCACGGCCGCCGGGGCATTTTCGGCAAGCCGGGCATCGCGTACACGAATCTCCTCGTGGGCACCAACGGGCAACCGGCGACGGACGCCTGGCAACCGGGTGGGGGTCTGGCGGCGGGGTTGCGCAACGGTCTGATCGTCGAGGACCTGATCGGCGTGGGGCAGGGGAACGTGATCGGCGGGACGTTTTCGCATCCGGTGGCGCTCGCCTACCGGGTCGAGCGCGGCGAGATCACCGGCCGAGTCAAGGACGCCGCCGTCGCGGGGAACGTCTACGAGCTGCTCAAGCGCATCGGCGGATTCGGAAGCGACGGACGGTGGCTCGGGACGCGGTTCGCGCCATCGCTGTTGCTCGAGGGGGTCAGCGTCGCGCGGCGCTGACTATCCGCCTCCGGTCAGAGGATCAGTCGGTACCGTATCACCCGGACATCCGACCCGTGATACGTGCGCGCCGCGCCGTCCGGCGCCATCCCCAGCTTCTCGTAGAAGTCCCGCGCCGGCCGATTCTCCTGCAGCACCCACAGGGTGAGGTCCCGAAATCGGCCTTCCGCCCAGCGGCGCGCCGTCGCGAACAGGACGGACCCGTGCCCGCGGCCCCGCCGCGTGGGACTCACGTGAAGGTTCGAGATCTCCGCGGTGATGTGCGAGTCGAGGTCCGCGTCGGGGCTGGGGCGCGCGTAGCAGAACCCGATGAGCCGACCGCCGTCTTCGAGGAGAAACGTTGGGCCTGCCGCCGCGAGGAGGGTCTCCTCCCAGTCGCGGGTGCGCTCGGCGAGGTCGGGATGCTCGATCAGTTCCGCGGGAACGATCCCCCGGTAGGCGGCGCGCTGCGAGGCGAGGTGCAGCGCCGCGATGGCGGCGCCATCACCAGGGCCGGCGGTCCGCAGCTTCGCCGCGGGGCTCACCCCGCGCCGAGCGCCTCCTCGTACCCCTTCCCCTCGGTCATCCGCTCGTAGACCCGCTGCAGCACCTCGGGTCGCGCGGACAGGAATCGGCAGCGGGCGTCGTTGCGGCTGCGGCACTCGACCTCCATCACCGACACCGTCTCGCCGGCCAGGCGGCCGAGGAAATCCGCGAGCATCCCCGCCGTGAAGAAGCACATCGGGGCCTGGGCGGTGCCGGGATCGGCCTCGGCCCAGTCGGGGCTGTCGACGGCCAGGGCGGCGCCGCCGACAGCCTGCACGGCGAGCGTCCCCCATCCGTGGTCCCGGAAAAACCCCGAGAGCGCGTCGCTCAGCAGGTTGGCGTCGAGGTCCTGAGGCGCCTGCACGCCGTGGCGGCCGCGCAGCCAGGTGCAGAACGCCTCGTACACATCCTGGCCGGACGCGTACCCCGCTTCCTGGAGGACGGTGATGGCTTGGTCGGGGGTGTGGGTCAACAGGCTGGCGCGCAGCTGGCGGAGCCCGCTGCGGCCGATGGCGAGGCCGTTCCCCGCCGTGGAGGCGCTCATGACGGTCGCCAACTTACTGCTTTCCGCTCGCGCGGCGCAACAGTTCGGCCTCGTCGATGACGGGGACGCGGAGCGCCCGGGCCTTCTCCAGTTTGGACCCGGCGTCCGCCCCCATCACCACCGCGGTCGTCTTCTTGGAAACGTTGTCGGTGACGTGGCCGCCGGCCGCCTCGATGAGCTCCTGGGCCTTGGTCCGGGACAGCGAGGGGAGGGTGCCGGTGATGACGTAGGTCTGCCCCGCCAGCGGGCCGCCGCCCTCGCCGGCGGCGGCGGAGGGCTCGGTCATCGTGAGGCCCAGCTTTTCCAGCCGCGCGATCAACTTGCGGTTGCGGGGCTCGGCGAAGAATCCGGCGACGGCTTCGGCGATCGCCGGGCCGATGCCGCGGATCGTGCCGATGTCTTCGGCGGCGGCCTTGGCGAGGCGGCTCATGGACCCGAAGTGCCGCGCGAGGAGCTTGGCGCCCGCCGCGCCGACGTGCCGGATGCCGAGCGCGAACAGCAGCGTCGAGAGCGGCCGGCTCTTGGAGGCGTCGATCGCGGCGAGGAGCTGCTGGGCGGACTTCTCGGCGAACCCGTCGAGGGTGAGCAGCCGGGCCAGGCTCACCCGGTCGCGATCGTAGAGGTCGGCGACGTTCTCGATGAACTCTGCGTGGAGGAGGGCGCGCACGCGCTCGTAGCCGAGGCCGCGGATGTCCATCGCCCCCCGCGAGGCGAAGTACACGATCCCCTCGAGCACGCGGCCGGGGCAGGAGACGTTGGGGCAATAGGTCATGACTTCGTCCTGCGGGTGCTCGACGCGGGACCCGCAGACCGGACACTTCTCCGGCATCACGAACGGCCGCTCCTCTCCGGTCCGTCGCTCGCGCACGGGGCCGAGCACCTGGGGGATGACCTCGCCGGCGCGCGTCACTTCCACCCAGTCGCCGATGCGGATGTCCTTGGCCGCGATCAGGTCGGCGTTATGGAGGGCCGCCTGCGACACGGTCGCGCCGCCGATCTCCACCGGCTCGAGCACGGCGTAGGGATTCAGGGCTCCGGTGCGGCCTACGTTGATGCGGATGTCGAGCAGTTTGGTCACCTGCACTTCCGGAGCGAACTTGCGCGCAATCGCCCAGCGCGGCTCGCGGTCCCCGACGGTGCCCAGCTCGGCGTGCAGCGCGCGCGGATTCACTTTCACCACCACGCCGTCCGCCCCGTAATCGAGGGTCGGCAGCAGCGCTTCGAGCCTCGTGATCTCCGCGTGGGCCGCCGGGAGGTCGGGGACCAGCGCGTGGTTCGGCTCGACCGGGAAGCCCCAGCGCCCGAGTTGCTCGAGCAGGTCGTGCTGCGTGTCGAAGGGCAGCTTCTGGCCGGGGGCCTCCACGTGGAAGCAGAAGATCCGCAGCCGCCGCGCGCGCGTGATCTTCGGGTCCAGCTGGCGCAGCGCGCCCGCGGCCGCGTTCCGCGGGTTCGCGAACGGCGGTTCACCGGCCTGTTCCCGCTCGCGGTTGAGTTGTGCGAAGCGCGACTTCGACAGGTACACCTCGCCCCGCACTTCCATCTTCTGGGGCCAGCCACCGCCCTGGAGTTTGAGCGGGACGTCGAGGACGGTCTGGAGGTTCGGGGTCACGTTCTCCCCCTCGATACCGTTGCCCCGCGTGGCGCCCGTGACGAACACGCCGTCCTCGTAGGTCAGGCTCACGGCGGCCCCGTCGATCTTCACCTCGAGCGTGTAGCCGGCGCCGACCACTTCGGGGACGAGCCGCGCGTTGCGCTCCTCCCACGCCGTCAGCGCCTCGGCGCTGAACGCGTTGGCGAGCGACAGCATGGGCACCAGGTGGCGGTGCTTCTGGAAGGCCGGGGAAGGCTCGGCCCCGATGCGGCGCGTGGGGCTGTCGGGGGTGCGCAGCTCCGCATGCGTGCGCTCGAGCTCGAGCAGCTCTTGGAAGATCCGGTCGTACTCGGCGTCCGACATCTCCGGCCGGTCGAGCACGTAGTACGCGTGGTTGGCGCGCTCGAGGATCCGCCGCAGCTCGGCGGCCCGGGCCGCCGCGTCCGTCACCGGCCCTTGGCTTCTTCCTGAATGACCGCCATCGCGACGCCCACGAGGCGGTCGAGCTCTTCGGTCGAGGCGTGGGACAGCAGCCCTTCCGCCCCGGTGCCCTCCCGCTGGCCGAAGGACTCGAGCAGCCGCCGCAGGAACGCGAGCAGCGCCACGCGCTCGAGCTCCACGCTCCGCAGGTGATCGTCCGACTGGTGCTGCCGCTGCAGCAGTCGCTCGTAGCGGTGGGCGTTCCGCAGGGTCTGGGCCGTCAGCGCGGCGACGACCTGCACGAACTGCACGTCGGCGTCGGAGAAGGTCGGCCCGTCGCGAAAGGTGCGCAGGAAGATCGCGCCGATGGCGGCGCTGCGCCAATTGATCGGCACGACGGTGATGGACTTCACGCGGCGGTTGATCAACTCTGATTTGACGTGCTTGAGCGAAGGATCGGTCGCGGCGTCGGCGATGAACACCGTCTCCCCGCCCTGGATCGCGCGGCGCAGCTCCGGATAGCGGTCCAGATCCACCAGATAGTTGCGGATCGTGGGGTCCTCGTACGACGCCACGAGCCGCGCCGATTTGCCGCCGCGCTCAGTGAGAAAAATCGAGCAGCGGTCGAGGCCGAACGCCTCGCCGAGCTTGCGCGCGATCGCCTGCAGGATGTCCACGAAGTGTAGCGATCCGGAGATGTCCTTGAGGATTTCGATGACGGCGAGGAGATGCTTGCGCTCGTGCTCGAGCTCGGCCACGCGTGCGGCGAGTCGCTCGGCTTCCGCTGGTGTGAGGGTGGTGGAGACGGACATGGCGTCTAGTTTCGCCCCGGAGCGGAGGGCGCGTCAAGCCATTGCTCCCCTCTTCGGTGCGCGGTAGCTTCGCGCTGGACGTCGGCCGTCAGGTCTTGTCTTTCTTGTCCCGGATCTCGGCGAGGTGCTCGGCGGCTTCCCGCTGGTAGTAATCGTCCATCGCGTCGCCGATCGGGAGGGTGGCTATGGTGTCGTACTGCTCGCGGGCCTTCGCGTATTGCCCGATGTCCCCGTACACCTCCGCGAGCTCGAGCCGGTGATAGATGTGGCGCGGGTTCAAGGCCACCGCGCGTTCGAGGTTCTTGACCGCGTCGTCCCAGTTCGCCCGGCTCATGAACCCGGCGCCGAACAGCATCTTGGCGAAGAAGCGCGTGAAGCCGGAGAGCCGCTTCACCTCCGCGTGCCAGGCGCCGAGGATGTGGTAGGCGGGATCGAGGGTCGAATCGATCTGGACGGCCCGCGTCGCTTCATCGAAGATGATCTTCGCGAAGCGGACCCGCTCTTTGCCGCCACGGGTGCGCGACAGGCGCCCCAGCACCAGCGCCATGGCGTAATGCCCCTCCGCCCTGGTCGAGTCGGCCCGGAGGGCCCGCTCGGCATAAGTGCGACCGATGGAGTAAAGACTGTCGCGCCGATCCTTCAGGGAATCACCCAGCAGCTGTTTCGCCACGTCGCTGATCGCCCGGGCCGCCTTCCAGTTGGCCTCGAAGCTCAGCGAGTCGAGCGCCAGGGCCGCTTGGTAGTGCCGCAGCGCGACGTCGGGGTGCAGGAACGGCTGCGCGCTGTCCCCGCGGGCGATGTGCTCGGCGGCGGTCTGCGCGGCGAGCGGCGCCGCGGTGAGGGCGAGGAGCGACACACAACGCAGGACGTGCATCAGCAACTCCAGAGCGATCGAGGGCGGTAAATGTTCGTGGTTCCCCTGATCGAGCGCAAGCGGGACGGCGGCGTCCTGACTCCGGCCGAGTGGCGTGAGTTGATCGCCGCATACACCGCGGGGGCGGTGCCCGATTATCAGATGTCGGCGCTGCTCATGGCCGTGTTGTGGCGCGGGCTGGAGCGCGCCGAGCTCGGCGCGCTGACCGACGCCATGCTGAGCTCCGGCGATCGCCTCGCCTTCGACGGCTGGCCCGTCCCGCGCGTCGACAAGCACTCGACCGGCGGCGTCGGCGACAAGGTCTCCCTGGTCCTCGCGCCCCTAGTGGCCGCGTGCGGAATCGCCGTCCCGATGATGTCGGGGCGCGGGCTCGGGCACACCGGCGGGACGCTCGACAAGCTCGAGGCCATCCCCGGGTTCCGCACCGGGCTCTCCCTCGCCGAGGCCAAGGCGCAGGTCCTGAAGCTGCACTGCGCGATGCTCGGCCAGACGCCTGAAATCGCTCCCGCCGACAAGCAGCTCTACGCCCTGCGCGACGTCAGCGGCACCGTCGCGGCGATCCCGCTGATCGCCGCGAGCATCATGTCGAAGAAGCTGGCCGAAGGGCTCACGGGACTGGTGCTCGACGTCAAGCACGGCGGCGGGGCGTTCCTGCCGCCGACGGAGACGGCGCTCGACCTGGCGCGCACCATGATCGCCCTCGGAGTGGATCGCGGCTGCCCAACGGTGGCGCTCCTCACGGCCATGGACCGGCCCCTCGGCCGGGCCTGCGGCAACGCGCTCGAAACGGAGGAGGCGATCCAAACGCTGCTCGGCGAAGGACCGGCCGATCTCCTCGAGGTGACGTACGCGTTGGGCGTGGAGATGCTGCTGCTCGCCGGCGTCGAGAAGACCGCCGCGAAGGCCCGCAAGCGCCTCGAAGAGACCCTGCGCTCCGGCCGTGCGGCCGAAAAACTCCAGCAGGTCATCGAAGCGCAGGGCGGGAACCCCAAGATCGTGGAGGACCCGTCGGGGCTGCCGCAGGCGCAGGCGGTCGAGATCTACAAGGCGCAGGAGACGGGCGTCGTGACGCGCGTCGAGCCGCGCACCATCGGGCGCGCGATCATCGCGCTCGGCGGCGGCCGCCAGAAGGTCGAGGACAGCGTCGACCATTCGGTCGGGTTCGTCATCACCGTGAAGCCGGGCGATAAAGTCCTGGCCGGCGAGCCGATCGCCTCGGTGTTCGCCCGCGATGCGGCGGGGGTCGAGCTTGGGCTTGCGGCGCTGACGCAGGCCATCGTCATCGCGGACCGGCTCGCGGAGCGGCCGCTCCCGCTCATTTCCCATCGGGTGACGAAGGAGGGTGTCGAGGAGATGAAGGGGGAAGGGGGCAGACCCAAGGCGGAGGCGAAGGCGCGCAAGCGAGGGTGAGCGGCGAGTTCGGAGGCCGGCCGTGGCATGGGAAGTGCGGGTGACTCGGACTGTCCGACAACTGCGGTCAGGAGGGTAGGCTCATGAAAGCGGTCTCCCTCGGCTCCCTGCTGGCTTTGAGTGGCGTCGTGCTCATGGCCTGCAGCGATGCATCCGTCTCCGGTCCCGACAACACGATCACCGTAAGCGGCACCGTCGTCGACGAGTACCTCAGGCCTCAGGTGTCAGTGGGTGTGCTCATCGAGGGGCGACCCCTGGTGCTCACCGACGCGAATGGCCACTTCACGATAAGCGCCGTCCGGGCGCCGTACACTCTGGTGACCGGGTTGACGTCCGAGCGCGCGGCGCTCATCTACGCCGGGCTGACCCGCACAGACCCGCTGGTGGTCGTGCCCCCAGACCCGTTGCTATCCCCGTTCCGGGGGGCGTATGTCTGGGGTGACGTGTATGGAGGGACGGGCTTGCCGGAGCCGGCGAACCACAGGACCTCCGTGCTGTTCGAGTCACACGAGACTCGTTGGCCCGGGCCCGCCGGAGTGGATCACTACACTCTGCAGCCGCAGTGGCTCGGCCCTGAGACGACAGTCGGCACGCTGCACGCGCTGCAATGGCAATTCGATCCCACGTCCGGCTTGCCGGTCGCGTACAAAGGCTATGGGAACACACCACTCACGTTGTCGAACGGCGGGTATTCCCAGGGTCCGCCGGTGACAATGGCCGCGACGGTGCCGGCCGGATCGATCAGCGGGTCGGTGGCCGTCCCGGATGGCTTCGCTGTTTCTGCCAGGATCCTGCGCGCAGGCTTCGAAACCTCCTCCGCCCGGCCGCCCGCCTGGATGATCCTTACAGATTCCGGCGGCGCGAACAGCTTTACCTACGTCACGCCGGACCTCCCGGGCGCCATGTTTAGCCTCACCGCCCGGGCAGTCGCCGGTCAGGCGTATACCGAGGTTCTGAGGACCGGAATCGGCGCGAACGCCGCCGCCATCACCCTCAGCATCCCTGCCGCGCCGGTGCTGATCGCGCCAGAGAACGGGGCCAGCGGCGTCAACTCCCGCACTGAATACCGTTGGAGTCGAATGACCGGCGCGGTTTATCTGTTGGCTATCTTTTACAGCGGGGCGGAGATTTACATCCCGCCACCTCCGAGCTATTACATCTTCACCAGTGACACCATCGCCAGCATCCCGGACTTGAGCCCGTTCGGACTGTATTCCTACAGCGGAACCCCCCACGTGTGGGAGGTGCGGGCCTGGGCACCGTTCCGCAGCCTGGACGAGATCGCCGCGGCCACGTGGTTCGTGCCCCAGGGCGATGGCGTCTCGGCCGTCAGCGCACCGCGACAATTCACGGTCGCGCGCTGACCCAGAGGGGGCCACCGCGCCGCAATCGTAAGCGCGCCCCGTGAGGTCCTGCCTCTGCCTCCTCGCCACGTTGGTCGTGCCGCCGGCCCCCGCGCTCACGCAGGTGGCCGCTGCATCAGGGGATAGCGCCGTCGTCGCGGCGTTGGAGCGCAGCATCGAGCAAGCGACCATGCGCGGCGACGTCGCCTACCTGGACAGTGTGTACGCCCCCTCCTTTCGCTTCAAGCACTCGACCGGGACCCTCGAAGAGCGGGGGCAGCGGCTGGCCGCGCTCCGCGCGCGCCGCGACACGGTGTTCGCCCGGGACCTCGATTCCCTGGATGTGGAGGTTCACGGGGATATCGCGCTCACCACCGGGCGGATCCACGTACGCCAACAATCGTCCGACCCGCGCTGGCGCGAGTACACGATCCGCTATGTGAGGGTGTATGTGCGTAGGGCGGGGCGATGGCAGCTGCTGACCCATCACTCGACCGGAGAGAGTTTCGGGCCGCTGAACTAGGTGCCGGCCACCCGATCCAGCATCTCCCGCAGATCTTCGAGGTTGAACGGCTTGCGCAGCACCGGCCGCTCCGAGATGCGCAAGGCGTCGCGCGTCTTCGCGGACATCGAATCTCCGGTCGTGAACACGACGCGGCGCTCGCGGCCGCGGCCCTCCAGGCGCAGCTGCTCGAACAGGTCGAAGCCGGTGTGGTGCTCGTCGAGGTGGATGTCGATGAGCAACACGTCGTAACGCGCCTCGCGGGGCTCGAGGCGCCGCGCGGCTGCCGCGTAGTCGGCCGCCACCTCGACCGTGTGCCCCAGTCGCCGGGCCATCAGCTCCAGGCCGCGCCGCACGCTCGGCTCGTCTTCGACCAGCAGCACCGAGAGCGGGCGCTCGGCGGGACGGAGGCGCTCCGGCGCCGCGGGCGCGCTCGCCGCCGCGGCCGCCGGCAGCTCGATGCCCAGCCGCGCTCCCGCGCCCTCCACGTTCACGAGGAACATTCGCCCGCCCATCTGCTTGACCAGGCCGAGGCTGATCGCCAGGCCCAGCCCCGTCCCTTGCTCGCCCTTGGTCGTGAAGAACGGATCGAACGCGCGCTCGAGCAGCTCCGGCGGCACGCCGGGGCCCGTGTCGTCGATGAAGATCGAGACGTACCCGTCGGTGCGCCGCGCCCAGATCAGGATCTTGCCGGGCTTGCCGCTGGACTCGATCGCCTGGATCGCGTTGACGATCCCATTGAGGAGCACCTGCTGGAACTCCTGCTGATCGCCCACCGGGTCGGGGAGGTGCTCGGGGATGTCCGTGGAGAAATGCACGCGCGCCTTCTTGAGCGCGCTCCGTTCCAGCGCCACCACGCGCTCGACGGTGTCGCGGAGATCGATCGGCTGTCGGCTGTGGGGGCGCTGCCGCGCGAAGTCGAGCAGCGTGCGAACGATGCGGCCCGCCCGGTCCGCTTCGGCGTGGATCACTTCGGCGCTTTCGCGCAGCTGCGGCGACGTGGCGTCCACGGCGAGCAGCTCGGCGAACGCGGCGATCGCCGCGAGCGGGTTGTTCAGCTCGTGCGCGACGCCCGAAACCAGGGCGCCCAGCTGCGCGAGTCGGTCCGTTTGCAGCAGCTTGCGCTGCAGCAGCACCTCCCGCGAGACGTCCACGGCCAGGAACAGCAGCTTGGCGGCGCTGCGACCCGGATCCACGTTGGTGATGACGCCTTCCACCTCCGCCACCTGGTCCCCGCCCACCTCGATGCCGAGCCGCACCTGCTGCGGCTTCTGGACGCCGTCGCGCAGCGCGGCGAGGAGCCCGGGGCGTTGGGTTGGGGGCGCCCACTCCGCCAGGTTGCGACCGCGCAGCGCGCGGGCGTCGGTCGCGGCTAAGAGGGCCACCGCCGCGGGATTCGCCTCGAGAATCGACCCGTCTACGACGACGACCAGCGCGGGACTCGGCAGCGTGTCGAACATCTGGTGATAGAGGCGCCGCTCCGCCTCGAACGCCATCAGGATCTGCGCGGCCCGCGACTCCGGAGACAGCTCTTCACGGACCTGGCGGAACTCGAGGACCAGCTGCCCGCGCGGCGTCCGGCTGACGTGCGTATCGAAGATCACGCCCTCGAAGTCGCCGGAGCGCGCCGGGAACAGCACACTGCGGGGCGCGCCGTTGGCGAGCACCTCGGCGAGCGCCTGCTCGACGTGGGTCCCCTTGGCCGTGGGGAAGACGGCCCAGAAGCTCTGGCCCTGGACACGGTCCGGGGCGAGGCCCGTGAGGCGGGCCGCCGTGGCGGACCATTCCTCCACGGTCCAGTCCCGCGCCAGCACCGCCACCCCCACGTCGAGGCTGTCCAGCAGCGCCTTAGGGTCCATGTCCCCCACCGGAACGAGCCGAAAAGCAAACGGCCCCCTTGGCCGATCGCGGGCGCAACGGGGCCGAACTCGTCAATGTGCCGAAGTCGAACCTAGATTACACGATTAGGGCCCGTGCGTGCCCCAGTCAAGCCCCCAAGACCGAGGCGCCGCCGCCACAGGTGACCTCGGTCACACCGGAGGGGGGGTCCCGGTCCCCGGTCCCCAATCCCGAACACTGTCCTCGTCGGGCGCTTCCTGGACTTCCCGCTCCGCCTCTTCCAGCTCGGCGTAGTCGATGTCGGCGTTCGGCCGGCGGCCCGCCGTTGGCTCGGGGGGGGCCTCGCGCCGGGGGAGCAAGAACCAGCCTAGCGCGACGGCGCAAACGACGAGGAAGATCGAGATGGCGAGCGTCGCGGCGCTCCTAGACGTCCAGGTTGCGCACGAACTTGGCGTTTTCCTCGATGAACCTGCGGCGCGGCTCGACTTCGTCGCCCATCAGCGTCTCGAACAATGAGGATGCCTCGAGCGCGTCCTCCATCGTCACCTTGAGGAGCGTGCGCCGGGAGGGATCCATCGTGGTGTCGCGGAGCTGGTCCGGGTTCATCTCGCCCAGCCCCTTGTAGCGCTGGATGAGAATGTTGGCGTTTCCCTCAGCGCCGTTGGAGAACCGCTTCACGTACGCGTCACGCTCTTTCTCGTCGTAGGCGTAGTACGCCTCCTTGCCCTTGCCCACGCGGAACAGCGGCGGCTGCGCGATATAGATGTAGCCTGCGTCGATCAGCTGCTTCATCTCCTTGTAGAAGAAGGTGAGGAGCAGCGTGCGGATGTGCGCGCCGTCGACGTCGGCGTCGGTCATGATGATGATCTTGTGGTAGCGCGCGTTCTCGAGATTGAAGTCCTCGCCCACCCCCGTGCCGATGGCCGTGATGATGGTGCGGATCTCCTCGTTGGAGAGGATCTTGTCGATCCGCGCCTTCTGCACGTTGAGGATCTTGCCGCGCAGCGGCAGGATCGCCTGGAAGCCGCGGTCGCGGCCTTGCTTCGCCGAGCCCCCCGCGGAGTCGCCCTCGACGAGGTAGACCTCGCAGATCTTGGGGTCGTCGAGCGAGCAGTCGGCCAGCTTCCCCGGGAGCAACCCGCCATCGAGGCCGCTCTTGTTGCGCACCAGCTCGCGCGCCTTGCGCGCCGCTTCGCGCGCGCGCGCGGCGTTGAGCGCCTTGCCGATGACCGCCCGGGCCACGCTGGGGTTCTTATCGAAGAACTCGGCGAGCGCCTCGTTCACGACGCTCTTGACGATCCCCTCGATCTCCGAATTGCCGAGTTTCGTCTTGGTCTGCCCCTCGAACTGCGGGTTCTTGACCTTCACGTGGAGGACGCAGTTGAGCCCTTCGCGCACGTCGTCGCCCGTGAGCGTGAACTCTTCCTTCTTGAGGAGGCCGTCCTTCTTGGCCCACTCGTTGATGGTGCGCGTCAGGGCGGACTTGAAGCCCGTGAGATGCGTGCCGCCTTCATGGGTGTTGATGTTGTTGACGAACGTGAAGGTGTTCTCGGAGTACTGGTCGTCGTACTGGATCGCGCCTTCGACCTCCGTTCCCTCCCGCGTGGCCTCGAAGGTGATCGGCTTCGGGTGCAGCGTCCGGCGCGTCCCGATCACCCACTTTACGAATTCCGCGAGCCCGCCCTTATAGAAGTACGTCTCCTCCTTCTGCGACCCCTTGCGCTCGTCCTTGAGCGTGATCGTGAGAGCCTTGTTGAGGAAGGCGAGCTCCCGCAGCCGGTTCGCCAGCGTCGCCCAGTCGAACCGGGTCTCGGTGAAGATGTCCGTGTCGGGTTTGAAGGTGACCGTCGTTCCCGTGCCCTTGGCCTTCCCCACCACACTGAGCTTCTTGACGGTATCGCCGCGCGCGAACGCCATGTGGTGCCGCTTGCCGTCGCGATCCACCCACACCTCGAGCTTCTCGGACAGCGCGTTGACGACGGACACGCCCACGCCGTGCAAGCCGCCGGACACTTTGTACGTGGCCTTGTCGAACTTCCCGCCGGCGTGGAGCAGCGTCAGCGCCACCTCGACGCCCGGTTTCTTCTCGGTCTTGTGGAGGTCGACGGGGATCCCGCGGCCGTTATCGACGACGGTGACGGAATTGTCGCCGTGGATCGTGACGTCGATCCTCGTGCAGTAGCCCGCGAGCGCTTCGTCCACGGAGTTGTCGACGACCTCGTAGACCAGGTGATGCAGGCCGCGCGCCGATACCGACCCGATGTACATCGCGGGCCGGCGCCGCACCGCTTCGAGGCCCTTCAAGACCTGAATGGCGTCGGCCTGGTAGTCGCCGTTGCCCTTGGGCTTGGTCGGGGTCGCCTTCGCTTTTGCCATATCCCTCGAGTGCTACTTGGTGTTCAGAAGCCAGCGAATCGTCTTGATGCGTCCCGGCCCGCGGCCGGCGTTCACGCGCGCCATGATGTCGGGCGCCATCAGCTGCAGCTCGTTCATCCAGGCGCTCGTCCGCACCCGCACGAACAGCGTGCCGTCCGGGGTCACCGACTCAGGGTCGGTCACCGCCGCGATCTGCGGCCCCACGAGTCGGGGCCAGTCGGGGATGACCTGGGCCTGGGCGAGTCGGCGAGCCAGTCCCGAGCGGGCGAGGTAGCCATCCAGAGCCTCGCGCACGGCCACGGGACGCTTGCGTTTTTTGTCGCTCATTAGCCTATGAAAAATAGCCGGAAAGCATTGTCAGGTCAACACTTAGTGCCCTCGTAACCCTAGGGCCCACGCACCGTTACGAAGCTGTCTTTGACGCCCAGGAAGCCAACGACGTCGCGGGCCTCTCCGAGGATCGGGACCTTGTTGCCAAGCACCAGACCCGCCGGCACCGGGAATTTATAGGTGGAGACGAACGTGGACTGGAAGAACCCATCGTCACCGCGGCGCACGCTGTCGACGGTGAGCCAAACGGAGTCGATCCCGTCGTCGTCCCGGACGGAAATCGTTCCCGTGACGGTGTCGGGTGACCGCACCGAGTCCTGGTCGATGGTGAGATGGATGGTGGGCGGGGCGGGGCGGGGGCGGTCCTCCAGGCAAGCCCCCGCGGCGAGGGCGCCCAGGAGGGCGGCTGCGACTACCGCCCCGCGAACTTGGCCGGACGCTTTTCCAGGAATGCGGTGAGTCCTTCCTTCATGTCTTGCGTGGCGGCCAGAAGTCCGAAGTGGTTGGCCTCGAGCAGCAGGCCTTCCTCGAGCGTCATTTCGAGACCCTCGCCCACCGCCTCCATCGACAGGCGGACGGCGAGGGGTCCCATGGAGAGGATACCCCGCAGCAGCTTGTCCGCCTCGGCGAGGAGCTGATCCGCCGGCACCACCTTGTTCACGAGGCCGATCCGGTAGGCCTCCTGCGCGTCGATGATTTCGGCGGTGAGGATCAGCTGCAGCGCCCGTCCCTTGCCGACCAGTCGCGGCAGGCGCTGCGTGCCTCCGTACCCGGGGGCGATGCCGAGCTTCACTTCCGGTTGGCCGAACTTGGCGGTGTCGCTGGCGATACGCACGTGGCACGCCATGGCCAGCTCGCACCCGCCGCCCAGCGCGAACCCGTTGACGGCCGCGATGACCGGTTTGCCGCACGTCTCGAGGCGGCGCAGCACCCCCTGGCCGCGCAGCGCGCGGGCCTTGCCGTCGAAGGGGCCCTGTTTGGCGAGGTCGCCGATGTCGGCGCCCGCGACGAAGGCCTTGGGGCCGGCCCCGGTGATGATGGCGCCCTTGATCGCGTCTTCGGTCGCGATGCGCTCGGCCGCGTCGCCGAGCTCGGCCATCACCTGGTCGTTGAGGGCGTTGAGCTTGTCGGGGCGGTTGATGGTGACGAGCGCGACGCCCTCTCTGATCTCGAAGAGGAGGGTTTGGTAGCTCATGGCGGAGAATGGTATACCGAGAGTGCGGAATGCGGAATGTGGAGTGCGGAATGAATCCGTTGAGTTCGAACCCTCTGGCTGGCTTCGAACTCGCCTTGAAACTCCGCATTCCGCACTCCGCATTCCGCATTAGGTTCATGCCCCATGCCCGTCCAAGCCATCGCCTGGTCGCCCTCGGGCGCCGTGCGCATTGTGGACCAGCGGGCGCTCCCCGAGGATTTCGCGACGCGGGACCTGGAGAGCGTCGCGGCGGTGGCCGACGCGATCCGTCACCTGCAGGTACGGGGGGCGCCGCTCATCGGGATCGCGGCGGCGATGGGGCTGGTGGCGGGGCTGCGCGACGATCGCGGGTTGGCGCGCGGAGCGTTCCTCGCGAAGCTCGAGGGACACGCCGCGGTGCTCGCCGCCACCCGTCCCACGGCGGTGAACCTGCGCTGGGCGCTGGACCGCATGCTCGCCGCGGCACGGGAGACGCCGGGCGAGGGCGGCGCGCTGTGGGAGCGGCTCCAGGTGGAGGCGACGGCGATCTGGGAGGAGGACCGCGCGATGTGCCGGAAGATCGGCGAGCACGGATTGGCGCTGCTTCCCGATGGGGCCAAGGTGCTCACCCACTGCAACGCGGGCGCGCTGGCCACCGGCGGGATCGGAACGGCGCTGGCGCCGATCTACCTGGCGCACGAGGCGGGGCGGCAAGTGCAGGTGTTCGCCGGCGAGAGCCGTCCCGTGCTGCAGGGCGCGCGGCTCACCGCCTGGGAGCTGACCCACGCGGGGATCCCCTGCACGGTGATCGCGGATGCCGCCGCGGGCGCGCTGATGCGCGCCGCGCAGGTGGACGTGGTGCTCGTGGGCGCAGACCACATCGCGCGCAACGGCGACTTCGCCAACAAGATCGGCACGTACGGCCTCGCCGTGCTCGCCTTCCATCATAGCGTGCCCTTCTACTGTTGTGCGCCGTCCTCGACGATCGACTTGGGGCTGGCGGACGGCGACGCGATTCCCATCGAGCAGCGGCCGGCCGAGGAAGTGAAGACGTTAGCCGGCCGCCCCGTCGCGCCCGCCGAGGCGGGGGCCTTGAACCCCGCGTTCGACGTCACGCCGGCGCGGTATGTGACGGGGTACGTCACGGACCGCGGGGTGGTGAAGCCGCCGTTCGGCGGCTAGCGGCCGGTAAGGCTCTCCGTCATTTGTTGGCAGTTCGGGTGAAGAAGACGCTCGTGACGTTGTCCCCGTCAGGCTGTGTAAACGTGGCCACGAAATCATTCTTAGCACTGGCCAGCCCGAAGTAGTCTCCCAGAAAGAGTCGACCCGCGAAATTCGGGAGGACGGCTTCGATATTAAATGAGCCGTTTGTGAGGCGTGCCTCACCAGTCCAGCATGCTGAATCAGTCGCGGTGCCCTTGGTCCCAGGATGGCACTGAATCAACCAGCGGTCCGTTGGAAGGCCCGGTTGAGCATCGTTAAACCGGAAGTCGTAGTAGGAGACGCCGATCGTGCCGTTGTCGCCCACGGCGACCGAAGGAATGAACGACTGCCGGTTGGCTGCCGGAATGTCGAGCGGCGTCTGGTTCACCCGAATCGGCACCGACCAGGAGAAGCCCCCGTCCGCGGACATCGAGAAAGCAATGTCGTTGTACTGAAAATTGGAGAAGCGGCCGTCCTCCCAAACCGCATACAGGCTCCCAGTTCGCCCGTCTACCGCGAACGAAGGATTGGTCGGATCCTGCACCAACTGGCCTGTCTCGGGGTCGACGACGAGCGTATTCCCGGAGCGGACGTACAGCGGCGTCATGGTGACGGCGTTGATCGGCGCAGACCACGTCCGGCCGTGGTCGGTCGAGCGCAGTAGTTGCAGGCTGGTCTCAGTGATGGGGCCGTTGGGCTGCTGCGCGTAGAATTCATAAAGGTCTACGAGCGTCCCGTTGGGTAGCACGAGGATCTGGCTGAACTGGGTGAAGCTTTGCGAGGCAGTTTCAATGATGGCCCGCGGCGGTTCCCAGGTTGAGCCGCCATCGGCCGTCCGGGAGAACACGACCGCACCGCTGTGAGGCGAGTTGGTGCCGTTCCAGATGGCGTAGACGAGCGACGCGTTCGTGGGATCCGCCGTGATCGAGGGATGGTCGGCGGGCGGATCGACGCTGCTTGATCCTGGCGGTACCGACGCGGTCCAGTGCAGACCACCGTCCGTGGATTTCAGGACTTCCGGTAGCACCGAGGAAAGGGCGTTCCCCGCGAGAGCGATCCCGTACAGGGTCCCGTCGGGCGCGAACGAGAGCCATACATCCCCAGCGATCAAGAACTGCCCGCCGGCGCAGGTCGTCAGCGGAACGGGAACGCGTTGCCACGTCTGGCCTCCGTCGAAGGAAGCCGCGGCGACGATGTTTTGGAACGGCCCCTGGATCCACGCCGCCACGATGTTGCTGGGACGGACTGGGTTCACGGCGACGAAGGGCTCCTCAGCTTCGTCAATGGGCCAAGCCCCACTGGCAAATCCATCGTCGCAAGTCCCAACGGCATTGGGTCGTGACAGCTCAACAAGCGAGACGACGCTCTGGGCCGCCACGGCAGCGTCGACGCCGGGAACGCGAGGCGCCGTGGGGGTGCTGCGGTCGGCGCAGCCGGCGAGGAAGGCTGCTGCGGCCAGGAGGGTAATCGCAATCGGAGAGGTTCTCATCGCTCCTCCACTTCTGTGTGGATCTAACTGTCGACGTTCAACGTGGCCGTCGACGTGTGCCAGAGGCAGGGCTTCCCATGCTCAGTCCAGTTGGGTTCGCACCACTTGTCTGTCCCTTTTCCAGTTATCGAGGGAGCTTTAGCGGGCCCGGCACTCCATCCCGTGCCCCCGAGGTCGCTCTGGTCGGACAGGCGGGGTATGTTAGGCCGCTGCCGTGAGTGCTTTGTCAAATCGGCGTCAAACGGATCCGCATGGTCGAGCTGAGAACATTCGGCGGACTATCGATTGAGGTGGACGGCGTGCCAGGTACAGGCGCGGCCGCTCAACGGAAGACCCTCGCTCTCCTCGCGCTCCTCGCCAGGCACCCCCGAGGTCTGGGCCGCGACAAGCTTATCGCCTACCTATGGCCTGAAACTGACGAGGAGCACGGTCGAAGTCTGCTGCGCC
>Ga0209376_1001666_pt1 | contig 21997 bp, 20 predicted proteins | sample GraSoiAngelo_134_FD_185891 | JGI IMG/M metagenome (GOLD analysis project Ga0209376, IMG submission 185891) | Grasslands soil microbial communities from the Angelo Coastal Reserve, California, USA - 14_0929_05_30cm (SPAdes) (version 2) | ecosystem: Environmental > Terrestrial > Soil > Grasslands ... | reverse complement strand
CGAGGAGTACGGCGGGCAGGGGTTCGACTTCTTGACCGAGCTGATCCTCAACGAGGAGCTGAGCTGGGGGTGCGCCGGCATCGCGGTGTGCATCCAGTCGATGGCGCTGGCGATGGCTGGCATCCGTGCGAGCGGCACGGACGAGCAGAAGAGGCGCTGGCTGCCCGAGTTCACCAACCCCGACAGGCTGGTGCTCGGCGGGCTGGGACTGACCGAGCCGGACTCGGGCTCCGACGCGCTGGCGATGAAGACGCGCGCGACGCGCGTGAGCGACGGCTACGTGCTCAACGGCACCAAGCAGTTCTGCACCAACGGCGGCATCGCCGACTACCACGTCATCTACGCCAACACCGACCCGTCGAAAGGCCCAGCGGGGATCGCCTCGTTCCTGGTCGAGAAGGACACGCCGGGGCTGCGCATGGGCCGCAAGGAGAAGAAGCTGGGCGTCCGCGCCAGCCACACCGCGCAGGTCATCCTTGAGGACTGCCACGTTCCGCTCGACCACCGCCTCGGCGGCGAGCCGGGCGCAGACGGTGCGGGCCCTGGAGCGCTCGGCGCCTTGGCGACGTTGGAGGCGACGCGTCCGGGGGTAGCCGCCGGCGCGCTCGGCATCGCGCGCGCGGCCTACGAGTTCGCCCTCGAGTACGCCCAGGACCGCAAGCAGTTCGGCAAGCCCCTCTGGCAGCACGAGGCTGTGGGCTTCAAGCTCGCCGACATGGCGATGAAGATCGACGCCGCACGCCTGCTCATCTGGCGCGCCGGCTGGATGGCCACGCGGGGCGACGCGTTCGAGCGCGCCGAGGGTTCGATGGCCAAGTGCTTCGCCGCCGACGTGGCGATGGAGGTCACGACCGACGCCATCCAGGTTCTCGGCGGCTACGGGTACATCAAGGAGTACCCAGTCGAGAAGTGGTTTCGGGACGCCAAGATCTACCAGATCTGGGAGGGCACGGCGGAGATCCAGAGGCTTGTCATCTCGCGCGCCATCGCCGGCCAGCGCGCGGCCATCAAATTGAGAGGCTGATGAATGTTTGACCTGACAGGCAAGGTCGCGGTCGTCACCGGTGCGTCGCGCGGCCTCGGCCGCCAGGACGCGCTGACGCTCGCGAGCATGGGCGCCGACGTCGTCATCACGGACGTCCTCGTCGAGGACGACCCCAACCTGCAGCAAACGGCCGAGTCGCAGGGCAGCATGCTGGCCCAGGTCGCGGTGTCGCAGGGCTGGGTTCACTCCAACGCAACCGCCGAGGAGATCCGGAAGATGGGACGCAAGTCCCTCGCCATCAAGATGGACGTCACCAACCGCGACCAGGTCAAAGAGGTCTTCAAGAAGGTCAAGGACGAGTTCGGCAAGATCGACATCCTGATCAACAACGCGGCCACGCTCGACCACGCGGCCCAGATTCCCAACCAGTCCTACGAGCTGTGGGACCGCGATGTGAAGGTCAACCTCACCGGCGCCTTCAACTGCACGAAAGAGGTATGGCCTTACATGGTCGAGAACAAGTGGGGCAGGCTGATCTTCATGTCCTCGGTCGCCGGCACCCTTGGCGGTTTCGGCCAGGCGAGCTACTCGTCGACCAAGGCCGGCTTGATCGGCCTGGCCAGGACGGCCGCGCTTGAGGGCGGCCGGCACAACATCACGTCCAACGCGATCGCGCCGGGCATCATCGAGTCCGAGGCGGGCAAGGCTGCCGCCGCCAACAACCCGATGTACGAGCGCTTCAAGTCGAGGACCGTTTTCAAGCGCTTCGGCCAGCCCGAGGACATCGCCAGCACGATCGCGTTCCTGTGCACCGAGGAGGCCGGCTACATCACGGGCGCGGTGATCGAGGTCGCGGGCGGCATCCCGCTGTTCACGGCCTAGGCCGGCGATGGGCGAGCTCGTCGACGTCAGGCGCGAGGGCGCTGTCGCCCGCGTCGTCATGCACCGCAAGGGCAACAACGCGATCGCTGAAGACCTGATGCAGGAGCTCGCGGCCGCGTTCGACGAGCTGGGCAAGGACGCGTCGGTCCGCGTCGTGGTGCTGGCGTCGGAGTACGAGAAGTACTTCAGCGTCGGCGCCGACCTGACCTCGATGATGGGCATCGACCGCGAGGCGCCGGACGCCACCGACCAGATAGCGCTGTTCATGCGCCGGATGAACCACCACTTCATGGCCATCGAGCGGTGTCCGAAGCCGGTGATCGCGGCCATCAACGGCCACGCGCTCGGCGGCGGCAGCGAGCTGACGCTTTGCTGCGACTTTCGGGTCATGGTCGAGGACGGGCGCTCCAAGATCGGCCAGACCGAGTCTTCGCTGGGCATCATCCCCGGCGCCGGAGGCACCCAGCGCCTGCCGCGCCTGATCGGCAAGGCGCGTGCCCTTCCTTACCTCATCCTGTCGACGCGACTGTCGGCGAAAGAGGCCGAGGCCGCGGGCTGGGTCGACCGCGCCGTGTCCCCCGATGAGTTCCAGGCCACGGTGGAGGAGCTCGCCGGCCGGCTCGCCAAGGCGCCGACGTTTGCGATCGCGATGATCAAGGACGCGGTTCGCCGGGGCCAGGACCTCCGCCTGGACGACGCGCTGAACATCGAGTCCGAAGACTTCGCCCGCGCGGCCCTGAGCATGGATGCCGCGATCGGCATCATGTCCTTTCTGAGCAAGCAAGAGCCGGAGTTCACCGGCTCGTAGTCGATTTCCCCTAGCGCTCTTCGTCGTACTGGGCAGGAGGTAAGCCATGAAATACGTTTTGTTGTTCGGCGGCACGATGGAGGGTGCGGACCAGCTCGAGGGCGCGGCCAAAGAGCAGACGATGGCCGACTACGAGAAGTCGGGGCAGTGGTTCGAGAAGTACTCGAAGTCCGGAAAGATCGTCGGCGGCCACGAGCTGCAGGGCCCGAGCACCGCAACCACGGTCTCGCGCAGAAACGGCAAGGTCACGGTCACTGACGGTCCGTTCATCGAGTCCAAAGAGGTGATCGGCGGCTACGCCGAGATCGAGGTGGCCGACCTCGACGAGGCGCTGGCCATGGCCAAGGAGTGGCCGGGCACGGTCGAGATCCGGCCGGTCGTCGACCACTCGCAGGACCAGGAGAGGGCGCGGTCATGAAATACGTCCTGATGTTCGTCGGCACCCAGGAAGACCAGGACCGGTGGGACCGCCACTCGAAGGAAGAGCGTGCCGCCGCCATGGCTGCGGCCGGCCAATGGTTCGGCCGCTACATGGGCGACGGCAAGGTCGTCGGCGGCGAGCAGCTCCAGGGCCCGCACACAGTCACCACCGTGCGTGGACCGAGCGGAAACCGTGTCGTCGTCGATGGTCCGTTCATCGAGTCCAAGGAGATCATCGGGGGCTTTGCGATCGTCGAGGTCAAGGATCGGGACGAGGCCCTCGAGATGGCCAAGGCATGGCCCTCGGGACCGGTCGAGGTCTGGCCGGCGGCGGAGCGATAGGGACTGAGCGGCCCACGAAACGCGACGGAGGCAGCCGTCGTCGCGGTCTTCCGCGAGGAGGCCGGGCGCCTGACAGCCGCGCTGGTGCGGATCCTGGGCAACTTCGACATCGCCGAGGAGGTGGTCCAGGACAGCCTCGTCACGGCGCTGGAGAGATGGCCGGACCAGGGCATACCCGACAACCCCGGCGCGTGGTTGATGACGACCGCGCGCCGGCGCGCCATCGACCTGCTGCGCCGCGACAGGCGGTATGCCGAGAAGGTCCTGATCCTGGAGCGTTCGAGCGTGGTTGGTGACCCGGTGGAGGCGGACGACCGGCTGCGCCTGATCTTCACCTGCTGCCACCCCGCGCTTCCCCAGGAGGCCCAGGTCGCGCTCACGCTGCGCGCGGTCGCCGGCTTCACGACCCAGGAGATCGCGGCCGCGTTCCTCGTCTCCGAGCCGGCGATGGCCCAGCGCATCGTCCGGGCCAAGCGCAAGATCGTCGCCGCAAACATTCCGTATCGCGTGCCTGAAGGCGCTGAGCTTCCGGCGCGCCTGGAAGCCGTGCTCGCGGTCCTCTACCTGATGTTCAACGAGGGCTACTTGAGCCGCGGCACGGGGGCCGGGATGAGGCGCGACCTCGCCGACGACGCGCTGTGGCTGACCAGGCTCCTCGACCGCCTCCTGCCCAGCCAGGCCGAGGTGCTCGGACTGCTCGCGCTGATGAAGCTGCACCTGGCCCGCTCGGCCGCGCGCTTCGACGCGGCCGGGGAGATGGTCCTGCTTCCTGAGCAGGACCGCTCGCGTTGGGACCAGGAGGCGATCGCCGAGGGACTGCGCACGCTCGACACGGCCGCGCTGATGCGGCGCCCTGGTCCGTACCAGCTCCAGGCCGCGATCGCGGCGGTGCACGCCGAGGCGCCCTCGTGGGAGACGACCGACTGGGAGCAGGTGGTGACCCTGTACGACGCTCTGCTCCGATCCGCGAACTCGCCTGTGGTGCGCCTGAACCGGGCGGTGGCATTGAGCCACGTCCGCGGCGCGCAGGTGGCCCTGGGCGAGGTCAACGACCTCGCGCTGGCGCTCGGCGACTACCACCTCTTCCACGCCACGCGCGCCGAGCTCCTGGACGAGTTGGGCGAGGCCGCGCTGGCCACAGAGGCGCGCAGACGGGCGCTCGAGCTGTGCCAGAACCCGGCGGAGCGCGCCCTGCTCCTACGGAAGCTGGGGCACTAGCTCCTCGGCCCGCCGCCAGTGCTCGAGCAGCAGCCGCACGTGGTCGGGCGTGTAGATCATCTCCGGCGGCACGAAGTGATGGACGCCGGCGTACCTGTGGACCCGGATGTCCGCGAACAGCTGCGCGAGTATCCCCGCCTTCAGGGCTTGCTCCGGATGCGACAGGTCGCCGTAGCCGTAAAAAACTGGGAAGGGCGCCGCCCGCAGCATCTCGCGGTCGAATTCATACGCCTCGAACGCGCGGATCAGGGCGGCGATGCCGGCGGGCCGCTTCTGCATCTCGGGCGAAACCGGCCCTGGCGGCGGCGGGGCCAGCACGGCGCCCGGTTTCACCTGCTCGCGCACGAAGGCCGCCATGAACTGGTCGCCTTCCAGGCCGTCGAGCTTCTGTCTCAGCGCCGCGAAGAAAGCCTCCTCCGCCTCGGTCAAGGTGCCCGGGATCTGGGCCGGCTCAAAGAGGGAGAGGCTCAGGATCCGCTTCGGTCGCGTGCCCGCGTAGGCGAGGGAGATGAAGCCCCCGCCTGAATAACCGAGGAGGTGAAACCGGTCCAGCCCGAGGCCGTCGGCCAGCCGGTCGACGGCGCTCAGCTCCTCGTCGATCGAGTAGCCGGCCGGCGGCTTCGCCTCCCGGTAGACCTCGAGGTCCTTGAGGTGGAGGTCGGCCTCCCCGGCGACGCCGTCGAGGAGCGGCTTGTAGCGCTGCGCCGCCGGCGCGACGCTGCCTGGCACACAGATGACTCGAGGTTTCATACGGGCGCCTTCCTCCTGATCACGTCCAACGCTTCATCGACGCGCTTGGGGTCAAGCCCAAGCACACGGATCACCAGCTCCTTGGTTTCGAAGTTGGGATACGACCCGACCGAGACGTCGGGGTATCTCTCCTCGAGGTCGCGCATCAGGGGGTAGAAGCGCGCCTCGACGGCGAAGGTGAACCTCAGCTCCCGCACCGTGGCGGCGTTGCCGGAAGTCAGGAACTCGGGCTCGATCTCCTCGGTGAAGATGCCCTTCATCTCCATGGGCACCCCAGGCAGGACGAAGATCCGCTTGCCCTTCACCTCGTAGAGCGCCCCGGGCGCCATCCCGCGCCGGTTTCTGAAGACGTGGTTCGGGTGCGCAGGGATGCGCGCCATGCGCAGGTTGCCCTCGGTCACGTCGGGCGACTCGAGCAGGCCCATCGCGTGCATTCGCTGCACCCTCCGCTCGATGCGCGCGCGGGTCTCGTCCCAGACGACCAGCTCCCTGCCCAGCGCTTCGGCGAGCGCTGCAAAAGTCCGATCGTCGGGCGTGGGCCCGAGGCCGCCGCTGAGAAAGACGTCGGTGAGGTCGGGGTCTTCGAGCTCGCGGCCCAGCTGCTCCATGATCTCGCCGGGCTTGTCGCGGATCTGGGTCACTCGCTTGACCGGATAGCCGAGCAGGCGAAGGCGCTCCGCCATCCAGTGCGAGTTGGTGTCTACGGTGAAACCGCCCACGAGCTCGTCGCCAATCGCAACGATGCTCGATTGCGGCATCGGTGCAGCATAGAGACATGGAGCGATTGCACGCCGTCGTCCACGGCGACGTGCAGGGTGTGGGGTTCCGCTACTTCCTCCAGCACAAAGCGAGGGAGCTCGACTTGCGCGGCTGGGTGCGCAACAACGACGACGGCACGGTGGAGCTGGTCGCCGAGGGGCCGCGAGACCGCCTCGAGGAGCTCAGGCGCGCCGCCGAGCAAGGCCCGAGGATGGCCCGCGTCGACCGCGTCGACACCCGGTGGTCGAGCGCGTCCGGAAAGCTCGATCGGTTTGAGCTCGCCTGGTGATCCTTGCGGTTCCTTTAACATCGGTCGGCGCGGCGATCTCTTCGCTCCGCGACTAGAGGGAGGTAGATGGACCCAAGTACAGCCTGGTTTGGCGTGGCCGGGGGACTGGCCGCGGTTGTCTTTGCCGTCGTCCTGATCTACCTCGTCCTCAACCAGCCGACGGGCAACGACCGCATGCGCGAGATCGCCTCGGCCATCCAGGAAGGGGCAGCCGCCTACCTGAACCGCCAGTACACGGTCATCGCGATCATCGGCGTGGTCATCGCGATCGTCATCGGCTTCTTCATCGACTGGACGACGGCCGGTCTCTACATCGTCGGCGCGGTGCTCTCGGCTGCCGCCGGCTACGTCGGCATGAACATCGCGGTCCGCTCGAACCTACGCACAGCGGAGGCGGCGCGCCGCGGTCTGAACGCCGCGCTCGAGGTCGCCTTCCGCGGTGGCGCCGTGACCGGGTTCATGGTCGTCGGACTCGGACTGTTGGGCGTCGCTGCCGCGTATCTCGTCTTCAAGAAGCCCGAGGCGCTGGTCGGCCTCGCCTTTGGCGCGAGCCTCGTCTCGGTCTTTGCCCGGTTGGGCGGCGGGATCTACACCAAGGCCGCGGATGTCGGTGCGGACCTGGTGGGCAAGGTGGAGGCCGGGATCCCCGAGGACGATCCGCGCAACCCCGCCGTCATCGCCGACAACGTGGGTGACAACGTCGGCGACTGTGCGGGCATGGCGGCCGACCTGTTCGAGACCTACGCGGTGACCATGATCGCGGCCATGCTGCTCGGCTCGCTGCTGTTCCCGGGCCAGGTCGGCTGGGTCGTCTATCCGTTGCTGCTGGGGGCGGTCAGCGTGGTCGGCTCGATCGCCGGAACTTTCTTCGTCCGCATCTTCAACCCGCGCTGGATCATGGGCGCGTTGTACGCCGGCCTGCTGGTCGCGGTCGCGATCGCGGTCGTCGGGTTCTGGATCGTCACCGCGTACATGAAGGGCGGTGGATATCTGGCCGGTGGCTCGGCGCACGGCGTCCACGACCCGGCAAACCTTTTCTTCGCGGCCCTGGTCGGCGTCGTGATCACGGTGCTCATCGTCGCCATCACCGAGTTCTTCACCGAGACCGCCTACTGGCCCGTGCACCTGATCGCCAAGGCCTCGGTGACCGGGCACGCGACGAACATCATCGCGGGGCAGGCGATCGGCATGATGGCCACCGCGCTCCCGGTGGTGGTGATCGCCGCGGGCATCCTGATCAGCTATGGGCTCGGCGGTCTGTACGGGATCGCGATCGCTGCGACGGCCATGCTCTCGATGACGGGCATCATCGTCGCCATCGACTCCTACGGACCCATCACCGACAACGCAGGCGGCATCGCCGAGATGGCCAAGCTGCCGAGCGAGGTCCGCGCCATCACCGACCCGCTCGACGCGGTCGGCAACACGACCAAGGCTGTGACCAAGGGCTACGCCATCGGCTCGGCGGGACTGGCAGCCCTGGTGCTCTTCGCGTCCTACAACGAGGAGCTGGTGAAAGCCGGCCATGCGGTCCAGTTCCAGCTGACCGACCCAACCGTCATCGCCGGCATCTTCATCGGCGGCATCCTTCCGTTCCTGTTCGGATCGCTGGCGATGCTCGCCGTGGGACGCGCGGGTGGGCTGGTCGTCGAGGAGGTCCGCAGGCAGTTTCGGGACATCAAGGGAATCCTCGAGGGCACCGGCCGGCCGGAGTACGGCACGGCAGTACGCATCGTGACGGCCGCAGCTCAGCGGGAGATGATCCTGCCCGGCGTCATTCCAGTGATCGCGCCGATCGCCGTCGGCTTCATCCTCGGACCAAAAGGCCTGGGCGGAATGCTGCTCGGCGCGATCGTGACCGGGCTGTTTCTCGCGCTTCAGATGACCAGCGGTGGTGCCGCGTGGGACAACGCCAAGAAGTACATCGAGGAAGGGCACCTCGGCGGCAAGGGGTCGGAGGCGCACAAGGCGGCGGTCACCGGGGACACGGTCGGCGACCCCAACAAGGACACCGCCGGACCCGCGATCAACCCGATGATCAAGGTCGTCAACATCATCGCCATCCTCATCGCGGCAGCGATCTCGACCAACTACCTGATCCACTAGCGACCGTCTTAAACTCGTTCGTGAGGTGGACGACTACCAGAAGGAGATCGCCGACCTCGAAGCCCAGGTCGAGCAGATGGTCGAAGAAGAGGGCGACGCCAAGACCATCGCCGAGCTGAGCATGCAGCTCGACATCCTGAAGGCGATCTACGCCCGCGCCACCGACCTGCACGCCCGCGGGCTGAAAGACGAGGGCCTCCGTTACGGCCTTCGCATCCAGGGCTATGGCGACTGGACGCTCGACAACGTCTACGCCTTCGTCTACGAGCGATCGATAGAGCTCGAGCCGCGGGCCCACAGCGCGTTTGTCGGCGGCATCCGGTCGACCGACTTCGCGCTCATGCTGAATCCCTGAACAGGAGGGGCACATGGAGACGCCGCTCACACCTCTGGAGTTCGCGAGACGGACGCGCAAGCTGTACGGCGAACGTGTCGGCGCCGTCGACGGCGAGCTGCGCCTGACCTACGAGCAGTTCTTCGACCGGTGCGACCGCTGGTCGGCGGCGCTGCAGGGGATGGGCGTGCGCAAGGGCGACCGCGTCGCCTACATCGCCCCGAATACGCACGAGCAGCTCGAGTCGTTCTACGCCGTACCCCAGATCGGAGCCGTCCTCGTGCCGATCAACTTCCGCCTCACGGCGGACGACTTCGTGTACATCACCTCCCACTCGGGGGCGAAGGTGCTGTGCGTGCACCCGGACTACGTGTCCGCGATCGACGGGGTGCGCGATCAGCTGAAGGGTGTGGAGCACTTCGTCGTCCTCGGGCCGGCGCCGGACAAACGCTGGCTCGGCTACGAGGCGGCGATCGCCGGCGCAAGGCCGGAGTTCAAGCGACCTGAGATCGACGAGAGCGACCTGCTCGCCCTGAACTACACGAGCGGCACGACCGCGAAGCCGAAGGGCGTGATGATCACTCACCGCAACGCCTGGATGAACGTGATGGACACGCTCGTCCACTTCCACATCACCGTCGACGACACGTACCTGTGGACGCTGCCGATGTTCCACGCCAACGGCTGGACCTTCGTGTGGATCATCACGGCGGTTGGCGGGCGGCACATCTGCCTGCCCAAGGTCGAGCCGGCGCGCGTGTTCGACCTGATCCGCAGGGAGAAGGTGGGCTGGCTGTGCGCCGCGCCGACGGTGCTGATCTCGCTTGCCAACGCGCCGGCCGAGGTGCGAGGACAGGTGCCCCGCGGCGTGCACGTCGTCACCGCCGGCGCGCCCCCGGCCGCGGCGACGATCGAGCGCATGGAGGGCGAGCTCGGGTGGGAGGTCACCCAGGTCTACGGCCTGACGGAGACGTCGCCCTTCCTCACCATCTGCGAGCCCCGACCCGAGCACACCTTCATGAGCGCGGCGGACCGCGCCGTGATCAAGGCGCGGACCGGTGTGGAGATGATCGGCGCCGGCGAGATGCGCGTCGTGGACGACAAGGGTCAGGACGTTCCGGCTGACGGCCAGACGCTCGGCGAGATCGTCTTCCGCGGCAACGTCATCCTCAAGGGCTACTACAACGACAAGGAGGCGACCGAGAAGGTCATGGGCGACGGCTGGTTCCACACCGGCGACGCAGCCGTGCTTCACCCCGATGGTTACGTCGAGATCCGCGACCGGATCAAGGACGTGATCATCAGCGGCGGCGAGAACATCTCCTCGATCGAGGTCGAGGGCGTCCTGCTCCGCCACCCGGCCGTCCAGGAGGCGGCCATCGTGGGCCTGCCGCACGAGAAGTGGGGGGAGGCGCCGTTCGCCTACGTGGTTTTGAAGCCGGGGGCGTCGGCGACCGAGGCCGAGCTGATCGCGTTCACCCGCGAGCGGCTGGCGCACTTCAAGGCGCCGCACGGGGTCACTTTCGTGCCGGAGCTGCCGAAGACCGCGACCGGAAAGATCCAGAAGTACGTGCTGAGGAAGGGCGCCGCGGCGATCGTCCGCCAGTAACTAGGTCCAGACCTCGGTCTTCACCCACTCGAGGCCGGTCCGCGTGACTCGCGCGGTGACCAGCGTGCCGCCGGCCAGCGACCGCTCGTCGAACAGCTTCAACGTCCGCGGCCGGAAGCGGTAGCAGGGAAGGTCGTTGCCCTCGGCGTCGAACTCCTTGAACCGCCGGGCGTAAGGCTCCGCGCTCCTGGTCACGCCGGCGGTCCCGAAGAGCTGGATGCCCCGGTCCGGCCTGCCCCAGACCTGGTTGGACGCGTACACGGTCACTGCCGCGGACGGATTTCGCGCGAGGTTGCGCGAATGGATGGAGTCCGCGTCCGAGATCCAGAAAACCTCGAAGAGTTGGTTCCACGCGAAGTACATGTGGTTGATGTGCGCGCGGCCGCGCGGCGACACCGTCGCAAGCGAGCAGAGGGGAGAAGCGTCCATCAACCGCCGGGCGACACGTTGCAGCTGCAGGGAGGAGAACCGACGCGATCGCCGCTCGACCGTCATCGACTCTTAGTCTGGCCCTCGCGGCAGGCCGAACGTGACCGTCGGGGCGATGCTCACGATCTTGCCCTCGACTTTGATCAGCTTCCATCCACCCTCGTGGACCATGCGGTGGTGGGCCTTGCGCAGGCCGCTGTCGACCAGGCGCCGGGAGCGGCCGACGTCGACCGGCAGCGAGTCGGCCTCGAAGAGCACTCGCATGACGCTGGAGTCGCAGGCCAGGCGCTGCACGGTGGCCGAGGGCAGAGGCAGAGAGAACTCCATCTCCCCGCCCGCCGCCCCGGCCATCGCGCGCAAGGTCTCGACCGTGGCCGTGACCTGCACGTTGGCCGGTCCTCCCGCGGTCAGCTGCTCGTAGAAGGCGTCTGCCATGCGCTGGTCGCGGGTCCGGTCATCGTGCGCGCCCGACGGCCGGGCAAGAGGTTCGAGTACGCCCCGCACCTCACCACCCCTGGCCGGGTCGAGCACGCCGTTGATCAGCAGGCAGCCATCCTCGGCCGTGCTCAGGCGCAGGTAGCTCTCCTCCACCAGCTGCTCTTGCTCGCGGTTGTAGGCCTTGCTGTCGCGGGCATGTCGGTAGTGCATGACCTTGTAGTGGAACTTGCCTGGCGAGTGCTCCCTGGCCAGAGGCAGGAGCTCTGACTCCTCGAAGCCCGTGACCTTGTCGGCCGTGTTGGCGATGGTCGTCAGGTGGGCGTAGCCGATGTCGCCAGAGCTCAACGCCTCCAGGCTCTGCGGCAGCTCCTCCATGTGCTTGCCCACCTGGAGCGCCCTCCAGGCGGCGCTGGAGGTCATGTGGCAGTTGAAGCGCATCCAGTCTGCGGCCGAGTTGAGCCCCTCGTCGTCCCACTGCTCGCCTTGAGCGAACTCGGCCGCGAAGCGGGCGAACTCGAGCTCGAGCTTGTCGATGGCGTGGCGCAGGCCCTGCAGGACAAAGCCCACGTCGCGTTCCTCCGACTGGATCGCAACCATGCCGAAATCGTGGCAAAAAAACGTTCGTACGTCCAGTTCAATCATGTAAATTTATATTCACATCAGCACCTCCAACGGCCACCAGTCCCACCCCTGTCACCCCCTTCACCGTCTCGTCCGTAGAAGTGCCAAGATTTCGAAAGTGGAACTACCGGACCGCTACAACATCGGCGCCGACCTCCTCACCCGCAACCTCGAGGCCGGCCGCGAGAGCAAGGTCGCGATCCACTCGGCAGCCGGAGACGTCACTTACGGCGCCCTCGCCGGCCTCGCCTCCGGCGCCGCCCAGCAGTTCCTCGACCACGGCGTCCGGCGTGAAGAACGAATCCTGATCGTCGGCTTCGACTCCCCCGGGTGGGTGGCCTCCTTCCTCGGCGCCATCCGCATCGGCGCGGTCCCGGTCCCGGTCAATCCCCTCTTGCAGCGAAGCGAGGACTACCTGCACTACATCGAGGACTCGCTCGCGCGCGTGATCGTCGTCGACCAGAACAGCGAGGAGAAGCTGAAGGCCGCCGCCAAAGACCAGAGCCTGCTGCGCGCCGACCAGCTCGAGCCGGCGGACGAGGTCCCGCCCGCGCCCACGCGCAAAGACGACATGGCCTTCTGGCTCTACAGCTCGGGCAGCACCGGCAAGCCCAAGGCCGTCGTCCACCTGCAGCACGACATCCCCTACACGTGCGTCACCTATGCGGAGCAGGTCCTGGGCATCACCGCAGAGGACACGACCTTCTCCACGACCGGCCTCTTCCACGCCTACGGCTTCGGCAACAACCTCACCTTTCCTTACTGGGTCGGCGCCAGCACCGTGCTGCACGCGGGCCGGCACACGCCGCAGACCGTCCTCGACACCATCGAGGCGCACAAGCCGACGCTCTTCTTCAGCGCCCCCACCCTCTACAACGCGATCCTCAACTTCGAGGGGGCGAAGTCGAGGAACCTGTCCAGCATCCGCCTCTGCGTGGCCGCCGCCGAGGCGCTGCCGGCTGAGGTCTGGCGGCGGTGGAAGGACGCATTCGGGCTGACCATCCTCGACGGCGTCGGCTCCACCGAGATGCTGCACATCTACTGCTCCAACCGGCTCGACGACTTGAAGCCCGGGAGCAGCGGTAAGCCGGTGCCCGGCTACGAGCTGAAGATCCTCGACGACGAGGACAACCCGGTGAAGCCGGGCGAGGCGGGCGACCTCTACGTCAAGGGCGACAGCGCGCTCGCCCTGTACTGGGCGCAGCACGAGAAGTCCAAACGCAGCATCCTCGGCGAGTGGTTCTTCAGCGGCGACCGCTACCGCGTCGACGAGGACGGCTTCTACTGGTACGAGGGCCGCTCCGACGACATGATCAAGGTCAGCGGGCTGTGGGTCTCGCCGATCGAGATCGAGTCGGCCCTGCTCGAGCACACCGCCGTTGCCGAGAGCGCGGTGGTCGGGATCACCGTCGACGGCTTCACGAAGATCAAGGCGTTCGTGATCGCCAGGCCAGGCGCGGTCACGGGCGACGCGCTCGTGACCGAGCTGCAGGAGCACTGCAAGTCGCGCCTGCAGCGCTTCCAGTACCCGCACCTGATCGAGTTCGTGGCCGAGCTGCCGAAGACCGTGACCGGCAAGATCCAGCGCTACAAGCTGCGCGAGCAATCAGTAAGTCCCAACCTGGTCGCGCAGCGCAAGGAAGCCGCTCCTGCGTAGCCACATCGCCGTCCTGCCCTGCGACGGCGCGGGCAAGGAGGTCGTGCCGGAGGCGATCAAGGTCCTGAAGGCGGCCGGGGCCGACCTCGAGTTCCAGGAGTACGACGTCAACGCCGACCAGTACATCCGCACCCGAGAGCCCATCCCCGCGCAGACCTGGAGCGAGCTCGTCAAGGCCGACTCCATCCTCTTCGGCGCCGTCGGCGATCCGCGCGTCGACGACGCCGCCTACCTGGCCGGAGTGCTCCTGCGCCTGCGGTTCGAGCTCGACCTCTACGTCAACCTGCGGCCGGCGAAGCTTTACGACGACCGCCTGTCACCCCTGCGCCGCGAGGAGCGTCGCGGCATCGACCTCCTCATCGTGCGCGAGAACACCGAGGGCCTCTATGTCGGCATGGGCGGCCGTTTCAAGAAGGGCACACAGGAGGAGGTGGCGATCCAGGAGGACCTGAACACCCACCTCGGCGTGACCAGGATCATCGAGTACGCCTTCGGGGTCGCCGAGCGCGAGGTGGTCATGGTCGACAAGGCCAACGCCATGACCTACGCCGGCGCGCTGTGGCAGGAGCGGTGGAAGGCGGTCGCGAAGCAGCATCCACAGGTCAAGACGCGTCACCTGTACGTGGACGCCGCGGCGATGCAGCTCGTGCGCGACCCGACGCAGTTCGACGTCATCGTCACCGGCAACCTCTTCGGCGACATCCTCTCCGACCTGACCGCGGAGCTGATCGGCGGCATGGGCATCGCGCCGTCCGGCAACATCAACCCGGCCACGAAGCGCGGCCTGTTCGAGCCCGTGCACGGGACTGCTCCCGATATCGCCGGCAAGGGCATCGTCAACCCGGTGGGGGCGATTTTGAGCGCCTCTATGATGGTTAGACACCTGGGTCACAAAGAGATGGCGGACGCGATCGAGGGTGCGGTCGAGTCGGCTTTGCGCGCGGGCGAATGCACCCGCGACCTCGGCGGCAGCCTCTCCACCAGTGAAGTCGGTGACGCGGTTGCGAAGAGGTTGCACGACTAGATGGGCATGACCATGACCGAGAAGATCCTGGCGCGCGGGGCCGGGCGCGAATCCGTGCGCCCGGGCGACCTCGTCCTGGCCAGGGTCGACTTCGCGATGGGCCACGACCTCACGATCCCGCCGGCCGGCAAGATCATGCGCGAGCAGATGGGGGCGGAGAAGATCTGGGACCCGGAGCGTGTGGCCGTCACCCAGGACCACTTCCAGCCGGCGAAGGACGCGGCCAGCGCCACCCTCGGTCGCCTCACGCGCGAGTTCTCGCACTCGATGGGGATCAAGTGGTACTTCGAGGTCGGGCAGGGCGGCATCTGCCACACCGTCCTCCCCGAGAACGGCCTGGTCCTGCCGGGCGAGCTGGTCGTCGGCGCCGACTCCCACTCGTGCACGTACGGAGCGTTGAACAACTTCGCCACCGGCATCGGCTCGACCGATCTCGCCTGCGTGCTCGCGCTCGGCGAGCTGTGGTTCCGCGTCCCCGAGACGCTGAAGTTCGTCTACCACAACCGTCTCAAGGAGTGGGTCGAGGCGAAGGACCTCATCCTGTACGTCATCGGTCAGATCGGCGTCGACGGCGCGCGCTCCAAGGCGATGGAGCACACCGGCGAGGCGCTGCGCCACATCGACATGGAGGCGCGGCTGACGATGACCAACATGGCGATCGAGGCCGGCGCGAAGAACGGGATCATGGAGTTCGACGAGGTCACGAAGGAATACCTCGACGGCCGCGCCAAGCGCCCCTACACGCCGGTCTCGTCGGACTCCGACGCGGAGTACGAGAAGGTGTTCGAGTTCGACGTCGAGAAGGTCGAGCTGGGCGTTGCCAAGCCTATGTCGCCGGACAACTACGCGCCCCTGTCCGAGGTCGCTGGAACAAGGCTTGACCAGGTCTTCATCGGCTCGTGCACCAACTCGCGAATCACCGACCTGCGGCGCGCGGCGGCGGTGCTCGAGAATCACAAGGTCGCGCCGGGCGTCCGCCTCATCATCACCCCCTCCTCGCACCAGGTCGCGATCCAGGCGGAGAAGGAAGGCTTGATCCGCACGTTCCTCGCGGCGGGGGCGGCGTGGACGACCGCGACGTGCGGCGCGTGCCTGGGCGGCCACATGGGCGTGCTGGGCGAGGGTGAGGTCTGCTTGAGCACGACGAACCGCAACTTCCCAGGGCGCATGGGTCACCCGAAAGCCCAGGTCTATCTCTCCAACCCCGCGGTCGCCGCGGCGAGCGCCGTCACCGGCGTCATCAGCCACCCGAGCGAGGTGCTCAAACACATGCCCGCGGAAATTGCGTGATTAAGCCCCTCACCCCGACCCTCTCCCCGAGGGGGAGAGGGAGATGAGCCTGCCGAAGGTCGTTCGCGGCCGGGCCTGGAAGTTCGGCGACAACATCGACACCGACCAGATCATCCCAGCCAAGTACGCGATCTATTCCCTGGACGAAACGGAGCTCGGCAAGCACGCCATGGAGGGCGTGCCCGGCCACGAGACGTGGGCCGGCGGCGTGACCCGGGGCGACATCCTCGTCGGCGGCTCCAACTTCGGGTGCGGCTCGTCGCGCGAGATCGCGCCAGTCGCGATCCGCGGCGCAGGGATCTCGCTCGTCGTCGCCGACTCGTTCGCTCGGATCTTCTTTCGCAACGCCATCAACATGGGCTACCCGATCCTGCAGTCGCCGCAGGCGGCGGAGGCGGTGGAGGAAGGCGATGAGCTCGAGGTCGACCTCGAGGAAGGCATCATCCGCAACTTGACCAAGGGCGACGAATACCGCGCCGAGGCCTTCCCGCAGTTCATGACCGACCTGTTGAAGATGGGCGGGCTCGTGCCCTGGGTGCGCAAACGTCTCGAAGAGCGCCGGCAAAGGGCCGCCGTGCGTGGATGACATCAAGCCCGTAGAGCTCCAGGAGCCGCTCGAGGAGCTGGCGCGCGACCCCAAACGCTTCTCTCACGACCTCAAATTCCCCCCGCCAGAAAAGATCCGCATCTACGACGACACGCTGCGTGACGGCGAGCAGATGCCCGGCGTCGCCATCACGCCGAAGAACAAGTACGAGCTCGCGCGCGAGCTGTCGGACATCGGCGTGCACGTCATGGACGTCGGCTTCCCGTACGTGTCCGAAGGCGAGCAAGAAACCCTGCGCCTGGTGCTCGGCGGCCGCAAACGCGGAGAGCTCCGCCCCGACCTCGAGGTCGTCTGCATGATGCGCTCCACCAAAGGCGACATCGACGCCACGGTGCGCGTCATCGATCAGCTGGGCTATCGGCGCGACGAGGTGACCTACTTCATCTTCACCTCGGCGTCCGACCTGCACGTCAAGTACAAGCTGGGCAAGACGCTGCTCCACCGCGACGGCATCCCCGAGTCGGAGTGGCTCGAATTGCCCGTCAAGTACTACCGCGAGGCCAACATCCGGATGATGTGCGAGGCGATCGCCTACGCGCGGGAACAGGGCGCGACGTCGATCGAGTTCGGCGGGGAGGACGGAAGCCGCGCCGACGTCGACTACATCGCCGAGATCCACCGCCAGGGGCTGAAGGCGGGCGGGACGCGGCCTTCGACGCCCGACACCGTCGGCTGCTACTCGCCGTTCGCGGTGCGTGAGTACATCCCGGCGATCAAGGCTGCCGCGCCCGAGGCGCCGCTTGTCGTGCACTTCCACAACGACCTCGGTCTCGGCGCGTGGAACACGGTGATGGCGCTGGGGAGCGGGGCGGAGGTCTTCACCACCAGCGTCAACGGCATCGGCGAGCGCACTGGCAACGCGCCGATGCACCAGGTGCTGCTTCAGCTCCGCTACCTGTTCGGGATCGAGATCCCGAATTTCAAGTACGAGAAGCTGCGCACGCTGGCCCGCCACCTCGAGCAGATGAGCGGGGTGCCGGTCCAGCCGACCGAGCCAGGCATCGGGCTCAACGTCTTCAGCCACGAGTCCGGCATCCACACGGCCGGGATGCTGATCCATCCCGCGATCTACCAGTTCATCCCCTCGGCCGACCTCGGAGCGGAGATCTCCTACGTATACGGGAAGCACTCGGGCACGCTGGCGATCGAGCACGCGCTCCGGCACGCCGGGATCAGGCCCGAACCCGAGCTCGTCAACAGGGTGCTGGCCGAGGTCAAGCGCATCCGCGAGGAGCGCGCCGAGCGCAGCGACTTCTCAGATTTCCACCGCCGGTACTACGATCACCTCAACCGCATGGGACTCACGGCGGACGAGGTGGTCGACATCGCCAAGGCATTGACCGCGTAGGTGGCGACAACGACGAGGGCCGACACCGCGACGAGGGAGGAGTACCTCCAGCTGCATCGGTGGATGTGCATGGCCAAGGCGCTCGACGACCGCATGCACATCCTCGTCAAGCAGGGCCGCGCGCCGTTCGTAGGCTCGAGCCGCGGCCACGAGGGCATCCAGGTCGCGTCGACCGCCGCGATCGGGAATGACGACTGGCTGGTGCCTCACTACCGCGGGCTCGCGAACGCCATCGTGCGCGGCCTGACCATGAAGGAGTGGATGCTCGCCGTCTTCGCCAAGGCGGGCGACCCGCTGTCCGCCGGCCGGAACATCCCCGGCGGCTGCTACAGCTACCACCGGCTCAAGATCGCGCCGGTTTCGCAGGTCGTGGCGAGCTGGATCCCCAAGGCCGCGGGCATCGCCTACGCGGCCAAGCTCCGGGGCGAGGACACGGTCGCTCTGTGCACGTTCGGCGACGGGGCGACGAGCCAGGGTGAGTTCCACGAAGGCGTGAACTTTGCCGCCGTGCATCGGCTGGCGGTCGTTTTCGTGTGCGAGAACAACGGTTATGCGATCTCGGTGCCGATGCGGCTGCAGACCGCAAACCCCAACATCGCCGACCGTGCGGCTGGCTATGGAATCGTGGGCGTGACCGTCGATGGGGCCGACGTGCCCGCCTGCTACCACGCCTGCAGAGAGGCGGTCGCGCGCGCGCGCCGGGGCGAAGGACCGACGCTCATCGACGCCAAGATCTGGCGCATCAACTCCCACACTTCCGAGGACAACCAAGCCAAGTACAGGACCAAGGAGGAGATGGAGGAGGCCGCGCGCCACGACCCCATCGCGCACTTCGTGGCCATGCTGGTCGAGCGGCGGTGGATCACGAGCGAGGCGGCGGCCGAGGTCCAGGCGGAGTGCGACCGGGAGGCGTCGGAGGCCGCCGACTGGGCCGAGCAGCAGCCCGACCCACTGCCGGAAGACGCGCTGAAGAACCTCTTCGGCTGATCTCGATCCAAACCTGACAACGCATCGTTAGACTGACGAGCGATTTTGGACAAGGAGCCTGCCGCTTCCGACGACGATTCGACGCCGCCCGAGGCTGAGCCCGAGGAGCCTGTAGCCGCAGTCCCGACCAGCGAGACGACGCCGGTTTGGGCCCAGACTCGGCCCGTCGCGCCGGCGGAAGATCCCGCGGACGCGCACGCCGAGGCCGAGGACCAGGCGCAGGATTCGCTGCCGCCGTCGCCGGAGTCGGGGAAGGGCGCGACGCCCGACTGGTCGCGCACGGAGAGCTCGTCCAACGGGGACGTCAAGAAGGCGCCTGATTGGGCGCGGACGGTGCCCACCTCGCCAGGCGATCCGAACTTCGAGGAGGAGGCGCCCGCGGCGCAAGCAGAGCAGGTGGTGGAGTCCGAGGCGGTGGCCGAGTCTGAGGCGGTGGCCGAGTCTGAGGCGGTGGCCGACTCCGAGGCGGTGGCCGAATCCGAGGCGGTGGCCGAGTCCGAAGCGGTGGCCGAGCCGGAGCCGTTGGTCGAGCCCGAGCCGTTGATGGAGTCCGAGGCCGTGGCCGAGCCCCCGGCTGCGGTCGAGCCCCCGGCTGCGGTCGAGCCTCCGGCTGCGGTCGAGGTCGAGCCGGCTCCCGAGCCCGAACCGGTGCAGGCGGCGGAGGCCGCCGAGGTGACGCCGGCGCCGCTGACCGAGCCGCCCAAGGCCGTCGCCGCCGACGCCTTGAAGTCGACCTGGCCGCCGCGTGCGGAAGCCTCGCCCGCGCCGCCTCAGGAGACCGACATCTGGCCGCCCGAGCCGCCGACCGAGCACACCATGCCGGCCTGGCCACCCCAGCCCACGGCTCGCGGAGAGGAAGAGCCCGCGACTCCCGCCCAGGCCATCCCTGCCTGGCCCGATTCGTTCGACTCGACGCCGGCCGCCGCGGCGTCCGCGCCCATCGTGGCGCCGAAGCCATCCGCGCCGCCCGCGAGCGTCGCCCATGTCCCGCCCGCGGCGCCCGCCGCCCAGGTCACCCAGCCCGCGCCGCCGCCACCTAGCCCGCCCCGCGCCACCCCTGCGACGCCACAGCGTGCGCACCCCGACACCGCGCCCCCGACGGAGCCCAAGACCATCCCGCCGGCGGAGCAGTCCCACCCGGCGCCGGCCGCACCTGTCGCGCCGTCGCAAGGCGGCCCACCAGCGCGCCCGGCGTGGGCACCTGGAGCGCCGGCCGAGACACCCGTCGCGGCCCCCCACGACACGTCCGGACCGTCGCCCTATCAGGTCCCGGCGTGGGCGCCGCGAGTGCCGCTGGCCGCCGAGCCCGGAACGCCGACCTGGTTCTCGCCCAAGGAGCAGATCCCGCACGCGACCGCGCAGCCGGCCGCCCAGCCACCCAAGCCGCAGCCGCCACCGACGGCCACGCCGCCGGCCGAGGGAGGTCACCTGCCCGTGGCCCAGATCCCCTCCGCGCCCGCTGCGGGCAAGCCCGCCGAGGCGAAGCCGAAGTGGCAGGTCGTCGAGCAGGCCAGGCCGGCGGGCATGCGGCCGGCGGCGCCGACGGCCGAGGACCGCTCCTACGCGGAGTGGTTCGCGTGGGCCAAGCGAGGTGGCGCGCCGGCGAGTGCGTGCCACGCGGCGGCGCAGGGCGCGTTCAAGGCCCTCTCGTCAGGCAAGGACGTGCAGACCGCGGTGCAGTGGGCGACCGCGGCGATGAGCCGGCCGCCCGAGAACGTGACCTACGCGCGCCAGACCTACTGCGCCTGGTTCGCGCTCGCGAACATCGACCTGAACCTCGACCAGCACCGCGCCCACGCCTTCGCCGGCGCCGCCGTGCACGCCCTCGACGTGGGCCAGGACGCGTCGCAGGCGCACGCCGCCGGCCTGGCCGCGGCGGGTATCCGCTAGACGAGCGTGCGGACCTGACGGCTGGCGGCCGTCACGAGGCCGCACAGCGTCGCCATCGTCCCCGCGAGCACGAACAGGACGGTCGGGTTGACCTGGGCGACGGCACCCGACAGCACGTAGGCGACCGGCGTCAGGCCCATCGAAGCCAGCATCACGAGTGACATGACGCGGCCCTGCATGCTCGGCAGCGTCCGGCGCTGGAGCCAGCTCAGGCCGTAGGTGTTGACGACGCCGGTGCCGACGCCGGAGATGGTCATGACGATCGCGGCGGGCGTGAGCGCCGGCAGCAGCCCGACCGCGACGGTGCCCAGTCCGAACCAGACGCAGAGCAAAGAGAGAAGCGGACCAAAGCGCTTCGGCGGCGGCACCATTCCTGCGGCCAGCGCGCCGAGCGCCGCGCCGAGGCCCCACGCGCCGAGCATGACGCCGAGCCCCGCGGCCCCCGCACCGTACCGGTCGTGGGCGAGCGTCGGCAGGCCGACGCCGTACGCGCCGTTGGCCGCGAAGTCGATCACGGCGACGACGATGAGGGTGACGCGGATGCCGAAGTCGCTCCAGGCGTAGCGCAGGCCGTCGAGGATCTGGCCGCCGAGGCGCCTGCCGGCTTGAGCGCCGGTTGTCGCTTTCGCCACCGGCAGCCACAGGATGAACAGGAATCCGACCGCGAAGCACGCCGCGTCGGTGGCAAACGCCCAGCCGATGCCGAACGCGGCGATGACGAGGCCCCCAAGCACCGGGCCGACGATGATCGCGGCCTGGGAGGTGAGGTTCAGCAGCGCGTTGCCGGGCTCCAGCTCGCGGTCGGTGACGACCGCGGGGAGGATCGACATGCGCGCCGGCATGAAGAACGCGTCGACCACGCCGAACACGGCCGCGATCACGTAGACCTGCCACAGCTGGACGTGGCCCGTGACCACGAGCAGCGCCAGCGGCCCGACAGCAAGCGCCCGCAAGCCCATCGACCCGAGCATCGTCAGGCGAGGGGAGAGGCGGTCGGCCAGCGCGCCACCCACCACCATCAGCACCGCCCGAGGCAAGGCCTGGATGACCAGAACGGTGCCGAGGGCGAAGCTCGAGCCCGTGAGCTGGAGGACCAGCCACGCCATCGCGACGTAGCTGAAGAAGTCGCCGACGAGCGACAGCATCGTCGCGAGCCACAGCTTGCGGAACGGCCCGGACGAAAAGACCGACCAGGGGCGCCGTC
>Ga0209376_1001663_pt1 | contig 22013 bp, 20 predicted proteins | sample GraSoiAngelo_134_FD_185891 | JGI IMG/M metagenome (GOLD analysis project Ga0209376, IMG submission 185891) | Grasslands soil microbial communities from the Angelo Coastal Reserve, California, USA - 14_0929_05_30cm (SPAdes) (version 2) | ecosystem: Environmental > Terrestrial > Soil > Grasslands ... | reverse complement strand
CAGCGTCAAGATCCCAGCAGTTCACGATCGCGAGCCTGAACCCTCCGGGCGGCATGGAATGGGCGTCCGGCAGTTTGTCCTCATGAAACGTCATCTGGATGCTGGAGATCTCCGGTCGGCTCAGGCCTTCTGCAACCATGCTGCGGTCCACCTGACCGTAACGGACACCGTGTTTTCCGAAGAGGACCACGCTGTACCCGATCCGACGAACATTATCCGCATAGTCCCAAGATCTCTTGGCATACAGGTTGACGACGCTTTCGACCCACCCTGGCCCATAGAGATCAACCCACTGGTCGCTCATGCGCAAGTGGCATTCAATGATGGTCCCCCCGATCGTCTCGAAATTGACAATCCCGGAGTAGCCTTTCAGTTTGCGGCGCATCCACTCTCCGCAGTAGGCCTCTATCTGAGGTCGAGGCTCCGCCAGCACGGTCCAGTAATCGAACATGCCGTCGTCCAATGCCTTGCCGATGGTATGTCGCCACCACTTCGGCTCCCCGTCCACCACCACCGCATCGGTGCTGACATGCTCACCGACGATCAGCGGCATCCACATATGCCCCGGCGTCTGTTCGTGCTCGTAGGCCCCCGGGCTCTCGATCACCTTGCTCCCGGCTCCCATTCCCTTCAGGTTGAAAATGGGTTTGCTGAACACCGGAAACCGAGACGGCATGAGCCCATGCGGGCCATGCTCCAGCCCCTGAGTTTCGCAGATCAGGAGTTTGTTATAGATCCAGCGATGGGTCGGATAGAGCAGATAGGCTTCGGCGTCATCTGTGGGGATCGTCACGCCATCCGGGCAGGCCACGCCCTCGAAGTACTGTGTACGCCATGGGTCTCGTTCCACGATCGGCATGGTGAAAAGTGGCCGAAGCGGTTCCTACCTGCCTGAGGCGGTCTTCCCTGTCTTCTTGCATTGGCCTTCAGTTTCGCTACCCTTGCGCTCGATTACTTTGCCATGCACCTTCGTCAATCGTTTCAAATCTGTCTCCTGCATCAAGGCCTTGTAGGTGAATGAGATCGGCTTCTTCCGAGTCGCGATGAATCCGTAGTCCTTCATGCCAAACTCAGGAGAGATGCCAAGACCCTGAATGGTCGGCCTCCCACCATATGCAAACAATTGGCTGACCGGGGTGATCGGAAACCGCCAGATATCCGCAGTTGAACACTCATAGACCTCCCCATCGTCCAACACGAGTTCCAGCACGAACACGAGGGAGCCGACCCGACGCTGAAGATATTCAAGGGTCTGGGGATCGCTGCTGACCCTGACCGCACGCGCCTGCAATCTCACCATTCCAATGTCGAGCTCAAGAACAGCGTCCAGGCTCAGTCCCCCGAGATCTTGCGCCGTCTTATCTATGGCTGCCTGGACTCCTTCTGACGCCTTGATTGTGACTGGGACGTCGAGCACGACTTGCTCAGGCTCTTGCCGCTCCGCCCGCGCCTTCAGTTCATCGGCAGTGGCGAGGGTAATGAGGAACCCCTGACCGAGAATCTTCTTGAACAATTCGTCAACGACAGCCTTTTCTCCGCTCTTTTGAGCGAGCTGGATCAAGGGAGGCCGGTCCTCCCCATCGGGCGGCTCATAGGCAGCCTTCCCAGTCAGGCCTTTGGTTTCACCAGACTCCGGCGGAAGAGACCCAAGTAGGCTAAGGAACAGGATGAACGGCCCGATGACGCGCAGGCATCGCATAGGGTACCCCGAACATGGTCTTCTGTCTCAGGAACCGCGCTCTGAGTCTAACGCGTGAGGGAAAAGAAAGCTAGTTGTCTTCTGGATCTCGATTGTCTAGAATGAGGCCCTCTTCAACGGGAGGCAGACGTGAAAGGGTTGCGGTTCGAACGGATCGGGAACGGGCGTCATTATAACGTCGTCTGCCACATCAGCAGCACCTACGTGCCCGTCAGCGATGAGACCCTGGCTGAACTGAAGGCCCACAGCCTCCTGCCGCCTGAGCGCTTCCTGGAACTCCTCGTCGAGAAAATCGGCTATTCTTCCTACCTCAAAGAGCAGATCCGAGCCGAGCTGAAAAACGCCGGCGACCCCATCACCCAGGTAACCGTCCTGCAAGGCCTCATCCGCGATCTCTAGGCCGACGATCCGCGGTCGCTCCAGACCGTGGTCAGGAAGCCAGGGTGTTGCCTTCCTTGTAGAGGTGGGTGAGCATCGCGTTCTTTCGATCCGGATCCTTTTCCAGCTCGAGAGCCTTCGTATAGTTTTCCATCGCCAGGTCCGCCTTGCCCCGCTCTGCATAGATCCTGGCTACTCCAAAGTAGGCTCTGGCATCTTCCGGGTTCCCCTTGAGCGCCCGGTTGAAGTACTCCATGGCTTCATGTTTCCGATCCTTGTCGAAATGCATCCAACCGATCGCGGTGAGCGCCGGCGCGAAGTCCGGGTCCACCAGTAACGCCGCCTCGTACTCCTTCATCGCCAGGTCCAATCGACTTTTCGTTTCATACAGGCCGCCGAGGGCAAAGTGGACCTCCGCGTCGCGGGGGTTGAGCCGAAGTGCTTCCTTATATTCGAAGAGCGCTGGTTCAAGCTTTCCCTGTTCCGCCAGAGCGCAGGCGAGATTGGCGTGTGCCACCGCATCGTTCGGGTTGAGCTTGATCACCTCCCGATACTGAGGAATCGCCATCTCGAGCCGGCCCTGTTCCTGATAGGCCACGCCCAGGTTCGTCCTGGCAGGGGCATAGGAAGGATTCAGCTTGACCGCCTCTCGGTACTCCTTAATCGCCATCTCCATCCTGTTCGCACGCTCGTGGATTTGCGCCAGAAAATAGTGAGGATACGGCGAGTGGGGATCCAGCCTAATCGCGTCCTTGTACCGATCCACCGACCGCTCAGACTGCCCGGACTGTGCAAGGAACAGCCCCATCACGAGCTGGACGTTCGCATTCTCCAAATGTTGTGCGAGTATCGCCTCTGTCCAATCCCGGACCTGTTCGATGTCGCTCGCTTCCTGCAGTGACGTGGCAGACAGCTTCCAGGCCTCGCCGAACTCGCCTTTGATGAGGTGCACGACATTCAACGCAAAGTGGGCGCGCGGGTCCCTTAACGATCCACCTTCTGGGCCACGTGAGATGTCCTCAACCCAGGCGGTGGCTTCCCGGAACACCGAGGGCCAATCGCCTGCAAGGACTGCATCCCGGACCTGGTCTGCGTAAATAGCCATCAATGATGTTTCTTGTCTTTGTGCTTTCCGGCCGACGTTTGCCCGACTGGTTCCGGCAGCTCGATACCGACCAGGTGCCGATACACCAGTTCGCCTCCGTACCATCCCTGCAGACCGACGAGCGCGGCCGCGATCACGTTCGCGATCACGGGCATGGCGACGGACCCGCCGGCTGGAACATCTCCGCCGTTTCGCAACGCCAGGTTCAATCCCTGAACGACGAGCAGACCGATGCCGAAGACAAGGTGAGAGGTAGCAGGGCGCCGCGCATCCTTCTGTTCAGGGTCCCGCATGACCGCCAGGAAATCCGGCAGCCCGGTCGCAATCGCGCTCAGGTGTGTGATCAATCCGAACACGATCGCCCAGAAAGCCATCCGGAACCAAAAGGCTTCATGGAGGAGGAGGTATAGGCCATCGCAGACCAGCGACGTGGTGTAGAGCCCGATGGGAAAGCCCACTACCATCACGTGGAGCGGATGGCCGGCGAACTGAAGGCGACTTTTCATGGAGGCAGTATATCAGCGCGTCAGGCTGTCTTCCACATCCGGCGGAGTGGCCCAAATCTGGTCGCCGAGGAAGGGGTAGCGCTCTGCGATCTTCTGCTTCATCTGCCAAGCCACCGTGCGGTAGGACCAGTGGCCTTTCACCCCGGATCGCAACCGGGCGATATACTCCGCCTCGGCGTAATCCATCTTGAACAGGCAACGAACCTTGAAGCCGAAGGGGACCGCGTAGAGGGCCGCTTCTTGATGGGACTTGCGCAATTGCTCGATATCCATCTTCACTGCGTCCATCGCGGCCCTATAGTCTCTGGCCAGACCAGCCTCGGTTAGGGCCGGCGGCACCTCATAGCCATGCTGAGTCGTGAAGTTCTGCTGGACCTGCTGGCAGCGGCGGTGCCGGTGCAGGTCTCGCCAGCCTCCGATGTCCATGAGGATGTCGAACACGAAGGCATAGCCGCAGCGGAACTCTTTGATCAGTTCGTCATAAGGGCCCCTCTTCCTGAGCGCGACTTCGACCGTCTCTTGCTTCTGCTTCTCGGTCCAGTCCTGCACCACCGCCAGGATGTTCCGATAGGGAGCCTGGCTGGTCCGATAGAGCAGCGTTGCGGTGAGCTCGTCCAGCGGGTGATGGGGCTCGACCAGCTCGACGCTATCGACTTTCGTCCAAGCAGAGGGCTGATCCAGACCAGCGGCTTTGATGACCTCGCGCGCAAGATGGGCCAGGTCGGTATAGACCTCAACCTGGTAGGAACTCGGTTTCGCGTGGCGGGCCAGCGTCGGGGCCAGCGGCTCCGCCAAGCCCGCCTGTTGGCCCGAGAGTTCGCCCCAGAGGTTGACCGGCGGGCGTCGGCAGGCTTCGGCCAGCTCCTCCCCGACCGCGCGCAATTCCGGCAGTTGGGACGACAGCAGCCGGGTGATCTGTTTCTCGAGCGTGCGGATGCTCACCACCTGCCCGACGTTCGTGCGCGCTGACAGCGGAAGCAGGTAACGCGTGACATCGAAGGCACGGGCGGCGATGGTCCTGGTATAGTCGGCGGGTTTCATGCTGTCGGGCCGCGGCTCGCGCTCCGAAAGAAACTTCGTCAAGGGCTCGTGGAGGAGCGAATACGCGTTCGACAGGCTGCTGATGATGCCTTGGTAGGTCCCTTCGCTTTCTGTGCCGCGGATCGAGTCCGGGACAAAGCACCCGCCGTGTGCGAAGTTCTGATAGCGGCTGGATTTCGCCTGCCCGTCCCAGAGCGGTTCGTCTTCGAGTCGGATGGCCGCCAGCTCGGAGATGTGCTCGAAGCAGACGATGACGTGGCCCAGGTCCGCGATGGAGGCGTGCCCGTAAGCGAAATAGAACTGCTCCCAGAATTTTTCTGATGAATGCGCATGGACCCACCGGATACTGTCCTCGATCGAGTCCGGCGAGCGGCTGTAGCGCGCCAGGGCGTAGGCCGACTTCTCCGGCGGCATGGGAGCCACTGCGATGACGCGCCGCGCTGATCCATCCAGAGTCATGACCCCTTCCCTCAGAATAATGCTGAACGGAGATCCTACTTATCGTTCATCACTCATCGTTCTGCGTTCCATGATGCCTGCTTCTCAGAGGGAGGCACTATACCTCTAGCCTTGTGCCTACGCAAGGAGTAAGGAGGTTAAGAGTCGCTCGTCAACTGTCGCTTGTCCGGAGTATCGCCGCGAATGACGGATGCCGAGTGACGGCTGAGGCCCTGCGCTCGTTGACTTGCCCCACCCCCAAGGCTATAGTGCCGCTCATTCCGTGAGGCGTGAACCGTGAGGCGTCAGGGATTTCCTCTTCGAGCAGACCCCTCCTCACGCCTAACACCTCACCACTAACGGGTTCGCAAACATGATTCACGGCATCAAAGGCGTGAAGGACATTCTTCCAGCTGAGATAGCCCGCTGGCAGGCAGTAGAGGGAACTGCCCGTCGCCTCGCCATGCTGTACGGATACCAAGAAATCCGTGTCCCCGTCTTCGAAGTCACGGAGTTGTTTGCGCGAAGCATCGGGGCGACCACGGACATCGTCGAGAAGGAAATGTACACCTTCCACGATCGGGACGGGACTTCTCTCACACTGCGGCCTGAAGCCACGGCCGGGGCGGTTCGGGCCTATATCGAGCACAATCTCGCGGCGTCTCCTACCGCTCAAAAACTCTATTACCTCGGCCCTATGTTCCGCCACGAACGTCCGCAGGCAGGACGGCTTCGCCAGTTTCACCAGTTCGGCGTCGAGTCGTTCGGCAGCGGCGACCCGAGGGCAGATATCGAAGTGATCTCCCTCCTGTGGCGCTTCCTGTCAGATCTCGGCCTTCCTGACCTAACCTTAGAGATCAACAGCCTAGGCGAGGCTTCAGATCGGTCAGTATACAAGGCCATTCTGCTCGACTTCCTGAAGAAGCGGGAAGACCGCCTGTGCCAGAACTGTCGACGCAGGATGGACACCAATCCGTTGCGTGTCCTCGACTGCAAGGTTCCGGAGTGCAAAGCAGCCACGGAGGATGCCCCAAAACTGACGGATCATCTTTCCTCAAGCGCCCGTCGGCATTTCGACGACGTGCTCGCAGGCTTGAGCACCCTCGAAATTCCCTACGTACTCAACCCCAGGCTCGTCCGCGGGCTGGATTATTACACCTTGACAACTTTCGAAGTAACCTCGCGCCGGCTCGGCGCTCAGAATGCGGTGGGGGCGGGCGGGCGATATGATGGCCTCGTCGAGGTCTTGGGTGGTCCAAAGACTCCAGCGGTGGGATTTGCCGTGGGGTTGGAGCGAGTGTCGCTGATGCTGCCTGACGCGGCTGTACCAGCGCCGCCCATGATGGTCTTCGTTGCAACGTTCGGTGAGCAGGGTGCGGCCGCAGGCCTGCGTCTTCTTCATGAACTTCGCGCGCTCGGCGTGCGAGCGGACACGGATTATCGAGCGTCCACCCTGAAGGCCCATCTTCGCCAGGCGGACCGCCTTGGCGCCGCGTTCACCCTCATCGTCGGCGATGACGAGGTGGCAAAAGGACGTCTACTCCTTCGAAATATGAGGACTAAGGAGCAGGAGGAACTCCCTCTTTCAACGGCTGTGAAAGCCCTCGTGGCCCGCCTCGGACAAGGGTAATTTTTTGCCGATTTAGCAGTTGACTTTTTCTTCCAGAAAAGAGTAAATTAGACTATTATTTCTAGTGTTTATAAGTTGTTGAATATATTGGTATTTTTATTTTCAATCCCCTGTGGATTTCGATGGAAAAACAGAAGCTCGGCGTCCTCCTATCCACACCCCCGTCCCACCCTAGCGTAACGATGGTCGCGCGTCTTTGCCAGGAGGCATTGCGGTCCAACATAGACGTCTATCTCTATCTGATCGATGAGGGTGTGCGAAACGTGCGAGATGATCGCTTCTTGGAGCTCTCTGGAACTGGCGCCAAGTTGTTCGTCTGTGCCTATGGATGCCAGCAGCATGGTGTTCCTACCGATGGTCTCAATAAAGGAATGACGCTCTGTGGGCTGGTCGTCCTCTCGAACATGATCAATGGATGCGATCGCTTTATTGCCTTCAACTGACCTGCACTTTCCTGAAGACTCATGCCGCCGAGTATTGTTGTGGTGATTCATGAGGATCCTCGCAAGACTCACCGAGCGGTTGAAGCTCTCCGCATCGCTCTTGGACTCGGAGTTGGAGAGAATCCCTTGACTGTGGTGCTTCTTGATCATGCCCCGTTGCTCCTCGCTGGAGGCCAGGACGATCTTGTTGATGGGGAGATTCTGGAAAAGTACCTGCCTTCTCTCAAGCAGCTTCAGATTCCTTTCCTCGTTCCGTCGGGCGCGCGAGCTCAATTTGACCTTGACCCGGAGTTTACGATCCGTGAGGCAACACCCCGGGAGATTGAATCTCTTGTCTCTACTTCCGACCGCGTCCTTGTGTTTTAAGTGGCTGAGGTTACTCTGTTGAGGAAGGTTCTCTACCTGCTGACGAGAGGTTCAGGTCAACCGTCACTGAATCTTCTCCCGAAAAATCCCCGCACTGGCGAGGAGATTTCAGTCATCCTTCTGCGGGATGGAGTTTCCCACCGACAGGTGCCTGCATCCCATATCCATACGCTGACCGATGACGCAGCTTCAATGGAGGTCAGCTCCTCGTTTCCATCTGTGTCCGATCAAGATGTCCTGCGGATGATGTTTGAGGCCGATGGCGTTGTTGTGTTGTGACATCGAGGAATTCCTCCTCCGAGTAAGCTCATTCTTAAGAAGACTGATCGTAGAAGAAGTAGGGGTAGGAGGGGCTGTGCACATGTCTAATGGCGTGAAAGTGATGATTACTGTAGGGCGGCGACGATGGAGTGCGTGAAGTGATCCCTTGGGTAACAGTCGAGTTGGTCGTGTACAGATCAAGGATAAGTTGTGGATCGTAGGGGGTTACGTGCGTATAGGAAAGAAACGAGCGAAAAGACCACAAGTCGCGCGCCAAAGAACACCCCTTAAGGTTAACAGTCAGAACCCAGCGATTATACTGGTCTTCTGCGGGGTGATTTAAGTGGGGTGATATCTGTAGTTATCCACACGTGTTAATAAAGCTGTGAACAAATGGAGGCTTGTGATGATCGGCACCGATACCGTCTGGGAAGAGGCTCTTGCTTATATCGAGGGCAAGGTCCCGAAGCAGGTGTTTGACACTTGGTTTGTGCCAGTGCAGCTGCAGCATATTGAGGATTCATCGGCCAAAATTGCGGTGCCGAATAAGTTTTTTGGGGACTGGCTGGAGAAGCACTATAGGAGCCTCCTCTCCGAGGCCTTAGCCGCCGCTTACGGCAGGGAAACAGTTGATGTGGTGTTCGTAACCGGTAGCAGGGCCGAAGCCAAGGCAGAGCCTGTCCCTGCGCAGACACAAGGAGGACGAGGCTCTCACGGAGGACGACAACGTAAGACTGCGCACCTCAACCCCAGGTACACGTTTACCAGCTTCGTCGTTGGTGCCAGCAATCAATTCGCCCATGCGGCATGCATGCGTGTCGCTGAAGTCCCCGCTCAGGCCTATAACCCGCTCTTTATCTATGGAGGCGTGGGTCTAGGCAAGACCCATCTTCTCAACGCGATCGGGAACCATGTTGCAGAGCGAACCGATCTCAGGATCGCCTATGTCACGACAGAGCAGTTTACCAACGAGGTCATCAACTCGATTCGGTACGACAAGATGACCGACCTGCGCAAGCGCTACCGCGGCATCGACATGCTGTTGATCGACGACGTGCAGTTCCTCGCCGGGAAAGAGCGCACCCAGGAGGAATTCTTCCACACCTTCAACAGTCTCTATGAAGCCCGGAAGCAGATCGTGGTGTCGAGCGATCGGTTCCCAAAGGAAATGCCGGACATCGAGGAGCGCCTCCGCTCAAGATTTGAATGGGGGCTGATCGCGGATCTGCAGGCGCCCGATGTAGAAACGCGGATCGCGATCCTCCGCAAGAAGTCCGAAGACGAAGGGATGCACTTACCTGAGGGGGTGATCCAGTTCCTGGCCGAAAACATGAAGAGCAACATCCGGGAGCTGGAGGGAGCATTGGTCCGGGTCGGGGCCTATTCCTCCTTGACGGGGCAGCCCATCGCGATGGAAATGGCCAAGAATGTCCTGCGGGATGTCATCGGCGACAAGAAGAAGGTCATCGCGATGGACGATATCCAGGAAGCAGTGGCCACACGCTTCCACGTCAAAATTGCCGAACTCAAATCGAGGCGACGGAGCAAGACGCTGGTCTATCCGAGGCAAATCGCGATGTACCTGTGCCGGGAGCTCACCGACGCCTCATTTCCGGAGATCGGACGCCAGTTCGGCGGGAAGGACCACACGACGATCATTCACGCCTGCAAGCAGATCACGAAGGCCAAGGAGGCGGATACTGCCCTCACGGCCTCGCTGGAGAGCCTGAAGAGCCAGATCACCAGAGGATAACGAGTCGAAACGAGGAGATACCCTCATGAAGCTACGTATTGCGCGGGAAGAATTGCTGACGGCGCTCCAGCGGGTGCAGGGAGTGGTAGAAAAGCGGAACACCATGCCTATTCTGTCCAACATCTTGCTCGAAGCGAAGCCGGAGGGCGTGGACATCCTTGCGACCGACCTGGAGATCGGCATGCGAGGACTCTATAAGGCGTCCGTCCAGGAACCGGGCTCGATTACCTTGTCGGCGCGCAAGCTCTACGAGATTCTCAAAGAACTGAGGGACGGCGAGATCGAGCTCGCCACGGGCGAGAACAACTGGGCAACGATCCAGGCAGGGAAGAGCCAGTTCAAGGTCGTCGGCCTTTCAAGCAGCGAGTATCCGGCTCTGCCGGCGATCGAGCGGGAAGGGCTAACCCCGCTGGCGGGATCGGGGCTGCTCCAATTGATTCGCAAGACCTTGTTTGCGGTCGGCGACAACGACGCGCGCTATATCCTGAACGGGCTGCTGGTCACCCTGACGACGGCAGAGAAGAAAACGACTCTGCGGCTTGTCGGCACGGACGGCCACCGGTTGGCCGTCGCCGAGCAGGAGGTGGGGGGGGCAGGCGGCAAAGACACGCCGAAGGAGATCAAGGCGATCATTCCCAAGAAAGCGGCCCATGAGATGCGGCGCCTGTTGGAGGAAGGAGACGGCGAGCCGCTGATCGGATTCACGAAGAACTTACTGATCTTTCGTAAGAGCGGCCTGCTGCTGACCTCCAGGCTGATGGAGGGGAATTACCCCAACTATCAGCAAGTGATTCCCAAAGAGCAGGGCAAGCGCGTGACGGTGGACAAAGCGGAGCTGGAGGGCGCGCTCCGCCGCGTGGCGGTGCTCTCGCGCGACAAGACCAACGCCGTGAAAGTCACGTTTTCGTCCGGGCACATGACCCTGTTCTCGAGCAACCCGGACTTCGGCGAGGCCACCGAGGAGCTGCCGGCCCGCTACGGAGGCGAGCCATTGACCACAGGATTTAACGCCCGGTACTTGTTGGAGGTGCTGGGTGTGATCGATGAAGAGACGGTTTCCTTGCAGATGGACACTCCCTTGAGCCCCTGCCTGATCCGCGAGCCGGGCAACGCGGGCTTCACCTGCGTGGTGATGCCGATCAAGATCTAGGGGCCTGAAGGGACCACAGTCAGGAGTAAGGATGTCGAGCAAAGACCTCGGCGGCAAGACTCAAGAGACGGAGCCGTCCGACCAGGCCCAGTCTGAGAGCTACAGCGCGGACCAAATTAAGGTGCTGGAAGGCCTCGACGCCGTCCGCAGGCGCCCCGCGATGTACATCGGGAGCACCGGACCGGACGGATTGCACCACCTGGTGTACGAGGTGGTGGACAACAGCGTTGACGAGCATATGGCCGGGTTCGGCGAGACCATTGAGGTCACACTCCAGATCGACGGCAGCGTGATCGTGGTGGACAACGGCCGCGGCATCCCGACGGGGATGCACTCCACGCAGAAGAAGTCCGCGGCCGAGGTCGCCTTAACGATGCTCCACGCGGGAGGGAAGTTCGAACAGGGAGCCTATACCGTGTCAGGCGGCCTCCATGGGGTCGGGATTTCCGTCGTGAACGCCCTGTCGGAATGGCTGGAATTGGAGATCTGGCAGGATGGGCAAGTCTTCGAGCAACGGTACGAGCGAGGAAAGCCGACGGCTCCGCTCATGGTCACCGGCAAGACCAAAAAGCGTGGAACCAAGATCACGTTCAAGCCGGACGGTCAGATCTTCGAGTCGCTCGAGTTCAGCTTCGACATTCTCGCGCAGCGCCTCCGCGAACTGGCCTTTCTGAACAAAGGGCTGGCGATCACGCTCAAGGACGAGCGCAAGGAGAAAGAGCAGGTCTTCCGCTACAAGGGCGGGATCGTCTCCTTCGTTGAGCACTTGAATGAGGCGAAGACTCCCCTCCACAAGCCCATCTTCATCGAGATTGAAAAGTCCGAGATGGTTCTGGAGGTGGCGCTCCAGTACAACGAAGGCTACGCAGAGAACCTCTTCTCTTTCGCCAACAACATCAACACGCGCGAGGGCGGCACCCACCTGGTCGGTTTTAAGGCAGCGCTGACCCGGACCATCAACAATTACGCCAACGCCAATGACCTGCTGAAAAAGGACACCGAGTCGCTGACCGGCGACGACGTCCGGGAGGGGCTGACCGCGGTCGTCAGCGTGAAGCTCCGGAATCCGCAGTTCGAAGGGCAGACGAAAGCCAAGCTGGGGAACAGCGAGGTCAAGGGCATCGTCGAGGCGGCGGTCAACGAGGCTTTGGGCGCCTACTTCGAGGAAAACCCCCCGGTCGCCCGCAGGGTCATCGGCAAGGCGCTTGACGCGGCCCGAGCGCGCGAGGCGGCTCGGAAGGCCAAGGAGCTGATCCGGCGAAAGAGCGCCCTAGACGCGGGCTCGCTCCCCGGCAAGCTGGCTGACTGTTCCGAGAAGGACCCGGCCCACAGCGAGCTGTTCATCGTGGAGGGCGACTCCGCTGGCGGCTCAGCCAAACAGGGCCGCGACCGGAAGTTTCAAGCGATTCTGCCGCTCAAGGGCAAGATTCTCAACGTGGAGAAGGCGCGGTTCGACAAGATGCTCTCGAACGAGGAGATCAGGGTGTTGATCATGGCCCTCGGGACCGGCATCGGGCGCAAGCGTGAGGATGCCGAGAAAGGGAAGGACGACAAGGAAGCCTTCGATATTGGCCGCGCCCGGTACCACAAGATCATCATGATGACCGATGCCGACGTGGACGGGAGCCACATCCGGACGCTGTTGCTGACGTTTTTCTTCCGGCAGATGCAGGAGCTCATCGAGCACGGGTATGTGTACATCGCGCAGCCGCCGCTCTTCAAAGTGAAGAAAGGCAAGACGGAGCGCTACCTCAAGGACGAAGCAGCCCTCAACGAGTACCTGGCGGACTTGGCGGTCGAGGAAGTGCAAGTCCACGTCGAGCACGCGCAGGGCTACGTAACCAGTCGGCGCCTGCTGCCCATTCTCAAGAAGCTGATTGCCTTCGAAGGTCTCCTGGCCCGCTTCGGCAAGAAGCAGCACGAGGGAGGCATCCTGCGGGCCTTCGTGGACGAGCCGGGTTTGGATCGAGACATGCTCAAGAACCCCACGGCGCTGAAGAAAGCTGTGGCCAGCGTCAAGAAGTCCCTGGCCGTCGTCTATCCCAAGGCCAACGTGATCCTCGACATCATCGAGGATGAGGAGCACCAATCCAACAAGGTAGTCTGTCAGGTTCCGACCAACGGAATGGTCCATAGTCTGGAGGTCACGCACGAACTGGTCGGGTCGGCCGATTTTCGCGAATCACAGAAACTGGCTCCGTCGGCCATCGGGTTGGGCCGTCCACCGTACAAGATGAAGGTCGCGGATACAGAGACTCAGTATCCTGGGACGGCCGAGCTGGTTCGGGCTATTTTGGAGACCGGCAAGAAGGGTATTGGCCTGCAACGCTACAAAGGCTTGGGCGAAATGAACCCAGCTCAGTTGTGGGAAACCACGATGAACCCGGAGACCCGCTCTCTTATGCAGGTCAAGCTCGAAGACTTCACCGGCGTGGATGAGATCTTTACGATCCTGATGGGGGACGAAGTGGAGCCGCGCCGCGACTTCATCCAGAAACACGCGCTCGAAGTGCGCAACCTCGATGTGTAGCCGGAATGGTTAATGGTTGATGGCTGATGGAGAGATGTGGGGCCGATGCGCTAGCCTTCATCGACCATTAACCATCAGCCATTCCTCGGAGAGAATGAATGCCTGTTGATGAACGCCTGACCCAGATCGCCATCGAGGACGAGATGCGCTCGTCCTACATGGATTACGCGATGAGCGTGATCGTTGGTCGAGCTCTGCCGGACGTCCGGGACGGACTGAAGCCGGTCCATCGCCGGATCCTCTACGGCATGAACGAGATGGGCCTGGTCCACAACCGGGCCTACCGCAAATCCGCCAAGATCGTCGGCGAGATCATGGGGAACTATCACCCCCATGGCGACACGGCGATCTACGACACCCTCGTCCGGATGGCGCAGGACTTCAACATGCGCTATCCGCTGGTGGACGGCCAGGGCAACTACGGGTCGGTGGACGGCGATCCGCCGGCCGCCATGCGCTACACCGAGGCGCGCCTGACGAAGCTCGCCGAGGAGATGCTGGCGGATATTGAGAAGGAGACCGTGGATTTCGGCCCTAACTACGACGAGTCCACGGTCGAGCCGCTGGTCCTCCCGGCCAAAGTACCGAATCTCTTGGTTAACGGCGCCGGCGGAATCGCCGTCGGCTATGCGACGAACATCCCGACTCACAACCTGGCCGAGATCGTGGACGGGCTGATGCTGTTGCTCGAAGACGGCGACGCGACCATTGACCAGCTCATTAAGAAGGTCCCTGGCCCCGATTTCCCCACCGCCGGGTTCATCTACGGCACCCAAGGCATCAAGGACGCCTACAAGACCGGCCGCGGCCTGCTGACGCTCCGAGCCAAGGCGGTGATCGAGACCGACGAGCGGACAGAGCGGGATCGGATCATCGTGACCGAGATTCCCTACCAGGTGAACAAGGCAAGGCTGATCGAAAAGATCGCGGAGCTGATCCAGGACAAGAGGATCGAGGGGATTTCGGATCTTCGGGACGAATCGGATCGAGACGGACTCCGGATCGTGATCGAACTAAAACGAAGCGAAATCCCGCTAGTTGTGCTCAACAATCTGTACAAGCACACCCAGATGCAGAGCACCTTCGGCGTGATCATGCTGGCGCTGGTTCACAATCGCCCGGAAGTCCTCAACCTCAAGCAGATCCTAGAGGCCTTCATCGAGCACCGGCGCGAGGTCGTCGTCCGCCGGACAGCCTTCGAGCTCCGCAAGGCTGAGGCGCGGGCTCATGTGCTTGAGGGCCTTAAGATCGCGCTGGACCACCTGGACGCAGTGATCACCTTGATCCGCCGCGCCCAATCCCCCGATGTGGCGCGGGAAGGGCTCATGCGGCAGTTCCAGTTGTCCGAGATCCAGGCCAACGCGATCCTGGACATGAAGCTGCAACGGCTCACCCAGCTCGAGCGCAACAAACTGGTCGAGGAGTATCAGGAGACGATCAAGCGGATGGAATACCTCCGGTCGGTCCTGGGCAGCGAGGCGCTGGTGCGCAAGATCATCAAGGACGAGCTGGAAGCCATTCAGAGAGACTACAGGGACGAGCGGAGGACGCAGATCATCCCAGAAGAGGCCGAGATCAACGTCGAGGACCTGATCGCCCAGGAGGAAGTGATCGTCACAGTTTCTCACGCCGGCTACATCAAGCGCAACCCGGTCTCCCTCTACCGGGCCCAGCGGCGGGGCGGCAAGGGCAAGATCGGCATGGGTATCAAGGAGGAGGACTTCGTCGAGAACCTTTTCACGGCCTCGACGCACGATTACCTGCTGTTCTTTACGGACGCCGGCAAGGTCTATTGGCTGAAAGTGCATGAGATTCCCGAGGCAGGCCGGGCTGCCAAGGGCAAGGCCATGGTCAACCTGCTGGCCCTCGGCAGCGACGAGAAGGTGACCGCCACCCTGCCCGTCAAGGAGTTCCGGGATGACCGGTTCGTGATCATGGCCACGCGGCAAGGCGTGATCAAGAAGACAGAGCTCTCGGCCTACGGTAACCCACGCCAGGGCGGCATCATTGCCCTCTCGCTGGACCAGGGCGACAAACTGATCGGGGTCCAGATCACCGATGGTCAGCGTGAGATCCTGCTGGGCACGCGCCAGGGCATCGTGATCCGATTCAAGGAGGATGAGGTGCGGCCTATGGGCCGCACCGCCTACGGCGTGCGCGGTATCACGCTGGAGGAGGGCAACGAGGTGATTGGGATGGAGACGATCACGCCGGACTCCACCACCTCGATCTTGACCGTCACCGAGGGCGGCTATGGCAAGCGGACGCCGGTCACTGAGTATCGCATCCAGGGACGAGGCGGGAAGGGCATCATCAGCGTGAAGACGACCGAGCGCAACGGGCCTGCGATCGGCTTCCTGCAGGTGCGCGACGAGGATGAAATCGTGCTCATGGCGGCGAAAGGGAAGATTCTGCGCTGCAAGGTGGACGACATCCGCCAGATCGGACGGAACACGCAGGGCGTCCGCCTTCTGGAGCTGGAAGATGCCGATGATCGGGTCATAGGCGTCGCCAGGTTGGCGGAAAGCGTCGAGCGGGATGACACCCAATCCGGGAACGGAGACGGCGGCGCACCGGAAGGTAACGGCGGATAGCAGCCCCACATTCCTTATTGAGTCGCTCCGGCCTCGCAACACCTGTCCTCCATGCAAGACCCATCCTTTCACTCAGCTGCCCCTCAGAGGAACCAGGCCTCCAGGACCCAAGTCGCGTTCACGACGGGCGATCCCGGGGACGCGAAGGCTGGTCCGAAGCCGCAGGCCAAGCAGAAGCTCGACACCGTCGTCAAACTCGCACTCGGGGTGCTCATCGGCTCATTTCTGCTCATCTGGGTCGGGATGTTTCTGAGCCGGCCTGATCGCTCGATCCCCCCCTACAGCATCGGGTCCCAAGAAGGCACCGTGGTGGCAGTCCACGTGCCGGGCTGGACGAGTGACGCGGCGATCGAGACCCTCATCGAGCGCTTCCGGAAAGTGGCGCGGGAGACGAGGGATTTCGGCAAGATGAAGATCCAGCCGACGACGCCCCATGATCCCGCCGGCCGCTACCGACGCATGACGGTCTACATCTTTACCCACGACTCATGGGCGGAGCCAGCGATCCTCCACCGATATCTGACCGCGAAGGACTCGACGTCTGCTGACGATCAGTCGCTGCGAGAGGCGTTTGAGAAATCGGTGCGCGGGTTCTATCGGCTGGATGAATCCGAGGAGGAAGGGCGGATCGGCCCGATCCTGAGAGGACACGATACAGCCGGCATAGCCGCCTACGCCAGGCTGCTGTTCAATGGACCTGTCGGAGCATCCCTTCGTAGCGAGGCAAAGGAGACAGGGTCAGAGGCAGCACCCACCGGAGTGGGTACCCGGGCTCGATAAAAACCAGAGGCGTATTCTCTGAAATCTTGACCATTGCATGCGAAGCGGCAGGGGCACCCCGGATGTTTTCGCGCCGAGAACGCCGCAGATGGCCTTGTGTCGTTCGCCGCAGTAGAATGGTGATGCTCCGACAGGTCCCGGAAGTCCGGTCACTTCGACGAGGGGCGCCGCAGCGACAGCGCCTGTGCCATCACCACAATCAGGCGCGCGCGTAGGTCAGGGTCTTTGACGGCCGCGGCATGGTCCGCCGCCTGGGCAAGGGACTCCGGAGACGGGTCCGTCAGTCTGGGATCCTCGTCATCCTGTCCGTGCGCCTCTTGCGGCTCACTCGAAATCTCTCCGACGCGTAAAATGATGTCCGAGACAAGCTGGCTGCCGGCCTCTTGATTGATCTTCTCAAGCAGCGTCGGTTTCAAGAACGTGAGCTGCTGAAGCCACACCGAGTTTTCCACAATCAGGTACAGTTTCTTGAAGCGGATTTGGTCGGGGCGCGTGTGCGAGGCGATCTGTTCGCCGGCGATTTCGGACCAGTGGCGACGCAGACGCCACTCCAGGAGCTTTGCCTCCATGCCGAAGCGAGGGGCGAGGTTCGTCAGAATCGAAGAGACCGGGGCAAAGAAACTTCCGCGTCGCATGGCGGCATATTAGCAAAAACCAGGTCCGAAAGTCCGAACGTCGAAGGTCAAACGACTTGAAGACCTAAAGACGGATGAGTTTCCACGCGCTGCGTAGTATAGTGGCTGGTCATGGCAAAAGACCGCCCAGAGAAAGTCGTGGCGACGAACCGGAAAGCTTTCCACGACTATGCGATCGAGGAGAAACTCGAGGCCGGGATCGTGCTGAAGGGTACCGAGGTCAAGTCCCTCCGCGAGGGGCAAGTGAACTTGCGGGACAGCTATGCAAGCGTGGATCACGGCGAGCTGGTGCTCCACCACTGTCACATCAGCACCTACAGCCATGGGAACATCATGAACCACGATCCCGTCCGGCCGCGCAAGCTCCTGCTGCACCGGAAGGAAATCAACAAGCTGCTGGGCAAGGCCCAACAGAAAGGGCTGACGCTCGTGCCGCTCCGGATCTACTTCAGTCCGCGGGGCCTGGCCAAGGTTGAGATCGCCTTGGCCAGAGGCAAGAAACAGTACGACCGGCGGGAGGCGATTAAGGACCGTGAAGCCGGTCGTGAGCTGGCACGGGCGATGAAGGGCGCACGGCGTGCAAAGTAAGAGGAGAGCGTGATGCCTCAGAGACATCGAGCAAAAGAGATCTGTTTCGAGATGTGGAAGGCGGGAAAGCCGTTCAGAGAGATTTACAAACGGACCAATGTGAGAGCTGCGACGGTGACCAACTGGATCAGGGAATGGGAGCGAGGGACGCAACGGACCTGGACTCCCGACATGCCCCATCGCGGTGGTTATACCGCGCAAGAGCAGGATTAAAGCGGCTCGCGACTCCCACGGAAGAAGGAGAAACCATGTGGACACCAAAGAATTATGACTGGCTCATCATGTCGTTGCTGTTCCTGGCTATCATCGCCGTCGTGCCGATCGGAAACCGATTGGATCTGAGGACCTCGACGATTCTCTGGCTTATCTTCGGGGCCGTTGTCGTGATCGGACAAGCCAGCCTTCGTGTCCTCTCGTCAGGCTTGAGCGAAATCAGGGATGCGCTGCATGAAATCCGTGGCCTCCTGCGCGACACCCGCAACCGCTAAGCAGGAAACGGCCCTGCGCGTCGAGCTGATGTGGTCTGGAAAGTCCACGGGTCATGAGGTATGGTGAACCTTCTTAGAAATGGGCGCGAAGCAGCAGGTTGGTCCAAGGCTGATGCTCAGCGGTTGAGGACGAGACAGCACTGGGCTAGCGGCTGTTCTAAGCCTGCCGAGGAGTGGAGCGTGCAGAAAGGGTTTGCGACGCGACCAGCGCGCGTACGGGACGAATCTGATATGAGCCTGCGAAGAACTCAACCAAGGTGTGTCCTCGTAGCGGCCGCGGCGCTTTCTCTCTTCTTCGTCTCGTGCGTCCCCTGGCAATGGGAATACCTGATTACTGCCACCGATCGCGCGACACAAGATGAGGTGAGACAAAAAATGGGTGCGCCGAACCTGACGAAGAGCCTTGACGGGATCGAGTCGATCTGGACGTATCGGTACGAAGTCTCAAGTTCTTTCTTGTTTCGGCGCGGCGACATGATCGGGGGCTTCCCCTGTATTGAGTACGTCCTGGACTTTGATGCAACGCATGTCCTCAGATATTGGGTGCGCCAACCGTGCTAAATGCGGCGGCGTCAGGTTCTGGAAATCCTGAGCGTTCTGCTGTATGCTGAATCCATACTTGTAGAAAAGGGGGTGACCGGTTTCGACGGGGATCAAGAGGCCAGCGGTGCATGTCGAGCTCTCGGGTGCTCGTTAAACCTCCGGGAAACTAGCAACTGCCAATCAAGAACTGGCACTCGCAGCTTAAGTGACTGCGACGTCCCTCCACCTGAGGCCTGCGGGGGTGGAAGGGGCGCGATGCAGCAGGCTGGTCCAAGGCTGGTGCTCAGCGGCTGAGGACGAGAACACACTGGGCTAGCGGCTGTTCTAAGCCGGCCGATGGGCGTGGGCGGCTGCGAAACCAAAACGATCGGCTACACATGTAGAGCTGCTGCGCTGAAGATCTTCGGACAGGGGTTCGAATCCCCTCACCTCCACCAAGAGAAAGGCGGCTGCCGGGATGATCCCCTGGCAGCCGCCTTTATTTTAATGAGACTGGAAAGACCAGGATGCTCAAACAGGTCATCCCGGGAGGCCGCAGGGATGCGAGGACCCCGAGGCGTACTCTGCTAGTACGTTGAGGGGTTCGAGCAACTGAGAACAAAGCTGGGGGCCTGTTTCAGCATCCTGTTATGGTCGCGCCTCCAAGACCAGATTGAACGGCGTCTGCGTGGCGCGGCGGAAACGGGTAAAGCCGCCCTTGGTCACCACGTTCCGCAGACTTGCCTCCCCGGCCTGCGCCCCGAGCGCGGGCCCCTTGTAGGCCAGCGACGCCGGTACACAGATCATCGTGGAAGCAGCGTAGAACACCCGGCCAATAGGGTTGAGATTCTCCTCCACTTTGTCGTTGGCGAAGGGCTCGATAATCATCCAGGTCCCGTCCTTCTTCAAGGTTTCGCGGACATGCCTCGCCGCCCCCACCGGATCGCCCATATCATGCAGGCAGTCGAAATGCGCGATAAAGTCGTAGCTCGTGCCAGGGTAATCTGTGGACTTGGCCACCGTGAAGGTAATGTTCTTCACTCCGGCATCTTTGGCGCGCTTGCGCGCCGCGAGAATGGACGGCTTGTGGCAATCAAAGCCAACAAACGAGGATTTCGGGTAGGCCTTCGCCATCAGGATCGTGGAGGAGCCAAAGCCGCAGCCGACATCCGCGACCTTCGCACCGGCTTTGAGCTTGGCCTCGACGCCATCGAGCGCGGGAATCCAAGAGTTGACCAGGTTGCCTGCGTAGTTCGGACGGAAGAAGCGTTCCGTGCCCTCAAACAAGCGGTAATCGTGCTCAGCCCAGCCGAGGCCTTTCCCTGAGCGAAATCGCTGCTCCATCTTGGGCTCCGCCATGAAGGTCGCCGCAATCACCTGAAAGGCACCGGGCAGGAAACATGGACTGGTCTCATCCGCCAATGCTAAGGCCTGTTCCGGCGGCAAGACAAAGCGCCCGGTCGCCGCATCATACGTGACATAACCGCCCGCCGCCTGGTTCGACAACCATTCGCGCACATACCGCTCGGTGGTCTTGGTCGCCTTGGCCAGTTCCGCCGGGGTAACCGGTCCCATCTTGGCCATACCCTTGTACAAACCCAGCCTGTCGCCGATGAGAACCAAATTGGCGCTCATGGCCGCCCCAATGTCGCCAACCGCCTTGCCCAAAAATTCATTCAACTTGTCCTGATTAATGGCCATACCTCCCCTCCCCTGTGAAAAGAGCCCCCATTGTTTTCAAGTTGTGTCGTGCTGTCAAGCCCTCAGCGGCGGAGTCTTTTTGAGAAGAGTACAATAGCGCCCGGCGGACAGCAGGACTGGCGAACCAGGAGGAACGATTCCATGAAAGAGTATCGCATCAAGCCGGGATCCAAGCTGAACCTCAACAAGGTCAATCCCGAAGACACCGGCGCCTACAAGAAGAATGGTGAAGGAAAAGCGAAGGCCAAGGCAGCCACGGCCGAGTTCATCGCAAGACTCGGTGGGCTCCAGGAGCGACTCTATGCCAACGCGACTCGAGCCCTGCTCATTGTTCTCCAGGGTATGGATACCAGTGGTAAGGACAGCACGATTAAGCACGTGATGTCGGGTGTGAACCCGCAGGGCTGCCGGGTGGCGACGTTCAAGACGCCCACGTCCCTTGAACTGGCGCATGACTTTCTGTGGCGCGTCCATCGGGAAGTCCCGCCCAAGGGGCACATCGGCATCTTCAATCGCTCCCACTACGAAGACGTGCTGATCACACAGGTGCATGGGCTCATCTCCGACAAGCAGGTTCAGCAGCGGTTCGATCAGATCAAGGAGTTCGAAGAGCTGCTGCACGAGAGCGGGACCGTGGTGCTCAAGTTCTTTCTGCATATCTCCAAGGAGGAGCAACGAGAACGGCTGGAGGAACGAATCCGCGATCCCGAAAAGCGGTGGAAGTTCAATGTGGGCGATCTAGAAGAGCGAAAACGCTGGGACGAGTATATGACGGCGTTCGAAGACGTCGTCTCGGCCACCAGCACGGATCACGCACCCTGGTATGTGGTGCCGGCCAACCGGAAGTGGTATCGGGATCTTGTGGTCGCCGATACCGTCGTGGTGGCGCTGGAAGACATGAAACTCAAACGCCCACCGGCCCCGGAGGATGTGGACTTCGACAAGTTAAAGATCATCTGAAGCGCGAGCCGGTGCGCTGGTACTCGCGGCTGGAGGATTTGGTCTTGGTAGGGTTTTCCTACGCGCCGGGATCTCTGGCAAGACAAGTTCCGCGATCGCTGATTCAGCCTCTGAATTCAAAAACCTGCCTGAAAGTCCGGTCGTAAGTCAGTCGATCTTTCAAGAGTTTCGGCGTATGCTTCTGTAGGTTCAAAAAGCAATAGTGCAAAAACTGTTCGGAATTATTGGTTTGAGAGCGCGGCTATCGGAGCCAATGAGCGAATCAAGCCACAAGCAGAAATGGAGGACGCATCATGAACATGAGAGGCTTTTGCTTGGGACTCGCTGTTGGAACCATCTCCACTTGCCTACTCGGTCAGTGGGTGTTCTCCGCCGCGAGCAAGGAGACAGATCGGCCCAAGGGCATATCCCCCGAAATTGTCGCCGATTATATACATAGTGTAAT
>Ga0209376_1001651_pt1 | contig 22141 bp, 20 predicted proteins | sample GraSoiAngelo_134_FD_185891 | JGI IMG/M metagenome (GOLD analysis project Ga0209376, IMG submission 185891) | Grasslands soil microbial communities from the Angelo Coastal Reserve, California, USA - 14_0929_05_30cm (SPAdes) (version 2) | ecosystem: Environmental > Terrestrial > Soil > Grasslands ... | reverse complement strand
TGCTGCGCGCCAAGGGCGTCGATGACGCCGGGCTCACGCGGCTGCTCGTCGAGAACCCTGCCCGCGCGTTCGCGTTCGCATGACCGTGGCGCTCGGTCGGGGCACGGGTCGTCAGTTCGGCGCGGGCTGGATCAGCGGTGTCCTGGCGGCCACGTGCGGCGCGCTCGGATACGGCGGCGTGCTCTGTCTCCTGTTCCCGGACTGGCTCACGACGCCCGCGGCCCGCGCACACTATCCGATGGAGCTGATCCGCTTCCTGATCTATACGATGCTGGTGATCGGGTTCGGCCTCGGCGCGCTGAGCGTCATTCTCCGGCGCCGCAAGGTCCTCGGCTTCACGGGCCTCGCCCTCGCGACCGCCGGCACGCTGCTCGGAGGCTCCGGCGTCGAGATCAAGGGATCGGTCGAGAGCACGACCGCGGCGGGGCTCGACTGGTTCCTGCTGAACCTGTTCGTCCTCGCGCTGCTCTTCGTGCCGCTCGAGCGCGTCGCGCCGCGCCGGCCCGAGCAGGGGATCTTCCGGCCGGGCTGGACGACCGACCTGATGCACTTCGCGATGAGTCATCTGATGGTGCAGTTGACGGTCGTGCTCACGATGCTGCCGGCCGCGCTGTTCTTCCGGTGGGCCACCCGGCCGTGGCTCCAGGACACGATCGCGGCGCAGCCTCTGGTGCTCCAGGTCGTCGAGATCGTGCTCGTCGCCGACCTCACCCAGTACTGGATCCACCGCGCCTTCCACCGGGTGCCGTGGCTCTGGCGGCTCCACGCCGTCCACCACTCGTCGGAGACGCTCGACTGGCTGGCCGGCTCGCGCCTGCACCTGATCGACATCGTCGTCACCCGCGGGCTCTCGTTCGTACCGCTCTACGTCCTCGGCTTCGCAGCGCCGGCGATCTACGCGTACCTGGTCTTCGTGTCGTTCCTCGCGGTGTTCATCCACGCCAACGTGCGGTTGAATATGAAGATGCTCGACTGGGTGGTGGTGACCCCGCGCTTCCACCACTGGCACCACGCCGCGCACCCGGTGGACAAGAACTTCGCGGTGCACCTGCCGTGGCTCGACCGTCTCTTCGGCACCGCGCATCTCCCGCCCGGTCGCTGGCCCGACGCGTACGGCATCGCGGGCCGCCCCGTGCCCGAGGGATACTGGCGACAGCTCGTGTGGCCGCTCCAGCGCGTGGCGACGAGTCGCCCGCGCCCGTGATGCCGGGCAGGAACCGGTCGAGGACCAGCGCCGGCCTAGGCGCGCACCCGGAGCGACTTCGGGTCGTACGGCGGCGCCAGCTGAGCGCGCGCCGTGGCCCGCTCGCCGGCGATCTCGATCTCCCAGCGACCGCCCGCCACGAACGCGTCGGTGACGCCGTCAGCGTGGGCGACCCAGCCGAGACCGACGGCTCGACCGAGCGTGTGGCCGTAGGCGCCCGAGGCGATGCGCCCCACGAGGGCGCCGTCGCGCCAAACCGGCTCGTCGTGATACAGGAGCGGCTCGGCGTCCTCGAGGACGAACACGACCAGTCGTCGAGCGAGCGGCTTTTGGGACTGAGCCAGCAGCGCCTCGCGCCCCAGGAACGGCGCACCCTTGTCGAGGCGCACCGCGAACCCGAGGCCCGCCTCGAGGGGCGTGTCCTCACTGCCGAGGTCGTGGCCCCACGAGCGATAGGCTTTCTCGAGCCGCAGCGAGTCCATCGCGTGGTACCCGGCGTGACGCAGCCCGAGGTCCTCCCCCGCCGCCACCAGCGCGTCGTAGACTCCGGCCGCGAACTCAGCGGCGACGTAGAGCTCCCACCCCAGCTCGCCAACGTAGGTAACGCGGGTCGCGCGAACCGGCGCGGAGGCCAGCCAGATCTCGCGCGAGGCGAGGTACGGAAACGCCCCGTTCGAGAGATCGGCGTCGGTGAGCCGCGCGAGCAGCGCGCGCGCGCGCGGGCCCATCACGCCGAGGACCGCCGCACCCGACGTGACGTCGGTGAGCACCGCCCGCGCGTCGCCGAGCTGGCGGCGGATCCACGCGGCGTCGTGCGTGGACGCCGCGGCCGCGGTGACGAGCGCGAACGCGTCGGCGGCGAGCCGGGTGACCGTGAGATCGGCCTCGATGCCGCCGCGCGCGTTGAGCATCTGGGTGTAGACGAGCCGGCCGGGCTCCACGTCGACATCGTTGGCGCAGACCCGCTGGAGCACCGCGAGCGCGTCGGGGCCCTCGAGGCGGAGCTTGCAGAACGACGACTGGTCGAACACGCCGACCGCCTCGCGGACCGCGCGATGCTCGGCCGCGGCGCAGTCGAACCAGTTCTGCCGCCCGTAGCTGTAGCGGTACGCCGCCTCCATGCCGCCGGTCGCGTACCAGTTGGCCCGCTCCCAGCCCATCACGACACCGAAGCAGGCGCCGTGGGCCGCGAGCCGGTCGTGGAGCACGCTGCGACGCACGCCGCGCGCGGTGGCCGGCTGCAGGTACGGCCAGTGCATCGCGTAGAGCGCGCCCACCATCTCGACCGTCCGCTCGCGGAGATAGCGCGGGTTCACCTGGAAGGGCGCGACCCGGCGCACGTCGACGTCCCACAGATCCATCGGCGGCTCGCCGCCCACGACCCACTCGGCGACCGCCTTCCCCGCCCCGCCGCCGGACGCGATGCCGATGGAATTGAAGCCGGCCGCGACGAAGAAGTTGCGGCACTCCGGCGCCTCACCGAGCAGATAGCGACCGTCGGGCGTGAAGCTCTCGGGGCCGTTGACGTGACGGCGCACCGGCGCCTGGGCGAGCGCCGGGATGCGGATCACCGCCTGCTCCATCAACACCTCGAAGTGATCCCAGTCCTCCGGCAGGAGCGAGAACGCGAAGTCCGCGGGGATGCCCTCCATGCCCCACGGCTTGGCGACCGGCTCGAAGCCGCCCATGAGCAAGCCGCCCACTTCCTCGCGCACGTAGATGTAGCCGTCGGGGTCGCGAAGCACCGGGAGATTCGGCGACACCCCGGCCATGGGCTCGGTGACGATGTAGAAGTGCTCGGAGGCGTGCAGCGGCAGCGCCACGCCAGCCATTCGCCCGACCTCGCGGGCCCACATCCCGGCGCAGTTCACCACGACCTCGCACGCGACATCGCCACGCGTCGTGCTCACGCCGGAGACGCGACCGTTCGTCACGCGCACCGCGGTGACGCCGGTGTTCTCGAGAATCGTCGCGCCGCCCTGGCGGGCGCCGCGGGCGAGCGCCAGCGTGGTATCGATCGGGTTCGTGCGCCCGTCGCCGGGCAGCCACAAGGCGCCCACCAGATCATCGACGCGCATCAACGGCCAGCGGCGGGCGGCCTCGGCGGGCGTGATGACCTCCACGTCGACGGCGAAGCAGCGCGCCATCGAGGCGAGGCGCTTGAGCTCGTGCATGCGCTCGGGCGTCCGGGCGAGGCTCAGGCTGCCGGGACGGCGGAAGCCCGTGGCCTGGCCGGTCTCCGCCTCGAGCCGCTCGTAGAGGTCGCCACCGTACTTGGCCAGCCGCGTGAGGTTCTGCGTGGCTCGGAGCTGGCCGACGAGCCCAGCCGCGTGCCACGTCGTGCCGCACGAGAGGTCGCGGCGCTCGAGCAGCAGCACGTCGCGCCAGCCAAGCTTCGTGAGGTGGTACGCGACGCTGCAGCCGGCGATGCCCCCGCCGATCACCACCACGCGCGCGTGCGAGGGCAGGATGTGCTCGGGCATGGCGAGCAAATTACCACGACCACCGAGCCGCGGCCGAGCGAGAGGCTGTTACAGCGCGGTACGAATCAGGTCCGCGAGCTGTTGCATGTCGACCGGTTTGCCAATGAACGGCCGGCCCGTGCTCGCGAGAAACTGCTGGGTGGCCGCGTCCACGGTGTCGCCCGTGATGAAGGCGACGCGCTGCGCGAGTGGAGACTGCGCGGCGACGAGCCGCTGCCAGAGCGTCGCCCCGTTGATGTCGGGCATCCGGAGATCGAGGGTCACCAGGTCGTACTGAGCCTCGCGCGACGAGAGCCGCTCCCACCCGGACTGGCCGCTGCGGGCGACCGTCACCTGGTGGCCGAGCGCCTCGACGAGCGCGCCGAAGGTGTCGGCGACGTGGTCCTCGTCGTCGACGACCAGGACGTGAGCCTTGCGGTCTGGCGCGGACGGCACGGTGGACGGCGCCGACCGCGGGACGGCCGGCAGCGCGACGGTGAACGCGGCGCCGCCGCCCGGCAAGCTCTCGGCCCAGATGCGCCCGCCGTGAGCCTCGACGATCCTGAAGGAGATCGACAACCCCAACCCCGTGCCTTCGCCGATGGGCTTCGTGGTGAAGAACGGCTCGAAGATCCTCGGCAAGACCTCCGGACGAATGCCCGGCCCGCTGTCGGACACGGTGAGCCGCACCGAGTCGGCCTCGCCCACGAGCCGGACCGTGATCTGCGGCGGCCGCCCGGTCTCCGTCACCGCGTACTCGGCGTTGAGCAGCAGGTTGAGGACGACCTGCTGCAGCTGGATCTCGTCGGCGTGCAACAGGGGCAGATCCGGCGCGACGTCGACCTTCAGGACGGTCCCGCGAACGCTCAGGGCTTGCCGGCGCAGCTCCAGCGCGTGCTCGACGATGTCGGCGATCTGGACGTCGGCGACCGCGGCGGGTTGCGGTCGGGCGAACGTCGTCAGCTCGCGGACGATCTTGGCCGCCCGGCGAGCGCTGGTCCGGATCTTGTCGGTGCGCTTGAGCACGACCGGATCGGAGCTGTGCTGAGTCAGGAGATCGGCCTGGCCCAGGACCACCGCCAGCGGGTTGTTCAGCTCATGGGCGACGCCGGCCACGAGCTTTCCCACCGCCGCCAGCTTCCCGGCCTGGAGGAGCTGCGCTTGCGTTTCCTGAAGCTCGCGCAGCTGGGTGCGAACCTGTTCGTAGAGTCGGGCGTTGTCGGCCGCCAGGGCCGCCTGGTTGGCGATGGTCATGGCGAAATCGATCTCGGCCTGCGCCCAGCGATAGGGCTCGGCCTGGTCGAGGTGGATCGTGCCCAGCACCGCGTCCTGTCGGAGCAGCGGGACCATCAGCAGGGCGCGCGCGCCGAACGCCAGCCATTGCGGATCGGTCACCTCGTCGACGGCGACCGGCCGTCTGGTCCGGACCACTTCGACGTAGGTGGGGTGCTCCTCCGGACGCCGGGGCCCGAGGGCCATGTACTTCGCCCAGAGATCCGGATCGGCGTGCCCATCGGCGAACTGCGACATGACGGGCATGAGCCGTCCATCCTGCCAGAGATCGATCGAGCAGCGCTCCGCGCCGATCGCCTGAGCGGCGCGTCGGGCGAGGATCTTCAAGACTTTCTTGAGCTCGAGCGTCGAGCTCATCGCGTTCGCGATGTCGAGAAGCGCCTCGGCCGCGGAAGCGGCGTTATCCGGAATGCGGAGGGCCATGGACCCACATAGTGTATGAGCAGCCATCGTGCCAGACGCCGCTTCGCCCGGGCCATGAAATGAAATCAGCTAGTTCCCAGTCCTCGCGCCGTCCGCGGATCACGACGCGTTCCAATCCTTGACGTCAGAATTGACAACTCCTGGCCGGGCTTCAGCCAGGCCATGCTGCGCCTCCAGCCCCACGGCGAAGAGGATCGCGTTGTCGCCGCGTGTAGGCCTCGAAGATCTCACGAACGCGCCCGATCGGGGTCTCAGTGTGTGGAAACAATCATGACGGTCGGGAGGAGCCCATGAGCGACGAGTCCACGTTGCTACGCGAGGCCGACGTCGCGTTCGGCGAGCTCCGGCGGGCCATCGACGGTCTGGAAGATGAGACGATGCGTCAAGTCTGGCTCGGCACCTGGGGCGTGCGCGAGATTCTGATCCACATCTCCGGATGGCACCGCGAGATGATCCCCGCCCTGGCCCGTGTCGCACGGGGCGAGCCCGCGTACCCGGCGGGGACGTACGACGACTTCGATGCGTGGAACGCGCGGTTCGTCGACCGGAAGACCGGCGTGAAGACCGCGGACGTCCTGGCGGAGCTCGACGCCTCCCACCAGGCGTTCATGGCCGCGGCGGCGGCATTACCAGACGCGCAGCTCGCCCCGGGCGGCGCCGCCCGCGACTCCTTCGAGGGCGCGGGCGCCGGCCACTACCGCGAACACGCCGCCCAGATACTCGACTGGCGCCGGAAAGCCAGCGCGTAACCAGCGACAGATCGCGGACGCCGACTACGGGCCTTCGTCGCGGGGCGTAGGAATAGAGCGCGCCGGGAACTCGCGGTAGGCGTAGCGCGTGAGCACGTCTTCGCGCAGCTCGATTCCCAGGCCCGGTCCGGTAGGTAGCGTGAGATAGCCGCCCTCGACCTTGAACGGCGTCACGGCGACTTCGGCGGCGCGGGGCTCGAAGTTCACAAAATACTCGGTGATCAGGAAGTTGGGGATCGCCGCCGAGACCTGCAGCGTCGCGGCGAGGCCGACGGTCGTGCTGTTGTAGTTGTGGGGCGAGACGACCACGTGGTACGCCTCGGCCATCGCCGCGATCTCGCGAAGCTCCTCGATGCCGCCAACGTTGCACACGTCGGGATTGATGATGTCAGCGGCGCGGCGCTCGAACACCTCGCGAAACTCGAAGCGCGTGTAGAGCTCCTCGCCGGTGACGATCGGGATCCGGATGTCCCGCCGGCATTCGGCCAGTGCGCCCACGTCCCGCGCCGAGACCGGCTCCTCGTACCAGAACGGGTCGAACGGCTCCAGCATCCGGGCCAGCCGCACCGCGTGCATCGGGGCCAGCCGGCGGTGCACCTCGATCAGCAGGTCGACCTTGGGCCCGACCGCGGCCCGGACGGCGCGAACCGTCTCGACCACCTGCTGCTCGGCCTCGCGCGAGATGTGCGTGCGCCATGGACCGGGAAACGGATCGAACTTGAGCGCGGTGAAGCCGCGCGCGACAGTTTCCTTCGCCTTCGCCCCGTAGGCCTCCGGTGATTTCGCGCCCGAGTACCAGCCGTTGGCGTAGACGCGGATCCGCTCGCGGCAGGGACCGCCCAATAGATTGACGACCGGTACGCCCAGGCGCTTGCCGGCGAGGTCCCACAGCGCCTGCTCGAGCCCGCTGACCGCGCTCCAGAAATCCATCGCGCCGCGCTTGGATGCGAAGTCGTGGTAGGCCCAGTGCGTGAAGTGGCGGATCTGGCCGGCGTCGCGGCCGACGAGATAGCGCCCGAGCTGCCGCACGTGCGCGACGATCGATTGGTCGCGGTCGGCCTGGGTGTAACACTCGCCCCAGCCGTGGAGACCGTCCGAGGTCTCGACCTTGACGAAGAGCCAGTTCTTCCCGTAGCCGGGATCGACGACGAACGGCGAGACGGCCGTCACCTTCATGAGCCGACCTCCCTCTCTTGGCGTACCGCGGTGCGCGCCGCAGGCCGTCGCGGGGCTGGGCCCGCCGGCCGAGGCGCGGCCATAAATCGTGGAGGCCGCTAGACTACCAGATCGAGGAGACGCCATGAACGACGCGACGCCGATCACGACTATCTGGCGGTGAGGCTCGACGGCCAGCGCGCCGAGGGCCGGCGCCTCGTCATCGACTGGGTGTTCGCGGATCTCGGCCAGCGACGACTTTACGCTGATGTTCGAGGTGATCGAGCCGAAGCGCAGCTAGCGGAGCGGCACGAAGATCGAGACTCGCGGCTCGGGGCCCACCTCGCGCGTCACGTGCCCCTGGCCCGTCAGGTCTTCGGCGATGAGGATGTCGCCTGGGCCGAGGCGCCGCACCGTGCCGTCGCCGATCTCGATGTCGACGGCGCCGGTGAGCGTGAACACCGCCGCGCGCCCTGGCGCGTGATGCCAGGGGTTCGATCGCTTCGCGTCGAAGCGGCGGATGACGATGCCGCTGCCGGGGATCAGCTCGGCGCTCTCGGACTGGTCGCCCCGCGGCTCGAACTTCGGCTGGATGTCCTCGAAGTGCGACTTGCCGTCGGGCCCTGCGTAGATCCGGATGATCGCCATGTCCGCCTCCTTGCGCTACAGTGTCGTGCCGTGAAGCCCAAGCTCAGGGTGTGGGTCGTGTTCGGACCGCGGCTGAAGCTCGGCGACGGCCGGGCCCGGCTCCTCGACGCGATCCACGCGAAGGGATCCCTGAGGCAGGCCGCGGCGGATTTCGGGATGTCGTACCGGAACGCGTGGGGCTACCTGCAGGAGCTCGAGCGGGCTGCCGGCTTCAAGTTCTTCGAGCGGACGGCCGGCGGCGGTCCCGCATCCGGGATGCGCCTGACCGCCGCCGGCCGCGAGTTCCTGGCGTGCTACCGGAAGTTCCGCAGTGGCGTCGAAGCCGGCGCCCAGCGCCACTTCGAGCGCACCTTCAAGGGCAAGTCGTTCACTTCCCGTTCGCGATCGCCAGCGCGATTCGCTCGGGCGAGAGCGGCAGCACGGTAAGCCGCACGCCAGTGGCGTCCTCGACGGCGTTGGCGATGGCGGCTGGCGCCGGCACGATCGGCGGCTCGCCCACGCCCCGCGCCCCGAAGGGCCCGTGCGGCGCGGGCTTCTCGACGATGATCGTCTCGATGTTCGGCAGGTCGGCCGCGGTGAGCTTCCGGTAGTCCAGCAGGCTCGGGTTCATGAGCCGCCCCTTGTCGTCGTACATCAGCGCTTCGGTCAGGGCCATTCCGAGACTCTGGACCGCGCCGCCTTGCATCTGGCCCTCGATCTGGAGCGGGTTGATCGCCTTGCCGACGTCCTGGACGACCACGAAGTCGTGCAGCGTGAGCTCGCCGGTGTCGGGGTCGATCTCGATCTTCGCCAGCTGGGCGCAGAACGCCGGCGCCTGCACCGAGAAGGCCGGATGGCTGACGCCGAGCACCGGCTCGACCTTGGACATGTAGAGGTTGCCCTTCTTGCCGATCTGCGCGAGCGTGACGCCCTTGTTGGGGACGCCACGCACGACGACCTTGCCGTCGTCGATCTCGAGGTCGTGCACCGAGGCCTCCAGCTCCTTGGCGGCGATCTCGAGCGTCTGGTTTCTCGCGTTCTGCGCGGCCTGCATCACGGCCACGCCGACGGTGTACGTCGTCTTGCTGCCCGCGCTCAGGCCGGTCATCGGCGCCACGTCCGTGTCGCCGGTCGTGATCTTCACCTTGTCGATGTCGACGCCGTAGGCGGTGGCCGCGATCTGCGCCAGCGCGATGTTGGTCCCGGCGATGTCCACCTGGCCGGTCAACACCTGCAGGGTCCCGTCGGGGTTGAGCCGTACGGTGGCGCCGGTCGGCTGCAGACCGCCGAGCCAGCCCCCGAGCGACAGGCCGGTGCCGCGCAGCCGGCCGTCCTTGCTGCTCGCCTTCCACTCGGCACGCTTCTTCCACAGCGGATGCTCCGCGATGCGCGTCAGCACCTCCACGGCGCCGTTGCTCAGCCACGGCTGGCCGTTGGCCATCTTGTCGCCTTCGCGCTGCAGGTGGCGAAGCCTGAACTCGACCGGATCGGCGCCGATCGCGCGGGCGATCTGTTCCATCTGCGAGTCGATCGCGAAGATGGTCTGGGGCGCGACCGGCGCGCGGTACGCCGCGATGCTCGGCTTGTGGGTGAGCACCTCGAACCCCTTCACGTCGAAGTTCGGCCACCGGTAGAGGCTCGCCAAGAACACGCCGCTCACCGCCAGCACTGCGCCGGAGAACGCGCCGGACTCGAGGATCGCCTCGCCCTCGATCGCCATGAGCGTGCCGTCGCGCTTGACACCGGTCTTGAGACGGATGATGACCTGCGGCGCCGGCATGCCGGCCTCGAGCTCCTCGCGCCGGGTCATGACGTAGCGCACCGGCCGTGCGGTGGCGCGCGCCAGGATCGCCGTGATCGGCTCGCAGAGCGCGCGGATCTTGCCACCGAAGCCGCCGCCGCACTCCATCGGGATCACCTTGATGCGGTTCTCCGAGATCTCCAGGACGTCGGCCACCTCGGAGCGGGTGTTGAACGAGCCCTGCGTGCTCGCCCACAGCGTCAGGTTGCCGGCGGTGTCCCACTGCGCCAGCACCGCGTGCGGCTCGAGGTAGCCCTGATGGACCATGGGCACGCGGTAGGTCTTCTCGATCACGACGTCCGACTCGGCGAGCGCCTTCGCGACGTCGCCGCGTTGCAGGCGAGCCTGCTGGGAGATGTTGACCGCCTTCGCGGGCTTGGCCTCGGTCGTCACGCCGGCCACGCTGCCGTGGGCCTGCGCCTCACTCGTGTCCGCCTCGGTCCCGGCGTCGGCGACGGGCGGCGCGCCGGGTTTCATCGCCTCGAGCGGATCGGCGGAGACGGCCAGGACTTCGTACTGCACGTCGATGAGGTCGAGCGCCTCCTCGGCGATCGCCGGCTCGTCGGCGGCGACGGCGGCCACCGGCTGGCCGGCGAAGACCACGCGATCGATCGCCAGCACCGCGTGCGCACGCGTCGGGGCCTTCCTCTTCAGCTCGGGGATGTCGGCGGCCGTCAGGACCGCGCGCACGCCCGGCAGCGCGCGCGCTTTGCTGACGTCGATCTTGAGGATGCGCGCGTGGGCGTGCGGGCTGCGGAGGAGCTTGGCGTGCAGGAGCCCGCGAGGGCTCAGGTCGGCGACGTACTGGACCACGCCGGTGACCTTCTCCGGCGCGTCCGGGCGTGGGATGGAGAGTCCGATGCCCTTCACGTCGCGGGTGGTCTTCATCACGCTGGACATGCCTCAGCTCCTCCGGCCGGCCGCGGCGCCGGCGGTCTCGGTGATTGCGGCCAGCATCTTCGTGTAGCCGGTGCAGCGGCAGAGATTGCCAGCGATGCCGTAGCGGATCTCTTCCTCGGTCGGGCGCGGGTTCTCCGTCAGGAGCGCCGCCGCCGCCATCAGGACGCCGGGAATGCAGAAGCCGCACTGGGGGACGCCGTGCTTGACGAACGCTTCCTGCAGCGGATGGAGCGCGCCCGGCTTGCCGAGCCCTTCGATCGTGCGGACGGTGTGGCCGCGAGCCTGCATCGCGAGCAAGAGGCAGCTCGCGATGGGCTTGCCGTCGAAGTGCACCGTGCAGGCGCCGCAGTCGCCGGTGCCGCATCCTTCTTTCGGTCCGGTCAGGCCCATCCGCTCGCGCAGCGCGTCCAGCAGGGTGTCCCAGGGCTGCACGAGCACCTCGGCGGGCTCGTCGTTCACGGTGCAATTCAACACGTGCTTGGCCACGTCTCGTTTCCTCCGGGTATCAGGCGCTGGCTCGGGCCAGTGCTGTCGTCAGCGTGCGGCGCGTGAGGACGCGAACGAGGTGACGACGGAAGTCGGCCGAGCCGCGCTGGTCGCTGATCGGGCGCGCCGCCTCCAACGCGAGCTCGGCCGCGCGCGCGATCCGATCGGGCGTCACGGCCTGCCCCTCGAGCGCGCGCTCGGCCGCCGTCGCGCGAACCGGCACCGGCGCCACGGCGGCCAGCGCGACCCGCGCCTTGGTGCACACGCCGTTGGCCAGCGTGAGCTGTGACGCCACCCCGACCACGGCGATGTCGAGCTCCCGCCGCGGGGTGTGTCGCAGGTAGTTGCCGCCGCTGTGGGCCCCGGGCGCCGGCACGGCCAGCTCGACGAGCAGCTCGTCCGGAGCCAGCACCGTCTGGCGGACGCCGGTGAAGAACGTCGCGATCGGCACCCGCCGCTCGCCCTTGGGTCCGAGGATGATCGCTTCGGCGTCGAGGGCCAGCAGCGGCGGCGCCATGTCCGCCGACGGCGCCGCGTTGCAGAGATTGCCGCCGAGCGTGGCCAGGTTGCGCACCTGCACCGAGCCCACGAGGGCGCCGCTCTCGGCGAGCGACAGGTAACGGGAGCGCACCGTCCGGTCGAGCTCGAGCGCCCGCGCCGTCACCGCGGAGCCGATCCGCAGCCCCTGCCCGTTCGCCGATTCGACGGCGCGCAGGCGCGCCACGCCGGACAGATCGATGACGCGAGCCGGCTTGAGCAGACCGTTCTTGAGCTGTGGCAAGAGGTCCGTCCCTCCGGCCAGCAGCTTCGTCTCGGGCCCTCGCTGGGCGAGGGCCCGCACACAATCCTCTACGCTCTCGGGGAGAAGAAGCTCGAATCGTCGCACGCGAGGTCTCCGTTATGCTGAGCGAAACACAACAACGCCAACCGGGGCGGCCCACCACCAGCGGGGGCCGACGTTGGTGTACCTTAACACATCGTCCTGAGGCGATCATCTGGGCCTCGAAGGAGGGTCGCACATGCGCATCGGCTTCATCGGGCTGGGCAACATGGGCGGGCCGATGGCCCTCAACGTCCTCAAGGCCGGCCACACGATGGTGGTGTCGGACCTCCGCCAGGAGCTGGCCAAGCCGCACATGGCGCTGGGCGCCACGTGGGCGAGCACGCCGAAGGCCGTCGCGGCGGCGAGCGAGGTCATCTTGACGTCCCTGCCGGGTCCCCGCGAGGTCGAAGCGGTGGCCCTGGGTCCCGGCGGCATCCTGGAAGGCGCGGCGCGCGGCACGGTCTACGTCGATCTCTCCACGAACTCGGCGACGCTCATCCGCAAGATCCACGGCGTGTGCGCCCAGCGCGGCGTCGACGTGCTCGACGCGCCGGTCAGCGGCGGCGTGCCCGGAGCGCGCTCCGGCAAGCTGGCGGTGTTGGTCGGCGGCGACGAGGCGCTCTACCACCGCCTGAAGCCGATGCTGGACGCCATCGGCGACAAGGTCACCTGGGTCGGCGGCATCGGCTGCGGCACCGTCGCGAAGCTCGTGCACAACATGGTGTCGGCGTGCTCGCGTATGGCGATCGCCGAGGGCATGACGCTCGGGGTGAAGGCGGGCGTCGCGCCCGAGGTGCTGCTCGACGCGCTCGCCAAGAGCTCCTTCGGTCAGGGGCGCGTGCTCAAGGACATGATCCCCAACACCGTCTTCCCCGGCGCCTACGACGACGTCAACTTCGCGCTCAAGCTCCTGCGCAAGGACGTGGGGCTGGCAACCGAGCTCGGGCGCGAGTATCACGTGCCCATGCTGATCGCGGCCATCGCCGAGCAGCAGCTCGAGGAGGCGCTGCGGCGGGGCTGGGGCGACAAGGACTCGATGACGTTCTTCCGCTTGCAGGAAGAGCGGGCCGGCGTCGAACTGCGGGCGCCGAAGAAAGGAGCCTGACGCCATGAGCGACTCCCTGGCCGCGATCCTTGAGACGACCGAAGCGCAACAGCTGGCCACCGGGTTCGTCTTCACCGAGGGGCCGCTGTGGCATCCCGACGGCTTCTTCTATTTCGTCGACATTCGCCAGAGCCGCCTGCACCGCCTGACGCCGGGGAAGGCGCCGGAGCTCGTCCGCGCGAACACCGGCGAGGGCAACGGCACGACGTTCGACCTTCAGGGCCGCCTGGTCATCTGCGAGGGCGGCAACCGTCGCGTCACCCGCTGGACCGGCGAGCGGAGCGAGGTCCTGATGGACCGCTTCGAGGGCAAGCGGCTCAATCGCCCCAACGACGTCGTGTGCAAATCCGACGGGGCCATCTACTTCACCGATCCGGGCCTGCGCGTGCCGCTGGCCGAGCGCGAGCTGCCGTCGGCCGGCGTCTATCGCATCGCGCCGGACGGCAAGACCTCGCTGGTGGCGGATTGCGAGTACCCGAACGGGCTCGCGTTCTCGCCCGACGAGCGAATCCTGTACGTCGCCAACACGCGCTGGACGCAGTACATTCATGCGCTCGAGCTGGACTCGGCCGGCGGCCTCGTCCGGCGGCGCATCTTCGCCGACATGTCGTCGGACGAGACCGACGGCGTTCCCGACGGCATGAAGGTGGACGTCGAGGGCCGGATCTTCTGCACCGGCCCGGGCGGCACCTGGGTCTTCGCGCCCGACGGCACGCGGCTCGGGATCATCCGCACACCGGAAGTTCCAGCCAACCTCGCGTTCGGTGGCCCCGATCTCCGGACCCTGTTCCTCACCGCCCGCACCTCGGTCTATGCCTTGCGCGTCACGACCCCCGGCCAACCGCACCCCTGGTATCGCGCGCGACGATGACGATCAATTTCGGAACGTTCCTGCTGATGCAGTCGCCGTCGGCGCGCTCCTCGCAGGAGATCTACGCGCGGGGCGTCGAGATCGCCCAGGCCGCCGAGACGCTCGGCTTCGGCAACGTCTGGCTCGCCGAGCACCATTTCTCGACCTACGGCTATCTCTCACGCCCGACACAGCTCGCGACGTACATCGCGGCCAAGACGAAGCGGATCCGGGTCGGCACCGCCGTGATCGTGGTCCCGCTCCACCACCCGCTCGTGATCGCCGAGGAGATCGCGACGCTGGACCTGCTGGCCGGCGGACGCCTGGACGTCGGGCTCGGGCGCGGCTATCAGCCCTACGAGTTCGAGCGCTTCGGCCTCGAGCTCGAGAGCGGCCGCGCGCGCTGGGAAGAATCGATCGATATCTTATTGAAGGCCCTGAGCGGCAAGCCGTTCAGCTACGACGGTAAGCTCTTCAAGATCCCGGAGACGATGGTGTTCCCGCAGCCGCTCCAGCAGCCGCGGCCACCGATCTGGATCACCGCGCAGAGCCCGGAGTCGGTGGAGGCGGCCGTGCGCCGCGGCTTCAACGTGCTCACCGGCGGCTTCGGCGTGCCCATCGAGCGCATGGCCGAGTTCCGCCGGCTCTTCGACCGGCTGGTCGGCGAGTTCAAGCCCACGCATCCGCTTCAGGTCGGCGTGCAGCGCGCGGTCTACGTGGCGGAGAGCCAGGCCGACGCCCGCGCGGCGGCCGAAGAGGCCCGCTGGAACATGCGGGTAACGCTCTCGCTCCGCAATCAGTACGAGCGCGTCGAACAGGGCCACGCGATCCCGGTCCCGGCGCCCAAGGAGCCCGACACCGACGACTTGCTGGACCGTTTCCTGGTGATCGGGACGCCCGACACGGTGATCCGCCAGATCACGCGCGTCAGGGAGCTCGTCGGCATCTCGCACTTCAACTGCAGCTTCTGGTTCGGCGACCTCGAGCACGCGCGCGTCATGCGCTCGATGGAACGCTTCGCCCGCGAGGTCCTGCCGGCGTTCAGGTAATGGGGGGCCCCGACATGGCCCCCCCTACCCCCCAACGCTCGGGGCAGCCCGGGGAACCGCACAACCGTAGCCCCCCCAGCACTCGCACGCGCGCACAACCGTAGCCCCCCCAGCACTCGCACGCGCAGACAACCGTTAGCGTCCCCAGCGCTGGCACGCGCGCACAACCGTAGCGCCCCAGCGCTCGTGCGCGCGCACAACCGCTACCGACGGGGCGCCGCTCGTTGCCGCGCTCTAGGCGGCGCCCCACACCTCGCGCGCGACCTCGAGGGCGAGCGCGAGCTTGCGACGCTGGTCGTCGACCGTGATCTTGTTGCCGTGGTGCGTGCTGGAGAAGCCGCACTGCGGGCTCAGGCAGAGGTTCTCGAGCGGCACGTACTTCGCCGCCGCCTCGATGCGGCGCTTGAGGTCGTCCTTCGTCTCGAGCTGCGGAACCTTCGAGCTGATGAGCCCGAGCACGACCTTCTTGCCCTTGGGCACGAATCGGAGCGGCTCGAAGCCGCCCGCGCGGTCGGAGTCGTACTCGAGGAAGAACGCGCTCACGTTCAGCCGGGTGAAGACGGTCTCGGCGACCGGGTCGTAGCCACCGCTCGCCATCCACGTGCTCTTGAAGTTGCCCCGGCAGGTGTGGATCGCGACGGTGACGTCGCGCGGGACGTCACGCAGCACGGCGTTGACCGCGTCGGCGTAGATGCCGGGCAGACGCGCCGGGTCGTCGCCGAGCCGGGTCACCTGCTCGCGCACCTTCGGATCGCACATCATCGCCACCGTGGTGTCGTCGATCTGGAGATAGGTGCAGCCCGCCTGGCACAGGCCGCGGATCTCCTCGCGGTAGGCGGTCGTGAGGTCGGCCCAGAACTCGGTGAGATCCGGATAGGTCGCCTTGAGCGTCGGCCGATCGCCCCGGGCGTGGAGCATGACCGGCGACGGCAGGCAGAACTTGGCGGTGCGCGTCGTGGCCGACTTCAGAAACGTGAAGTGGTCGAGCATGCTCGGCCGGGAGCGCCGGATCTTCCCGGTCACCTTCATGAGGGGCGGCTGCTCGTCGGCGCCCTCGAACTTCACGCCGAAGCTCTGGGTCGACGTCTCCACCCCGTCGAAGCCGCGGATGAAGTCGATGTGCCACCAGTCGCGCCGGAGCTCGCCGTCCGTCACCGATTGCAGGCCGACCGACTCCTGAAGGGCGACGGCGCCGCGGATGCTGCGATCCTCCACCGCGCGCAGCGCGGCCCGGTCGATCTCGCCGCGCGCCGCGCGGGCGCGCGCCTCGTGCAGCTCGGGTGGACGCAGCAGGCTGCCGACGTGGTCCGCACGGAATGGGGGTCGTGCGACGGTGCTCATCACAGTCCTCCGTCGACGCGGCAACTACCAGGCCAGGGCGTACGTCGGTCGGCGCGGATCGGCGCCGGCCGACACCACGCCCGATTCCGGATCGCGTCGGGTCACGACGGCGCCGACGCCGCAGGCGCCGATCTCGCTGACGGTGTGGCCGAGCGCGCTGAGCTCGGCGCGCGTGCTCTCCGGAATACCGGGTTCGACGTTGAGCTGCCCGGGTCGATAGACGCGGGGATAGAACGAGTTGACGAGCGTCTGGGTCGAGAAGCGCGGCGCCTCGACCGCCTGCTGTGGGTTCATTCCCCAGACCAGCACGTTGAGGACGAGCTGCAAGTCGGCCTGGGCCTGATCGTCGCCGCCCGGGCAGCCGATCGTCGCGGTGGGCACGCCACCCTCGCAGATCAGATACGAGATCAGCGTGGTGCGCGGCCGCTTGCCCGGGACGAGACCGTTGGGATGGCCGTCCTCGAGGACGAACATCTCGCTCCGCGTGCTCAGCGTACAGCCGAGCTCGGGAGCGAACGCCGACTTTCGGAACACGCCACCGCTCGGCGTGAGCGCGACCATGCTGCCCTCGCGGTCGACGACCGCGATGTGCGTCGTCCCGTCGGCGGCGGGCTCGGCCGCGGTCGCGCCGGATCGCGCGCCCATCACCGCGCCCGCGGCCGTGGGCGCGCCGCGGCGCTCGATCGTCCCGGGGGCCGGTGCTTCCGGCGCGGCCCGGTCCATGCGGATGAGCCCGGCGCGCTCGTGGAGGTATGCCGGCGCCAGCAGCTCGGCGATCGCGCGCGCGGCGGTATCGGAATCGCCGTAGTACCGCTCGCGGTCCGCGAACGCGAGCTTGAGCGCCTCGGCGACCACGTGGATGTACCGCGCCGAGTTGTGCCCGAGCGCGCGCAGGTCGACGGTCGCCAGCATGCCGAGCGCCTGCATGAGCACCGGCCCCTGGGTCCACGCGGGCGGACCGATGATCTCGCGCCCCGCGAACGACATTCGCAGCGGCGGCTCGAACTGCGCGCGATAACCGGCCAGGTCGGAGGCGCGGAGGAGTCCGCCGACGCGCTCCGAGAACGCGCCGATGGTGGCCGCGACGTCGCCGCGGTAGAACCGCTCACGGGCGGCGCCGATGCCGGCGACCCGGTGGCCTCGGCTCGACGCTTCCGCGTCGACGAGCCGCCGCAGTGTCCCGGCGAGTGCCGGCTGCGTGAAGAGCTGGCCCAGCTCGGGCGGCTGCCCGCCTCGGTAGAACACCGCGGTCCCGCCAGGAGGATACAGATCGAACTGGCTGCGGCTCTCGCCGATGGTCAGCATCCGCCGCATGTGCTCGTACATCGGGAACCCGTGCTCGGCGTATTGCACGGCGGGCGCCAGCACCTCGCCCACGGTCTTCGTGCCGAAGCGCTCGAGCGCCTCGAGAAACGCGCCGACCGCGCCCGGTACGGTGAACGACAAGTGAGCGTCGGCCCCCGGCCCGGTCGGGATGCGATCGAGCTTCCGCCCGCGGAAGAACGCGATCGTCGCGAGGGCCGGAGCCACTCCCTGCCCGCTCAGCACGTGCAGCTGGCGACTGCGCGCGTCGTGCACGACCGCCACGCACTCGCCGCACAGCGTGTAGGACGCGGTCGGCTCCACCACCGCGGCCGCGAACCCCGCGGCCACGGCCGCGTCGAAGGCGTTGCCGCCCGCCAGCAGCATCCGCATGCCGGCCATCGACACCAGGGGATGACCCGACGTGACGACGCCCTGAGTGCCCGAGACCACTGGCCGCGTGGTCGCACGATCGGCGGAGTGGTGCTCCATCTCGTAGACTCGCCCGGTCGGTCTGCTCATGAGCTCAACGCTCCTTCCGGAATTCGTGGCTTCTCCGCCGAATTCGATTCGGCTCCCGGCCGAATTCGATTCGGCTCTCGCGCGAATCGATACCGCGCGGCAACGGGCCGGTCAAGCTGAATCGTAGCGCTACGGCAGGAGATCGGCGACCACGATCCGCGCCGATGGCACGGCGAGCACGGAGGCGACGTCGGCCGGTCCCAGCACCTCCACCGCGTGGTACGCCCACCCATAGGGCGCCGACGGCGCCGGCCCAGGCTCACGATGAACCTCGAGCACGCGGTCGACCAGGTTGACGATCCAGTACTCCGGACGTCCGGCGCGTGCGTAGAGGCTCGCCTTGTGTTCTCGATCGACGAGGAGGCTCGTGAGCGCAACCTCTACGACGAGCACTGGATCTGCCGGATGCGCAGCGGCGTAGTCACGCACGTCGCCGCGCACGACCGCCACGTCGGGCTCGGGCTCCGACGTCTCGTCGAGCGCGATCGGCGCCTGCGTGCGAACCTCCCAGCCCGCGCCGAACGCGCGCGCGAGCACACGCTCGACGAGCCTGATCGCCGTGTAGTGGGGCGAGCTCTGCGGCTCGGCCACCACGAGCAACCCGTCGATCAGCTCGACGCGGTCGCCCGGCGTGAAGACGCCGGTCTCGACGAGTCGCTCGTACTCGACGCGCTTCCATCGCTTGAGCTCGAGTGTCGGCCGGGGCACGGGGTTGCCTCCTACCGTCAATCTAGTCGCGCGATCGACCACGGTCAATGTCACACGACTGTGACACTGCAGGCTGCTGAGCCCACTACACGCGCCGGTAGAGAGGGCCGCGCGTGGTCACGCGTGACAAGTCGGGCGGCCGCTCGGCGGCGACGCGGTGCCCTCGAGGATGTAACGGGCCAGGCTCGAGACCCAGTCGGGCGACGATCGCGGGATGGCTGTAGTAGCCGTCGTACGCGTGGTGCACCAGCGCGTCGAAGAAGACCGGGTGCGACTGCTCGACGCCACGGAGCACGCGCTCGCGCCGGTCCTGGTCCAGCGGGGCGAGGCCGGCGTCACCGACGGCGCGCGCCGCATCCTCGATCGCGGCGAGCCCGCCCGACAAGAGCGCGTCGATCTCGGGCGCGCCCGCGGCGACCGCGAGCACGTGATCGAGCGCGATCGCGCCAGCGCCCGGGAACCCCGCGCTCGCCGGCACGAGGGTATCGAGGACCACCGCCAGGAGATTGCGCCGCGCGGCCAGCGTCACGAGCGTCTCCGGATGATTCCGTCGGCGATGTAGAGCGCCACCGCCTGGATCGTCGAGGTCGGGTTCACGGCGGCGCACGTGACCATCGTGCTGCCGTCCACGACGTAGAGATTCCGCACGTCGTGGCATCGTCCGTCGGCGTCGATCACGGAGGTGGCGGGGTCGCGCCCCATCCGCGCGGTTCCCATGAGGTGCCAGCCGCCGGCGCGGAGGAGCGGATTCACCGAGACCTCCCGGGCGCCGGCGGCCTCGAGCGCTTCCCGGGCGCGCGCGATGCCGTGGTCGAGCATGCGCCGGCTGTTCTCGCCGAGCGTGTAGGACACGCGCGGCGCCGGGATGCCGTGGGCGTCGGTGAGCGTGGGATCGAGATCCACGCGGTTCCCGGGCTCCGGCAGGTCCTCACCGATGACGGCCACCGTCAACGTCCGGTCGAAGCGCGTGTCGTAGAGTCTGCGGTGCTCGCGGCCCCACGGCACCCGGTCGCCCACGGAGCCGCCGGTGGCGGACGCGATCGGCGAGAGCCCGCGCGCCACCTGAAACGAGTAGCCGCGCACGAAGCCGCGCGAGAGATCGGTCTCGTAGAACTCCTGACTGATGATGCTGCAGCCCAGCGGGCCGCGGAGCCCGTCCAGCCGCTCGTCGAAGAGCCCGCGCACCATCGCGTAGGGATGGAACATGAGGTTGCGGCCCACCTGCCCGCTGCGATTGGCCAGCCCGTCGGGGAACCGCGACGAGCGCGAGTTCAGCAGGAGCCGCGGAGTGCCGATCCCGTTGGCCGCGAGCACGACCGTGCCTGCCTTCAGCTCGCGCGTCCGCCCTTCGCGGTCGAAGTACTGCGCGCCGTCGGCGAGCCCGTCGGGCCCCAGCGTGATCTCGCGCACGCGAGCGCGCGTGACCAGCCGCGCGCCCGACGCTAGCGCCTTGGGCCAGTAGGTGACGTCGGTGCTCGCCTTGGCTCCGGTCGGGCAGCCGAGGTCGCAGGGCCCGCAGTTGATGCAGGCGCGTCGGCCGTCGTAGTCGCGCGTCAGGATCGCGCTGTCCGACGGCCACCAGTGCCATCCCAAGCGATCGAACCCGCGGGCCATCGTGGCGCCCAGCGTGTCCAGCGGGATCGGCGGCGTCTGCCGCGGCGACTTCGGCGGATAGCCGGGATCGCCGGTGATCCCGGCCACGCCCATCATCGTGTCGTTCAGGTCGAAGTACGGCTCGAGCGTCGCGTAGTCGATGGGCCAGTCGTCGGCCACGCCGTCGAGGCTGCGCACGCGGAAGTCGGACGGTCGGAAGCGTGGGAAGTGGGCGCTCCAGTGAATCGTGCTCCCGCCCACCGCGTTGTACATCAGCGGCGAGATCGCCGAGCCGGCGTCGTTGACGGGGTAGTCTTGTGGCAGCCGGCGCACGTTGGGCTCGGCGCTCCAATCGGTGGTCCGATGCAGCTCCCAGTCGGCGCGCCAGTGCGGGTATGCGCGCGCGTCGACCCAGTCGCCCTGCTCCAGGCACACGACGCGGAGGCCGGCGCCCGCGAGCCGCCAGGCGACGGCGGCCCCCGAGGCGCCGGCGCCGATCACGAGCACGTCCGTGCGATCGTCGGCGGCCATTCGAGAACGGGCAATAGCAGGAGAGGGCCACCGCCGTCAACTCCTCTCGTGATCGTCCTTGCCGAGCCGGGCGAGAAGGGTCCGGAGATGGTCGGCGCGGCACAGGCGCGGGCATGGGTCGACTCACCGACGACGATCTAGACCGGATCGACGGCGCCAGGGGCAAGCTCGCCGGCGCGCTTCAAGAGCGCTACGGCTGGGCGCGTGAGCAGGCCGAGCGCGAGATCAAGAAGCGCTGCGAGCAAAACGACGCCGAGCGATTCGGCGATAGGACGTGAGCCGGACGAGGGCGGGCGGGCCCGCTGAGCATTCAGGAGCCCGCTCGCTCCCGCCGGGCGCTGTGCGTGAAGGCTAGCTCGCCTTCGCCGCCGACACTCTCAGCTCGTTCTTGACCGACTTGACGCCGTCCACCCGATGGGCCAGGTCCGACGCCTTCGCGCTCTGCGCCATCGACTGCACCTCGCCGCTCAGCACCACGACGCCGGCGTCGGTGCGCACATCGATCTTCTTCAGCTGCGGGTCCCTGGCGAGGGTGGCCGTGACGGCCTTGGTGATCTGCTTGTCGTCAGCCGTGACGGCCTCGCGGGCGGCCGGTGGCACGACCTGCAGGTCGTTCTTCACGCTCTTGACGCCGTCGACGCCCTTGGCGATCTCTTCCGCGGCGGTCTTCGCCTCATCGGAGTCGACCTTACCGCGCAGGAAGACCTGGCCGCTCACCGTCTCGACGCGCACTTCGCGCCCCTTGACCCGCTCATCGGCGAAGAGCGCGATCTTGGTCTTCGAAGTGAGCCAGCTGTCGCTGATCGCGCCCTTCGCTACCTGCGCGGTGTCCTTCGCTTTCTCCTTCACCTGGTCCATCTTGCTTTCGGCCTTGGTGTCGGCAGCACTGGCGCTCGGCGGCGCCGCGCAGAGCACGGCCGCCAGCAGCGCGGCTGCGGTCATGAAGTGGTCACGCATGGCTTCATCCTCCTCGATCTCATGGTCCGGGGCCCTCGCTCACACGATCCCCGCGGTGAATCAGCAATGACCTTGCCATCGGCGAATGTAAGATTCGCCGGCGGCGCTAAGTGAACGGCTTTCGAGGGATTTGGCGCACGGGGCCCGCCCCGGCGTAGGTGAATCGCGGGGCGGTTGATTTTACGTGGTCACCGATTTTACGCGGTCACTAGTAGATCCTACGCGGCCCAGGAGCGATTGGAGTGCCCCGGGGTTGAGTT
>Ga0209376_1001650_pt1 | contig 22142 bp, 15 predicted proteins | sample GraSoiAngelo_134_FD_185891 | JGI IMG/M metagenome (GOLD analysis project Ga0209376, IMG submission 185891) | Grasslands soil microbial communities from the Angelo Coastal Reserve, California, USA - 14_0929_05_30cm (SPAdes) (version 2) | ecosystem: Environmental > Terrestrial > Soil > Grasslands ... | reverse complement strand
CCTCCCCTCAGGTCGACAAGTGCCTTCCTGAAAGGTGCCTGGTTGGACTCGATCCGATGCAGGTCAAACATCTCCCCGATGAGCCCATCCATCCGCTGCGCCTCGATGAAAATGTCGTTGGCACACTCCCGGACCTCGTCCGGCGTCAGCCCGCCGTCGCGGATCAGCTCGCTGAGGCCTTGCACGCCGACCAGCGCGCTGCGAGTCTCGTGGCTGACCATCGACGCGAAGGCGGTGATGATCCTGTTCAGCCGTTCGAGCGCCGCCCAGATGTTCGATTGCGAGCTTGTCCAAGGTCGGCGTTGCAGTTATGCAGCATCGCCCCTCCGGAAACCGTGCCCAAACTCACAAAACTCACTACCCGAATGGGTCGTTGATCAGCGGCGGTCTACACCCACCCTTGAAGCGCGGCCCTGGTCGCGAGCTCGGTCCGGTTGGAAACTCCGGCCTTTTGCAGCAGTTGGCGGATGTGGAACTTGATCGTGTTGTGGCTGAGGTTGAGCTGCTCGCCAACTTCACGATTCGTCGCGCCATCGACGAGAAGCCTCAAGATCCGGACCTCGCGGTCGTTCAACTCTGGTCGTGAAACTCGCCGTACTGAGCGAGACGGTTCGGCTCTTCGGACTGCGATCGCCATCTCGGCGCTCTCGACCGCGACGGCAGCATGATCTGCCATCGTCTCGAGGAAGCTGACCCACTCCTCATCGGCGCTGATATCGTCGCGACTGAAGACCTCGAGCACCCCCAGGATCTTGTCGGCTACCCGGAGCGGAGCGGCGACGTGCGACTTCAGACCCTCCAGGGCAAGCACTGAGCGCATGGGCTGGCTCATCCAGTCGACCGCGTTTGCGGGTGCGAGCTTGACCTCCCACATGCTTTGCTTGGCGGCTTCGGATGGCAGCCCGAACCTGAACTCAGGAACGACCCTGGACTTGAACCCCGCCGCGGACGCGACGGACAGTGAGCCGTCGGTCTCGTCGACGAGCAGGATGTCTGCTGCATCGACGCGCAGGGTCGCGATGACGCGGTCGACGATCAGCTTCAACGTCTGGCGGACGTCCTGGGCCGACGCCACCGCGAGCGCGATCTCGCTCAATGAAGTGAGACGAGCCAGCCGCTCGATCGCTTGATTCCGAACCTGGGCGTTGTCGATCGCGAGCCCGACGCGATCCGCCGCCCGCTGCATCCAATCGATATCTGCCTCGTTGAGGACGCCGCTCGCGTACCAATCGAAAAGACCGAGCGTGCCCACCGTCGCAGGGCCGGCGTGCATAGGCACCATGAGCAGGGACGTGAACGCGTTGGCGATCGGCGCTGGGTGATCCTGGACGTACTGCCTGCCCGCCGGCGATACCGCCGACATGAGAGTCTCGAATTCCATCCGCGGCACGAACAATGGAGCGCCTGCCTCGATGACTCTCTGCGAAAACCCCGCCGTTGGTGCTTCGCGCGGGCGGGTCAGGGTGGCGATGTAGTCGTCGATGTACTCAGCAATCTCCGGATGAGCGCGGTCGGCGGTGACGACGCGCGACATATCGGGATCGCTCTTCATCAGGATCGCGATGCACGTAACCGGGATCTGCTCTGCGATCGTTGACGTGACCGTGGTCAGGATCGCGTCGGTATCGACGTGGCCCGATGAGGCGAGGAGATCGCTGAACAGCTTCATCAGCGCGTCGGCGAGTGAATCGACCACGCGTGCTCCGCGTGGTGATTCCGGCGCACTCAACATCGAGTTCATCTCACAACTCCGTGGCAATCCTGCTCTGAGGTCGGCTTAAGACATCATTCTGTGCGGCATTTTTGGCACCCTGTGTGAGCTTGATGACACAACCGGTCGCACCCCCCAGCGGGACGCTTCGCAACCTCAACTGGACGTATGTTTTGGTCGGCGTTGCCGATGCAACGTTGCTCCCGTTCATCCCACTCCTCCTGGTCGAGCGCGGCCTCAGCGCGTCGGCCATCGGCCTGGTGCTCGCCTTCGCCGCCTCAGGCTCGTTCACCGTCGGCCTCATTTGCGCATACCTGGCCGACCGCAGGTGGAGCGCCGAAGGGATGGTCGTGGTCGCGAGCGCGGGCGCCGCCGTGACCGCATTGCTCCTCAACCTGCCGGGATTAGTGACCGTCGGACTGGTGGTCATCTCGCTCTCTTTGTTGCGGTCTCCCTTCATGCTTCTCGACCCGATCGCGCTGCGCCGGCTTCGCCAGGCTCGCCGCACCGACTACGCGCGGATCCGGCTGCGGATGAGCGCCGGCTGGGCGGCATCGTCTGTGGTGGCCGGTGCATTTTTTCAGGGCTTTGGGCTGCGCCTCATCCCGTATGTCTACGCTCCGCTGACCCTGCTCTTCGGGAGGTGGATGTGGCGAACGCTCAGGCCGACGGCGCAAGAAGCACGCTCCGCCGCGAACCCGCCGGCTCGACCCGTCACCAGGATTCCGATCGCATTCGGCGGATTTCTCGTCAGCTGCTTTCTACTGGGCGCGTCGCTCGCAGCGACACAAAATTTCCTCACCCTGCAGATCGACTTTCTTGGCGGCGGGGCGTTCCTCATCGGCGCAGCCGCCGCGTTCCAGGCTTTGGCCGAGATTCCGACCATGGCGTACATGCACGTGCTGACCAGGCGGTTTGGTCATCGCCTTCTTTTTGCCATCGGATGCGGGATCTACCTCGCCATCTTCATCGCGTGGGCATTCGTTTCCGTGGCGCTGACGGCGGCGCTGCTCAAGCTCGTCGCCGGCATCGCTTTTGCGCTCACCTATGTTGCGGCGGTGATGATCGCGAACGATCTCGTACCTGCCCACCTCCGCGCCACCGGACAGGCACTGATGAAATCCGTGCTGTTCGGTGTGGCCCCGATTCTCGGCTCGCTGGGAGGCGGACTTGTCTACGAGGCGTTCGGCGCCCGGGCGATGTTCCTTGCCGCAGCTGCCGTAGTTGGTGCAGCGGGGCTGATGGCTCTCGTCGCGGTCCCCGCGCGGACCCGCTCGCTCACCGAGGAGGTCGCGGCACCCGCACCGGAGGTCGCCCCCGCCGTTCCCTGACGGGAACCCCGCGCCCCCCGGCGGCGTATTGAATGCGTGTCCTTCGGGCTGATGTGGAAGGTCGTGGCCGGGGCGGCGATTCTCGCGATCCTGGGCACCGCGGCCGCGATCACATACTTCAACCACACGCGCCCGCAGGCGCTAGGGCTGCAGTCGGCGACGGCGCGGACGCCAGCGCCCTCTCCATCGCCGGGCGACCCGCTGGCCGAGGTTTGCCGCCGGCCGGCCGTCCCGGGCAACGCGGGTTCGACGGGGGTCGGCGGCCTGTGGGTCATCCAGCCGCATTCGGTCGTCGGGTACCGCGCTCATGAGAAGTTCGCCGAGGTGACGTCTCCGCACGACGCAGTGGCCCGCACCGAGCGCCTCGGCGGATGGCTGCTTGTCGGAGGATCAGACAGCGCGCCCGCGGTGGTCACCGGGTGCATCGCCATCGACGTGCGGACGCTGCAGAGCATCGATGAGCTACCGGGCTTCAACACATCGGACCGCGACGACATCGCGCGCGATTTCCTGAGCGCCCGATCACATCCTTACGTCGTGTTCCAGCCTTATCCGGTGGCGCTCACGCTCAACGTACTGAGCGACGCTGTGCAGCGCCTGACGCTCGCCGGCGACCTCGAGATCGGCGGGATCGCCAAATCCGCAAGCTTCAAGCTCGACGTGAGACTCAAGGATGGACAGGTGAGTGCGGCGGGTCAGACCACCGTCCACGCCGGCGATTATGGCATCGAGGTCCCGCAGGAAGTGGGCGGCTTTGTCCGCGTCAATCCCGACATCGTCCTCGAGGTGTCGTTGATCCTTCTGAAACCCTAGAGGTCAGTGAGGACCGCGGGACTCCGCGTCTCGCGAGCGTTTGAGCAGCTCCTCGGCGGCGGCCTTGTCTCCGCGGAGCTCGGCCACCTCGGCCAGGTTTCGCCACGTCCACGGCGGCAGCTGGCGGTCACCCAGCTCCTCCGCCGTGCGGATCGCGAAGCGGAGATCCTCCTCGGCCTGGTCGAGGCGGCCGAGGTTGCGATAGGCGATGCCACGCGCGGCCCGGGCATCGGCCATCTCCCAGCGGGCGCCCAGCCCGCCGAAGATCGAGACGCCGCGGTCGAAGCACGGCAATGCCTCGGCGCCGCGGCCGAGATCGTCGAGGAGCCGCGCTTTCTGGACCAGGGTGTTGGCCACGCTGAACTGATCGCCTGTCTCCTCGGCGATGGTGCGCGCCTCCTCGATCAGCTGCAGCGCGGCCTCGAGGTCGCGCATCTCAGAGCGATTGATCGACAGCGCGGTCAGTGCGCGCACCCGAGCCCATTGATCCTTGGGATCGACGAGCGATAGCGCCCGTCGCCACACCCTCTCGGACTCGTCGAATCGCTGCCTCGTCCACGGAACCCAGCCGGCGAAAAGAAGCGAGCGGACGATGGCCCACGGATCGCCCAGCTCCTCGGCTGCAAGGACCGACCTGTTCAAGAGCCTTTCCGCCTTGTCGACGTCAGCCTCGAAGTTGATGGCGATGTCGCCGAGGAACCGCAGGGCGAGCGCGAGGGCGAATGCGTCCTGGCACGCCTCTCCAATCTCGACTGCGCGATTCAACGCGGTTGACGCGGTGGCGTACTCGCCAAGCCAGTAGTGAGCCTCGCCCATGCCGGCGAGGATCCGCGCCTCGCGGGCCGCCCAACGGGCTTCCTGGCCGGCCATTGCCAGGGCGCGCTGATACCGGTCGATCGCAGTGCGGCTTTCCATGCGCCGCCGCGCGCGATCTCCCGCGACCAGGAGCGCGTCCACAGCGCGGTCCGGTAGCACTCGGTTGTTGGGGTCGAGGTCGAGCGACGCGGCCGCGGCCAGCTCGAGGTGATCGGCGGCCAGCGATGGGTGTCCGCTGTCGAGCAGGCTCTGCGCCACCCGTTGATGCAGCCGCTCTCGCTCGCGCTTGGACAGGCTGCCGTAGACGACGTCCTTGAGCGTCGAGTGGCGCATGCGCCAGCGCTGCAGGGCACCCGGTTGCTGGTCGCGGACGAGGATCTCCGCGTCTTCAAGCTGCTGCACCTCCTCGGCGGTGGCATCCTCGTCGACGAACCGCAGCTCGTTCACGTCGAACGCGTACCTGAAAACAGACGCGCGGCGCGCGAGGTCGCGCAGCCTCGGCTCCATGGCGTCGAGCCTGGCGCTGACCACCGCCTGAACCGTTGGGGGCACGCTCCGAGGTCCATGTCCGTCCGCGCCGACCGAGGACGGCATCAACATGCCGGTCGTCTCGATGATGAAGTAGGGGTTGCCGCCAGCACGCTCCGCGATCTCGATCGCTTCGACCTCGCCGATGTGACCACCGCCGGCGTGGCGCGCCAGCTGCACCGACTCGTCGCGGGACAGGGTCTCCAGCCGGATGAGGACGGAGTTGCTGCTGCTCGAGCCCCACGTCGGCCGTTGCTCGAGGAGCTCCGTCCGGGCCAGAACCACGATGAGCGCGCGGCGCGAGCCTGCACCGCGGACGCTCAGACGCTCGATCAGATCAAGCATCGGCGCTTTGAGGGTGTGAGCGTCCTCGAAGATCACCAGGACTGGGTGGTCGCGGGAGAGGCCGTCGATGACCGATATGAATCCAGCCTGCACCTCGGGCACGAACGCGGTTTCATCGCGGCTCTCCGCCGGGCCGAACAGCAACGCGAGGCGTTGTGCCGTCCGGGCTGATGCACGGGCATCCGAGACGCGTCCCGCTAGTTCGACCAATCGCTCCCGCACCACGTCGGGCGCGTCCCCCGAGCGCACACCGGCGACGTCGCCGATGATTGCGGCGGCGGGCGAGAAGGTCGCGGTGTCGGTCAGCGCGCGAGATTGTCCGCGCATGATCAAAACGGCCGCGCTCACCCCCGCCGCGAGCTCGTCAGCCAGGCGGGACTTGCCGATGCCCGACTCGCCTATCACCGTGGCCAGAAATGGGCGCCCGCTGGTGCTCGCCACCCCCAGGCTCTGGCCGAGGATGGCCTGCTCGCTGGCGCGGCCCACGAATGGGATCGTTCGCCGCGCGGAACGCGCTGTGAGCTCCTCCACCGCGAAGGCGTCGAGGGAGGAATCGAAGCCTTTCGCCCTGACGCGACGGCGCCGGGCGTAGGAGACGTTGGCACTCGTGAGGATGCTCGTGGTCTGGCCGACCAGCACCTGGCCAGGCTGGGCGGCGGCTTGCAGCCGCGCCGCGAGGTTGACGACCGGGCCTGTCACCAGCAGCTGACCTGTCGGCGAACGTCCGACCGCGGCCTCGCCGGTTTCGATGCCGACCCGGACTTCGAGCGGCCGGTCAAGGCCCAGCTCGTCGCCAAGCCGCCGCGTGCGCTCGGAGATGGCAAGGCCGGCCCGAACTGCCCGCAGCGCGTCGTCCTCATGCACGTGGGGCAGCCCGAAAACGGCCATCACCGCATCGCCGATGAACTTCTCGGGCCGGCCGCGCAAAGCGGTCAGCTCTTCGGAGGCGGCGTCGAAGAAGCGCCCGAGCATCTCGCGAGCGCGTTCGGCGTCCAGGGTTTGCGCGAAGCCCGTCGAGTCCACCAGGTCGGCGAACAGGACGGTGACCAGCTTGCGCTCCTCAGTCTCGACGAGCGCTCCCGCCGCTGCGCCACAGTTGGGGCAGAAGCGCGCCGCCTCAGGAAGGGGCAGCCCACAAACCGTGCACGCGTGAATCATCCGAGCAGAATATGCTGCTCGCCATGGCCGACCCCAAACTAGCCGCCCTGTCCCACGTGCCCTTGTTCGCTCGCTGCACGCAGAAGGAGCTGGAGTTCATAGCCCGGGAGGGCGACGAGGTCGACGTCCGCGCCGGCAAGACGCTGACCCGGCAGGGACGTCCGGGTGACACCTTCTACGTCCAGCTCGAGGGCCAGTCGGAGGTCAAGGTCGACGGCAAGCGCCGCCGGGTCCTGAAGCCGGGCGACTTCTTCGGCGAGATCAGCATGGTCGACCGCGGCCTTGCTACAGCGACGGTCACGACGCTCACCAACGGCCGGCTTTTTGTGATGAGCCACATGCAGTTCCGCGACGCGATCAAAGCGAGCGAGCCGCTGATGGTCAAAGTCCTGATGGCGATGGGGGAGCGCCTCCGCGAGGACGCCCAAGCCCGAGGCTGAGCTAGCCTAACTCCTCCCCATTGATGGGGAGCTGCCCCTTTACTGGCCGAGTGGGATCCAGAACTCGATGTGCGATCCCAAGCCCGGCTGGCTTTCGATCTTGTACCAGCCGCCGGCCATCAACGCGCGCTCCCGGAGGGCGAGCAGCCCAAGGTGCCCCGGAAGGTTGCCGCGCTCGGCGACGACGAAGCCCTGGCCGTTGTCCTCGATCACGCCGTGGACGCCCTCATCCGCGACTGTCAACGAAACCTTCGCGCGGGTTGCCTGGGAGTGTCGTTCGACATTGCCGATCGCCTCGGCGACCTGCCGGAACACCATCGTCTTGACGTCAAGGCTCAGGTCTTCGGGGAGCTCGACTTCCAGCTCAGTGTGGATGCCGGAACCGGACAGCATGACGACCCGGTCCCGGATCGACTGCGCGAGACCGTCAGGACCTTCCAGTGCAGGCGGACGGACCTCGAAGACCAGTCTCCGCAGCGACGTTTCTGTCTGCTCGAGCAGCCCATGCAGGGTCTCGAGCGATTCGGCATCGAGAGTGGTTCCGCCGCTCAGCCGGCCGACGTGCAGCTCGGCCGCGGTCAGCTTCTGCAGCGCGTCGTCGTGGAGCTCGCTGACGAATCGTTTCCGCTCCTTCTCGACGACGGTGGTCATGTTCTTGAGGAGCAGCTGACGCGCGCTATCGACCTTGGTCAGGCGGTCCACCGACTTGCGCAGATCCTCCTGGGCATGCCACAGGCGCGTGACCTGGCCGGCAGCAAGCCCGGCCGTCTGCAGCACCCAGCTGTCTTCTCGGGAAAAGCCGCCTGGTCTCGCGGAGTCATACGCGGCGACGAGTCCGAGCCGCTCTTCGCCGGCGCGCCACGGAACGCTGATCGCGCTGGACACCCCCAACCTTTCCAGCACGTACGCGAAGTCGGCCGGCTGGTCCTTGCTGCTGGCGCGAAAGATCAGGTCCTGGTACACCACGCGGCTTGCCAGGTCGTCGCCCTCCGGTTCGCATCGAATTGGGACGAGGCGGCCCATGAAGGTGGAGTCGATGCCGAACCCGCCCGCCGGGGCGAGCATGTGGTCATCGTTGAGCCGCCAGAACAAAACCTTGCCAGCGCCTACGAGCTCGCTGACAGTCCTGGCAAGCCGGCGGTAGAAATCGCTCAGACTCTGGCCGGCGACCGCGTGCGCGGACACAGCCAGGAGGACCTCGACCGCCAGCTCGTGCGCTCTCTCGACCCGCTCCGCGCTGCGCAGCCTCTCGGCGGTGCGGCTGCGGTTTTCCTCGTCGCGATCCGCCTGCGCCCGGAATCCGCGAAGGGCCGTCTCAAGCCCATGCCGCTGCTCGCGCATCAGCGCGCTGTCCAGCGCGTGCGCGAGTTGCGAGGCGAAGATCGCAAATGCTTGCCGGTCGGTGTCGCTGTAATGGGTTTTCCGCGCGACAGCGATGGCGCCGAACGCATCACCGGCCGTCTGCAGCTCTGCCCCCAAGCACGCGTTTCGGTTGTAGGAGGTTGGCCTTGTCCGCGAACCTCCCACGCCCGCGGCGACGAGAAGTTCCGTCGCTTCCGCATCGGTCAAGCTACGCGAACGGTCTTCTGCGCGCGAGAAGAGGCGCCGATCGCCCCCGTCCTGCGTGCCAAGCGCGACCGCGCCGTGGCCTGATCCGGTCAGCGAGAGCGCCAGCTCGACGGCGCGATCGCACAGCTCGGGCACTCGGTCGTGGCGACCCAGCTCCGTGGCCGCGGCGTGCAGCCTGTCGAGAACTCCGCGTAAGGCGGCATCGAACGGGCTTGCGGTTGCCAACACTTCCCCTCGGACAGAAACTAACAAAAGTTTACAGCGGATCCGAATCGCCGGCGGCAATCCGCCGAACTAGACCGGAAACCGAACATTATGATCACGTGGGTGGTACGGCTAGGGGGTCTTACACGAGTTCGCCGCTAGTCGACCCGACCCCGGCATTCCTTCTCTGGTTTCCAGGCCATTCCGGATTCATGCCCGCCGGCCCGCTCAAAGCTGGCATCCTGGCCCGCTGGCAGCTGTCCGGTCGTGGATCCCCTGCGCATGTCCTCATGATCGAGGACGACGCCACCATCGCCGACATGTACCGGGTCCAGCTCGAGCACGACGGCTATCGGGTCACCATCGCCACCACCGCCGAGCTTGGGTTCACGACCATGACCGCGAACCCTCCCGATATCGTCCTCCTCGACCTGTTGCTCCCCGACCGAAGCGGGTTCGAGGTCTTGGCGTCGCTCAACGAGAGGTTTCCGAGTCACCCCCCTGTCGTGATCCTGTCCAACTACGGCGAGCCGGCGATGATCGATCGCGGACGGTCGCTCGGCGCAGTTGAGTACCTCGTCAAGTCGCGCGTCACGCCGGCGGACATCTCGGGTCAGATCCCGACCTGGATTGAGCTTGGCCGGAGGGGCGGGCAGGGCGAGTCTTGACCCAGGCGGCGGCGCTGCTGCAAAACCTGGCGGCGGCCAGTTTTGTGGCTCTCGGCGTGGCGATCGCGTATCGCTGGTATCGCGAGAGGGGACGGGCTCAGGCGATGCTGGCGCTGGCGCTCATCACGCTGGCGGTGGTCGCGGCCCTCGGTAGGGTCGGGGATCCGCAGCATCCATTGGCGGTCCTGTCGCTGGTCGAAATCGTGGGGTTCCTGCTGTCCGGCTACTTCGTCCTGCTGTTCCGGAACGAGTTCATCCCGCTCGGCAGCCTCGCGTTCCAGGCAGCCAACCTGCTGCTTGCCATCTCGATCGTCGTCGGAATCCTCGATGTGACAGCGCTTGCCCATGCCGATCCGAGGGTCGCGACGGTGATCGTGCTCGAGATCATCGGCGCATGGGCAATCTTCACCGGGGAGCCGATTGCCAGGTTCTGGCTGGCGAGCAGAAACCTTCCGGCTGTGCAGCGGGCGCGGATGCGCTTTCTGAGCTTTGGTTTCGCGGTTCTCATCGCGATCTTGTTCATCAGCGTTCTCGGCGGTAGCGCGTTGCGCAGCCCGACGGCGATCGTCGTGACAGAGCTGGTTGTGCTTATGGTGATACCGGCGATCTACGTCAGCTTTGCTCCCCCGGCACTGCTTCGCCGCATCTGGCGCATGGGGGAGGAGGACGAGCTTCGGACGGCGATCCAGGACCTGCTCATTTTCAGTCCGACTCGCGAGGTCCTTGCCGAGCGTGCGGCCACCTGGGCGATGCGCCTGCTCGGCGGCAATGCTGCGTTCATCACCGACGCCGACGGCAAGTTCATCGCGAACGCGGGCATCGACCCCGCTCGCGCAGCGCACCTGATGGCCGAGCAGCGCAAGAATCCCCTCGGCGCGCCCGACCGCGTCGTCGCGGTGCCGCTGCCGCTGACCGACGGCCAGGGTTCGCTCGGCGTCGTGGCAGGACCGTTCAGCCCGGTGTTCGGGACTGAAGAGATCACGCAGCTCAGGGCGTACGCGTCTTCCGTGTCGGCCGGCCTCGAGCGAGCCCGTGTGACCGAACGCATGGCGGCGATCGAGAGCAACAAGACGCAGTTCCTGAACCTTGCCTCGCACGAGCTGCGCGGGCCGGTCACCGTGATCCGGGGTTACGTATCCATGCTCGAGGGCGGCTTGCTCGGACACCTCAACGACCGGGGACGCAAAGCAGCGGCGATGATGTCCGCGAAGGCGTCCGAGATGAACGAGCTGATCGATGAGATGGTCGAGGCGGCTCGGCTCGAGGACGGGGGCCTGACCTTGAAGCTTGTCGAATCCGACCTCCGAGACATCGCGCGGTCGGCGACCTTCAGCGTGGCGCCCCTGGTCGATTCCCGGCACCAGGTCGATCTTGACCTGCCCGAACGGCGTGTGCGTGTGAAGGTCGACCCCGACCGGACCAAGACGATCATCGCCAATCTGCTCAGCAACGCGATCAAGTACTCACCCAACGGCGGTCCGATCACATGCCACGTGAGGGCGCGGGCCGGAATCGCCAGGGTCGCGGTCTCCGACCACGGCCTGGGCATCGCCCCCCAAAACTTGCACATGCTCTTCACCCGCTTCGGCCGCGTGATCACGCCCGAGACCGAGCACCTGAAAGGAACGGGACTGGGGCTTTTTCTGGGCCGTCAGCTGGCACGGCTACAGGGCGGCGATATCACCGTCATCTCCGTCCCTGGCAAGGGAAGCACTTTCACGTTGCACCTTCCGTCGGCTTCGGCTTCAGAGGCGTCGGCCAACGGCGCGACCTCGAGTGCGCACGGCGCCGCCGGCGAGGAACGCGTTCACACGAACCGCCGCTCGACCGATTAGTTTTAGTGTGCCTGACAGTCTCAGTCCGTAAGTCCAAGCGTCCACGTGTTCGCCAGCAGGAGTGATGCAATGAGCGGAGTTCGCGTTCTGGTCGGGACCCGCAAGGGCGCCTTCGTGCTCACGTCAGACGGCAGCCGGAAGAGCTGGAGGATCGAGGGGCCGCACTTTGCGGGCTGGGAGATCTACCACGTGAAGGGTTCGCCGGCCGACCCCAAGCGCCTCTATGCCTCGCAATCGAGCGGGTGGTTCGGTCAGGTGCTGCAACGGTCCAACGACGGGGGCAAGACCTGGGAAGCCGCCGGCAACGACTTCCAGTACGAAGGCACCACGGGCACGCATACCTGGTACGACGGCTCGCCTCACCCTTGGGAGTTCAAGCGCGTTTGGCACATCGAGCCCTCGCTGAGTGACCCCGAGATGATCTATGCGGGCGTCGAGGACGCGGCGTTGTTCGCCTCCCGTGACGGAGGCTCGACTTGGGCCGAGATGCCCGGCCTGCGCACCCACGAGACGGCGCCGAGCTGGGCGCCGGGCGCCGGCGGCCTCTGCCTGCATACGATCGTGATCGATCCGACGAACCCTGACCGCATGTTCATTGCCATCTCGGCGGCCGGCGTGTTCCGCTCCGAAGATGCCGGTAAGTCGTGGCAACCAGCCAACCGGGGTCTTCGCTCGAACACCATGCCCGACGAGGACGCCGAGGTCGGCCACTGCGTGCACCGAATCGCCATCCATCCCTCGCGGCCGAACACACTCTTCATGCAGAAGCACTGGGATGTCATGCGCAGCGACGACGGGGCTGAGTCGTGGCGCGAGATCAGCGGCAACCTGCCGACCGATTTCGGTTTTGTCATCGACGTGAACTCCAACGAGCCCGACACGGTCTACGTGGTTCCGATCACAAGTGACTCGCATCACTTCGTCTCCGAGGGCAAGCTGCGCGTGTACCGCAGCAAAACGGGGGGCGACGATTGGGAAGCGCTGACCAACGGTCTGCCTCAGAAGGACTGCTACGTCAACGTGCTGCGCGACGCGATGACTGTGGACCAGCTCGACCCGTGCGGAGTGTACTTTGGCACGAGCGGGGGGCAGGTCTACGCCTCGGCTGACGGCGGCGACAGCTGGGACGCTATCGTGCGCGACCTTCCCCCGGTGCTCTCGGTGGAAGTCCAGACCCTGAAGTGATCCAGGTCGTCCTTCCGAAAAACCTGCAGATCCTTGCGGGCGTCGGACGGATCGTCGAGCTGCATGTAAGCGGCCCAGTGACGCAGCGGAGCATCCTCGACGCCCTCGAGGAATCCTATCCGGCGCTGCTCGGCACGCTGAGGGATCGCAACACGAAGAAACGGCGGGCGATGATCCGGTTTTTCGCCTGCGAGGAAGACCTGTCCGCTGAGTCGCCGGACGCCGAGCTGCCGCAAGAGGTCGCTTCCGGCAAAGAGCCCTTCCTGATCATCGGCGCCATCGCGGGCGGCTGGGTTTACGGATAGTCCGGACCAACCGGGCCGAAGTCCGAAGCCAACCTCGGACAGCCCGGACTATCCGGGGCTACGTATATCCGGGACGCTCCGGGGTCGGCCAGTACTGAGCGGCGTGGATGATGAATCGCTGCGTCGCGAAGGCGCCTGCCCACAGCGGCCAGCAGGTGGTCAGCGTCAGGAAGTAGCCGTTGGCGTCGGCGATGAGCGCCGTCCGGCTGTCGGGGTTGACGATCGCGGTGTCGGTGACGCGATAGCGGTAGAGCCCGTACCGCGTCTGGATGTCGACCTCGTCACCCGCATGCAGCTGCGGAAAGTTGATCCAGTACACGTTGTGCGCGGCGACCCCGACCGTTCCAGGATCCCCCGGCCAGCGCGTCGTCGGGTAATGGCCAGGCCCTGAGTAGAGCATCCCCGTGCCGACCCCTTCCTTGACCGCGGCGAAGTAGTGGAGCTTGGGGATGTGGATGGCAAAGTCGACCCCGTTGAGGGGACGCTTCAGCTTCGGATCGATGACCGGGGGCGGGGCAACCGGCGGCCCAGCCTGGTATTGCCAGACCTGATTGAGGTGATTCTGCTCGGAGACGCCCCTCCACATGCCATAGCCGAAGTCGGCGAGCAGGAGGAGTCCGACGACGACGCAAGTCGCCCACACCACGGTGAGGACGTGGCCGAAGCGAACACGCGGGACCGCGAAGGCATGCCTGACAAAAGCACGGCGGGCGTGCATCTCGCAGATAGAACGCTCGGGTTGGGCTAAAGGACGAAGTAGAAGGTCGCGCCTTCTCCCACGGCGCCCTCGGCCCAGATCCGGCCGCCGTGTCGGTTGACGATGCGGCGGGCGGTCGCCAGGCCGATGCCGGCGCCCGGGAAGTCACTCTGGCTGTGCAGCCGCTGAAACGCCCCGAACAACCTGTGCGAATCGATCATGTCGAATCCCACGCCGTCGTCCCGGACGAAAACGCGCGACTCCCCGTCTACCATCTCGCGTCCGACGGTGATCCGGGGCGACTTCTTGCCGCCGGTGAACTTGAGCGAGTTGTTGATGAGGTTGCTGAGCAAGATGCGGACAAGCCTCTTGTCGGCGTTGACGGTGATCCCGGGCGCGATGTCCACCTCGACTTTGCGGTCCGGGTACTCGGCCTGCTGCTCCTGGACGATCTGCACCGCGAGCGCGCTGACATCCGTCTGTTCGCGCCGGATCTCGCCACTGGTCAGGCGGAAGAGCATCTGCAGCCCGTCGAAAACCGACGTCATGCGCTTGCTCGCCTCGCGCATCCGCTCGAGGTTCGCGGTCGCGTCCTCGTCGAGCTGCCCACCGTAGCTCTCGAGCATCATCTGGCTCATCGCATCGAACGACACGAGCGGGCCGCGCAGGTCATGCGAGACCGAGTAGCTGAACGCCTCGAGCTCGCGGTTGATCGCCGTCAGCGCGATGGTCCGTTCCTCGACGAGCGTTTCGAGCTGGGTGCGATATCGCCTCAGCTCCTGCTGGGCGCGATACAGCTCAACGAAGACGCTGACCTTGGCGCGCATGATCGCCGGCACGACCGGCGCGAAGACGAAGTCCACCGCGCCAAGGTTGTAGCCGCGCCCCATGTCGGTCTCGGCCTGGTCCAGCGCCGTCACGAAGATGATCGGCGTGAGCTCCGAGCGTGGCCGCTGACGGATCAGTTGCGCTGTCTCGAAACCGTCCATGATCGGCATTCGCACGTCGAGCAAGACCACGGCGAACTCGTTGCGGAGCAGCTGGCGCAAGGCGTCGGCGCCAGAGGACGCCTCCACGACGATCTCATCTAGCGGCGCCAGGATCGTCCGCAGCGCGAACCGCTTCGTCGCGTCGTCGTCGACGAGGAGCACGTTGACCTTAGCCTTGGCCGGCGGAGTCGGCGCGATCTCGTGCGCGTCGCGGGTGCGGGTCACCATCTCATTTTCCGAAAAATGTTCACGCCATCCGAGACCTGCTCGTAGTGATCGCGCTCCGGACACGACAGCAGCGACTCACGCTTGCCTAGGACGAGGTAGCCACCGCGAATGAGGCTGTCGTAGAAAAGCCGGTGCGCTCGCGCCTGGAGCGACTCGCGAAAGTAGATGAGAACGTTCGAGCAGACGATTACATGAAAGTCGTTGAACGATCCATCGCTGACGAGGTTGTGGCACGCCCACGTCACGCTAGCCCCCAGCTTGCCATTGAAACGCGCGCTTCTGCCGACGACCGAGTAGTGGTCGGACAGGCTTCCCAGCCCTCCTGACTCGACGTAGGCGTCGTCGAAGCGGCGGATCCGGTCCAACGGGTACGAACCCAGCCTCGCGATCGCCAGCATCTCTTCGTTGAGGTCGGTGGCGTAGATGGTGCACCGGCCCAGCACGCCTTCCTCTTCAAGCACGACGGCCAGCGCGTAGACCTCCTCGCCGGTGGCGCAGCCGGCGACCCACAGCCGGCAGGATGGGTAGGTCTTGAGCAGAGGCACAACCTCTTCGCGCAGGCACCGGATGGTCTCGGAGTCGCGGAACATCGTCGTCACGTTGACTCCCACCGTGCCCAGGAACTGCTGCATGAGCGCCGCGTCGTGCAGGACTCTGTCCTGGAACGCGGATATCGTCGCCACGCGTTCCCGTGCCATCGTCGCGGACAGACCGCGGCGGAGGGGGGCGAGCGCGTATTCCCGGAAGTCGTAGCCGTAATAGAGGCGGATTCCCTCGAGAAGCAAGCGGATCTCGATGTCCTCGAGCTCCGTGCCGCCGCTTTCTAGCCTTTGTGCTGCCCCCTCACCCGGCCTCACTGCACCAGCCAGGACTTGAGCATGGACAGTAGGTGCGCGTTGTTGATCGGCTTGGCGATGTAATCGGATGCCCCCGCTTCGATGCATTTCTCGCGGTCTCCTTTCATGGCTTTGGCGGTCAGCGCGATGATCGGCCGGTCCGCAAAAGCCCTGAGCTCACGCATCTTCGACATCGTCACGTAGCCATCCATCTCCGGCATCATCACGTCGACGAGCGCGATGTCGACGTCGCTGTTCCCGGTCAGCAGGTCGAGGGCCTCCTGGCCTGAGTCAACCGAAACGACGTCCATCCTCTGACGCTCCAGCAACGCGGTGAGCGCAAAGATGTTCCTGATGTCGTCGTCCACGACCAAGACCTTCTTGCCGGCCAGCGCTGCGCTCATCGCCTCGGCGCCGTTGCTTCCCGATTCGAGCGCGGGCTCCACGTCTGTTTCAGCACCTTGCAGGATGGCCATGATCTCCTGCTTCAGCCTTTCTGGTGAGCGCGCGTCCTTCATCACGATGCTCTTCGCCGCCTCGCCGAGCCTCACCTCTTCCTTGCGTGTCAGGTCGCGCGCGGTGTAGACGAGCAGCGGCGTCTCGCCGAGCGCCTTATTGGCCTGCAGCTCCTCGATCACCCGCCAGCCGGACAGCCCGGGCAGGCCGAGATCGAGCACGACGCAGTCGAACCTCTCCTGCGTCAGCAGCGCGAGTGCCTCGTCGCCGTTGGAGACGGCGATGGTCCGCGTGTTGGTCGGCGCCATCAGGTCGGTTATGTATTGCCTCTGTACCGGATCGTCCTCGACGACCAGGAGGGACTTGGTTGGGACCGGCGCCCCGGAGGGCGAGGCGGCTGCCACGGTCTCCCTTTCCATCCCGTTGCTGCCGGCCCCGACGAGCACCGGGCGCGGCGACTTCTCAGCGGCGTGGCCCTCGTCGGCAGGCGCCGGGCGCCGGTGCCCGGGCCCGATCAGCGGGAGATAGACCGAGAAGATGCTGCCGACTCCCGGCTCGCTCTGAACTCGGATCTCACCCCCGAGCAGTCGGGTGAGCTCCCGACAGATGGAGAGTCCCAGTCCCGTTCCGCCGTACTTGCGGCTTGTCGAACCGTCAGCCTGAGCGAAGGACTCGAAGATCGACTGCTGCTTTTCGAATGAGATGCCGATGCCGCTGTCGATGACCCGGAACGCGACGACATTAGAGGCGCGGTTGAGGGTCTCGTTCGACGGGCTCCAGCCCGAGGTGGCCATCTCGGCGACGAATTCGACCTTGCCTTTCTCCGTGAACTTGAACGCATTGCTGAGGAGGTTGTTAAGGATCTGCTGCAGGCGCTGCGGGTCGGTCGGAATCGTCTCCGGAAGGCCCGTCCGGAGCTCGATCGCGAAGGCGAGCCTGGTCGCCTCCGCCACGTGTCGGAACGTGCGCTCCAGCATCGGCCTCAGCTCCGCGACCGGCCAGGGGCTGATGTCGAGGGCGACCGTACCGGACTCGATCTTGGACAGGTCGAGGATGTCAGTGATCAGCTTCAGGAGGTCGGTGCCCGACGACCGGATGATCGTTGCGTATTCGATCTGCTTGGCCATGAGGTTGCCGTCGGGGTTGGCGGCCAGCTCCTGCGCGAGGATCAAAAGGCTGTTGAGCGGCGTCCGGAGCTCGTGCGACATGTTGGCGAGGAACTCCGACTTGTACCGCGACGTCAGAGCAAGCTGCTCGGCCTTTTCCTCGACGAGTGCCTTCGCGGATTCGACCTCCAGCCGCCTCTGCTCGACCTCGGCGTTCTGTTCGGCCAGCTGACGGGCCTTGCCCGCCAGGTCCTCGTTGGTCCGCTGGAGCTGGTCCTGCTGGCTCTGCAGCTCGGTGGCGAGGGACTGCGACTGCTTGAGAAGATCCTCGGTGCGGCTGTTGGCCTCGATCGTGTTGAGCACGATGCCGATGCTCTCGGCGAGCTGGTCCAGGAAGTCGAGGTGCGTGAGGCTGAATGGCTGGAAGGAAGCCAGCTCGATGACGGCCCGGACGTCGCCCTCGAACAGGACCGGCAGCACCACGATGTTTGCGGGGGTCGACTCGCCGAGCGCTGAGCTGATCTTGATGTAGTCCTTGGGGACCTCGGTGATGACGATGCGCTTCTTTTCGAGCGCGCATTGGCCGATGAGGCCCTCGCCGAGCGTGAACTCCATCGGGACGTCCTTCCGCGGCCGGTACGCATAGCCGGCCTGCAGCGCGAGGTAAGTAGGTCTGCCGTTGGTGGGCACGATGCCATAGAACACACCGTGCTCGGCGTGCACGAGTGGCGCCAGCTCGGAAAGGATCATCTTCGATACGGTCATAAGGTCGCGCTGGCCTTGCAGCATCCGCGTGAAACGGGTGAGATTGGTCTTCAGCCAGTCCTGCTCGTTCGTCTTCTCCGTCGTGTCGCGGAGGTTGCGAATCATCTCGTTGATGTTGTCCTTGAGGTTCGCCACCTCACCGCTCGCGTCGACCCTGATGGACCGGGTCAGGTCGCCCTTGGTGACGGCCGTCGCGACCTCGGCGATAGCGCGAACCTGGGTGGTCAGCGTCGCGGACAGCTGGTTCACATTGTCGGTCAGGTCGCGCCACGTCCCGGCGGCTCCAGGCACGTGCGCCTGACCGCCCAGGCGTCCCTCGGCGCCGACCTCGCGCGCCACCGTGGTCACCTGCTCGGCGAATACCGCGAGCGTGTCGGTCATGCTGTTGATGGTGTCGGCGAGCTCGGCGATCTCGCCCTTGGCCTCCAGGGTCAGCTTGCCCTTGAGGTCTCCGTTGGCGACCGCGGTGACCACGCGCGCGATGCCACGCACCTGATCTGTGAGGTTGCTCGCCATGGTGTTGACGTTGTCTGTAAGGCCTTTCCAGGTGCCGGCGACGCCCTCCACGTTGGCCTGGCCGCCGAGGTTGCCTTCCGTGCCGACCTCGCGCGCGACGCGCGTCACCTCCTTGGCGAACGCGTTTAGCTGGTCGACCATCGTGTTGATGGTGTTCTTGAGCTCGAGGATCTCTCCTCGCACATCGACGGTGATCTTCTTGGAGAGGTCACCCTGCTGGACCGCGGTCGTGACCTCGGCGATGTTGCGGACCTGGCTGGTCAGGTTGCTCGCCATGATGTTCACGTTGTCGGTCAGGTCCTTCCAGACGCCGCCGACGCCCTTCACCTCGGCCTGACCGCCGAGGTTGCCTTCGGTGCCCACCTCGCGGGCGACACGCGTGACCTCGTTGCCGAACGCATTGAGCTGGTCGACCATCGTGTTGATGGTGTTCTTGAGCTCGAGGATCTCCCCCCGCACATCGACGGTGATCTTCTTCGAGAGGTCGCCCTGCTGGACCGCGGTCGTGACCTCGGCGATGTTGCGGACCTGGCTGGTCAGGTTGCTGGCCATGATGTTCACGTTGTCGGTCAGGTCCTTCCAGACGCCGCCGACTCCCCTGACCTCGGCCTGACCACCCAGCCGGCCTTCGGTACCCACCTCGCGAGCGACACGCGTCACCTCGTTGGCGAACGCGTTGAGCTGATCGACCATCGTGTTGATCGTCTGCTTGAGCTCGAGGATCTCGCCCCGGACGTCGACCGTGATCTTCTTGGAGAGGTCGCCTTGCTGGACCGCGGTGGTGACCTCGGCGATGTTGCGGACCTGGCTGGTCAGGTTGCCGGCCATCAAGTTCACGTTGTCCGTGAGGTCTTTCCAAACACCGGCGACGCCCCGGACGTGCGCCTGACCGCCGAGCTTTCCTTCAGTGCCGACCTCGCGCGCCACACGCGTGACCTCGCTCGCGAACGCGTTGAGCTGCCCGACCATCGTGTTGACGGTCTTGGCTGTGGTGAGGAACTGGCCCTGCAGTGGCCGCCCGTCGATCTCGAGCGCCATGGTTTGCGAGAGGTCGCCGTTGGCGACTGCGCCGATTACGCGTGCGATCTCGGTGTTGGGCTGCGCGAGGTCTTCGACGAGGTCGTTGACCGCGTCGAGCGTCGCCGCCCACGCGCCGCCGGAGTGGCCGACCGCTGCGCGCTTGACCTGGCCCTCTTTGCCGACGTTGCGGCTCAGACGGCGGATCTCGCGCTCGACGCGCTGGTTCGACTCAATGATGTCGTTGATCGCCGCGGCCACCTTGCCGGCCGATCCAGACCAGTCGGTCGGCATGCGGACCGAAAAGTCTCCGCGTTGAACTGAAGCCAGGACGCGGAGCGCGACCTTGCTGTCGATCGCGTCTGCGCCGTTCCTGCTTCTGGTTGCCGCCTTGGTCGCCATCTATCCCTTCCTTCCTTCTTGCCTATTGATTCGTTGTTTTCGTTACAGGCTCAGTGGTACCCAGAACTCGAGCTTCGTGCCGGTCCCCGGCTCGCTTGCGACGTGGAACCAGCCGCCGGCGAGCTGCGCCCGCTCGCGAACGGCGACCAGGCCGATGTGGCCGGGCAGGCGCGCGGATTCGGCGACGACGAAGCCTTTGCCGTCGTCTCTGACTTCGACCCTTATGCCGTTCTCGACGCTATCGGTGACGACTGTGACCCTGGTCGCGCGAGCGTGCTTCTCGACGTTGTTAAGCGCTTCCTGGACGTTCTTCAGGACGATCGCCTGGATCGCGGTCGGGATGCCGTCCGGCAGCTTGCTCTCGATGTGGGGCTCGATGCCGGCGCGGACTCGCATCGACTCGAGACGCTCGCTGATCGCTTCGCGGAGGTCACTCGGCAGCTGCAGCGGCTCCGGGCTCACGTTCGTGAGCAGGCGCCGCAGCGAGTCCTCGACCTTGCGGAGGGTCATCCGTAGCTCCTCGAGGCGCTGATCGAGGTGGTTGGCGTTCGAGTCGCCGCGGATTCGTTCCAGCTGCAGCTCGGCGCCGGTGAGCAGCTGGAGCGAATCGTCGTGAAGCGCGCTCGCGAAGCGCCGCCGCGCCTCGTCGCCACCAGCCGCGATGTTGTTGAGCAGATGACGGCGCGCGGACATCGCCTGCTCGAGGCGGACCGCGATACGCCCGAGCTCGTCTTCGGATTCCTTGTACTGCCAGACGAGGCCCGCGGCCATGCCAACGAGCCGGAGGGCCCACAGGTCGTGGGCGGTGAAGCCGTGGGGTGAGTCGTAGACGGCGACGGCGCCTATGCGCCGTTCGCCAGCGCGCCAGGCGACGGCGATCGAGCTCTTCACGTCGGTCAGGCCGGCTCCGTGCCAGAGCGCGTCGAGGCGCGGGGACGTCCCCTTGACGAGCTCGAGGTCGTCGGCGAAGACGAGGCGCTCGATGACCCCCTCGCCCTTGGCTCCGAGAGCCAGCCGCAGGTGATGCACTGGGGAGTCGTCCGCGAAGCCGTGCGGCGCCGGCTGGAGACTCAGCGTGCCCCGAGGCCCAAGGCGCCAGAAGGCGGCTCGGCGGGCGCCGATCTGCTCGGCGATCGTGGCGCCCAGGCGGCCGAAGAAGGTCGGTAGGTCTTCGTCCGAGTCCAGGTAGGACGAGACCGCTGCCAGCGCGGCAAGGGCTGATCCCTGTGATCGCTCGAGCTGCTGACCAGGCCGTTTTGATCTCGCGCCGCCATCGGCCTCGAGCGTCACCTTGTCGCCGATCCGCAGCGCGGCTGCTTCCACTTGTTCCCCCGGGCGCGATTTTTCCGAACTACATCAAATCGCCTGGGGGGTGCCTTCGTCACCGTACAAGTGAGGTAGAAATGGCCACCGCAGGCCTGAGTAGAAACTGGTGAGCCCGCCTCTTGAGAGGCAGGCTCGTCTAAGAAACGCACCTGGCAGGCGCCGTACCGGGCGCGGGAAAAAAAGACCGGGCCCGCAAGTTGCGAGCCCGGCCGGTCGATTGTCGATTAGCGCCGTCGGTTGCGAAGTCCGAGGGCGCCGAGCAGGAACAGGATGCCGCCTAGGATGCCGCCCGCGATGGGTGCACCTGTAGCCGCAAGAACTTGACCCTGGCCGCCCGAGGTCGCGGTCGCGCCGCTTACGCCGCCCGATGCGGTGGTCGTGGTCCCGCCGCCGGTGGTCGTTCCACCGCCGCCAACGGTTCCGCCGCCGCCGCCACCCACGGTTCCGCCGCCGCCGCCACCCACGGTTCCGCCGCCGCCGCCACCCACGGTTCCGCCACCGCCGCCACCGACTCCGCCGCCGGTGCTTGTGCTGGTGCCGGTGCTGGTGCTGACGCTGGTGCCGCCGGTGCTTGTGCTGGTGCTGTTACCGGTGCTGGTGCTCTGGTTGCCCGTGCTGTTGGACTGGGCGCTGCCGGCGGTGTTGCCGGTGCTCGCGCCGGTCGAGGTGCTCTGGTTGCCGGTGCTGTTGGAGGCCGCGCTGCCGGCCGTGTTGCCGGTGCTCGCGCCCACCGAGCCGCTGCTCTGGTTGCCGGTGCTGTTGGAGGCCGCGCTGCCGGCCGTGTTGCCGGTGCTCGCGCCCACCGAGCCGCTGCTCTGATTGCCGGTGCTGTTGGAGGCCGCGCTGCCAGCGGTGTTGCCCGTGCTCGCGCCCACCGAGCCGCTGCTCTGGTTGCC
>Ga0209376_1001648_pt1 | contig 22159 bp, 17 predicted proteins | sample GraSoiAngelo_134_FD_185891 | JGI IMG/M metagenome (GOLD analysis project Ga0209376, IMG submission 185891) | Grasslands soil microbial communities from the Angelo Coastal Reserve, California, USA - 14_0929_05_30cm (SPAdes) (version 2) | ecosystem: Environmental > Terrestrial > Soil > Grasslands ... | reverse complement strand
CCTCAAGCCGTGAAATGTAGACAACGGGGATTCTGTCCAGCTCTTGCTTGTCTTTCATCTTCCGCCCGCTGACCTTTAAGACTGTTGTCGAATTTTCTTTGGTAGAAAAGGTGGGTCAAGTGTTCAACGAGGATTGATCCCCGCCGTTCATTCGTGAGATGAAACCTAACTCGGCAAATTTCAATCGCGCGAGGCGAAAATATCGACCCCGCAAGATCAGGCTATTGCTGATTGCAGAGTCTCCACCATCCTCGGGAGGATTCTTCTATTTTCCGACGACGATCGGCAAAGACCATCTCTTTCGCGAGACGATGAAGGCTCTCGATTTATGGCCCGAAAACGAACCATTGCGCAGAGGTGTTGACAAGCGGTCAATGCTGCGGCGCTTTCAGTCGCTGGGTCTCTATCTCCTAGACACCTGTGATTTTCCAGTTGACAAGATGCGACCGAGGGACAGAAGAGAGGCTGTTCTAGAACAAATACCTCGGCTGGTCAACGATGTGATCGAGGCTAATCCGCTTCGCATTCTTGTCGTGAAATCCTCGATTTTCAACCCAGTAGCTATCGCGTTAAGGGAATCCGGACTCTGGTCTCGGATATTGAACACTGGACCAGTTCCTTTTCCTTCCCACGGGAATCAACAAATCTATCGATCGATGCTAAAGAGTGCACTCCTGAAGGCACGCTCATTATCACAGAGGTCTTTTTTGACTGGTCACTTCTCATAGTCGTCGTTGGTTACGGTGCGGCTATGTGGCCCGTCTCCAAGCTTGTCGTTACTAGTCACGGTGCCTCGTCGTGAGTGAAATAGGAATAGAGAAAGTAGTCGTGGAGCTTAACGGTTTCCGACAACGAACGGCAATGATCAAGGAAGAGATAGCGAAAGTGAGCAGAGCTCTAGGCGAGCGAGCGGCCCAGCTCAACGACATAGTTGGGAAGAGCTTGTCAAACCTTCGCGAACAACTCGGCGGAACCACACTGACAGGTTATCTTGCGCTGCAAGGAAAGTACAGTTCTGGTGAAATAACCGAGCAAGAGTACAGTTCACAGAGGGACTACTACAAGAACGAGATGCAAAGCATGCTCAGGCGATTGGACGAGACTCGGAAACTTATGATGCTAATGGCGCAACTGGACGCACGACAGCCAGGACAAGGACAAGGACCCGCGGGTCCACAAAGACCTCCCGCCCCAACGAACTAGATCCTTTCTATTGACTCCTTCAAGTTAGGAACATTACGGCAAGTTCCGGATAGCCTAGGGTTTCAAATCCTACGAGCCTTCAGCCAATAATATTCGAAGTACCTATCCATAACTCCAGCAAATTCTTCGTCCGATAATCGGAAAGCAATTCGCGACCCCGGCTCGTTGGGAGTTTCAAGGTTCCAGAGATATGTGAGGACAGTATCCCTTCCGTCAACCGCGCAGACATTGTAGGGTTTGGGAGATTCTTCGTTGGGTTCCTGTATCACTCCAACTTCTGCCTCGTCGGAAAGCAGTGACAAGCTCTTCTGATCTACAAAACGAGGATTGACGAACGACAGGATTTTCACCGAGACCCCTCTCTCCCGAGCCGTTTTCAGAGACGATCGGAGATCCTCCACGTCCTTCGGGATCAAGGTCGCGAATTGGAGGTAAGCCCTGGTTTTCGCGGTCGAAACGATCTCTCCAATCTTGTCCGAGATCTTATCGCCCCCATGGATTACCCAGAGGCTGATGTTCTTCACAACTTCGCGCCGTTCGTAGATCGCTTGGAGATCTTGTTTCATCAGGTTCGTGAAAGCGACCATTTCCGACTGTTTCTGTTCGAGCTCTAGTTCTGCCACTGACCTCGGGGGATTCGCTTCGTAAACAACGGGTCTGCCCGGTCTGGCTCTGATCCATCTTCTCTTCTCCAAGCCTTCAAGTGTCCCGTAGACACGCGCGTAGGGGATTTGTACGCTCTCGCTGATTTCGAAGGGGGTTGCGGGTCCGTCGAATACGAGTTTGAGGTAGGTTTTGATCTCGTATTCTGTTAGCCCGTGGTCTTTGAGTATTCGATGGAGGTTTTCGTCGATTCGTGCCATGTTGTTCTGTGTGACCTACTTTTTTGCGTAAATCGGGTAGCGAGTATTAGAGGTATTTGACTAAAATAGGTAACGTATAGTGGAGAGTCACGTTGACACCGCGGCGCCAACGAACGAATTTCTCCAGTTCGCGTCAGTTCGGACCGGCTTACACTCGACTATGAATCTTTGAACCCGAGTTCCGATGAAACCCTATAAGAAAAACCAATCCTAGCCAGACACCAACAGCTTGGCTGGAGAGGCCACGAAATTCACGTTTAAGTAACGTACCGAGCCCTAGATCGAAATATGGCGGAAATGAAGTACACCCCGCTTGGTAGGACTGGGGTTGACGTTTCGGTTCTTGCTCTCGGAGCTATGACGTTCGGCACGAAGGACGCTTGGAAGCTGGGCGGACTCGGTCAAGACACCGTCAACAAGATGGTATCCCGAGCTATTGATGCGGGAATCAACCTCTTCGACACCGCGGACGTGTACGATGAGGGGGAATCAGAGAGAACTCTTGGAAAAGCCCTCCAACCCTACCGAGATCGTATCCTGATAGCTACTAAGGTGAGAGGTAAGAGTGGGCCAGGGATCAACGAGATCGGCCTCTCAAGACATCATATTCGGCAAGCCATCCGCCAGAGTCTCGAACGGCTCGGCACCGGATGGATCGATCTATACCAGTTCCATTCCTGGGACGCCCACGTCCCACTCAATGAATCGATCGAGGCAATGCAGGATCTGATCGAAGAGGGACTCGTAAACTATCCCGGCGTGTCGAACTTTACCGCGTGGCAGATGGCCACGGTCCAAGCAAGGGCGGAAGAGCGAGGTTTTTCCAGATACGAAACAGCTCAGATGAACTACAGCCTTCTGAACCGCGATGTCGAGCATGAGATTCTCCCATTTCTCAATTACAGCACGATGAGCCTATTGGTCTGGAGCCCCCTCCACGGCGGCGTGCTGAGCGGAAAGTATTCCAAAGATTCCAAGCCTCCTGGAACCAGAGCAGGCAACCGAGGACTCTTCTTCCCATTCTTCGACGAGAAGACAGGATTCGATATAGTCGAGAGGGTCAAGCAAGTTGGCAAGGAACAGGATGCTACTCCAGCACAGATAGCGCTCTCCTGGTTACTGTCGAAGGGACACATCGTGCTTGTAGGTGCTAAGACGATGGAACAGTTCGAAGAGAATTTAGGCGCACTAGACGTCAATCTCTCCAGCGACCAGATTGGAAAACTAGACGAACTAACAAGACACCGAGTCCAATATCCCAACTGGATGATCGAAAGACAAAGCTCTGGGCGGACTTTTCCAGCATCAGAACCTCCATGGACTAGAAAGAACTAGTGGGAAACGACGCGATCATGGATTCGCAACAAGCTCTTGGCAAAGAGCGAGAAGTAGCCACTCTAGGTGGAGGATGTTTCTGGTGCACAGAAGCCATCTTCGACCAACTGAAAGGAGTCGAAAAGGTCGAATCAGGCTATTCCGGCGGCAAGGTTCCGAACCCATCTTACGAGGACGTGTGCACAGGAGCAACCGGACATGCCGAGTCGATCCAGATAACCTTCAATCCCAAACAAATCTCCTTCAAAGATATCCTACAAATCTTCTTCACGACGCACGATCCGACTACTCTGAATCGTCAAGAAGCCGATGTGGGAACCCAGTACAGATCGGCAATATTCTACCACAACCCCGAACAGGAAGCCATAGCAAAGGAGGTCATCAAGGAAACGAACTCTGCCAAGCTCTGGAAGAAGCCAATCGTAACAGAGGTCGTGCCCTTCAAGGCATTCTACAAGGCAGAAGATTATCATCAGGAATATTTCAAGAATAACGCGCGGCAGCCGTACTGTCAGGTCGTAATTGCCCCGAAGATCGTGAAGCTACGCGAACATTACCGAGAAAGATTGAAAACGGCATAGTCGCGAGCCCAGTCTTCATAGACCATCCTCCACCGATCGAGAGGTCGAACCGTCGCAAAGGCGGCACGTCTTTGGTACTTGGCCCGTCCCACGCCTGGTTACGAATCGCCAATATCTCCAATCCCTGTTTTTCAATAGCTGAACTGAAATGGTGGAAGTTGATCCAGGCACTACTCGACCGGCCAGAATGCCGTCAGTTGTGAAAGCGTTGCTGCTCACAATCTTTGTCTCAGCAATGTTATTTTCTAGTTGGACTCTTCTCAAACCCCTCCACTCCGCTTCACTCCAAGGCTACGTCCAAGAAGGGATCAAACTCAGCGTTTCGAACTTTCAAATCGATATTGCAATAGCCGGGCTGACTGGACTGCTAACAACGCTCTTCTTCCAAGGCCGACGACACTCAAGAAAGAACAAGGCTAGTCGATTGAAAATGACCCCAATGACCTTCGGAAGTGCAGGACCTCTTCACCCCCTTATGATGACCCAGAGACCGGCTAGGGACGCGAAATTTGTAATTCGAAAGACACGCAACCCTGGAAGGATCTCGCGGAATCGGATGGGCGAGAGATTGGCGCCTAGCTATGTAGGCGGACTCGAAACAGAGACCTCAACTCAACCTTGATCCATTACTGCGCCGGATGCATCCCGTCATGGAACCACTTCGCAAGGCTAACCCGGTTCGTGTTTCCGTACTTCGCAACTTGGACGATTCCGCGCTCTGACAGTGCTGCGACCACTCTGTGCGTTTTCAATCGTGATAGACCCGCTTCCTTCGTGATGTACTTTTGCAAGTAGGTGCCTCCGTGCGCATCTAGAACATTGACAATGCTTCTTTCTTCAGGCTTGAGAGTTTTCAGGACCATGGCCGTGTTTTCTTTCCCGTTACCGTTGCCGGGCGCGTAGGAGTTTTTCATCTCAGGTAGTACCAGGAAATAGATGACTCCAACCATGCTGGCTAGTACTGTGCAGAGAAATAGAAGCGAAGAAAACAATACCAGAAATGGAAAGGTGGCTGGGAATCCTTTCGTGAGAAGTTGAGAGAGTACTTCCAAGGGTGATTCTGTGGGAGTTAGGATTAGGGCGAGGATGTATCCCGAGACTGCGAGTCCGGCTGCAGCCGATACGAGCATAATCAGGAGGATCTGTAGCTTCTCCATGTCTTCGCCTCACCCTTCTCCAGTCGCGCTCGTCCTTTCGGTTCTCCCTATTGCGGGGATGTTGTTGGTGCTGTCGGTAGTGGTTTCCATCTGAGGGCCAATATTCCGCCGACTATTCCCAGAACTGATCCGAGGATGAAGCCTCCGAAGCCGAAGAACCCCAGGATGCTGAAGACAAGTACCAGTATGCCCCACGTCTGTCGCTGGTTAGGCTTTAGGCGCAATAGTACAGCGGACATCGTGACGATGATGCCACAGATGAGGCCAAATACTGCGATTGCTCCGACGAAGCCTGCGGCGAGAGAGCCGGGACTTCCTGTGTAGCCTCTTGGCGTAGTGAAGTTGGTGTAGTTGAGATGTGGCAGTATGACTATGCTGATTGTCAGGAGGAATATGTCAAAGAGTACTATCAAGGCGCCTCCTACGAGAGCTAGTATCGACGGAATGTTTGGGTATTCGACGGTTGTTCTTGACGACATTTTTGATTTCTTACCTCCAGCCTTACCACGTGTTGCAGAAAGGGGAAATACGTTGGGTGAAACGATCTTGATACGACCACTCAGATAGCTGGACGACTAGAGACATCCGTTCCGGTTGGTCTACTAGTGTGACTTAGACAAGACTTCCGGTTCGACCAGCCCGATTCTGAATCAAGCCCGAGCACCTCGCGAATCTAGTGTACGGATCCGACGACGCCACTCTTCTTCCAGCGAACCATGTAGCATGACAGACTAAGTGCTTCCAGAGACTGCACTACTATCTCCCTGCTACGCCGGAAGAAAGCAGATATCGAAGAGCGCTATCACAATCTCTCATGAGAGATATGGTTGTCAAAGAACTAACTCCGTCTCTGAGAGACGACTTCCTAGAGTTCTTCGACAGTGTTGCGTTTGCGGACAATCCTGACTGGTCTGACTGTTACTGTTCGGCCTATCATTTTACAAACAACAAGGGAAAAGCCGAGAGTCGTCGTGAGGCCTCGAGCCTTGTCGAGGAGGATAGGATGCACGGATTCCTCGCCTACGATGATGGAAAGCCCGTTGGCTGGTGTAACGCCGCTCCTCGCAGCAGCTACCCCGGAGTCCAATGGCTGATGAGCTCCGGCCCCGATAAATATGAGAAAGTTGGTTCAATCGTCTGCTTCGTAATAGCCTCTACACATCGCAACCAAAAAGTCGCGTCCCATCTACTGAACGCTGCGTGCAAGAAGTTTTCCCAAAAGGGATTAGAGTTTGCTGAAGCCTATCCAGTAAAAAAGCCAGAGTCTGCTGCTTACAATTTTCCAGGCCCGCTTTCAATGTATCTCAAGAATGGCTTCACCGCCCATCGCGACGCTGACTGGTATCTGGTAGTCCGAAAGCGACTCGAAACATCAGGATAAGCCATAGGGTCCATCTTTCCAGCAAAGCAGGGTTTCCACTGGTAGCCCGGGGAAGACCAGTCAGTCCTGACTACTTCACACTATGGATTTCGAAACTCCCCTTTCCTTTTCTAAACTCGATTGAAGAATCATTTCTCTTTTTCCACGGCATGTTTGGAGTCTTCTAGGGAGACTACCCATCGCGACTCAGGGTTTGTGCCGCGAACCTTGGAAATTCTGGTCTTATTTCCAATCACTTCGGCGGAACAGCTCGTTGGCTGAGGTTTTATAAGGCCGGGGCTGGGACTGGTTATCTTTGGATATCAACGGATACTCTTTCGAGGCAACTTTTTATTCATGATTATTTTTACCCATTTGTCGTAGGAAGTATTCATATTCACCAGTATCTCCTGCCTCTGAAGCCGTCAGCCCTGCTAGTAGCTTGTCTATTGATACTATCAGTTGTCTCGTTGTTTGCTCCTGTGAGAGCTACTGCTTGCTCGACGACGTTGGTCTTCAGTCCGACTGACGATGCTACCGTCCGGGCTGACCAGCCAGACACGAATTTCGGGACCAGCACGACCCTGGTCGCTGATGCCAGCCCCCTGAGGAATTTTCTCCTGAAGTTCTCTATTTCAGGAGTAGGCTCGTGCCAGGTGACTAGCGCAAAATTGCGCTTGTTCCAGGTAGACTCTTCGGACCGGGGAGGAGACTTCCACATTACCACTGGTGCCTGGTCGGACTCGACCGTGAAATGGAACTACAACTTCCCCGCTCTGGGTCCAGTAGTCGCTTCTCTCGGCAGAGTGTCCTCCGGACAGTGGTACGAGGTTGATCTCACCCCGGTAGTTCAGTGGGACGGTGTTGTAAGTCTCGGAGTCACCTCGCCCAGCAGTGACGGAGCGTACTACTCCTCGAAGGAGGGTGCCAACCCACCACAACTCGTACTTACTTTGGGCCCGCCTCCCAGCTCCAACTCGCACGCTCCCATATTTATCGATGGAAACTCAGGCTTCACATATGTCAATGGTGTTAAGAGTGGGTCGGGCACAGCGTCGGACCCCTATGTCATATCAAACTGGGACATCGACCTCTGCCAACCAGGGGCCGGTTGCGGTGGCTCCGGAATTTTTGTGGAAAACACTGACGCCAATTTCGTAATCCGAAACGTCCGCGTCCGTAGTAGCGGCAGCATCAATGCCTTCAGCTACTATGATGCCGACGTCTATCTCTCCAACGTTGCAAACGGTAGAGTTGAGAACTCGACTCTAAGCGACGGTCGCTCCGGCATCACCGTTGAAGCCTCTAAGTATGTCACATTATCAGGGAACAATCTCTCTGTTCAACCCATCTACATCTCATCGGGGGGTGGAGGGGAAACGCAAGTTGCAGGCCCGTGTATTAGCATTCATTCTTCCACCAGCATAGCTGTCTCTGGAAATACACTGTCCCCATGCGTCAATGGAATGGAATCCTTCGGGACCACCGGCATGGTCGTTTCTGGAAACAAGTTCGTCCAAGATGGGGTCTACGGGCTATTTCTGGAGGGCTATGGAGCGGACTCAACGGTAGAGGCGCTAATAGAGAATAATCAGTTCGGACCTGGAACAGATAGGGGCATCGAGATTAACGATGGCGCAAATGTTACCCAGACCACCATATCCGGCAATATTTTCTCCGGGCAGGGGATCGACCTCCATCCACCCACCATAGCTGACTGTTGCCCCTCCAACACAATGGTCTACGGCCTTGCTCAGCTCAGCTCCAATACAATTACAACGGACAACCTGGTCAATGGCAAACCAATCTATTACTTCGAGGGATGCTCTGGAACGAGTGTCAACGGGATCCCTGTCGGACAACTAATAGTGGTCAACTGCACGAACTTTCAGGCCAGCAACCTCCAGATCAGCAGCGTGATTGAAGGGATCGTTCTATCAAACGTCCACGGAGCAACAATCATCAATGATACTCTGTCAAACATAAGCCGGTTCGGCGTTCTAGCCTTCAACTCTGACCATGTGACGGTTACCGGCAACAACATTACCGCGGGTAATGGAATTCAGTTCTATATCTCAAGCAACATGATAGTCTACCACAACAACTTCCTCGGAGGAGGCGATTTTGCAGGAGGAGCTTACCAAGGAATGGACTACAAGGGTAGCTATGACTCATGGGACTACGGCTACCCCAGCGGTGGCAATTTCTGGTGGAACTATAACGCTACAGACAATTGCGGGGGACCCCAGCAGGATGTGTGCACCGGCCCAGACGGTATTGGAGACACACCTTTCGGTCTGGACCGATACCCGCTGATGAAGCCTTACCCGGTTCAAATCAATCCCCCTGTTAGCTTCGACTTCAGTCTGTCAACACCTTCGCCCAGTAGCCTTACCGTGGCTCAGGGTGGCACAAGCCCATCTTCGTGGATTACCGCGGCATTGGTCAATGCTCCATCATATGGCTACATTACCTTCACAACGTCTAGTCTTACCAATGGAGTCACCGCCGCGTTCACACGTAATCCATGCCCATTCCTTGGAAATGTACAGGGGACTCCACTCTGCATCGTGTCCGTGTCCTTTTCCGCCACTACTACCGCTACCGTCGGGACTACAACTGTCACAATCACTGCAGATAGCGAGGGTGTCAGCCATTCAACCAGCATATCCCTGACCGTCACGGCTCAGAATCCTGCTTCGCCACCGGGGGTGACAGTTTCTCCGCCGACGCCCAATCCTGCTAGCACTGGGTCCGTGGTTAATGTGGCGTTCTCTGTTTCAAGCTCTTCGACTGTTACGGGTATTACGGTGAATTGGGGTGACGGGACTGCTGCGGACAATCTCGCGGGCACGGCCAGATCCGACTCGCACGTCTACACCAGTACAGGCACTGTAAAGTCTAAGACTTTCACGATAACCGTAACCGCGACAAACAGCGCAGGACCAGGATCAGGTACGACAACAGAAGTTGTGAACGACCTGCTGCCTGTAGTGACAATATCTTCGGTTGCACCGACGTCTCCGTGCGTCGGCCAGTCCGTGACTGTGAGTTTCGCATCCACAGACCCTGATGGGACGGTCGCGTCAAACGTTGTAAGCTGGGGAGATGGGACAGCGGTCGACAACCTTCCAGGTACGGCCACGTCTGATACTCACACTTACACTGTAGGCGGCACGTTCGCCTTCAGCGTTACAGCCACGGACAACAGCGGTTCCACCGGGCAGGGCACTGGATCAATCACCACCGTGCTTGCCGGGTGTGTTCCAACAGTCACCGTCAACAATCCAACACCGAATCCAGCTAGCACTGGAACGTCCATCACGGTTATGTTCACCGTTTCCAGTCAGACTCCGGTCACGGGCATTATACTGAACTGGGGCGATGGTACTGCTCGAGACACCCTTGCGGGCACAGCTACATCCGACACTCACATCTACACCTCGACCGGAAGCCTGAAGACACAAATCTTCACAATAACAGTCACCGCGACCAACGACGCTGGACCGGGATCCGGCACTTCGTCCGAGACGATTAACGACCAGCCTCCAACGGTCACCATTAGTAGTGTTTTGCCGAATCCAGCGTTGACCGGATCGACGGTGAACGTGAGCTTCTCCTCGACCGATCCTGATGGTTCGGTCTCGGCTTTCACGGTTGCCTGGGGAGACGGAACGACACCGCCGAATCTTCCAGGCACTGCTACATCTGCGACTCACATCTACGGAAGCACTGGTAATGCCAAGTCCCAAGTATTCATCATTACGGTTACAGCCACCGACAATAGCGGATCGACGGCTCAAGTTACTGGCTCGGTTACAGTCAATATTCCAACCGTGGCTCCGTATGCTTTGGTCGTTACGGCGGAGGGGAAGGTCTACAGGTTCTATCAGAACGGGACGTTGACATTGGTCGGTCAGCCGGTTACGACGCCGCTTCGGCAGGTGGCGTGGAAACCTGACGGATCTTACGCGCTGATCGTCGGAGACTTTGCTATCCTGCTGAAGTACGATGGAGCATCGCTTACAACTGTTCCGACAGGTATCTCAACCGGTTTCAATTTCTGGTCTGTCTCCTGGAAACAGGACGGGTCATACGCGCTTATCGGCGGTTCAGTTGGACTGCTGCTAAAGTATGATGGCGTGTCGGTGACACAGATCAGTAATCCCGGCGGGACGACGATTCTCTCGCAGAGCTGGCATCCGAGTGGAAGCTACGTTGTGTTATCGGGCAAGAGTGGTGGTCTCAGGACATATGATGGATCAACGATCAAATCGTTCGCGACGGGCACGACTAACGATCTGAATACTGTGGCGTGGAATCCGAATGGCCAGTACGCACTGATCGGTGGGCTCAATGGTGTTGTGCTCAAGTTCGATGGCACCATGGTCACGTCGATCAGTACAAACGGATTGACCGGGACTAATGCGATAAAGTCGATAGCGTTCAATCCTTCAGGCAGCCTCGCACTGCTGGTCGGAGACAACGGGATGGTTCTGACATATGACGGGTCAGTGTTGACACTGCTTCCGAACATTACCGGAAGCTGGCTCTACGCTGTCAGCTGGTCTACGTCGGGAACCGCGTATATTCTAGGTGGCAGTGGAACTGTTCTGACATATGCGAATGGTACAGAGGCGAAACTCACGACATCGCCTGTAACGACGTCTCAGTTCCGTGGAATAGCCTGGAAGCCTCAGTAAGAGAGCGTCTTCTAAAAAACCGGACTTTTCCAAAAAGTCCTTCAGGAAAGAGACTGATCTCGGAGAATTGCTTCTCCGATTGCTCCATCTAAGCAGAACTACCACACTCTGCTGATAACAGCTGCCCTCAAGGACGCGCCGAAGAGGGACATACTGCACTCGGTATAAAGTCGTGGCCAGCCAATGGTAGCCCGGGGGAGATTCGAACTCCCGTCGACGGGTTTCTTCCCTTTAGTAACGGTCCAAAGCCCGTCACTGGCCGGGCATAGGCGCCCTTGCTAGTCCGCTACACCACCGGGCTACAATCGACCTCGCGATCGATTAATCCAATAAGCCTTCCCCGATTTTCTAAACCGGTGAAGTAGAAAAGAGAATCTAGAGCTTCATGACCTGCACGTGCGGCACGCCTGCGATCGATATTACAGCGTGCGGGTGGACCAGCCCTCTTTCAATTGCCGCTCGCACAATATTCTGGCCAACAAGGTTGAGAATATCGGCTCCGTCCAATAATACAAGTGCTTCCGGCAGATCAACCGCCGCGTTTCCGTAGAAATTCGTCTGCAGCGAGAGTTTCAACTTACCTTCTCGAAAGATTTTTCCAAGCAGCTCTTTGTCGCAGCAAGCCACCATCGTGCCCTTCTCTGTTTTGTAAGACCGGGCATAGACGAGGCCCAAGAAGTCAGCCCTCTACGTTGTGAGAATCGAGGACCGCGCACCGCACGCCTCGCAGACAAGGAAGGATAACCGGTCCCTACGCTCGACCCTCGTATCGGGCCTGTGGCAGACAGGGCAGATGACGAACCTGTTAGAGTAAGCTCCGATAAGCCTGTTGATAGTTTCTCTGGAAAACTTGCCCTGGAAGTAGCCCTTTCCGCCCTCGAAAGAGCCTGCTGTAGCCATCTCCTTTGCCAAGTATTTCAGAATCTGAAGAGGGTCTCTGTCCAAACGGTCAGCGACATCGACAAAGTTGTGAACTATTGTACGGGCCCCAATCACCGATACAGATGCGATGGGAAGCTCGAAACGCTCCCCTGTAGAACCAGGCTTCGTAATGCCCGCCAGTGCTCTGTCAAGCAGTTGATCATAGTTGTCCGATGTAGTGACCCTAACTACAATACGCCCTTACGGGTATTTCAACCGTTTCCAAGAGCAGACGCCTAGGCTTTCTTCACCCAATGACCAATCAGAGGCGTGGTGGCGGTCATTTGGATAGGGCTATAGGGTTCTTTGAGGAAGATATTCTACGGTATGTCGCAACGGCTAAAGATACGAGTTCCAATCATACTAGGCCTTCTTGGGAGCATCGTTGGACTCCTTTACTCCTACGCTGTGATGAGTAATAATGGATACGGATGCTTACTGTGCAGCACTAATGCTGACTGGTCTTTCGCACAAACCTTCATTGGATGGCCGTTGATAATCGGCAGCGTAGTCGGACTTGCAGCTTGCGTTCTCTATCCGGTTGCTAGGAAACCTAGCGGAATATTCTTACTATCAGGAGCCATTCTCGCTTCTCCTCTTCCGTTGATCATCGCGGGCGGTTCCTGGCCAAGTCTTGATTTTCTGCTACTCTCTGTGCTCTTTTTCGCACCCAGCTATTTCGCAAGCCTGTTGCTGTTTCTTGGAGGGTTGCTAGTTTTTCAGAGGTCTCGTCGCCTAATCAAGAGCCTGCACGACGGCGGATGGATACCTTAGCTTGGCCAATGCATTCAACGGCAAGGTAGCAGATACAATTCGCCGCAAACACTTATCACAACCGGGAAGGCAAAACCCGAATTCCATTCTGGACGAGGTGGAAAAATCTGGGAAGGTGGGTAGTCTGCTGTGGATGGCCGTATGTCAACGACCGTCCCCATCTCGGAACCTTCACCCAGCTATTGTCCGCGGACGTTTACGCACGCTACCTGAGGCTAAAGGGCGAAGACGTTGTCATGGTCAGTGGGAGCGACGAGCACGGCACCCCCATCGAGGTAGAGGCCATCAAACTGGGTATACCGCCGCGCCAGCTCACGGACAAATACCACAAGCTGATCGTCCAGCTTCTCAAGTCTTTCCAGATTGAGTTCGACAATTACACCCGAACCGAGAGTCCAGTCCACAAAAAGTTCGTACGTGATTTCTATCTGAAAGTTGAGAAGAACGGCTTCGTCTACAGCCAGAAGATAACCCAGCTTTATTGTCTCAACGACAAACGCTTTCTCCCAGACCGCTTCGTCGAAGGCGAATGCCCTTACTGCCACAACCCCAACGCACGCGGGGACCAATGCGATAATTGCGGAAGAGTTCTAGACCCGAAGGACCTCATCAACCCACGCTGCGCACTCGATCACGCAACACCCATCCAGAAAGAATCGGAGCATTGGTTCTTTGACCTCCCCAAACTCTCCGAATCGCTTCGAAAATACATCGAGACAAACCCCAATTTTCCCGAAAACGCACGAAACTTCAGCCTTGGCTGGATTAGAGAGGGGCTTAAGCCCCGCTCACTCACCCGCGACAACGCCTGGGGAATACCAGCACCATTCAAAGGAGCCAAAGGAAAAACCATCTATGTCTGGATGGAAGCCGTCCTCGGATACGTTTCCGCAACAAAAGAATGGGCTGAAAAAAAGAAGCGGCCATCCTTATGGAAGAAATACTGGTTTGACCCGGAAAGCCGCAACGTCCACTTTATTGGAAAAGACAACATTCCATTTCACGTCGTAATCTTCCCAGGGTTGCTCCTAGCCACCAGGGAGAACTATGATCTGCCCTGGGAGGTTTCATCCTCCGAGTACATACAACTCGAGGGGCAGAAATTTTCCAGAAGCAGAAAGATCGGTGTCTGGATGGATGAAGCCGTTGAACTAGCAGGGCCGGAATACTGGCGGTACGCCTTGATCAGCCTTAGACCCGAACAGAAAGATACCAACTTCACATGGGACGAGTTCGAGAGAAAAGTCAACACCGAGCTGAACGATGTTCTGGGCAACTTCGTTCACCGAACCACCTCATTCATTCAAACATACTACAAAGGAAAAGTTCCAAAATACTCCATGGGCAAGCAGCAGCACGCGAAAATACTGGCAACGCTGAGAGCAAGCCTCCCAAAGGTGGAGGACAGGCTTGGACACTTCAGGCTGAAAGAAGGTCTAGAGCAAGTCGTCGAACTCGCACGGGAAGGAAATCGATACCTCAATGAGCACGAGCCATGGCGCCTCTACAAGACAGACATGCAGGCGGCAGGCGAGATCCTCGGCGCCTCGATACAGATCGTAGCAAGTCTTGGCATACTACTCCTGCCCTTCCTGCCTTCAGCCTCCAAGAAAATCTGCCTGAGCCTGACGGGTAAACCCAGCCTTCCCTGGAGATCCGCAGGACAGACAATCATCAAGCCTGGAACGAGGGTTCGCCCTCTCCAACCTTTGTTCCACAAGGTCAATGCCGAGAAGCTTCGAGCTGGACTGGAGAGCATCAGAAGTAGGGCTCCAATTGAAGCTGAAGCTTGACCTACATGTTCACACTAGCAGATCGAGCGATGCCTTCACTTCGCCCGAGCGGCTATCAACTATTTGCAGAGATCGTGGACTAGATGGTCTAGCGATAACCGACCATAATGTTCTTGCTCGGGATGTCGACGACGAACTCGTAATACTTCCCGGGATCGAGATATCGACAAGAGACGGTCATTTGATCGGACTTGGGATCTCAGAAGCAATTCCTCGAGGACTCTCGGCGGATGAAACAATTCGAAAAATCCGGGATCAGAACGGGGTATCGATAATCCCGCATCCGTATGACCTATACCGATCCAGCGTGAGACCTCATCTTTTGACAGTTCGTCCCGATGCGATCGAGGTCATCAATTCCTCCAGCTTCCTCCACTCCGTGACATGGAAGCGCGCACGAAAATTCGCAGAGAGAGAAAACTTTCCCATGACGGCTGGAAGTGACTCGCATATACCCCAGACAATTGGAAGAGCGTACACTGAGATTGAATGCGGATCAAGGGATGCTGGATCGATACTGGCTTCGCTTGTATCCGGCGCCGTGAGCCCTGTTGGCCGATCCGTTCGGGCAAATGAAAGATTTCGGAAGATGTTCTATAGGAAAGGCGAGAGAGCCTAGTCTCTCCGAGTCTGACCTTGTTCCATTTGGTAAAGTGGTACTGAGAATGTTGTTAGCCCGTTGCCTTCTTCCTGGCCGTATTCTGCGTCGTATAGTTCGATGAAGTCGGTGAACTCGTTTAGCGCCGTCCCGTAGACGTAGCCTGATAGAAAGAGGCATACCGAGGGCTCTGATCGGGTGTAGACGCTTCCGTGAATGAAAGCGAGATCATGTCCAACAAGAGAAACCAACGCGTCATATGCTTGAGCAAACTGAGCGGTGCTAAGTGTTGCCGGGCCTCGGTAGAGAAGTAGTGCTCCCTTGGCATTTTTCAAAGGTAGGTTTGCCGATGGCGTTCTCAACGCCTGAATAACGGAGAATTGAAGCGTGTCTCCAGTTCTAAGTGCGAAATTGCAGACTGTGGCAAGGTCTCCTTTGGAGAGAATCTCCAGAATATCTCTTGCTTCGACGTCTTCTGCCCCTGACAACAGCTCAGTGAGACTCCTAACAGCGATACTTGCCGTCTCGTCCGTGCTTCTTGTGGCAGTGCTCAGATAGCCTCGGTCAAGCCCATTGTCTATGACGATGGTGCAATCACAAGCATCAACCATTCTCTTGAGCCCTCGTAACGCGATGAATCGACGTTCTCTCTCATGAATGAAGGGAATCGCAACTACGGATACCACTGGACGAACCGGGGTCCGTGACCTTTGAGCGATGATTGGCGCGCTTTCTGTACCGGTGCCCCCTCCGAGGCCCGTGACAACGATTGTAAAGTCAGATCCATCGGTGTAGGTTGTAACTCGGTGAGCAGCGGACAGGAACGTTCTTTGGTCATCTCGCCTTGTTACCAATCTTGTGGCTGTTTGGCAGGCGGCCTGGTCTAGGAATACCTTGTTTCTCGCCAAGGATCGAGAGAGTTGTCCCCTGTCGGTGTTAACCGCTACGCAACGGCTCGGACTGACTCCACCCCCTATCGCATGACTCAATAGATTGTTCCCCGCACCTCCTACTCCAACAACGGAGACTCTGAGCGCCGGGTTCGCGAGCCTCTCGTCAGAAGAGATTTCTTCAGCAGACAAATCGATCAATACAGTTGGGAAGGGAACGATCATATATCGTAGAATGACTAAAACGTATTCAAATCGTAATACGAAATGACAGATTACTTCGACGTACTAATAAGTACACCCGTCAATCGTTGGTTGAACCAGTCAAGCGCTCTCTCCCTAGATATGCTGTGCCTTAGGCAGAAGTGTTCGGTCGTTCGGGGTTTCATGGAGTGTTATCTCGAGCGTTGGGAATGTTCCATTTGAGCGTAAGTGTCTTTGGATGTGAAGCCTTCACCTCATCGATTCTTCCGACCGATGTGTTGTGAGGAGCACTTCGAAGTCGTTCAGGATCAGAATCGGCTTCCTTTCCAACTCTGATGAACGCTTCAACAAGCTCGTCGAGATCGCGAAGACTCTCAGTTTCAGGTGCTTCGACCATCATCGCCTCCTCCACAATCTGGGGAAAATATACTGTTGGCGAGTGAAGCCCCCAATCGAGCATCCTTTTGCCGATATCCAACGCTCTGACACCTGTCCGTTCATTGATCTTCTTAGCGCTCAGTACGAACTCGTGCTTCCTCCGCGGACTGAACGGAAGTTCAAACTTGCTGTGCTCGAGAACTTTGGCCAGAACATAGTTTGTGTTCAATACCGCGGTTTCAGCCACGGCCTTGAGCCCATCAGGGCCGAGGCTTAGGATGTAGGCGTAGGCTCTTACCAAGACACCGATGTTGCCGTGAAACGCGGTGACTTTCCCGACAGAATGGGGAACGTCGTAGTCGAAGAAGTATTTCTTTCCGTCAAAACCAACCAATGGGACGGGAAGGAATCGTTCGAGGTCCTTTCTAACTCCTACCGGTCCTGCCCCCGGGCCGCCGCCACCGTGGGGAGTCGCAAAGGTCTTGTGAAGATTGAGATGAACGATATCGAATCCCATATCTCCTGGCCGAACCTTTCCCAGAATCGCGTTGAAGTTTGCCCCGTCGTAGTACAGGAGGCCCCCCGTGTCATGAACCGCTTCCGCGATTTGGAGAACATTCTTCTCGAAAATACCGAGCGTGTTCGGATTGGTGATCATCAGACCCGCCGTCTTGGGACCTGCTACCTTGCGGAGAGCCTCAAGGTCTACCGTGCCCTCGCCGTTTGAGGGGACGACAATAACGTTGAATCCGGCCATCGCTGCACTGGCGGGGTTTGTTCCGTGGGCAGAGTCCGGGATTATCATTTCACGCCGCTGTTCTAGTTCTCCCTTCGATTTGTGATAGGCGCGCATGATTAGAGCCCCAAGGTATTCTCCTGCGGCACCGGCGACGGGCTGGAGCGACATTCGGCTCATTCCCGTGATTTCTGCAAGGAACTCGTCCAACCGGTGCAATAGTGCCAGGATGCCCTGCACCGTCGACTCGTCTTGCTCAGGATGTATCTTCTCCAGCTTCGGATTCTGGGCGATGGTCTCAGAGACTTTCGGATTGTACTTCATCGTACAACTCCCAAGAGGATAGATTCCTAGATCTACCGCAAAGTTCTCCTGCGAGAGACGCGTATAATGGCGAACCACCTCCGGCTCCGAAACCTCCGGAAGCGGAGGCAGCCCGTTTCTCAACAGGGCTTTTGGAACGTTATTCCAGGGGTCATGCCCGACGACCTTCCGCTCGATGTCGCTGGGTCTCGTTGGATTGTGCCCTTTCTTGCCAGCAGCCGATCTCTCTATGAGGAGAGGTTCGTCCCACTTTGCCTGGTGGAACAACGTCTATGCCTCTAGAAACTTTTCGATGAGGAGCCGAAGCTTGTCAATGGCTTCGGTGCTATGGACTTCTGTCACGCAGAAAAGAGCACTCTCACCCAGCTCAGGAAAGTCTTTCACCAGACTCTTGCCCCCATGAACTCCATGGCCGAGCAGTGACTTATTCAGTCTGGCAAGAGTTCCCCTCGCTCCTTTGAAAGAGATAACAAACTCTTGATAGTGCGGATCCCTGAAACGAGGCACCACGACGCCTGGTATCTCGCTAAGCATCTTGATCGCATAGCCCGTCTTGACGAGAATGCTCTCGAACAGCTGGCGAAGGCCTTGAGGCCCCAAGAGGGAAAGATAGACAGCAGCTCCTATTGCAAACAGAGCCTCATTTGTGCAAATGTTAGACGTAGCCTTCTCCCGACGAATGTGCTGCTCTCTAGTCTGTAGGACCATGCTGAACGCTCTCTCTTTCTCATCGAAAGTCGTAGTCATGCCGATCAATCGGCCTGGTAGTTGCCGAATCAGGTTCTCTCCACGACACCCGATAATCCCCAGAGCAGGTCCACCGAAATTCATCTCGGTCGATATCGATTGGCCCTCAGCTATCACAATGTCCACCTCGTACTCTCCTGGAGGCTTCAATCCTCCCAGCGATACAGGATCAAAGCCCACAATCGACAAAGCTCCCTTCACATGACATATCGAGGGAACGTTCACGACCTCTGGATCGAGGACGCCGAAGAACGAGGGAACCTCACAATACACCGCAGCCGTGTCCCGGTCGACTTTGGATACTAGGTCGCCTTTTTCTAGGCCCCCTGTCTCCCTGTCGTATCTGAAAGTCTCGATTCCGATGCCTGCTGGTTCCGTGTAGTTTTTCAGAACTGAGAACTTTCCAGGATGCAAGCCTTCAGGCACCAGAATCTTCTTCCTTCCTGTCGCTCTAGACGCCATCCTAGCGGCTTCGCCCAGAGCCGTCGAGCCATCGTAAAGCGAGGAATTGACAGCGTCCATCTGGGTGAGGTCTGCGATCATGGACTGGAATTCGAACAGGGATTGGAGGAGTCCTTGAGAGATCTCTGCCTGATAGGGAGTGTAGGAGGTTTGGAATTCGGTCCTTGCGAGGATAGCCTTGACTGCTGCGGGAAGATAGTGATTGTAGACGCCTGCCCCGAGGAAGATTGGCATATCACTAGCCGATTTGTTCTCGGCTAGCACATTATCGAGGTGACTCTTGACCTCCTGCTCTGAAGGTAGCCAGTCCACCTTCAACGCGCGGTTGGTTCGAACCTGACTTGGAATGTCAGAATATAGCTCGTCTATAGAAGCGACTCCGATAGCCTCCAACATGATTTTTCGAATCGGCGCACCTGCATTGGGAAGAAAGGGATGGTCGAATGTCGCCATCGGGATTCCTATCGCGGTCGGTTTCCGACTACTGATAATCCTTCGCCCGAGGAAATCATTTCTTTTATAATCAGTTCCGATGACCCAAAATTCATGCTCCCTAGCGGGTGGGAGGTTACCGCTGCCGTCCTACTTGCGATCGTATCTTTTCCAGTCGCCCTAGTTCTCACTCGCTTCTTCATCAAAATTAACGCAAAGAGAGGAATTGTTGGAATAGACATCCACAAATTGACCAAGCCAAACATCCCTGAGATGTGTGGCGCCTCAATACCTATCACGCTGATACTCTTGTCAGCGGTCTACGTACTCATCGGCGGGGGAAACTCGTTGATGATGCTCGCCTTCTCCCTGGTCGTTGGGTCTGCAGCGGTCGTAGGGGCACTGGATGACCGGCTAAATATGAGGGGTATCTACAAACCCCTGCTCACTCTTCTTTGCGGTCTACCAATAGTAGCTCTCGGATTGCTTTATCCTAATCAAGTGTACAACCCCACACTACAAGTTCCTATCTTCGGAGTCTTCCATTTGCCGGTAATCTATCCGTTGAGCATACCCGTCGCCATCGCAGTGACCTCGAACACGACCAACATGCTTGACCCCCTGAATGGAACCATGGCAGGGGGCGTCTCGATAATCTCTGCCGCTCTTCTCATAGGAGTCGTCCTCACCAACCCCGCTCCAAGCTCAGTCTTCCTGTACGCCTGCCTACTCTTCACCGCTCTGGGCTTCTTCTACTTCAACAGATACCCGTCAAGAGCCTTCGCTGGAAACGTGGGACAACTGTCGGTAGGAGCAGCGCTGGGTGCGCTCGCTATCCTTAGCAGGAATGAAATAGCGAGCATAGTTGCCATGTTTCCCAACATCCAAAATTCCTTTTTTTTCCTTTCAAAAATCAAAAGGTTCACCGAGCATAGAGCACTGACCGCAAAGCCAACAAGACTGCTCGACGATGGCCGTCTTGCCTCGTCATCAGATCCCAAAGCACCTCTGACCCTTGTTAGAACCCTGCTGGTTGGTCGACCCGCTAAAGAGTCTGAGATCGTCTCGACGATATTTGCGCTCTACCTCATCTCGGGAGCGCTAGCGTTGATCACGATGATTCTGGTAGGGTGAAAAGACTGAACCAGCGAGCTATCGCGCTGCAACTTATCGTATTCCTTACCCAGTGGGGGCTAATGATAACTGGATTTGGAATCCTTGCCCTGATCGTGGCACCTCTACGTGTACAGTTAGACCCAAGCCTCGGCCGCTATTTTGACGCAGGAGTGAAAGCTATGATAGCGCTAGTTTTGTCGATCTTCTGGCTCTTCATATGGGACCGACAAGTACGCCTATACTTCTACAGGAAGAAGGAGAGTGCCGCAGAACCTGTCTAGGAGTAGTCTTCTGCGCGCCATTTACCCTCTTCCGCCATTGTGAAGCCCATGTCAGTATTCTTAGTGAACCACAGGTTCGCGGGCAATGCGTTCAGAGCCTTGCTCGATGGAATCCTCTCGCCCAGACATATCCTCGCAGCCAGCCATGGAAAATTCCACTCTGGATGACCTAGTTTCAAAGAGGCCAAGGTGAGATAGTGAACGTTGGTCGTGAACCGACAGTTGACCTCCGTCGGACGCGGAACACCGCTCGCGTCTCCCTTTAGATCGACACAAAATATTCCATGAGGATTCTTGGAAACGGCCCTGATCGCTTCTAAGGCGGTCGTGTTTACCCTGTTCGAATGAACTACCCGGTTTAACTTGGAGGTCCCACCCGACCCCACAATTCGATGTCCCACCCAACTCAGACGCTCCCTCACCATCGAGGTCACCAGCTTTCCCTCGTTCCACACCGACATGAAACAGAAATCTCGATTTGGAAGATACTCTTCCACAATGAAATCGGTCTTCAAGCCTTCCGCCCAGTGGTATTCGATCCAGTGTTCCACACTACTCCGGCTTCTGGCTAGACAGCTGAGACTTCCGCCCGCCCCCTGTCTCGCTCTCACCCAACATGGGAACGCAAGCCTCCTAACCGATTGTCGAGTCCTGCGACTACGCGGCGAGAGAACAATTGGCTCTTTCCTGAGACCCTTCTTGAACCATCTAGACAACGCTTCGTACTTGTCCTGACATATCTTCACGGCCTCACGATCTGGGAGGAATACTGACGCGCGAACTTGGTCTCTATCCCTCGATAATCGGCCTACTTCTGAGTCAGGTTGAGGAAAGACCATCTCGACACTATCCTTCTTAATGACTTGGTTAAGGCGCGACACGTATCGAGGGCTAGTAGCAGAAGGAAGAATGTACGCTCTGTCGATCCATCCATTGAGTTCTACGCTTGTCTTGTCAACATCGGTTCCGTAGAGGAGGATTTTCTTGCCGTCGTTGCTGACGCGCAAGCTCCAGCAAACATTGTTGCCTGCACTACCCCCAGCTCCTGTGACCAGAATGCTCCGCATGGCGATACCTTGGTGTCGCGTTTCGTACTTCTATGGGAATAAATAAGTAGGGAGTCTTGCCGGATGCTTGGCAAACTCCTACGGTGCACAATGGTCTCAGCAAATGAAGGCACTCGTACTCTCACTTCTACTATTGGCATTATTGTCAACCCAGCTTCCCAGCCCAGCGTTGGCTCAGACAAACTGCACTTCGAACACTTGCGCTGTCACAGTAAGCAGATCTATTACGACTAA
>Ga0209376_1001646_pt1 | contig 22182 bp, 20 predicted proteins | sample GraSoiAngelo_134_FD_185891 | JGI IMG/M metagenome (GOLD analysis project Ga0209376, IMG submission 185891) | Grasslands soil microbial communities from the Angelo Coastal Reserve, California, USA - 14_0929_05_30cm (SPAdes) (version 2) | ecosystem: Environmental > Terrestrial > Soil > Grasslands ... | reverse complement strand
GGCCAGGCCCTGACCCCCGACGAATACGTGGACGCGATCGTGCAGGTGGCCGAGCGCGACGCGTCGGTGGCCCGCGTCGTGCGCGAGATCGTGAGCCTCGACGCGTCGGTGCGCTCGAGCGCGCTCGACCTGGTCGTGGCGCACCTGCGTGTGCACGCGGCCGCCCGCGACGTCATCGACTGCATCGACGCGCTCAAGCGCGACGTCGTGGCAGAGCGCATCGCCGCCCGGCTGGCGGCGCCGCGCTAGGGTGACGCGACCGTGTGAGCTCGTTGATCGCGTGGGCGATGGACTGGGGGGTCTCGCTTGCCTCCCTGAGCGGCGGGATCCTCACGCTCTTCGTCTTCCAGCGCGGCCTGCCCCACGTCGCGTGGATCGTCGGGTACCTGCTGCTGCTGTGCCTCCTGTTCGCCTTCCTCATCGAGATGCGTCGGCCGCTCGAGGAGTCGGGCCGCAAGTCGGGCCAGTTCATCCTCACCGCCGCCAACTACACGATCCAGACGCTCTATCACGCGATCCTCCTGTTCCTGATTCCTGCCTATTGGGCGAGCACCACGCTGACGTCGATCAACGTCGTCTTCCTCGCCGTGCTGGTGGCGATGGCGGTGCTCGCGACGTTCGACCCGTGGTACCGGGCGCTGGTGCATCCGCGCCCGTGGCTCGGCTACCTCTTCTTCGTCGTCTCGGTGTTCGCCGCGCTCAACGTGGCGCTGCCGCTGGTCGGGCTGCCGCCGTACGGCGCGCTGATCGCCAGCGCCTTCGCCGCGTCGCTCGCGGTCACTCCGGTGGTCCGGCGAGCGAGCGGGCGGTCGTGGCGCGCGGCGCTTCGCGTGACCGTGGCGCTCGGCGTGGTGGCGGCGACGCTGGCGGCGCTGGGCCGTGGGTGGATTCCGCCGGCGCCGCTCTTCATCGCGCGCGCGGCGATCGTGTGGGACGTGCCGAACCTCGACGCCATCGAGGCGCTGGCCTCGCCCGTCAGCGCGGCCGAGGTGAGGGAACGTGGGCTCGTGGCGTACACTGCGATCTACGCGCCGGCCGGGCTGCGGCAGCAGGTCCGTCACGTCTGGAGGCACGACGGGAAGGTGGTCGAGGTGGTCGAACTGGCGCCCGTCCTGGGCGGTCGGCGGGAAGGCTATCGAACGTATTCACGCAAGACGGCGTTCCCCCCCGATCCCGCGGGCCGCTGGTCGGTCGACGTCGTGACGGGCGGCGGGCAGCTGATCGGCCGGCTCCGGTTTCGCGTCGTGGTCCCCTGACGCCGACGACCTGGAGGAGAACGCCATGGCGGAAAGCGTGCGAACCGCGGACTACTTCTACGTGATGGTTCCCGACAAGCCGGGCGAGGGCGCGCGGATCCTCGGCGAGCTCAAGAGCGCGGGCGTCAACCTGGTGGCCTACTCCGGGTTCCCGAGCGGGCGGGGCGCCCAGCTCGACGTGGTCCCGACCGATTCGGCGGCCTTCACGGCCGTCGCCAAGCGGAACAAGTGGAAGGTGAAGGGGCCGAAGCGCGCGTTCCTGATCGAAGGCGACGACCGCCTCGGCGCCTGCGCCGACGTCCTGGGCCGGCTCGCCGGCGCCAAGATCAACGTGACGGCCATGGACGCCGTGGCGGTCGGCGGCGGGCGCTACGGCGCGATCTTGTGGGTCAAGGCGCGCGACGTGAAGAAGGCCGCGTCCGTCCTCGGAGCGATGTGACGACGCCGAACCTCTTCGACACGCACGCGCACCTGCACTTCCCGGACTTCGCCGGCGACCTCGACGCCGTGCTCGCGCGGGCGCGGCAGGCCGGCGTCTCACGCTTCCTGACGATCGGTACCGACGTCGCGACCTCGCGGGACGCGGTGGCGCTCGCCGCGCGTGAGCCCGACGTCTGGGCGTCGGTCGGCGTTCATCCACACGATGCCGCGTCCGCGGACGCCGCCGCGCTCGAGGAGATCGAGCGGCTCGCGTCCGCGCCGCGGGTGGTCGCCATCGGCGAGACGGGGCTCGACTTCTTCCGCGACCTGGCGCCCCGCGACGCGCAGGAGCGCGCGTTCCGCGCCCAGCTGGCGCTGGCGCGCCGGGTTGGAAAGCCCGTGGTCGTCCACTGCCGCAACGCCCACGACGAGACGCTGGCGCTGCTGGCGTCCGAGGGCGTTCGCGAGACGGGCGGGATCATGCATTGCTTTTCCGGCGACGTCGGCATCGCGCGCCGGTGCCTCGACCTCGGGCTCGTGCTCTCGCTCGCGGGGCCCGTGACCTATCCCAAGCCCGGTGCCTTGCCCGAGGTCGCGCGGATGGTGCCGGCCGATCGGCTCGTCGTCGAGACCGACTGCCCGTTCCTGCCGCCGCAGGGGTTTCGCGGCAAGCGCAACGAGCCCGCGCACCTCGCGATCACGGCGGCGCGCGTCGCCGCGCTGCGCGGCGAGCCGCTCGCCGACCTGGCCGCGCGCATGTCGGAGAACGCCTGCGCCCTGTTCCGGCTGTGAGGCGCCGTCCGGCCCTCGATCTCGTCCTGTATCTCCGCGGGAAGCTCAACACGGGGTTGAGCCGAGCGCTCAACGCCGCGCGTCGTGGGCCGCGCGTGACGCCGCCGCCGCTCGAGGAAGTCATTCAGGGCGGCCGAACCCCGCTCGCGCTGTCACGCCTGCTCGAGGGACGATCGAACCGGGAGCGCCAGGCGGCGGTGGCGCGCTACCTCGGCGAGCACCGGATCCCGTTCGCGCTCCAGGCCTTCGGCTCGCCGGTCTGCGAGAACTTCAGCGTCGACGTCGGCTCCGGCGAGCGGGTGCTGGTACTCGTCGCCCATCACGACGCGGTGCCCGGAAGCCCGGGCGCCAACGACAACGCCGCCGCCGTCGGAATCTTGTTGAACCTCCTGGAGCGGCTCTCGGTGTCGCCGCCCACGCGGCTGCGCGTGCGGTTCCTCTTCACCGCCGAGGAAGAGCGCGGCTATCTCGGCGCGCGGTACTACGCGCGCGCGGCGAATCTCGAGGAGCTTGCCGGCGTGCTGAGCCTCGAGCTGTGCGGCATCGGGGACAGCGTCGCGATCTGGGACGCGGCGGAAGAGACACCGTTTCTCGCCCGCGTGCGGTCGGCGCTCGAAGGCATCGGGCTCGTGCGGGATGCGACCTATCACGTCGTCGGGCGGATCCCGCTGTTCGGCAGCGACCATCGCGCGTTCGCGCCGGAAGGCGTGCCCGCCTACGGGTTCACGCTGGTGCCGTCACGGGAAGCGGAGGCGCTGCGGCAGTTCGTCTTCAGCCCGATGCGGAGCGCGTTCCGCCACCTGATCCACCGGCCGGTGCCGTTCGATACCTACCACACCGCGCGCGACGCCGGCGCCACGCTCGAGCCGGCGGCGCTGGCCCTGGCGCTGCGGGCGCTCGAGGCGATTATCGCGGAAGTGACCTAGCGGGATTCGGGGCGAGACGGAAGAGCAGGCGCCGGCTCAGCGCGGCCTGGCTGGCCGGGACGAGGACGACGACTTCGCCCTGCCCCCCGACGCTGAACGGATAGACCGAGTGGGCCATGCGCGAGCGCAGCATCGTGGGGATCCCCTCGCTCTCGAACAGGCCCTTGAGCACCAGCGCCTCCGTCTGGCCGCATCGGCATACCTCGCGGAGGCCGCGCTCGAGCGGCGGCTCGGCGGCAAGCTTCGGAAACGGGAGCAGCTTCCGTCGCGTCGGCATGGCCGTGAGTATAATCCAGCTTACCAGCCGCCCGAACACGAGGGGAGCCATGGAGAAGCTCGAGTACTTCAGCGGCCTCGCCGAGCGCTGAGCCGGCCTGCCGCCGGCGTCGTCGTCGCCTGCCCGTGCGGGGAAGTGTACGAGCTGCGGCCAGAGTACGCGGGTCGGCTCCTCGAATGTCCCTCGTGCGGCCGGCACATCCGGGCCGGCTATCTCGCGAGCGCCCCGCGGCCTCCGGCCCCCGGCGTCGATCCCGCCTTCGACCGCGACGTGTTCCTGCTGCGCGAGCGCGTCTTCACGATCCGGTCGAAGTACGAGGTGCTGGCGGAGAACGGGACGCCGATCCTGTACGTGGAGCGGCCCACCTATCCCGTGCGCACCCTGTTCGCGTATTTCGTCGCCCTCATCGCGTCGCTGACCGCGGCGCGCTGGATCCTCGGGCCCTTCCCCGAGGACGGCGGCGGTGGGCTGCTGGTCCTGGTGGGCTTTCCGCTGGTCGCCTTCGTTTTCCTGGTGGTGTCGATGTCGCTGCGCCCCCGGCGGCACGTGACGATCTACCGCGACGATTCGCGACGCGAGACGCTGCTGCGCGTGCTCCAGAACCAGCGGGTGGCGGTGCTTACGCGTACCTACACGGTCGTCACGCCGTCGGGTGAGCCACTCGCGACGCTGCGGAAGACGTATCTCCACAACATCGTCCGCAAGCGCTGGTACGTCGCGACGCCCGGCGGCGAGCCGATCGCGATGGCGATCGAGGACTCGATCGTGCTGTCGCTTCTGCGGCGGGTGCTCGGCGTGTTCCTCGGCTTCCTCCGGACCAACTTCTTGCTCGTGCGCGGCTCGGACGAGGCGGTGCTCGGCGAGTTCAACCGGAAGTTCACGCTGTTCGACCGCTACGTGCTCGATCTCTCGGCGGACCCCGACCGCGCCTTCGATCGCCGGTTGGCGCTGGCGCTGGGCGTGATGCTCGACACCGGCGAGCGCCGGTGATGGCGATCGGGCCCGAGCCGCCGCTGCGCATCACGCCCGAGATGCTACTCTCCCGCCGCATCGACTTCGAGCGGCGGATGCGACGCCTCCCGCCCGTGACCGCCGCGATCCTCGTCCTTCTCGTCGCGATCTTCGCCCTGGAGGTCCGCTTCGGCGCGCTCAGGTCTCCCGAGTCGGTCATCGGCGCGGGGGCGCTGGTGCGCGAGCGCGTGTCGGCCGGCGAGTACTGGCGATTGCTGACCGCCCCGTGGCTCCACGGCGGGCTCGATCATCTGGTTGGCAACGGCGTCGCCCTCTTCATCCTCGGGATGGTCTGCGAGCACGCGTTCGGCGGCCGCCAGTTCGCCGTGCTCTACGTGCTCAGCGGCGTCGCGGGCTCGGTGGTCAGCGGCGGCGTGAGCCCAGGACCGTCGGTGGGCGCATCGGGCGCGATCTTCGGGCTGCAGGGCGCCGCGATCGTGCTGTTCCGCCAGTATCGCGACCGCCTGCTGCTGCGCGATCGCCGGATCGGCTTCGTGCTGCTGCTCTGGGCGATCTACGCGATCGTGACCGGCCTGACCGAGTCGTTCATCGACAACGGCGCGCACATCGGTGGGGCGCTGGGCGGCGCCTTCATCGCCTGGCGGCTCCACCCGGTCGTGCTTTCACCGCTGCCGCCGGAGCGCGAGGCGAGCCTGGGCGTGTGGCTCTGGGTGGTTGGAGGGATGCTGGCCTATGGCCTGTTCGGCTGGTTGCGGGCGGGCCGCTGAAAAAGGCCCATCTGCTTCGTTGGCGCCCTCGGCGGCACGCTCACGTACTCGAAGTACGCTCGCGTGCCGCCTTCGGGCGCCGCCTCGCATCTGGACCTTTTTGAGCGGCCCGCACGGCCCGGACGACCCTACAACGAGGAGCGCTCGCTTGGGGGCGGCGGCTGGCTAGAGGTCGCGGGCGGCCGGAAGGTTCGGGAGGGACGTGGCCGCTCGCACCCCGCGCGCGATCGCCCGGGCGACCGCGTCGGCGGCGGCGAGGCCGAGCCTGGTCAGGTCGACGGCCAGATCGCCGGCGGACAGCGCGAACAGCGCGTCGCCGTCGAACGCGGTGTGCGGGGGCGAGAGGGCGCGCGCGAAGCCCAGCATGGCGAGCGACGCGAGCTTGGCGGCCTCGGCCTTTCCCAGCCGCACGTTGGTGGCGACGACGCCGATCGTGGTGTGGCCCGTCTCGGCGAACCGCCCGAGGGCGGTGCCCGCGGCCAGCGCTCTGGCCGAGTCGATCAGGCGTTTGCTCTCGGGCGCCTGGCGCGCGCCGGCGATCAGCGTGCCGGTCTCGGGATCCCGCACGTCGCCGACGGCGTTGACCGCCACGAGGGCGCCGACCACGACGTCGCCGAGGCGCACCGAGGCGCTGCCGATCCCGCCGCGCATCGAGCGCTCCAGGCGGTACACCTTGCCCACGGTCGCTCCGGTTCCGGCGCCCACGTTGCCCTCGGCGACGGGGCCGGCCGCCGCGGCGTTCGCGGCCATATAGCCCATCTCGCGTGTAGGCCGGGCGCGCGCGTCGCCGACGTTGAGATCGAAGAGGAACGCGCCCGGCACGTGCGGCACCACGTGGGGGCCGGCCGCGAAGCCCTGACCGCGTTCTTCGAGCCAGCGCATCACGCCCCAGATCGCCTCGCCGCCAAAGCGGCTGCCGCCGCCCAGGACGACGCCGTTCACGGTCGGCACGAGGTGGCGCGCGTCGAGGTAGTCGAGGCCGATGACGTCGTTGGCGCCGCCACGCAGCTCGACGCCGCAGACCGCGGGGCGATCGCTCAGGACGACGGTGACGCCGGTGAGGCCGACCGGATCGGTCGCGTGACCGACCCGGATGGCCGGGACGTCGGTGATCAGGGCCTGCGGCTCACGTCGGCGGCGCGGAGGCGTCCGGCCGCCACCTCGCTGGCTACCTCGAGGCCCCGCTGCGCGAGCGTGCGCACGAACGGATGGCGCCGCGCCTCGGCGTCGGGCGCGGCGAGCGCCGCCGCCGCCGAGCGGGCCATCGCCTCGTGCTCGGGCCGTTCGGTCGCGCCGAAAATCCAGGCCATCTCGGCCAGTCGCCGGGCCCAGCGGCGCCGTGCGTCCGGGGCGAGCTCGCGCTCGATCACGCGGGTGAGGATCGCCTCCTGGCGCTCGGCCTTGATCTGGTCGGAGACGACGAGCCGGCTCTCGCGCGCTTCCTGCACTTCCAGCGCGTCCTTCTGGACCGATTCCGGATCGAGGAACCAGCCGGCCAGCTCGGGGAGTGCCAGCAGCTCGGCCGAGCGCTCGACCAGCGTCGCATCGGGCTCGCCGAGCGCCGGCAGCTCGGGCGCGGCGGCCTCGGCGAAGAAGGGCCGAAAGCGCCCGAACGCGGCCGGCGGCGCCGTGCCACGCTCGTCGTGTAGACGCAGGGACTCCGCGACCAGGCCGAGGGCGCGCTCGGTCTCCGTCTCGACCCAGGGGAGCTTCTGCGCCGCGCGCAGCGAGGCCAGCTCGGCCTCCAGTCGCTTCTTGGTGATGTCGCCCCCCGCGACCTCGGTGATGCCAACGACGTCGTTGAGGATCAGCGAGCAGAGCGCGCCGCCGCCGTACGGCCCCTCGAACAGGATCCAGGCGGCGCGCGAGCCGCTGCCGTCGATGCCGGAGAGCCACGCGCGAACGGCACGGGGCGGGCGGCGCGGCACGACCGGCGCCGGCGGCGGCGCCGCCGCCGGGGTGAGGCCGCGTTGCGAGAGCCGGTAGAGGGCGCGCTTGGCCGCGCGGCGCACGACGCGATCGAACGCGCCGGACGCGAGCGCGGTCAGCGCCGGGAGCGCGCCGGCCCCGTGCTCGTTGCCGAACGCGCGTAGCTTGGCGTCGAGCGCGGCCTCCGACAGGCCCCGCAGCGTCGCCGGATCCAGGGAGTCGGCCGCGTCCGTCATCCGAACTGGAACCGGAAGAACGGGTGCTCGGGGTGCTCGACGAAGTAGACGCGGCGCGTGTAGTCGAGGGCGCCGGCGTAGCGCTCGAACCGATCGGCCAATCGCCGGAACAGCGGTGCCTGCTCCGCGGCGCCGGCGCGCGAGGTGGCGCGGCCGTGCTCGGACACGAAATGATAGGCGCGCTTACCCTGGCCCACGTAGTAGCTGACGGACGCGGTGCGCTCGACACGCTCGCGGAAGATCCCGGTCATGAACAGCGTGAAGTCGCCGATGTGCCGCGACACCGCCACCTCGTGCTCGGGCGCGAAGTGGGCCGGGTCCTCCCACGCCGCGTCGGTCTCCAGCAGCATGTCGACGACGGTCTCGAGCCGCGGCAGGCTCACGCCGCGCGGGAAGAGATTCTCGGTGCGCGCGAAGCGCGTCAGCATGTCGGCGAGGTACGGCGAGGCCGGGTCGTTGCCCAGCGTCAGGTCGTGGAAGCTCGCCCGGATCGCGCGATCGAAGAACTCGCGAAGCTCCACGCGTCGAATGATAGCAAATTCCAAATTTGCTAGAATCCGAGCCCGTGACCGACCGACCGGTGTCGAAACTCCCCTGGCTCCTCGTCGCCGCGAGCATGCTGCTGGTGGCGCTCATCCTCTACGTGCTGTTCGTTGGCTACCTGCCGGCCAAGCAGCGCGCCGCGGGCCTCGAGGCGGAGCTGAAGGATCTCTACAAGCGCGAGGCGGAGCTGGAGACGAAGCTCGCCCAGCAGGACCAGCGCCACGCGCTCCGCGAGCGGCAGAACGCGGCGCTGGCGGCGGAGCGCGACTCGCTCATGCGGCGCCTCGAAGACCTCGAGCGCCAGCTGCGCGCTGCGCGGCACTGAGCGGCGCATGGCGATGCTGATGGACGGCCGCGCGGTCGGGCAGCGGATGCTCGACGCCTGCGCCGAGAAGGTGAAGGCGATCGTCGCCGCGAGGGGCACCCGCCCGTGCCTGGCGACTGTGCTCGTCGGCGACGACCCGGCCTCGGTCACCTACACGCGGATGAAGCGCACGCGCAGCGAGGCGGTCGGCATGCGCTCGCTCAAGGTCGAGCTGGCGGCGGCTTCCACCACCGAGGAGGTGGTGGCTCGGGTCGCGGCGCTGGCCGCCGACCCGGCGGTGCATGGCATCCTCGTGCAGCACCCGGTGCCGCGCCACGTCGACGAGCGGCGCGTGTTCGAGACGGTCCCGTCGGCGAAGGACGTCGACGGCCTGACGCTCACGAGCTTCGGCGGCGTCTCCTTCGGCCTGCCCGGCGTGGGCTACGGCTCGTGCACGCCGGAGGGCATCGTGCGGCTGCTCGACGCGTACCAGGTCGAGCTCTCGGGGCGCCGGGCGGTCGTGATCGGTCGCAGCCCGATTCTCGGCAAGCCGATGGCGATGATGCTGCTGGCGCGCGACGCGACGGTGACGATCTGCCACTCGCGCACGCGCGACCTCGGCGCGATCGTGGCCGAGGCCGACGTGGTGGTGGCGGCGGTCGGCAAGGCCCGCTTCGTCCAGGGGGCCTGGATCAAGCCCGGCGCCGTCGTCGTCGATGCCGGCTACAACGCCGGCAACATCGGCGACGTCGACTTCGAGCCCGCCGCCGAGCGCGCCTCGCTGATCACGCCCGTGCCCGGTGGCGTCGGCCCGGTCACGCTCGCCGTCCTCATCGACCACACCGCCACCGCTACAGCGCGCCAGCTCGGCGTCACGCTCTAGGTCGCGTCGGCGCCGGTCGAGCAGGGTTGGTAGGGGGTCGACGGACCACGCGTGCCGCGTGGTCCGTCGACCCCCGCCGCACCCCGCGCCCCGACGCTACAGGAGCGCCAACAGTTTTTCGTTTGTGGCGTGGAGGCCGATGGCGATGCGGAGGTGGTTGGGGAAGCCGATGCTGGCGCCGTCGCGGACCAGGATGCCCTCGCGGAACAGGCGGGCGCGGAGGGCCGGGGCGTCGGGAACGCGGACCAGCAGGAAGTTGGCCTGCGACGGCGGGAACGTGTAGCCGCGCTTCGTCAAGCCGGCGCCGAGGAAGGCGCGCTCCTCGAGCACGAGCCGGCGCGTCTTCTCGGCGTGCTCCGCGTCCCCGAGCGCGGCCAGCGCGGCGACCTGGCCCAGACGGTTCACGTTGAACGGTGCCCTGACACGATCGAGGCGATCGATCGTCTCGGTGCTCGCCGCGGTGTAGCCCACGCGCAGGCCGGCCAGCCCCGCGATCTTGGAGAACGTCCGCAGCACGATCAGGCGCGGATGGCGTCCGAGCAGCGCGATGCCGTCGGCCTGGTCGGCGTCGTCGCAGAAATCGATGTACGCCTCGTCCAGGACGACGAGCGGCGAGTCGGCGCCGAGCGCCTCGAGGAAGGCGCGCAGCGGCTCGCGGCGGATGATCGTCGTCGCGGGGTTGTGCGGCGAGCAGAGGATGACCGCCTTCGTCCGGGCGGTCACCTTGCGGCGGACGTCGTCGAGGTCGGTGTCGTATCCGGCGAGCGGGCTCGACACCACGCGCGCGCCGGCGAGCGTCGCGGCGATCGTATACGGCTCGAAGGCCGGCTCGGGCACGACCACCTCGTCGCCGGGCTCGAACGCGGCGGCGGCGATCAGCGCGATCAGCTCGTCGGCGCCGTTGCCGACGAGGAGCTGGGCCTGCTGCAGACCGTGCCGCCGCGCCAACGCAGCCCGCAGCGCCGTCGAGCCCCCATCGGGATAGAGGTGGACGCGGCCGGCTTCGCGCGTGATGGCCGCCACCGCGCGAGGCGACGGGCCGAGGGGGTTCTCGTTGGCGGAGAGCCGGACGAGGTCGGGTCGCCCGAGCTCGGCGGCCAGCGCCTCAAGGGGGGGACCGGCGTCGTAGACCGTGAGCCGGTCGAGGACGGACCGCCAGAGTCTCCTCACGCCCGTCATTCTAGTAAGTCTGCGTCGCATTTGACAGTCTTCGCTCCGGGTTGCTACGCTCGCGCGTATGTCCGTCGAGCTGTTTCGCCGGGTCCGGCGCGCAGAGGCAAGGGCCGAGCGCACCGAGGACCGGCGCCGGCTGCGGCTCGAATTCCTCCGGCAGGCGCTCGCTCAAGGGTTCGACTCTCTGAAAGTCAGACACGCCGAGGGCGCGTCCGGCCAGGAGTCGGTCCGCACCCACGCGCGCCTCATGGACGATGTGATCCTCTCGCTCACCCGGCTCATCGCCTCCGACGCGAGCCGCGCCGGCCTGCCGCCGACCCCGCTGGTGGTCATGGCGCTCGGCGGTTATGGGCGCCGCGAGCTCCACCCGCTCTCGGACGTCGACCTGATGGTGGTCTACGACGGCGAGCTGTCGCCATACGTCCAGCGCATGATGCAGGAGCTGCTCTACTCGCTCTGGGACCTCGGGCTGCAGGTGGGCCACAGCTTGCGCTCGCTCGACGACTGCGTGGCGATGGCGCGCACGGACTTTCCGAGCCGCACCTCGATGCAGGAGGCGCGGTTCCTCGCCGGCGAGCGGCGGCTGTTCGCCCGGTTCCGCCGCGTCCTGCGCGACAACGTCTACCGGCGCGACTTCGGCCAGTTCCTCGAGACGACCCTGGGCGAGCGCGACCAGCGTTATCGCCGCTACGGCGCGTCGCCGTACATCGGCGAGCCGAACGTCAAGGAGTCGGCGGGCGGGCTGCGCGACGTCCACACCGCGATGTGGCTCGGCGCCGCGAAGTTCGGCGCCCGCACGCTGCGCGAGCTCGCCGACAAGGGGCTCATCACACCGCGCGAGCAGGCGGCGGCCGACGCCGCGCTGACGTTCCTGTGGCGCGTGCGGAACGAGCTGCACTTCTTCTCGGGCCACAAGAACGACGTGCTCGGGCGCGAGCTCCAGCCGCGGATCGCCAAGAACCTCGGGTATGCCGACGACGCCACCTCGCTCGGCGTCGAGCGGTTCATGCGCGACTACTACCTGCACGCGCGGGTGATCCATCGCGTGTCGCGCCGCCTGATCGCCCGCTGCCAGGAGACGTTGTCGCGCCGGGGCTCGGCCGAGCGCCGCCAGCGGCAGCAGGCGCTCGCCGACGGCCTCGTGTTCTTCGACGGACAGCTCCACCTGGCCGATCGCGACGTCTCGCCCCTGCGCGCGGCGCCGGCGCGCCTCATGAAGGTCTTCTGGCACCTGCACCGGCTCGGCTGCGAGCTGTCGCTCGACCTCGAGCGGGCGCTCGAGGACACGCTCTACCTCGTGGACGGCGCCTTCCAGCGCTCAGGGGAGGTGCGCGACCTCTTCCTCGACATCTGCCGCGGGTGGGGCCGCGTCGCCCAGACGTTCTCGGAGATGCACGAGATCGGCTTGCTCGGGCGGTACCTGCCGGAGTTCGGCGCGCTGACGTGCCTCGTCCAGTACGACGTCTACCACAAGTTCTCGGCCGACCAGCACTCGCTGCTCGGCGTCGAGAACCTCGAGGCGCTGGCGCCCGGCCAGTCGGCGGAATCGGAGGGCGCCGCGCAGGTGTTCAACGAGGTGGACAAGCCCGAGCTCCTGATGCTCGGCATGCTCCTGCACGACATCGGGAAGGCGCAGGGGCACGGCCACGTCGCCAAGGGCATTCCGCTGGTCCGTGAGCTGGTCGAGCGAATGGGCCTCGAGCCGGCTGACGGGGCCGTGGTCGAGTTCCTGGTCGCCCACCACCTGACGATGTCGCACATCGCGCAGCGCCGGGACATCGACGATCCCAAGACGATCGCGGACCTGGCGACCGTCGCGGGCGACGCGCAGCGCCTGAAGATGCTCTACCTGCTCACGTGGGCGGACATGCGCGCGGTCGGGCCGGGCGTTCTCACCCCGTGGCAAGCGCGGGTCCTCCACGAGCTCTACACGCGCACGAACGCCCAGCTCGCCGCGGGCCGCGTCGACCGGCCGAGCCGCCCGCAGATCGCCGAGCGTCTGCGGCTCGCCGTCGGCGAGGAGCAGCCGGTGCAGGTGGTCAAGGCCCATCTGGCGATGATGTCTGACCGCTACATCGCGACGACCGGCGTGCAGCGGATGGCCGAGCACGTGCGCATGCTCCAGCGGCTGGGCGAGGCCTCGGTGGTGACGGAGCTGTTCCATCACCGCGACCTGGGATCGTCCGACCTCGTCGTCGTCACCCGCGATCTGCCCGGACTGTTCTCGCTGATCGCCGGCACGCTGGCCTCCCAGGGCGTGAACATCATGTCGGCGCAGATCCACACGCGCGGCGACGGGATCGCCATCGACACCTTCCAGGTCAACGATCCGACCGTCACGTCGCCGGCGCACTGGGGCCGCACGCTCGACGCGCTGCGCGCGGTGCTCACCGGCGACGAGAAGGTCGCGACGCTGCTCGAGAAGCGGCGGGCGTCCGGACGCGCCATCGGTAGCGGCGGCCCTGCCAAGATCACGCTCGACAACCAGCTCTCGGACGACTACACCGTCCTCGAGGTGAAGTGTCCCGACCGGCTCGGCCTGCTCTACCTGATCACGAAGACGCTGGCCACCCTGGGGCTGGACATCGCGACGGCGCGGATCGCGACCGAGATCGATCAGGCGGTCGACACTTTCTACGTGCACGACGGCCGGGGCCGGAAGATCGAAGATCCCGCGGCGCTCGCGCGCGTCCGGGAGGCGCTCGAGCAGGCGCTGATGCAGCCGATCTGACGATGCTCGGCCGCTACCGCGCGCCCGTGCGTAGCTGGATCGACCCGATCGGGCGGGTGCTCTACCAGCGCCTGCACCTGCGGCCGAACCATCTCACCGTCCTGGGCCTCGGCGTGAGCCTGCTGGCCGCCGGCGCGTTCGTCACCGGCCGCACGCGCTGCGCCGGCGGGCTCCTCATCCTGGCCGGTCTCTGCGACTTCTTCGACGGCTCGCTGGCGCGCGCGTCGGGGCAGGTGTCGGCGTTCGGCGCGTTCCTCGACTCGGTCATCGACCGGTACTCGGACCTCGTCGTCCTGCTCGGTATCGTCGTCCTGTTCGCGCAGATGCCGCACGCGCGGGGCGCCGTGGTGGCCATGGCCGGGCTGATCGGATCGATGATGGTGAGCTACACGAAGGCGCGCGCCGAGTCGATCGGCATCAGCTGCACGGTGGGCATCATGGAGCGCCCCGAGCGCATGATCTGCCTGATCGCCGGTGCCCTCCTCGACCTGCTGGAGCCCGCGTTGTGGGTCCTGGCCATTCTCTCCAACCTCACCGCCATCCAGCGCATCGCTTTCACCTGGCGCGCCACGCGCGACACGGCGATCTTCCGCGCGCTGATCTTCGCGGTGCCGCTGGTGGCGGCTGTCGCGATCGCGGGCGAGGCCCCGCCCCCGGCCGCGCCGGAAGGGGAGCGAGCCTGGCCGCAGGCGGTGGAGGCCTATCAGCAGGGCGACGTCGGGCCGCTCCTGCGTGAGTTCGGCGCCGTTGCGGCGCAGCAGAGCGTGATCGGCGACCACGTGCGCTACCTGCTGGCCGACGCGCTCGAGCGCGAGGGCGACATCGCGCGCGCGCGCGCGACCGCGCTGAGCGTCGCCGATCGCTATCCCGCCAGTCGGCTGGCGCCACGCGCGCTGCTGCTCGCCGCCACGCTGGACCTGCGCGCGGGCCAGGACGCGTCGGCCCAGCCGGTGCTGGCTCGCCTGATCGACACGTATCAGGACGCGCCCGAGCGGCCCGGCGCGCTCTACCTGCTCGGGCTCACCGCCGAGGCGCTCGGCCAGCTCGACGCGGCGGCGCAGGCGTATCAGGAGGTACGGCTGCTGGCGCCGGCCAGCGCCTACGCCGACGGCGCCGGCGACCGGATCGTCACCCTGCAGTCGCAAGGCGTGCGGCTGACGCCGTTGACCCCGGAGCAACGCGCCGACCGCGCCGAGCGCTTGCTGAGGGCCGACGTGCCCGACGTCGCGGTGAGCGAGGCCGAGCGCCTGGTCGACGAAGTGCGCGTGGGGCCGGTGGCGACGCGCGCGCTGCGCGTGATTACCGACGCGGCCCGACGGCTGAACCGCCAGGAGCTCGCAACGCGCACGCTCGGGCTGCTCATCGACCGCTCGCCGACCGAACGCCGTCCGGCGCTGCGGCTCGAGCTGGCGCGGCTGCACGTGCGCGCCAGCGAGCGGAACCGCGCCCTCGCCGCGCTCGAGACGGTCGTGACGTCGGGCACCGAGCCGGAGAAGGCGGAGGCGCTGTTCCTGAAGGGCCACGTGCTCGAGGACCTCTCGCGTGAGGGCGACGCGATCGCCGTCTATCGCTCGGTGGTTGCCAACCATCCCACCCGCGAGGCCGCCGCGGCGTCGCTCTGGCGGCTCGGCTGGCTGGCCTACGGCAAGCGCGATGCGCAGGGCGCCCTGCGCAGCTGGACGCGCCTGGCCGAGCTTGGCAGCGCCGGCGCCTACCGGCTGCCCGCCCTGTACTGGGCCGCGCGCGCGCGCGAACAGCTCGGGGGCGCGGGCGCACCCGAGCTCTACGAGCGGATCCTGGCCGAAGCGCCGCGGAGCTACTACGGCCTGCTCGCGGTCGGGCGCGCCGGCCGCGCCAGGAATGGCGGCGTGTCCGCGCAGATCACGTTGCCGACGGAGCCGCGCGAGGCGCTGGCCGCCGACGCCGCCTTCGCGCGGGTCGAGCTGCTGCGCCGGATCAACCTGGTCGAGGACGCCGCCCAGGAGCTCGAGGACATGGTGCTCGGCGCCGTCGGCGATCCGGTCCGCCTCTACGGCCTGGCGAGCGCCTACGTCGAGGCCGAACGCTATCACCTGGCGCTCCGGATCATGCGGCGCCACTTCCAGCCCCTGGCCGCGACCGGCGACGCCTCGCTGCCGCGCGCGTTCTGGGAGACGTTCTATCCGTACGGCTGGCGCGACGAGATGCAGAGCGCGGCGCAGGACGCCAGGCTCGATCCCTATCTGGTGGCCGCGGTCGTGCGGGAGGAATCGAGCTACTACCCGCACGCCGTCTCGCGCACCGGCGCGCGCGGGCTCATGCAGCTCATGCCGTCGACCGCGCGGCTGCTGGCGCCGGGCGGCGATCTCGACGACCCGGTGGTCAACATCCAGCTCGGGACGCGCTTCCTGGCCGGGCTCCTGCGCGAGTTCAGCGACCCACGGCTGGCCATCGCCGCCTACAACGCCGGGCCTCGACGCGTGCGCGAATGGTGGGCCGCGCGCCGCAGCGACGACGTCGAGGCGTTCGTCGAGCTGATCCCGTTCGACGAGACGCGACTCTACGTCAAGAAGGTCATGACGTCCTGGGACGAGTACCGTCGGATCTACGCCGGGCGGTGACACGCGAGTCGCTCCCGCCCGAGATCGTGACGTACTACGCCCGGGCCACCGAGGCGGCGCGACTCTTCGAGGGCGCGGGCCGGCTCGAGCTCGCGCGCACGCAGGAGATTGTCCTGCGCCACTTGCCGCCGGGCCGCCACGTCGTGCTCGACGCCGGCGGCGGCCCGGGCACGTACGCGTGCTGGCTCGCCGGGCTGGGCCACGAGGTACACCTGGTGGACGCGAGCGCGCTCCATGTCGACCAGGCGCGGGCGGCGTCCGCGCGTCAGCCGGCGCGGCCGCTCGCGAGCGCGCGCGTCGGCGACGCGCGGCGCCTCGACCACCCCGACGCCAGCGTCCAGGCCGTGCTGCTGCTTGGCCCGCTCTACCACCTGACGGAGGAGCGCGAGCGGCTCGCCGCGCTCGCCGAGGCCCGGCGTGTCCTCGAGCCGGGCGGCCTGCTGTTCGCGGCCGCGATCTCGCGGTTCGCGTCGCTGCTGGACGGCGTGCTTCACGGCATGCTCCGCGATCCGGCCTACGTCGCGATCGTCGAGCGCGATCTCGCCGACGGCCAGCATCGCAACCCGACCGCCGAGGACTATTTCACCACCTCGTACTTCCACCTGCCCCACGAGCTCACGGCGGAGGTCGAGCGGGCGGGGTTTACGGTGCTCGAGCTCCTGGCCGTCGAGGGCCCGGGCTGGGTCATGCCCGACCTCGAGTCGCGCTGGAGGGACGCGCGCGAGCGCGAGCGGCTGCTCTGGACGGCCCGCGTGGTCGAGCGCGAGCCCACGCTGCTCGGGCTCAGCCCGCACCTGATCGCCGTCGGGCGCCGGCCCCGATGAGGGCGAGACGCCGGTGAACGTCGAGCTGCCGTACGGAGACGCCACGCTGACTGCGACGCTGCCCGAGCGCGCGCGGACGCTCTCGAACACCGAAGCCGTCACACCCACGCCGCTGGCCGATCTCGACGCCGCGGTCGCCCAGGCCCTCGCGACGCCGCTCGGCTCGCCGCCGGTGCGTGCGCTGGTGAAGCCCGGCGCGTCGGTCACGATCGCGTTCGACGACGCCACGGTGCCGTCCTACGGTCCGATCCGGTCGGTCGCGATCACGGCGTTGCTGCGCGAGCTCGAGGCGGCCGGCGTCTGGCGGCGCCGGGTGACGCTGATCTGCGCCAACGCGCTCCACCGGAAGCTCAGGCCGGCCGAGCTCGCGCGGATCATCGGCGCCGACCTGGTGGCCGAGTTCGGCGAGCGCCTGTTATGCCACGACGCCGAGAATTCGGACGTCCTCGTGAACCTCGGGCCGACGCCCGAGCACGGCTACCCGGTGATCACGCACCGGCTCGTGGCGGAGTCGGATCTGACCATCTACGTCAACGCCGGCTACATGCGCGGCTTCAACGGCGGGTGGAAGTCCGTGTGCGTGGGGCTCTCGACCTACGACTCGATCCGCGTGACCCACACGCCCGACGGCATGTCGATGTCGGTCCACGGCAACCGGATGCACGCGGTCCTGGACGAGATGGGCCGCCACCTCGAGCGCCGCCTGGGCCGGCGCGTGTTCAAGGTGGACACGATGCTGGCCGATCCCCATCACGCGGCGAAGGTCGTCGCCGGCTCGGTCGACGACACGCGCCAGGTGATCCTGTCGGCGATGGCGGCGCTGTTCCCGCCGCGTCGCGAGGTCGTCGGCCCCGCGCGCTTCGACGTCTTCGTCTACGGCGTGGCGGACGCGAGCCCGTACGCCGTCTTCTCTCACATGAACCCGATCCTCACGCTGATCTCCTCGGGGCTCGGCTATCTGGGCGGCCTCGTCGAGGCGGTCGGGACGCCGGGGTGCACGATCATCATGGCGACGCCGGTGCCCGAGCGCTGGGACGAGGTCGCGCATCCGTCGTATCGCGAGGTGTGGGAGCGCGTGCTGCCGATCACGCGCGATCCGTACGAGATCATGAGGCGGTTCGCCGATGCCTACGCCCGCCGGCACGACTACATCGAGGCGTACCAGACGCGCTTCGGCTTCCATCCGGTCCACGGGATCCTGGCAACCTATCCGCTCAAGCGGCTCACTCACGTCGGCCGCGTCATCGTCGTGGGCGCGCTCGATCCGGCGATCCCGCGCCATCTGGGCTTCGAGGTCGCGGCGAGCGTGGAGGAAGCGGTGGCCCTGGCCGAGTCGATCCACGGCCGCGACTGTGCGATCGCGCACGTGCGGCAGCCGGCCCCCGCGCGACCGTGAGCTCCACTAAACACTGGGCGCTGTCGGTGCCGCTCGACGGCTTCAGCCTGGCCGAGCACGGCGAGATCGCCCGCGAGGCCGAGCGGCTCGGCTACACCGACGCCTGGTCGTACGAGATCGACGGCGTCGACTGCTTCGCGCCGCTCGCCGTCGTCGGAGTGGCGACCTCCATGCGGCTCGGGACGGCGATCGCCAATGTCTACACCCGCGGCCCGGCCACGCTCGCGGTGAGCGCGGCCGGCCTGGCCGAGATCGCGCCGGGCCGGTTCTGCCTCGGCCTCGGCTCGGGCTCGCAGCCGATCGTCGAAGCGTGGAACGGTGGCGCGTTCACGCGGCCGGCCACTCGGGTGCGCGAGACGGTGCAGTTCCTCCGTCAGGCGCTCGCGGGCGAGCGCGTGGTCTTTCGCGGCGAGACCTTCTCGGTCGACGGGTTCCGGCTGAGCCGGCCGCCGTCGGCGCCGATCCCCATTCACGTCGCGGCGCTGCGACCGGGCATGCTGCGCGTGGCCGGCGAGGTGGCCGACGGCGCCGTGCTCAACTGGCTCTCGGCGGACGACGTGCCGAAGTCGGTGGCGGTCGTGCGCGAGGCCGCGGCGCGAGCCGGCCGTGACCCGGCGAGCGTCGAGATCACGGCGCGCCTCTTGATCAACGTCGATCCGCCGAGCCCCACCGCCGACCTCGCGGTGCGCCGCCACGTGACGGCGTACCTCAACGTGCCGGTGTATCGCGCCTTCCACGAGTGGCTCGGCCGCACGGCTTCGCTCGGGCCGATGTGGGAGGCGTGGGCGCGCGGCGATCGCAAGGCGGCGGTGGCCGCGGTGCCCGAGCGGGTCATGAACGACCTGATCCTGCGCGGCTCGATCGAGGAGATCCGCAAGGCCGTGATCCGCTATTTCGACGCCGGGATCGACACGGCGTTTCTCCAGCTGGCGACGACAGAGTCGGATCCCGCGCGACGGCGCCAGATGACGCTCGACACGCTCCGCGGGCTCGCGCCCGGGACCAGGAGGCCTGGATGAAGCTCGATGCGTTCGCGACCGCGACCGATCTGCTCCGCGCCCTCTCCCGCCGCCGCGTCTCGGCGGTCGAGCTCCTCGACTTCCACGTGGCGCGCACCGAGCGCCTCGACGGCAAGCTGAACGCGATCGTCACGCGCGACTTCGAGCGGGCGCGGCCGCAGGCGCGCGCGGCGGACGCGGCGCGGAAGCGGGGAAAGCGCGGCGCGCTCCTCGGGCTGCCGATGACGCTGAAGGAGTCGATCAACGTCACCGGGCTCAAGACGACGGTCGGCCTCACCGAGTTCGCGGGGTTCGTCTCCAAGCACGACGCGCCGGCGACCACGCGCGTTCGCGCGGCGGGCGCGATCGTCTTCGGCAAGACGAACGTGCCACCGGTGCTCGCCGACTGGCAGTCGGACAATCCGGTGTTCGGCCGCACCGTGAACCCGTGGGATCCGGCGCGGACGCCGGGTGGATCAACCGGCGGCGGCGCCGCCGCGCTCGCGGCCGGGCTCACGCCGCTCGAGGTCGGCAGCGACATCGGCGGCTCGATCCGCGTGCCGGCGGCGTTCTGCGGCGTCTACGGCCACAAGCCGAGCGAGACCGCGCTGCCGAAGAGCGGCCAGTTCCCGTACCCGCCGATGCCGAACGCGGGCGTCGTGATGGGCGTGCAAGGACCGCTGGCCCGGAGCGCCGAGGATCTCGAGCTGGCGCTCGACGTGCTCGCGGGGCCTGAGGTGGGCGAGGACGTCGCCTGGCGCCTGACGCTGCCGCCCGCCCGCGGGAAGCGGCTGAGCGACTTTCGCGTCGCCGTGCTGCCGCCGATCGCGTGGGCCCCGGTCGACCGCGAGATCGTGGCGGCGCTCGAGACGGTGGTGAAGCGGCTCGAGCGCGCTCGCGTCACGGTGAAGCGGATCCAGCCGGAGCTGTTCGGCGACCACCGGGCCTCGCACACGCTCTACCGGATGCTGCTCGCTGCGGTGACGTCGTCGCGACTCCCGGCGGACGAGCGGCACCGGCGCATCGAGATGTGGAAGACCCGCGAGGACGAGTTCGGGCAGGCCGCTCTGCGCGGCATGGAAGCCGGAGCGGCCGATTACATCGGATACTTCGCCCGGCGCGAGCAGTTCCGCGCGGCCTATCGCGACTTCTTCCGCGAGTGGGACGTGCTGCTGGCGCCCGCCATGATGGTCCCGGCTTTTCCCCACCTGCCCAAGCCGTATCCGCCCGACGTCAAGGAGCTGCACGACACGCTCGAGGTGAACGGCCAGCCGGTGCTCTACGATCTCGGCCTCGTCTATCCCGGTGTCGCGACGCTCGCCGGCCAGCCGGCCACCGCGTTCCCGGTGGGGCTCACGCGCGCGGGGCTCCCGATCGGCCTCCAGGCGATCGGTCCCTACCTCGAGGACCGCACACCCATCCGCTTCGCCGCGCTGCTCGCGCGCGAGATCGGCGGCTTCACGCCACCGCCCGCCTTCGCGTGAGGCTACGCGCCCCCATCGATGCTCTCGCCATCGTGGCCGCCGCGTGGCTCGGGGCGAGCGGGTGCGTGATCTCGCACCCGGACTATCCCGCGAGCTGGTCGCCGCTCGTCGGGGGCGCGGCGTGCTCCGTTCTCAGCGGCACGTACGAGGATCGGGGAGTCGAGGGTGAAACCGGCGCGGGAGTGTTTCGAGGCCATGCGGTCTCGCTGAGCCGGATCCTCTTTCCAGGAGAAACTGGTCGCGCGACGGTGGTCGTCGTCACCGCGCTCGCGACGGACACCCTCGAGATCGCGGCCTGGGACGGGACGCGGCTGCTCAAGAGTCTGCGCCTGTTGGCCGCCGGCGGCGACTACCGGTGCCGCGCCGGCGCCGCCGAGATTTCCGCGACCGCGCTCATCGGCGAGCAGGTGGCGGGCGTCCAGACCGACACCTTCAAGCTCTCGAAGGCCGGGGACGGCTCGCTGGTCCTGAAGCATTCGTCGTCGGGATTCGGGGTGATCGTGGTGATTCCAGTGGGAGGAAGCGAAGACCGCTGGTATAGATTCAAAGCGCGGGTTGATGATTGAGATGGGGGGCCTCGAAGGGCCCCCCATGCCCCCCAACAACTGGAGGCCCGTCGACGGAGCGTGTTGCCGCGTTCCTACCTGCTCGGTTCTGACCCCACCACGCTCACGAAGCTCACGCACTCGCCCGGCGCGCCGCCCAGGTTGTGCGTGAGGGCGAGCTTGCGCCCGCGCGCGATCGAGGCGACCTGGCGCTGACCGGCCTCGCCGCGGAGCTGCAGCCACGCTTCGAAGAGCATGCGCAGCCCCGAGGCGCCGATCGGGTGGCCGAACGACTTGAGTCCGCCGTCCGGGTTCACCGCCAGCTCACCGTCTAGGTCGAAGGTGCCGGCGAGCACTTCCTTCCACGCGGTCCCACGCGACGCGAAGCCGAGGTCTTCCATCAACACAAGCTCGGTCGGCGTGAAGCAGTCGTGGACCTCGGCCATCGCCAGCTCCTGCCGCGGGTCCTTGATGCCGGCCTGAGCGTAGGCGTCGGTCGCGGAGGCGACGACCTCCGGGAAGGTCGTGTAGTCGTAGTCGGGATCCATCGGGCCCGCGGCGGGCCCGGCGACGAACGAGAGCGCCTTCACGTAGAGCGGCTTGTCGGTGTAGCGATGCGCGTCCTCAGCGCGGACGATGATCGCCGCGGCCGAGCCGTCGCTGACGCCCGAGCAGTCGAAGATCCCGAGCGGACCGGCCACCAGCGGCGAGCAGGCGATCGTGTCCTTCGGCACTTCCTTCCGGAACTGTGCGCGCGGGTTCAGGGCGCCGTTCTTGTGGTTCTTCCAGGCGATGCGGGTCATCACCTCTTTGAGCGTCGCGTCCTCGACGCCGTAGCGCTTCGCGTAGGCGGGCGCGAGCAGGCTGAAGGTCGCGGGCGCGGTGAGCCCGGCCCTGGTACCGTCGCCGGGCGCCGAGAAGCCCGGCAGGCCCGAGATCCCGGAGTCCTTCAGCTTCTCGACGCCGATCGCCATCGCGACGTCGTAGGCGCCGGACGCGACGGCGTAGCAGGCGTTGCGGAAGGCCTCGGAGCCGGTGGCGCAGTAGTTCTCGAGACGGCTGACCGGCTTGTACTCGATCTTGAGCGGGCGCGAGAGCGTGAGACCGGACTGGCCGGAATAGAGCG
>Ga0209376_1001644_pt1 | contig 22188 bp, 24 predicted proteins | sample GraSoiAngelo_134_FD_185891 | JGI IMG/M metagenome (GOLD analysis project Ga0209376, IMG submission 185891) | Grasslands soil microbial communities from the Angelo Coastal Reserve, California, USA - 14_0929_05_30cm (SPAdes) (version 2) | ecosystem: Environmental > Terrestrial > Soil > Grasslands ... | reverse complement strand
CGTTGCTCAACCAGCCACTACCTCGGCCAGAGGGACAAATTTACTCTCGTGTAGTTCGACTCGTTTATGACCAGCTAACAGTCGATACCACTCAAGCGCGGAACCGATTACGATCAGGAGCACGAGCAGGAGAAAGCTTGCCGCGACGAAAATGTCTATCCGATACATTGTCGCCTGGCGAAGGAGCACTGCCGCGGCACCGGCATCTGCTGCCTGGACGCTTTTCTGAATCGCCGATTGTGCACCTGCCAGAAGACCCAGATTCGGGTCAGGCGAGAAAATCTTCATGTAACCGGCTGAAAACGTGACCACAGCCATGAAAAGCAGCGGGACAATTGTAATAAAGAGATAGCGGGCTTTTCCCATCTTGATCAACAAGGTGGTGCCGAGACAGAGCGCAATCACCGAAAGTAACTGGTTCGCCAGGCCGAAGAGCGGCCAGAGCGTGTTGATGCCGCCGAGTGGATCGATCACACCTTGATACAGGAACCAGCCCCAGGCCGCGACCAATAACATGCTCGCGAATGAATTCGCAACCCAGGAGCGCGTGTTGCCCAACGGCCGCCACAAATTTCCGAGCAAATCTTGGAGCAGGAATCTTCCCACCCGCGTTCCCGCGTCAATTGTCGTTAGAATAAACAACGCCTCAAACATGATGGCGAAGTGATACCACAAAGCCAGCGCCGTCGGACTGGCCGAAACGCGCGCAAACATGTGCGCCATGCCGACGGCAAATGTTGGCGCGCCGCCAGCGCGATTAAACATTGTTTGTTCGCCGAGATTTCGCGCCAGATCGGCCATCTGCGGCTCGGTTACCGGAAAGCCGGCGGCCGAGACTTTCGCCACTACTTCAGTCGGCGTCCCCTTAGTATTGATGGCGAAATATTCGCCCGGCTGAATCACGCACGCCGCGATCATCGCCATTAACGCGACCATCATCTCGGTAATCATCGCGCCGTAACCGATGTCGCGAATGCGCGACTCACGCTCCAGCATCTTTGGCGTTGTTCCCGAAGCGATGAGCGAATGGAAGCCCGAAACAGCACCGCACGCGATGGTAATGCAAACAAATGGAAAAACGGGCCCGGCGAAAACTAGTCCGCTTCCGTCGATGAATTTTGTCAGCGCCGGCATTTGCAGGACCGGGTGAATCAACACGACTGCCACAGCGAGCGCGGCGACCGTGCCGATTTTCAAAAACGTGCTGAGATAATCGCGCGGCGTCAGCAACATCCACACCGGCAGAATCGAAGCCGCCAAGCCGTAACCCATAATCGCCCAGGCCAGCCATCGATCGCTATGCCGAAACCAGGTTTCGAGCGTGGGAAAATTTCCGAGAAATTGTCCGCCCCAGACCGCGAAGAAAAGCCCCACGATTCCGAAGGCGGTAATCCAGCTGACATTGAACAAACCGCTGCGCAATCCCGCGCCCATGAGCAAGGCGATTGGAATCGTCATCGCGATGGTGAAGACACCCCACGGACTTTTTGCCAACGCTTGCACTACCACCAGCGCGAGCACAGCCAGCAAAATGATCATGATGGCGAGCACGCTGATCAAGGCGAGTGCGCCCACCCCGCGCCCAATCTCTTCCTTCACCATTTGCCCGAGCGTTTTTCCGCGCCGCCGCACCGAGGCGAACAGAACAATCATGTCGTGCACGCCGCCGCCGAGAGTCGCACCGATCAAAATCCAAAGCGTGCCCGGCAAAAATCCGAACTGCGCCGCCAGCACCGGCCCGACCAGCGGCCCTGGCCCGGCGATGGCAGCGAAATGATGTCCAAAAACCATCCAGCGGTTCGTCGGCACGAAATCTTTGCCGTCGTTTTGCACCAAAGCGGGAGTGGCACGCTCGTCATTAAGCAAGAGCACTTTGCTCGCGAGCCATTTCGAATAGAAACGATAGCTGATCGCGAAGGCGCACAGCCCCGCAATGATGATCCAGAGCGCATTGATCTGCTCCCGCCGGGACATCGCCAGAATCGCAATCGACCCGAGCCCAAGCAGGGTCACCGCGATCCACAGCAACTTTTTCCAGAAGGTCATCGTTCTGGTAATGTACCGCGGCGTCTCATTTTCGCCACCGCAGGCAGACATTGACAGGGCCATCCGGCTGCGTTACCAACCGCCCTTGCGCCTCTCCCAGAAAATCGGAAAAATCCTTACCGGCCAAGCGTTCGACAGTGCGCGACGGCACACCCGCGCGATCGTGCGTAACCGCCGTTTCCCTGTCCGTATCACCCCCGGCGCCGTCATTAAATCAATCGACGCCCGGCGTTTCGAAGAAATCCGGCGGAAATATGCCGTGGACGACCCGGGCGATGCGCCGCCGAAATATTTCGACCTCGAACATTGGATCCCAATCAATCTGCAGCGGGTGCGTGACTTGCGACTCGATTATGCTCCGCGTTCGCGCATTCTCGATCTCGGCTGTGGCGCCGGGTACTTTCTCTACATCAACAAATCACTCGGCCACGAAATTCTCGGTCTCGATCTGGATGATCTGCCGATGTTTCGCGAACTGAACGAGTTACTTGAAATTCCTCGCATCATTGCGCGCATTGGAGCGTTTCAACCGTTGCCAAAATTCGATCGCAAATTCGACGTCATTAGCGCCTATCTCATTTGCTTCAATAATCACAAGAGCGACAAACTTTGGGGACCAGCGGAATGGGATTATTTCTTGAGCGACGCCGCATCTCACCTTGCCGCAAATGGCCGTCTCTGGCTCGAACTGAATCGAGAATATGACGGCAGCTATTACACGCCGGAATTAAAAGCGTTTTTCGAACAACGCGGTGCGGAATTACAATCCTGTCGCGTCGTATTTAATCCAGGGACGCTCGTGCCTTCCAAAGTTGCACCAGCCGCGCGTTGAAATCGTCGCGGCGACGCTGGTGTTCCTCCACCACTTCTTTCGGAGCCCGCTCGATAAAGGACGCATTCGCCAGTTTCGCTTCCGTTGCTCTTAACTCGGCTTCCAGCTTCGCGATCTCCCTGTCCAAACGTTCGCGTTCTGCGGCCCGATTCATTTCGCCCGCAATTAAAAATAGTTCGCCCAATTTTGTCGCTGCAACCGATGAGCGGGATGGAGGTTGGAAATTTGCATCGATCTTCAGCGATTCCGCATTGAGCAGACGCGCGATAGTCGCACCTTCCTCTTTTGCCCACGATTCGTTAGAACGGAGTGCGAATTTTGCTTTCTGATTTGATGGAACTCGCGCTTCCGCCCGGAGGTTCCGCCCCGCCTCAACCGTTCCGTAAATCGCCCCTACCCGAATTCGCGCTTTCCCCTGGATTGCTTCGTCTAAAGCCATCGCTTGTGGCAAAGGCGCGAAATCGAGGAACTCATTTTCCGCTTTCGCAAATCCCATCAGCGACCACAGCTCCTCCGTCAGGTGCGGCATGAAAGGATGGAGCAGACGAATAATAGCAGACAAAATATAATCCATCGTCGCCAGGGTCGATTGCTTGCGCGCTTGGTCCTCGCCGAAGATGTCCGTCTTGCCTGCTTCGACGAACCAATCGCAAAAATCTCCCCAGACAAAATTGTATAGCTGCTGGGCAACGGCATTGAATTGATAGTGCCGATACGCGGCTTCAACCGCGCCGATAGTTTCGCTCAGACGCGCCAGCGCTTCGATGCCGTAAATCGAAAGCTCACTCTCTTTCAATTCGAGGTTAGGATTCGATGGGCCGTGCATCTGACGAAAACGCGCTGCGTTCCACAGCTTCGTGGCAAAGTTCCGCCCTTCTTCGATCTGTTTTTCGTCGAAGCGAATGTCCTGCCCGCTCGGCGCAATTCGCATCAAACCGAAACGCAAACCATCTGCTCCATAGTTCGCAATCAAATCGAGCGGGTCGGGCGAATTACCGAGTGACTTCGACATCTTGCGACCCTGCTTGTCGCGAATGATCCCAGTGAAGAAAACATCGTGAAACGGAATGTTGTCCTGATCGCGTTCGGATTTTCCGGGCTTGAACTCCAGACCGGCAATGATCATACGCGCGACCCAGAAGAAAATTATGTCCGGACCGGTCACGAGAACAGACGTTGGATAAAATTTTGCGCGCGTTTCCGGATCCATTGTCTCATAGGCCCAAAGCCACGACGAAAACCAGGTATCGAGCGTGTCTTCATCTTGCTGCCAATTCTCTGCATCTGCCGGCGGCTCGATGCCAACGTATATCTCTCCTGACCTCTGATCTCTGACCTCTGACCTCTGTCTCGCATACCAAGCCGGTATGCGATGTCCCCACCACACCTGCCGGCTGATGCACCAGTCCTGAATGTGCTCCAGCCATTGCGCGTAAACTTTTTCCCAATGCGCCGGATAGAACCGAATCAAGTGTTCGCGCACGACCGCGAGCGCTTCTCCCGTCTTCGGATACCGCAGAAACCATTGCTCGCTGATGCGCGGCTCGATTGGGACTTCGCTGCGATCGCTGAAGGCGACGTTGTTTTCGTAAGGCTCGGTTTTTGCCAGCAGCCCACGCTCTTTCAAAAGTTCGGCGGCGCGTTTGCGTGCTTCAAAGCGATCGAGCCCATGCAATTCTGGAGCGGCCGGGCAATTGATGCGTCCACTTTCCGTTAGGACATCGACGATTGGCAATTTGTGGCGCTGGCCGACCTCGAAATCGACTTTGTCATGCGCTGGAGTCACCTTTAAAACACCGGTCCCGAATTCGGGATCAATCGCTTCGTCCGCGATAATCGGAAGTTTCTCGCGTGCGAGCGGACGCGACACTTGTTTGCCAACAAGGTCTGTGTACCGCTTGTCGTTAGGATGCACGGCGAGCGCAGTATCAGCCATGATCGTTTCCGGGCGCGTCGTTGCTACTTCAAGAAAACGGCCCGGTTCATCGACGACTTCATAACGAACGAAATAGAGACTTCCCTTTTGTGGTTTGCTGATGACTTCTTCGTCCGACAGCGCCGTTTGCGCGGCCGGGTCCCAGTTGATCATGCGCCGCCCGCGATAGATCAGCCCTTTTTGGTAAAGATCGACAAACACCTTCTCAACCGCCTGGATGTAATCCGCGCCAAAAGTGTAGCGCTGGCGCAACCAATCGCAGGAACAGCCAAGCCGCTTCAGCTGGTGGATGATGATGCCGCCATGTTTGTCCTGCCATTCCAGAACCCGGCGCAGAAATTCTTCGCGACCAAGATCGTGCCGGGTCACGCCCTCATTTTTGCGCAACCATTTCTCAACCGCTGTCTGGGTACCGATGCCAGCGTGATCCATCCCCGGCAGCCACATCACTTCGCGGCCTTGCATCCGCGCACGCCGCGCCAAAATGTCCTGGATGGTATTGTTGAGCACGTGACCAAGGGTGAGGACGCCAGTGATGTTTGGTGGCGGAATGACAATCGAGAAGGCAGGCTTCGTCGATTTTGCGTTGGCGTGAAACGCGCCGGCGTCGAGCCAACGCTGATACCATTTTGGCTCAACTGTTTTCGGATCGTAGGTTTTCGGCAACTCGGCCATGAAAGTAGCGCTTGCCCCTGGCTAGCGAACCGCTAACAAACGCAAGCAGGAGGTTTCCGCCACTTTAACTTGCGGCGCCTGCGCCCCGCCGCCACTTTTCGCGAAAATGCGATCCTTCATCGATCTGGCACTCCCCAAATGAAACCGATTGGCGTGTTCGATTCCGGCATCGGCGGGCTCACTGTGGTCAGGGCGTTACGTGAACTTTTGCCGAATGAAAACATTTTCTACCTCGGCGACACCGCGCGCGTCCCCTACGGAAATAAAAGCGCGGAAACAGTCGAGCGTTACAGCCTTGAGCTCGCCCGAATGTTGATGGCGGAAGATGCCAAACTGATTGTCGTCGCCTGCAATACCGTTTCGTCGGTCGCAATTCCAAAACTGCGAGCTAGCGTCTCGGTCCCCGTGATTGGCGTGATTGAGCCGGGCGCGCACGCTGCCATCGCGATGACGCGTAATCGTCACGTCGGCGTCATCGGGACGCGCGCAACCATTCGCAGCAGCGCGTATGAAAATGCGTTGCGCGCGCTCAATGTGCATGTTCGCGTCAGCAGCGTTGCCTGCCCATTGCTCGTACCACTGATCGAAGAAGGACTGCTCGACGATAAACTGACCGACTTGACGATCGAACGTTATCTGAATCCGATGGTGGCAGGCGGAATTGACACTCTCGTGCTCGGGTGCACCCACTACCCTTTGCTTACTTGCGCGATCGCTCGTTCCCTCGGCGACAAAATTCAGATCGTCGATTCCGCGATGAATTGCGCGCGAGCAGTCAAAGATTTGCTAGATCGACAATCGCTCGCCACCACATCGACTTCCGCCGGAACGTTGGAGGTGGCGCTAACCGACGCGGCCGATCACTTTCTCAGCATCGCCCGCGACGCTTTACAGCTACAGGTCGGCGAGGTGCAGCTACGTGCGGTATCTTAGCGCGGCTCGCTCGCGGCAGGCTCTGCACGACCAAATCGTAAGAATGGTCGATCATTTTGCGCAGTTCGGCTTCCCGAATACCGCCTTCAATTTCCACCGTATTCCAATGCTTCTTGTTCATGTGATAACCGGGGTGGACCTGCTCATAACGATCGCGCAGATCAAGGGCAAGATCGGGATCGCATTTTAGATTCGCCGTCGCTGGAACTTCGTCGAGCGACATCAACGCGAACATTTTTCCGGCAACTTTAAAAACAAGAACAGTCTCACCGAAGGGCGTTCCCTCAGTCACCTTCGGTTTCGTCAGGCAATATTCACGGAACTCTACGGGGTCCATTCGGTAGCTCGTCTCACCGAATCTTCGATGAAATGAGGTGCGCCAAATCTTTGATTGCGACGCGCTCCTGTTTCATCGAATCGCGATCGCGCAGCGTTACCGTATCGCGCAGCTCCTCGCCTTTTTCGCCCAGCGTTTCGAAGTCGATCGTCACCCCAAAGGGTGTTCCGATTTCGTCCTGACGCCGGTAACGCCGACCGATCGCGCCGCCTTCATCGTAGAACACATTCATGTGCGGCCGCAGCAAGGCCTGCACTTCGCGCGCTTTTGCCACCAACGGTTCCTTGTTCCTGAGAAGCGGAAAGATCGCACACTTGATCGGCGCAATTCGCGGATGGAATCGCATTACGATGCGCGTTTCCATTTTTCCTTTTTCGTCGGGGGCACTGTCCTCGTCATAGGCATCACAGATCAGCGCCAGCACGGTGCGGTCCACCCCCGCACTTGGTTCGACTACGTGCGGCACGAGGCGTTCCTTGGTTTCTTCATCAAAATAATCGAGCTGCTTGCCGCTGGCTTTGATGTGCTGCTGCAAATCGTAGTCGGTACGATAGGCAACGCCTTCGAGCTCCTGTCTGCCAAAAGGAAATTCGTATTCGATGTCGAACGTGCCTTTGGAATAAAAAGCGCGCTCTTTTTCCGGCACATCGAGAATGTGCAGTCGTTTCCGGGAGATCCCGATTTCCTCGTAAAACTTGATCCGCTCTTTCAACCAGTAGGCCAGCAAATCCATCCCCTGCTCCGGCCGGCAAAAATATTCCAACTCCATTTGCTCAAACTCGCGCGAGCGGAAGGTGAAGTTCCGTGGATTAATCTCGTTTCGAAACGCTTTGCCGATCTGCGCGATCCCGAACGGGAGCTTCTTGCGTGATACATCGAGCACATTCTTGAATTGGACGAAAATCGACTGCGCCGTTTCCGGTCGCAGATATGCGATCGATGCCGGATCGGCTGATGCGCCCATTTGCGTTTGGAACATCAGGTTAAATGGCCGCGGCGGGGTAAGTTCGGCTCCATTTTCCGGATTGAACTCTCGAGTATCTTGTACCGGCATCTTTGAAAGTAGCGAGACGACAGGGAGCCTCAGTCCTCGCTTCTGATAAAACATTTGCGCAATTTTCTTCGCCTTCAATTCAGGTTCTCCTTCGCGAAGTAGCACTCGAAACGTATCTCCGCAGACCGCGCGTTGAGCGACAGAATAGCCCAACCGAAATTTTTCTTCCCAGCCTGATTGCGGATTACGGACCAGCTCGTGGCTCAAATCCATGAAGAAGCTTTCGATCGATTCTGGGTCCTTGCTAGGCGGAGCTAGCGACAACCCTCGCCGCTCTACGATACGAAGCCCAAGAGAAATGGCGTCGTTCAATCCGAGTGTTTTATCTAAGCGGGGTTCCGCGTCGGTCTCGGCTAGATACACGAGCGCTTCAAAAGCTGCTACCGAAGGAGTCGCATCGCGCGCAAATTCATAAGCAAAAACGGTCCCGCTTTGCTGAGGGATTTGGTCTGCCTTAAGACGTTGATTAGTCAATCGGCAATCGACCATCGGATCGGTAAAAGTATCGACGTGACCGCTCGCCTTCAGCACCGCGGAATGAGTCAGGATTGAACCATCCAGACCGACCACATCGTCGCGGTCGCGCACGATGACCTGCCACCAATATTGCTTGAGATTATTTTTAAGCTCGACCCCAAGCGGGCCGTAATCCCACACCCCGTTGAGCCCGCCATAAATCTCGCTCGATTGGAAAATGAACCCGCGTCGCTTACACAAGCTGACGATTTTTTCCATCCGTTGCGCGTTCTCTTTCCCAGTCATGATCGGACATATTTAACCGCAGATCACGCGGATGAAACGGATTTCTCTCTAAGTTGTCGCCAAGATCGCTGATCCCAATCCGTGCCGCACAATTATTCGACACCCGCTTCCGGGGTGGCGGTTTATGACCGCCGGCTCCTCATCTATGGAACAGGGGCTTATCATCTCTTAGCTAAATCCTGACTTTTCGGCGGTGATCGCGAACTGCGAAGCCAGTAAACTCCTATTCCAATCATAACCGGACCCGCGCCGAGCGGCCCCCACCAGTGCGTTCCGCTATACTGCGGCAGCCGATGAATGAATTCGTTGTAGCAAACCCATAGAATAAGGCCAAAGCCTCCTGTAACGACTGCGAGCAAACCGGACGTGAGGCGAAATGCAATTCGCGCAACTACACCGAATGGTCTCCTCCTCACGATGACGCACTTATAGCCAACAAGAATAAGATCGGCTCCGGCTGGCGAGGGCGAGTATAATATCAGAGCTCAGAGTGAAGGCATGTTCTTATCTTGCTCATTGCCGTCGAGAAAGTGTGGCTTGGGCAGGGGCAGAATGGCGGCGAACAGGAATAACACGCCAAACACAATCGCGAGAATTGGCATCTCGATATCGAAGCGAAGCCTACCCGTCTGACGCAACACCGACAACACTGACGTTACAAGCAGGAATGGGCCGACCACCACGCTTACCCTATCGATCCCGCTAATCATCAGGACAAGGATGCCCGCGATCCCTAACCCACCCGTCCAGATCCAATCAATGCCCGGGATCACATTGAGCGTGTTCAGGAGCCAGGCAACGCCTAACGCGATGACGAGCACCGCGATTGCAACCATGCTTTTTGATTCGTTCATAATGTCATCGATGTGGTAATGCGCTTAACCTAAAACGCCCAATCAGATGTGGTCGAAAGACGACGCGGGACGCATCCGTTTCCGTTTATCCGCCATAGCAGCGCATCCACGGTTAAAAAACTACTGCACTACCGTAACTTCGGTTTTAACCGAATTGGCAATGAAACATTGGTCGTGTGCGCCATGATGCATCTTGTCCAGCTCCTCCGCGGTCGGCTTCTTCTCGCCCGACCAAGTAATCTTCGGGTGCAGCTCCACCCGCGTAATCGCCAATCTGCCTTCCGCATTTTTCTCCATATGGCCGACCGCTTCGTCGGTGTAATCATCGAGCACAAACTTTTGTTTACATGCGATCGCGAGAAAAGTGAGCATGTGACAACTGGAGAGCGAGGCGACGAATGCTTCTTCGGGATCGACGTTGGCCGGATTGCCAAGATAAGCTGGCGCGGCCGAAGCCGTCATGGTGTGGCCGCCGTCAAAGCTCCAGGTGTGATCGCGCGGATATTTTTGATAAATAAATTCAGCGCCGCCGCGCTCCCAACGCAGAGTTACTTTGTGTTCGGACATGCCTTCGTATACGCCGCTGGTTCAGAGATCGCAAGCAACCCGGAGCCGTCGAAATCCGGGGGCAAAGGAGCGAAGCCGCGGCCGTTGACCGCGGCTACAGAAGAGCTCCCCTCCTTCTGTTATTTGGTCAGATCAGCAGCGGTCGGCGGTCCCTCGACCCAATTCACGTCCCACGGCCCATCAACGGTGATGAACGTTAAGGAGTTCGCCGGCAGCCACGCTTCATGGACCATTTTGGCGGGCATGTAATTGAATCCGCCAGGACTCAATTCGGCACGCTTGCCTTCGCATGCCAGGATGGCCTTACCGGAAATCATGGTGTGCGACTCATTAGCGGTGTGCCAATGCTTTCGGACATGGATCGCTTTCGACGTACGAATGAGCAGGCTAGTAGCATGCGTCTTTGGATCAACACGGAGAAAACAAATTTCCGGAGAGTTTTCTCCGAGATCGGGAATAATCTTGTCCCACTTCAGATCGGACACATTTTTGAAAATCGGCCCATCGCTCGTCACCGACGTCGGCTCGGTTGTTTGCGCACGAATGTCGGTCAACGCCAGTATCGCGAGCGCTGGGAGTATCAAAAAGCAGAGCTTTTTTTTCATGATACGACCAATATGACTGGGCATGGGCGATTTCCAAGTCGCCGGCCTCATCGCCTCTCCGTTGGACGCGTTTCACGACACATGTCTGTTTGTGACTGAATGCGATCGTTTGTTATCCTTTTTCGAATTATTTCTATTTGAGGTACAACAATGAATCCGTATGCGAAGCCGAATGAGCGAAAGGTCGGTGCGCAACGACCGAAGATTTCGCACTTACCGAGGAACATCGATAGTCGCACCCGGGAAGAACGGCAGGCCGAGAAGGAGACCGTCGCAGCCGAGCGACGCGCCATAAAAAAATCTGCGCGGCGGCATCTGAAACAACAATTACTCGACGAGCTTGGAGATACCTAAGAGCCAATTCAGAGGTAAGCGACTCAACAATTGAGCGTTGTATATGCAACACCTAGGTGAATGAATGCTTAAGCTATTTCTCGAAGGCCGAATTGAGATAGGAAAGGTCCCCAAAAGGATCTGTATGCGAAGACGGACGAAAGGTGAGGCAGCACTCCAAAAGTCAGTAATCTGTGGAGATCCGCGTAATTTGCGGTAAAAAACTAATCAGGATTGGTTACTTCGCTGCCGTGACTTTCGCACTGCCGAGAAATGTCGCATTCTCGTCAATCACGAGTCGCGGTGCTTCGATGTCACCGCGCAACGTGCAGCCCGATTGCAGTTCGCAGCGTTCAGTCGCGAAAATATTACCCTCAACCGTTCCGCGCACTTTGACCGATTTCGCCCTGATCTCGCCACTAATCTGCGCGTGCTCCCCAATAGAGAGCTTTCCAGGCGAATTGATCGTGCCTTCCACCTCGCCATCGATCAGTAACTCGTTAGGGAATTTGACGGACCCTTTGATCGAAACGCCCCTCGAGAGAAGACCGCTCGGCCGGGCCGGCGTCAACGTTCGGTTGGGCTGCTCCGAAACGACGGGAGGGCTCACCGGCTGGCTTGCTGGGGCTGTGGGTTCGCTCTTACGGTTAAACATATCGACATTCTGTGACGGCTTCAGTTTGCGCTGCGTGTAAAGCTGATGTTGTGCCGTGCGGCGCCATTATTTAGAGGCTACGATTTCGCTCGGCCGTTCTCGTTTATGAATGGCCTGAAGAGATCGAAGGCGCCTGATGCATTCACAGGCTCAGGGCTGGCGCCGACGCCCTACAATTTAATTAGGGGAGTGGTTATGCTTTTGGAAAAGGGCGCGCAGACGATCATGCGGCAATGCTTCTACTTTGTGGTTGTCGCGGCCGATCATGTCGTGATTGTCGACCAAGGCGTTGATGATGGCTTCCTCGGTAGCTTCGACAGTGGCGGTGAAAAGCGGGTCCATCAGATCGTTCGGCATAGTTTCGATGGTGCGAATCGGTGGTTTGGTGTCAGCGGCATGGGGATTGGCGGTGGAAAAGGCAATGAACAAATCGCCGGAACCGTCGCCGGAAACGCTTCCGGTCCGGGCGAGACCAAGAGAAGCGCGACGGGCTAGACGTTTCAGTTGATGCGGGAGCAGAGGCGCGTCTGTTGCAACCACGATGATGATGGAGCCAGTTTCTCGTTTGTAAACGGAACCCAGAATTTTCTTGCCGACTTCGAGTCCCCGAATCGTTAGCTGTGGGCGGCGGCCGCAATTGGCCTGGACGAGAACGCCGATAATAAATGGATGAGGTGACGCGGAAGAACCGGGATCACCGATCCCGGCTACAGAGACGACTCGTGAAGCGGTGCCGGTCCCGCCTTTAAATTCATAGCAGATGATGCCGGTGCCACCGCCGACGCTCCCCTCTTCGATCGCGCCGCTGTGCACGCTCTCGATGGCGTGGGCCACATGTTCCGGTCTAACGTGAAAGCCATCGACATCGTTGAGCCAGCCATCCCAGGTCTCGGCCACAAGCGGTAGGCTCCAGGCGAAACCTTCGGCGTCCGGACCGCCGTGGGAGAGGCGCCAGGCAATAACGGCGTCGCGCGCGACCCCAACACTATGGGTATTGGTCAGCACGATCGGGCCTTCCAGAAACCCCCTCTCCTCGACCCAGGCGGTCCCAGTCATTTCGCCGTTGCCATTTAACGAGAAATAGCCGGCAAAGACCGGATCGTTCATGGCCTCACGACCGCGAGGAAGAATTGCCGTCACGCCGGTGCGGACCGGACCTTTGCCAACTTCGAGCTTGCCCTCCCCGCTGATGAGAGTGGTGTAGCCAACTTCGACTCCCGGGACGTCCGTAATGGCGTTGAATTTCCCCGGAATGCCGTCGAATGGGATGGCGAGATCGCGGGCACGAACGGTTTTTGTTTGGGTTTCGACTTTCGGCGGCGCTGGGATGGGCTCGCGTGCGGAGGAATCGAGTATGAGCCAGAGCAGGAGCAGGAGACGAGCAGGCGTATATGTCGCATGGGTCCTATAAGTCCTATAAGTCATATACCCTAGGGCTTCGATAACAGCGGAGCGAACTTATCCTCGGCGAAAAGCGACCAGGGGCCTTTACTCTTTTGCCGCATGACAGAGGCCCAATTCTTGGTTGCCGGATCGAAGACGTAGACATTCACGAACTGGCTGCCATCAGGATTATTGAAGGTGAAATAGATGGAGTGAGCAGCTTCGTCGAGGGTACCGTAACCGATTACCCCCGAGGCGCGCCCGCCAAAGACATCGAGCCAATGTAAAACGTAGCGCGACATTTTGTGATCGAATCCGATGAAGGCCATCGCTTCGTATTGGGGCGGGGTCGCGACATCGAGGTAATGCAACTCAAGGAACTGATGATTGAGCACCCAGCCGACGCGCACTGTGTTTTCGGCAGTGCGGCCGTCACCCAATTTTCGATCAACACGCCAGTTGCCGACCAGTTTATCCAGCAACGGATCCTCGAACTTGACGTCACGTCCGTCCGGGGGGGTTGGGGACTGCGCGCTCATCGTGACAGCGAAGAGCGGGAGAGCGATGAAGATGGGAAAACGCTTCATGCCGCGATAATGACAGACTTTCATCTTTCGCGCGATGCCAGAAACGCTAAAGTTTGCGAGTGAGCTACGAGGTCTTCGCCCGCAAATACCGACCCCAGACGTTCGACGATATCGTCGGTCAGACCCACGTCACCCGCACGCTTAAGAATGCGGTCGAACAGAATCGGCTGGCCCACGCCTACCTTTTTGTCGGGCCACGCGGGACAGGGAAAACTTCGACGGCCCGCATTCTCGCCAAAGCGCTCAATTGTATCCACGGGCCCACTGTGAGGCCGTGTGGGAAATGCGATAATTGCCGGGAGATCGCCGGCGGAAACAGTCTCGATGTCATCGAGCTGGACGCAGCGAGCAACCGCGGGATCGACGACGTGCGCGAGTTGCGCGACAACGTCCGCTATGTGCCGGCGAAGGGGCGCTTCAAAATTTACATCATCGACGAGGTTCACATGCTGACGAAGGAAGCGGCCAATGCATTGCTCAAGACGCTGGAAGAGCCGCCCAAACACGTCATTTTCTGCCTGGCCACGACTGAGCCGGAGAAATTGCCGATCACGATTTTGAGCCGATGCCAGCGGTTCGATCTGCACCGAATCGCCACCAATTTGATTGCGCAACAGCTACATTCGATCGCGACGAAGGAAAAGTTAACGCTGGCGGCGGCGGCGGCACACGCCATCGCGCGGGGCGCGGAAGGCGGAATGCGCGACGCGGAATCGATGCTCGATCAACTGGTCGCGTTCTGCGGGGAAAAAATCGAGGAAGCCGACGTCCTGAATGTTTTCGGATTCACCAGCCAGCAGATGGTGGCGGATTTTGTTGGTAGGATTCTGCGCGGCGAAACCGCAGACGCTTTGGCGTTGCTGCACGAGCAATGCGAGGCCGGCAAGGACATGATGAAATTGATGTCGGACACAATTGCGTACCTACGCGATCTGCTCGTTTTCAAAGTCAAACCGGACGCCCTCAGTGACGAACCCAGCAATGAAACTCGCGCCGTGTTTGCAGAGCAAGCTCCGCTGCTGGAAACCGATCGGCTACTGGAATTAATCGATCAATTCGCCGCAGCCGAAGGGCGGATGAAATGGGCGCCGAATAAAAAATTGCATTTCGAAGTCGCAGTCATTCGGGCGATCCAAACCCTCGACCAGACAACGCTCGATGAAGTGATCGAGAATTTAAATGCGTTACGCGACGGCAACCCTGTAGCTCCGCCGCTCAAGCGCCCCGGCGGCGACCCTGTAGCCGCGGTCGTTGATCGCGGCCCCGGCGTCAGCGACGCCGGTTACAAGGCGAATGATTCGGCGATCGATGTTAACGAGATTTGGGGCAAGGTCGTTGCCCAAATTAAAACGCGCCGTCCGTTTATCAAAAGCTGGATTGAAGAAGCACACCCACTCGGTGCGAGCGGACGGAATTTCGAGCTCGGATTTCCTCAGGATCAACAAATGGTGATGGAGCATTTATCCTCCCGTGCCAATCGCGAGTTTCTGGAAGCATTGCTAAAGGAAATTAGCGGCCGGGAGTGGGCGCTGAAGTTTTCGTTGAAAGAAAATTTGCCGGCGAAAACGCCCGCCGCAAAGTCGAAGAACGCGCCCGCGATTGTGCGCGAAGCGCTGGAAATGTTCAAAGGCGAAATTAAAACTTAAGTCGGGAGCACGCGATGAATCTCAACAAGTTAATGAAACAGGCGCAGAAGATGCAGGAGAAAATGACGCAGGCGCAGGCCGAGCTGGCGGAGAAGACGGTCGAAGTGCAGGCGGCCGGCGGAAAAATTACGGTCGTGGCTAACGGCGCGGGCGACGTGATTTCAATCAAAATCGCGAAGGAGATTGTCGATCCAGAGGATGTGGAATTTTTGGAAGACGCAGTGCTGAGTGGGATCAAGCAGGCGATCGAGCAGGGAAAAGCCATCGCCAGCTCGGAGATGTCGAAAATTACCGGCGGAATGAGTGGGGCGGGGCTGGGACTGTAGGAACACGGACTTTCAGTCTGTGCGCTCAGCGGGGTTCCACTCCGCTGCGTTGTTACTCCGATCCCCCACGACAAGGAGAATCAGCGGACAAAATGTCCGCTCGGCGCACCGGCCAGAGGCCCATGTTCCATAGCTACAATCGATGCGCGATGCGTCGATGTTCTTCGTACACGCACACTTCGCAAATGCCGAATGCACTCATTTTCTCCGCGAGGCGTTCGTAGTTTTCCCCCAGCTGCGCCCATGAATGCGCATCCGACGCGATGGTGAACGGGATTTTTTTCCCGATCGCCAAGGTAATGATCTCATCCGACGGATAGAGCTCGTTCACCGGTTTGCGCCAGCCGGCGGTCGATAATTCGATGGCGAGTTTGCGTGTGCGAATTAGCTCGAGTGTTTCGTCAACCAGTTCAGTCACCGGCGCACGCGGACGGTGCCCGTGGACTTTCACCAAATCCAGGTGCGCGAGGCAATCGACTAGTCCGCTCGCCGCCATTTCGCGGACGCGCCGAAAATAATCGGAGTAAAGTTCATCGATATCGCGCCCGGTGAATTGTTGCGCGCCCTCGGGTACGCTGTCGAACATTTGATCAGCCCGACTGAGGTAGTGGACGGACCCGAGGATGAAATCGAGTCGCTCCCAATTTTGCTCGATCCATTTTCTTCCAGCGCCACTTGTCTCTGGGTCGTTATCAAGCTCGATCCCGGCGCGAATTTTTACACCAGGATTTTTTTCACGCAGACGATCGAGTTCATCGAAATCGACGCCGGCATGATAACGATCGTGATCGGTGAAGGCGATATCGATGATCCCTTTGACCTGCGCCGAATCGATCCAGGGCTGCAGGAGCGCCTGAGTGTAATGTTGGACCCGGTGGCCCTGCGGGTGACTGTGGTAATCGGAGAAAAGAACTGGGGTGTTGGAGGGTTGGAGTGATGGAGTGTTGTTCAATTCATTACCCATCACTCCACTACTCCATACTTGCTGCGCTACGGCGCGGTCATGAACTTCTGGCGTGAGCGTAGTTCCGGATATTTGGGGAAGAAAACTTCGACACTGTAAACCCGCCCGGGCTGCAATTCGCGGGTCGCGATCGTTTCGTTGTAAACAATGTCTTCGCGTGGATTGATCGTGAGATTGCCAATTTCCTCGTTGAAAGCGCGGTTCTCAGACCATCGAGTCAGCACTTCGCCGGCAGGATTAAGCAATTGAATATCGATTCGTTGTGAAGTCGGGAAATCAAGCGAGACCGGAAAAGCGCCAAGATTGCTCAACCTCGTCTGGACGCGTAGCTGGCGCACTTCCGAAAGCCGGATCGGTTCGGTCGGGACCTGCACTTCCACCAGCAAACCGCGCAGCCGTGAATCCTGATATTTCGGCGTTTTCTTTTTCGCAGAACCAAAGGGATGCAGCATGCGATTGAAGAAACTTCGCTCGGCCGGAGAAGGCGCCTGCGCCGTTGCGTTCGACAGCGCAAGGAACGCGATCATTATCCCAAGGACCCATTTCATGTGCGGGTGTTTCAGCAAACGTTGCAAAACGTGTCAAACCCTTTATCAATCGCGCATGACTCGCGTGTTGGCGACGGGATTATTGTTGATTCTGGTGGCACCGTTCGCACCAGCCAAATCGAAACATTGCACGGTGCGGGTGCACGCGCAGGGAAACGAAAACGATGGAAGCGTTTTTGCCACACCCGTGACCACGCCGATCTCCGGCAAAAACATTTTTATCGAAAAAATACCCGCAATTTCCGAGCATGACGTTTCCGCCTACCGCCCCTATGCAGCGAGCGATGGAAGTTTCGGCGCTTTGCTGCAACTCGACGATCATGGCCGGCTCGCTCTCGATACCCTTAGTGTTGAGCGCCGCGGTGGTACTTTGCTGGTTTTCATAAACGGACGGATTATCACCGAGTTCTTGGTCGATCGACGAGTTTCCGATGGCCAGATTTTTATTGCTTCGGGGTTAACCGCTGCGGACATCGCCTCGATGCAAAAAACGTGGCGGCAGATCGACGCGAAAAAACGCAAATGAGGTGGCGGGTGCTGGCGATCGCGCTGGTTGCAATCGTGCTTTCAAGTTCGTTGCTCGCACAAAACCCGAAAATCGAAATCAGCCTGCCGACTGATAACGATGCGCTTTTTCGCGGAGGTGGTCCGGACTTTTATCAATACATTGAGCGCGATTTTCACGGCGAAAAATCGACCCCCTGGGAAGGCGGCCGCTACGGATTTGTGCGCAATCCGGTGCCGACGGCGCAGGGTTTGGTCTACACCCGATTCCATGAAGGGATCGACATTCGGTGCCTGCATCGCGATGCGCGGGGCGATCCGCTCGATGATGTGCGGGCCATCGCCGAGGGCAAGGTCGTGCACACTAATCAGGTGCCAGGTTATTCAAACTACGGTCGCTACATTGTGATCGAGCACGACTGGGATGGCTCGCCTTACTACAGTCTTTACGGTCATCTAAGCGAGATTGCAGTCGTGGTTGGTCAGAGGGTCAATCGCAGCGAACGTATCGCCCGCATGGGTTACACTGGCGAAGGGTTGAATCAGGCACGCGCCCATGTCCATCTCGAACTTAACTTGATGTTCAATCGCAATTTCGAATCGTGGCACGATCGCAACTTTCGCGATCCAAACCACAACGGCATTTACAATGGGATTAACCTGGCGGGGCTTGATATCGCGCGGTTTTTTCTCGAGCACGAAAAGCGACCCGATCTGAGTGTCCCGCAATTTCTGGCTGAGGAAGAAACGTTTTACAAAGTGGCGGTGCCGGACTCACCCTACTTCGATCTCCGCAAATTTTATCCGTGGATGGTGAAAAACGTCTCGGCGAATGCCAAATCCTGGGAAGTAAGTTTTGCGCGCTCAGGAGTGCCGCTGCAGATCGAAGCGCGGAACGAGAGCGTAACGCAACCGACGCTGACCTACGTTAAGAAATCGGCGATCGATTGTGCTTACCTCACCCGTGGTGAGCTGGCCGGTCGTGGCGATCATGCCCATCTAACGGAAAGTGGGATACGCCTGATGCAATTGCTGACCTGGCCGGAGTAGCAACAGGGAACGCCAACCCGTCATCTCGAGCAAAGCGAGGAATCGCGTAGCGAAAGTTTAGGGGCACTTCAACCGGACCCCTCGATCCGGCAGTTGCCGGACTCGGATGACACCTGATTTAACAAGAAGTAGGCTCGTGCTGCGCTAGCGCGACGGAATGCGGAATCGCACCCTCCACAAAGCCGAGGCATTCGACTGCTCCACTTGGTTTGCCTGGTAACGCGATCACGAGTGAGCCATCGACGATGGCCGCGAGGCTACGCGAGAGAATCGCGTTCGGCGTGATTTTCATTGATTCGGAGCGCATCACTTCACCAAATCCTGGAATTTCCACGCGCATGATCTCCCGAATCGCTTCCGGCGTGACATCGCGGTCGGCCACTCCAGTGCCGCCAGTCGTCAGGATTAATCCGCATCCTTGCGCAGAAAAACTGCGGACCGTTTCCTGAATTCGCTTTTTGTCATCCGGAATAATCGCCTCGGCGAGAACGTCCCAGCCGCGTTTTTCCGCGGCCGCTTTCACCGCGGGGCCGCCAAGGTCCTGATACTGGCCGCGACTGGCGCGGTCGGAAATCGTGATGATGCCGACGACAATTTGCATTCTAGGTTTAGGTCATTCCGAGCGACGTCGTGAGACGACCGATCATACTGGACGCTTCTCTTTTTTCATCAAGCGCACGTCGGAAATCTCCATCTCTTTGTCGATCGCTTTGCACATGTCGTAAATCGTCAGCAGAGCGATCGCGACGCCGGCAAGGGCTTCCATTTCGACACCAGTTTGTGCGGTGGTGCGCGCGCTGCAGGTTGCGCTGACCACGCCGCTCTTCATTGCGAAATCGATTTCGACGTTGCTTAGTGGCAGGGGATGACATAGCGGAATCAATTCCGCGGCTCGCTTGGCCGCTTGAATTCCCGCGATCTGCGCCGTTGCAAAAACATTCCCTTTCCCGATCCGATTGCCCGAAATCGCATTGGCAGTCGCGCGCTTGATTTTTATTTTTCCGGTCGCGATCGCAGTGCGGAAACTATGTGGTTTGGCCGAAACATCCACCATCCGCACTCGCCCGTCGGAGCTAACGTGACTGAGGCGCTTCATGGCTTGATTACTCCACTACCACAACACTCCAATACTCCACCCAACGTCACCCGCCGATCGCGATCATTTTGCGATTCGGTTGATAGTTCTCTCGAAAATCGTGCTGCTGCGGTTTTCGGTCGACTACTTCAAGGAAAAATTGCCGTAGCTCCTCATCGTTCGCGCCTGCGCGCAGAGGTTTCATGATGTCGAACTCCAGATAACTGCCGAGGCATGGCCGAAGTTTACCGTCGCAGGTTAGGCGAAGTTTGTTACAGCTTTCACAAAAGTGCAGATTGGTCATCGCGCCGATAAATCCGATGCGTTGCTCGCGTCCTGGAATTTGGTAGTAAGTGGCGGGTCCATTGGTGTGGAAAGTTGGTTCGGGGATCAGGTTCCCGTAACGCGCCTCAATTGCGCGTTTCGCTTCCGCCACGGGTAGAAAATTTCGTTCGGTTAATACTTCAGTCGTGCTTACCGGCATCATTTCAATGAAGCGCAGAATCAAATTCTGCGATGCGGCAAAGTCGATCAGTGGAATGAATTGGTCTTCATTGCGACCGCGCATCAGCACCGTGTTCAATTTTATTTGATCGAACCCCTCCGCCACGGCGCCGTCGATTCCTTGTAACACCAAAGGAAGAAAATCGCGCCCAGTGATCTGGGCGTACATGCTTCGATCCAATGTATCGAGCGAGATGTTAAGCGAGTGGACGCCCGCAACGCGTAAAGCGGACGCGATCGTTCGATTGGGTGTAATTTCCCGCGCCAGCAGCGTTCCATTTGTCGAAACTCCAACATCGCGAACGCCGGAAATTTTCGGAACTTCCCGGATGAAATCGACAATGCCACGGCGCGTCAGCGGTTCGCCACCGGTGATACGTACTTTGGTTACGCCGAGGCCGGCGGCGATGCGGATGAGGCGCAGCGTTTCTTCGTAAGATAAAACTTCGGCGCGAGGCAACCATTCCTGCAATTCCTGCGGCATGCAGTAGGCGCAGCGTTCGTTGCAACGGTCGGTGACCGAAACGCGCAAATAGGAAATGCGGTGACCAAAGCGGTCTTCCATGAGGCGCAACGTTACGATTGCGTTGGTGTTGAATCAAGGAATGGGCACGATTGACTCATTATGGTGTCCTCGTATGATTTTTATATGATTAAGCGTCGACTTTTCTCCTGGGCGCTGCTAAGCGTTACTGCAGCCGGCGCGTTTCTCTTTACCGGATGCTCCACCCCCGAATCTCGCATCTCCGAGCATCGCGATCTCTACGCCAGCCTGCCGGCTCGCCAGCAACAGCTCGTCGCTCAAGGGCAGATCGCACCCGGTATGTCGGAGAACGCGGTCTGGCTCGCATGGGGTTCGCCGGGCCAAAGAGTGAACGGTTTCGCACGCGGCCAGTCCACTGAAACCTGGGTCTATTTCGGTTACACGAACGCCTATCCGTATGGCTATGGCTACGGCTACGGAGGTTTTGGTTATGGTTATCCGGGATTCTACGGAGGCGGCGTTGGTGTATTTCGCACACATCATGGTCACCGCTTCGTCGTTTTTGGCGATCCTTTCTACGACCCATTTTACCTTTCTTACATTCCACCAAGCGTACAGTATCCGGATAAGACAGTGACCTTCGTGAATGGTCGGGTGGTCGCGTTCCAACATCTGGTCGCCCCGTACCGTTACTGACCGCGCTCAGGTCGGCCATTGCGCCGTTTGAATCGGAACGCACATTAGTCGGCAATGGCGTTTCGGTCCTTCCAGGATTTTCTCGAGCAGCTGGAGCGTACGAACGAATTGCAACGCATTCACGAACCTGTCGACACCGACCTGGTGATCGCGGAATGGGCAAACCGCGAGATGAAATCGCCCGGCGGCGGGAAAGCGCTTCTGTTTGAGAAGCCGATGATTGATGGAAAGACATCGGCCTTTCCTGTCGCCATTAACACGATGGGGTCGCGTAAGCGTATCGCCATGGCGCTGGGGGTAAATGACGTCGCCGATCTCGCCCAGGAAATTCAGCTGATCTTAAAGGCGAAGCCGCCGAGGGATTTGCGTGAAGGTTTCGCGCTACTGAGACAGGGAATTCATCTGCTCCATGCGCGGCCGAAGAAAGTGAAAGAGGGCGCGTGCCAGGAGGTGGTCCAGATACTGGATTCTGGATCCTCGATGCTCGATAAAAAACATCCAGTATCCAGCATCGAGCATCCAGCATCGAATGGCATTACTTTATTTGATCTGCCGATCTTGAAATGCTGGCCCAAGGACGGCGGGCGCTTTATCACTTTTCCCAACGTGCACACACGCGATCCCGAAAGCGGGGCGCGCAATGTCGGAATGTATCGAATGCAGGTTTTTGATGGGCGCACGACCGCGATGCATTGGCAGGTGCACAAAGTCGGGGCCCGGCATGGCAAAGTTTACTACCAACGCGGCGAGCGCATGCCGGTTGCGGTTACACTCGGGGGCGATCCCGCGCTCACTTTTGCTGCAACCGCGCCATTACCCGATGGACTAGATG